>Ga0207814_100685_pt1 | contig 15125 bp, 8 predicted proteins | sample TtaePargueraPR_7_FD_187755 | JGI IMG/M metagenome (GOLD analysis project Ga0207814, IMG submission 187755) | Aerobic enrichment media microbial communities from Bioluminiscent Bay, La Parguera, Puerto Rico - Tt and P1 (2) (SPAdes) | ecosystem: Environmental > Aquatic > Marine > Unclassified ... | reverse complement strand
CCTTGGCCGCCACCACCTCGGCGACGAAGCCCTGGATCGCGTTGCGCGCCTTGGTCCCCAGCGTGTCGGTGAACTCCGGCGCGCATAGCGCCTGCCACACGCTGAGCTGCTGCTCGCGGCTGAAGTCGGTCGCCAGCACCGTGGTCGCCTGGCCGATTCCCCGCGGCGGCGAGTTGAGGATCCGCAGCAACGGCACGTCGGCGTTGGGATCGTCCAGCACCTCGATGTAGGCCAGGATGTCCCGCACCTCGCGGCGGTCGTAGAAGCTCTGCGCCCCGACGATCCGGTAGGGGATCTTCAGCTTGCGGAAGGCCTCCTCGAGCTTGCGGCTCTGGCCGTTGGTCCGGAACAGCACCGCGAAGTCCTCCCACGGCCGCTTCTCGCCCGCCTTCAGGCACAGCACCTCCTCGGCGATGAACTCGGCCTCCTCGTCGTCCCCCGGCATCCCCACCAGGCGCACCGGCTCGCCGCCGGCGAGGGTCGCCCTCAGGGTCTTCTCGCGGCGGCCCGCGTTCTTGACGATCAGGCTGTTCGCGGTGTGGAGGATCGCGTGGGTCGACCGGTAGTTCTCCTCCAGCCGGATCACCCGGGGGTCGGGGAAGAAGCGCTCGAACTGCAGGATGTTGGCCACCTCCGCGCCGCGCCAGCCGTAGATCGACTGGTCGTCGTCGCCGACCACGCAGACGTTGTAGGGAGCCCCCACGAGCTGCTGCAGGAGCTGCATCTGCAGCCCGTTGGTGTCCTGGAACTCGTCGACCGTGACCCAGCGGTAAACCTCGCGGAAGTGCTCCCTCACGTCCGCGTGCTCGCGCAGCAGCTGCTCGGCGAGGAGCAGCAGGTCGTCGAAGTCCACCGCGTTCTGGGCCCGCAGCTCGTTCTGGTAGGCCACCGCCAGCTGGGCGAAGAAGTCGTCCCTCATCCGCTCGAGCGGCAGCCCGGAGTTCTTGGCGCGGGACACCGCCGACAGCACCTCCTCGGCCTTGATCTTCTCGTCCTTGCCGCCCTTGCGGACGACCAACTGCTTCATGATCCCCACCTGGTCGCTCTGGGTGCAGATCGAGAAGTTCCGCTTGTAGCCCAGCTTCTCGATCCCCCCGCGCAGCAGCCGCACGCACAGCGAGTGGAAGGTGCACACGGTCATCGCCTCGGCCTTCTTCCTCGAGACCATCCCGCCGATCCGCTCGCGCATCTCGCTCGCGGCCTTGTTGGTGAAGGTCACCGCGAGGATCTGCTCGGGCGGAATGCCCCGCTCGAGCATGTTCGAGATCCGGCAGGTCACCGTCCGCGTCTTGCCGGTCCCCGCGCCGGCAAGGATCAGCACCGGCCCGTCAAGGGTCGCCACCGCCTCCCGCTGGGCCTTGTTGAGGGAATCGAACGAGAATGCTGCCGCCATCCGCGGCGCGGAGGAAAGCCCAGCCCACCCCGAGTTTCAAGCCCGCGCCCCGCGGAAAGCGCCTTGGACTGCGGCAGCCCGCGGCCGCCCTGCGCCGCCCGGGGCCGCGGGGACCGCCCGCCGCGCTCGACGAGGGCGGCGATTGCCACCGACCGGGGGCCCGGTCATTCCCGCCGCCCGCCGAGCAGGATCATCGCCCAGTAGGCGAGCTGCGCCACGGCTCCGACCGCCGCCGCCACGTAGGTCATCGCCGCCCAGAACAGCGCGTTCTTCGCCTTGTCGTGGTGCATCTGCTGCGCCAGGCCGCTCTGTTCCAGCCACACCAGGGCCCGCCGGCTGGCGTCGAACTCCACCGGCAGGGTGACCAGCGAGAACAGGGTGGTCACCGCGAGCACCCCGAGGAACACCCAGATGAAGATGGTCGCGCCCGAGCCGAAGGCGAAGGCGCCGAAGATCAGCATCATGAACAGCACGCTCTGCAGCTGGCTGGCGATCTGGACCGCCGGGACCATCTTCGAGCGGAAGGTCAGCCACGCGTAGGCCTGCTGGTGCTGCAGGGCATGCCCGCACTCGTGGGCCGCCACCGCCGCCGCCGCCACGCTGTTCATGTGGTAAACCGGCTCGCTCAGGTTCACCGTCTTCTTGCTCGGATCGTAGTGGTCGGTCAGTTGACCCGGCACGCTCACCACCCGCACGTCGTTGATCCCGTTCTGGCGCAGCATCGACTCGGCGACCTCGGCGCCGGTCATCCGCATCGGGATCTTCGAGTACTCGCGGAAGCGGGACTTCAGGGCACCGCTGATCGCCATGCTGACCAGCGCGGTGGCGCCCATGATCAGCCAGTAGCCGATCCCGATCCCGCCGAAGCCCGACGGCTGCTGGGTCTGGAGAAGCAGTTCGTGAAGCATGCGCCGAAACTACCCCTCCCTGCCCGCCGCGCAACCGAGACCGACATGGAAAATCCCTCCCGTTTTCCAAGAAGCGGGGCATGATCCCCCCCGTGAAGCACATCCTCATCACCGGCGCCACCCGGGGCCTCGGCAGGGCCCTGGCCCTGGGGTTCTCCGGCCAGGGCCACACCCTCAGCGCCTGCGGGACCCACCCCGACGCCCTCGCCGCCCTCGCCGAGGAGCTGCCGGAGGACGCGCTGGTCCTGCGCTGCGACGTCACCTCGCCCGAGGAGGTGGCGGAGTTCGCCGAGTCGGTCCTCGAGCGCCACGGGCCGCCCGACCTGCTGATCAACAACGCCGCCCGGATCAACGCGAACGCCCCGCTCTGGGAGGTCCCCGAGCACGAGTTCTCGAAGGTCATCGACGTCAACCTGAAGGGGATCCACCGGATCCTCCGCGCCTTCCTCCCGCCGATGATCGAGCGCGGCTCCGGCATCGTCGTGAACCTGTCGTCCGGCTGGGGCCGCTCCACCGCCCCCGAGGTCGCTCCCTACTGCTGCTCGAAGTGGGGCGTCGAGGGCCTCACCCGGGCGCTCGCCCAGGAACTGCCCCCGGGCCTCGCCGCGATCCCGCTCAACCCCGGCGTCATCGACACCGACATGCTCCGCTCCTGCTTCGGGGCCGACTCCTCCCACTACCCAAGCGCCACGGAGTGGGCGAAGACCGCCGTCCCCTTCCTCCTCGGGCTGGGGCCCGCCCACAACGGCCAGCCGCTCACCGCCCCCTGAACTCCGCCCACCCGGCAATCGGCAATCGGCAATCGGCAATCCCCATGATCCCCGTCGAACACCGCCGTGGCCTCTACCTCCCGGAGGCCGACCTGTGGCTCGACCCCCCCAAGGCGAAGGACTTCGCCTTCGTCTCCCACGCCCACGCCGACCACTTCGCGCGCCACCAGCTCGCGCTCTGCTCGGAGGTCACCGCCTCGCTGGTGCGCGCCCGCTACCGGGTCGCCGAAGCCCGCCTCCGGCCGATCCCGTTCCACGGCTCGATCGAGCACCGGGGCCACCGGCTCCGGCTGCTCCCCGCCGGCCACATCCGCGGCTCGGCGATGCTCCATGTCACGCGCCTCGAGGACGGTGCCACGCTGCTCTACACCGGCGACTTCAAGGTCCGGAAAAGCCGGACCGCCGAGCCGGTCGCCTTCCAGCAGGCCGACCTGCTGGTCCTCGAGACGACCTTCGCCCTGCCCCACTTCGTCTTCCCCCCGCCGCTGGAGGTCGAGGCCGCGGTGCTGCGCTTCGTCCACAACTGCTTCGACGATGGCGACGTCCCCGTGCTCCTCGGCTACTCGCTCGGCAAGGCCCAGGAGGCGCTCGCCCTGCTGCACGAGCACGGCATCGCCGCCCGGCTCCACCCGGCCGTCGCCGAGATGACCGCCGCCTGCCGCGCCACCGGCCTCGGGAACCTCCCCGAGCCCGAGCTCCTCGAGTCCTCCCCCTGTCCGCCCGGAACCGCCGTCATCGCACCGCCCAGCGCGGTCCGCACGAAGCTCCTCAGCGGCATCGCCAACCGGCGCACAGCCATGCTGAGCGGCTGGGCGCTGATGCCCGGGGCGACCTTCCGCTACCGGGTCGACGAGGCGATTCCCCTCTCCGACCACGCCGACCACCCGGGACTGCTCGAGCTGGTGCAGCGCATCCGGCCGCGCAAGGTGCTCACGGTCCACGGCTACGCCCGCGAGTTCGCGGCCGAACTCCGTCACAAGGGGATCGAGGCCTGGTCGGCCCTCGGCGGCGATCAGCTCGAGCTCCCGATCGCCGCCGCGGGCTCCTCCGGCAAGGTCGTCGCGCCGCGCGCCTCCGCCTCGCCCCGCCACACCCGCCCGATCTGCCCGCTCGCGGACTTCACCGACCTCTGCCGCCTGGTCGGCGAAACCCAGAGCCGCCTCGGGAAGATCGCCCACCTCTCGAAGTACCTCGCCGCCCTCGGCGGCACCGACCCCGCGGCGGACGACCTCGCGCGGGCCGCCACCTGGCTGACCGGCCGGGCCCTGCCCCGGCGAGCCGGCGTCCTTCGCACCGGCACCGCGGCCCTCCGGCGCGCCCTGCTGCACCTGCCCGGCGCCCGCGAGGAACGCTACCGCGAGATCTCGCTGACCCAGAACGACGCCGCCCGCACCGCCCGCCTGGTCCTCCAGGAGCTGCACCTCGAACCCCTGCCGCTCGACCTTCCCGGGCTGGGCGGGTTCTTCGAGTCGCTGGCCGGAACCAGCGGCTCTCTCGCCCGCATCGAGCTCCTCGCCGGGCGCCTCCGCACCCTCCACCCCGCCGAGGGCGAGACCGTGGTCCGGCTCCTCACCGGCGACCTCAGGATCGGCCTCAAGGAAGGCCTCCTCGAGGAGGCGGTCGCGCGGGCCTTCGACGCCGACCCCGAGCAGGTTCGAAGCGCCCACATGCTCACCGGCGACCTCGGTGAAACCGCCCGGCTCGCCCGCGAGCAGCGGCTCGAGACGGCCGGCCTCCACCCCTTCGTCCCGGTCAAGGTCATGCTCGCCTCGCCCGAGCCCACCGCGGAGGACCTGCTCCAGCGCCACGCGCCGGCGTCCGCCGGGGACCGCTCCGCGCTGTGGCTCGAGCCCAAGTTCGACGGCATTCGCGCCCAGCTCCACAAGCAGGGGGACCGCGCCGCGCTCTTCTCACGCGACCTCCGGCCCCTCGACCGCGAGTTTCCGGAACTGCTCCAGGCCGCCCTGCGGATTCCCGGCGACTTCATCCTCGATGGCGAGATCATCGCCTACGCCGAGGGCCGGCGACTCACCTTCTTCGACCTCCAGAAACGGCTCGGTCGCCTCAACCCCTACCAGGGCGACCTGTTCACCGCCGGCCCCGCGGCAGCCGAACCCGGGCGGCCGGGCTTCGAGGTTCCGCCGGTCCGCCTGGTCGCCTTCGACCTGCTGCTCAAGGACGGCAGCACCCTGCTCGACTCGCCCCTCGCCGACCGACGCCGCGCGCTCGAGGATCTGCTGTCCCTCGCCCACCCCCATCCGGCCCCGGTCATCTCCCCGATCCCTGTGATCCGCTGCGGCACGCTCGACGGGATCGAGTCCAGCTTCAAGCAGGCACGCGCCGACGGCCACGAGGGTCTGATCTCGAAGGACGCCGCCAGCCCCTACACCCCCGGTCGGCGCGGCAAGGCCTGGCTCAAGCTCAAGGGGGTCATGCCCACCCTCGACTGCGTGGTCGTCGCCGCCCAGCAGGGCCACGGCAGGCGTGCCGAGGTGCTGAGCGACTACACCTTCGCCGTGCGCGATGCCGACAACGGCGAGCTCCGCGTCATCGGCAAGGCCTACAGCGGGCTCACCGACCGCGAGATCGAGGACCTCACCGACCACTTCCAGCGCCACACCCTCGAGAAGCAGCACCGCAAGCACCTCGTCGAGCCGAACCTCGTCCTCGAGATCGCCTTCGACGCCATCCGGCCCTCGAAGCGTCACGACTCCGGCCTCGCCCTCCGCTTCCCCCGCATCAAGGCCATCCGCCGCGACAAGACCCCGGCGGACATCGACACCCTCCAGTACGCCCGTTCGCTGCTCTAGCCGCCACGGGGAGCGGCCGCCGGACTCAGTTCCCGGCCGAGGCGTCCACCGGCAGGCCCGATCCCTGCGAAGCCGCGCACTTGGCACCGCTCAGCGAGGAGTAGCGGACCATCGCGACGAAAAGGAATCCCACCCCGACCATCGAGACCGCCAGGGCCCACATCGTCCGGACCAGGGCGCCGGAAATGTCGACCGCCAGCGTCTCCGGATCCCGCGGGACCCCCTCGGGCAGGTCGCTGAACACGCCTCGCGCCACCAGCAGCGTGCCGAGCACCCCCAGCAAGGCCGGCAGGATCCCGACCGCCAGCCCCACAAGAACCGCCCCACCCCAGAATCGCCGCTTCCCGCGGGCTCCCCGCGCACGGGCATCGGAATCGGGCGAGGTCGCGGCAGTCGGAGAAGGGTCGTTCATCATTCGAAAAAGTAGTCTCAACAAGACAATCGGGATTTCCTAGAGCAATTTCACCCCTTTCCGGATCCTCGCCACCGAAAAGGCGCCTTCCGCCCCCCTTCAAGTGGAATCCGCCGACCCCGATCGGGTCGCGCCGGCAGCCGTCGGGACGGCGCCCGTTCCCCAAAAGCGCTCGACAAACTCCGCGTCCCCCTGCGACCTCTGCGCCTCCGCGGACCTCGTTCCCGCCATGCCCGCCCCGACCGTCACCCTCAAGTACCTCTCCTTCCACCCCTCGATCTGGCCCAAGATGATCGGCGAGGTGTCGCGCGACGCCTCGCCGGGCTCCCTGGTGCGGGTCCTCAAGAAGGACGGCGAGCCCTTCGGGTGGGGCTTCTGGAACCCCAAGGCCGGCATGCCGCTGCGGGTCGTCCGCCACGGCACCGAGCCCCTCGACGAGGACTTCTTCCTCGAGGCGATCGTCCGCGCCGCCGAACTGCGACGCTCGATCTTCGATCTCGACGCGGAAACCGACACCTACCGCGCCGTTCACGCCGACGCCGACCAACTCCCGGGCCTCGTCGCCGACCGCTTCGGCGAGCTCCTCTCGCTGGAGATCACCACGCTCGCCGCATGGCAGCGCCTCGGCACCTGGATTCCGGCCCTCCACGAGGCCTTCGGCACCCGCCGGGCCTTCGTCCGCGTCGACCCGGCGCTCGCCCGCGTCGAGCGCATCCCCTCGTCCACCCACCCGCTGTCCGACGAGTCCCTCCGCAAGCTCAAGGTCCGCGAGCACGGGGTCACCTTCGAGGTCGACTTCGCCGAGGGCCACAAGACCGGCTTCTTCTGCGACCAGCGCGACAACCGGCGACGCCTGGCCGCCCTCGCTACGGGAAAGACCGTACTCGACCTCTGCTGCTACAGCGGCGCCTTCAGCGTCCACGCCGCCCTCGCCGGCGCGGGCGAAGTCACCGGGGTCGACCTCGACGAGAAGGCCATCGCCATGGCCAAGCGCAACGCGAACCTCAACCAGGCGCGGGTCAAGTTCACCCACGCCGATGCCTTCACCTGGGCGCGCACGATGATCGACAACGGGCGCCAGTGGGACCTCGTGCTCGCCGATCCCCCGAAGTTCGTCACCGGCCGCGACGACGAGACCGGCCGCGCCAAGTACCACGACCTCAACAAGCTCGCCCTGCAGCTCGTCAAGCCCGGCGGCCTGTTCGTCACCTGCTCGTGCTCCGGCCGTCTCAGTGAGTTCGAGTTCGAGAAGATCGTCACCGGCGCCGCCCACCGCCAGGACCGGCGCCTGCAGGTCTTCGACCGCACCGGCGCCGGGCCCGACCACCCGACGCTCTCGAACTACCCGGAATCCCGCTACCTCAAGGTGCTCTGGAGCCGGGTGCTGTGACCGAGCGTCGTCCGCCGCGCCCGAGCGACGGCCAAGTCCCCCACCGGCTCATGGACGACATCCACTCCGAGCGATACGTCAAGGGCCTGTTCGCCGAGATGGCCCGCACCTACGGCGTGGTCAACCTGGTCTCCTCGCTGGGCTTCGCGTGGTGGTGGCGACGCCAGGCGGTCCACGGCCTGCCGCGCGACGCGACGGCCGTGGCCGACCTCATGACCGGCGGTGCCGAGTGCCTCCGGCACCTGCGAAGCCACCTCGGGCCCGCGGTCCGGGTGGACCTCGTCGACTGGTGCGACGCGATGTGCGAGCGGGCCCGCCACACCGCCTCCCGGCTCCACCCCGGCGGCTGCCAGGTCGTCAACGCCAGCGCGCTCGAGCTGCCGGCCGGTGACCGGAGCTACGATGCGATCTCCTCCACCTTCGGGCTGAAGACGCTGGCCGAGCACGAAGTCCCGGCGCTGGCACGCGAGATCCGTCGCGTCCTCAAGCCCGGCGGATCGTTCAGCCTGCTCGAGTTCTCGGTTCCCCCCAACCGGCTGCTCCGCTTCTTCTTCCGGCTCTACGTCCGCTACTATGTTCCGGCGCTCGGATGGATCGCCTTGGGAAACCCGGACCACTACCGACTCCTGTGGAAATACACCAGCGAGTTCGGCTCCTGCGGGCGCTACCTCGACGCCTTCCGCGATGCCGGCCTCGAGGTCGAGCTGCGTCGTCACTTCTTCGGCTGCGCGACCCGGCTCGTCGGCCGCGCCCCCTGACGGAGTGGCGCCCTCCGTTGGAGCACCGGTCTTCCGACCGGCCCACTCACCCCAGCGCCGCCCGCGTCCGCGCCACCAGCGGGCTGTCGTCCAGGCCCGAGCCCTTCAGCCAGAACACGCTCGCCGCCAGGAACCGCTCGCGGATCCCCGCCGAAACGTGCCCGTAGTCCTCCAGCACCGCGCTACTGAACTTGTAGTCGTGGGAGTCGCGACCCTTGAGGTAGATGAGCCGCTGCGCCGCCGCGATGAAGGACTTCGCGTCGCCGCCGCCCTGGAGGTATCCGAGCGCCTTCCGCGCGGCGGACAGGCGATCGTCCTCGAGGTCGTCGAACACGTCCCCCATCGCGTCCGCGCCGCACTCCAGCGGCTCCAGTTCCTCGATCCGCACGCCGTCCTTCACCTCGTCCCGGAACAGGGTCAGGAAGGCGACGTTCTGCAGCAGCAGGAACTTGCGCGTCGCGTCGATGCCGCACTGGCCGAAGGCGAAGCGCAGCGCGTTGGTGGTGGTGCAGGCGTGGAGGCTGAGGATTCCCGGCCGGCGCATCATCAGCTCCGCCGCATGCTGGAAGCAGGCGTCCCAGAGCGACTGGGGCGAGGCCCCGCCGTTCACCAGCGCCACCGCCATGCCGGACGCCTGGTCCCAGTCGGCGTTCCGCAGGCCCTCGAGCATCGCCGTGGTCGCCAACGGGTCGGGCCGGCCGCCGCTCCATCCGGGCTTCAGCTCCTTGAGGCGCTCGAGGTTCCTGCGGCCCGGAAGGTCGGCCAGAGCGTCGCGCCCGGCCGGGTTGCCATTGCGGTGCATCAACAGCGCATAGGCCAGCGACCGCAGCACCGGCTCGGCGTGCTCCCAGCCGATCGTCTGCAGCGTTCGCCAGCTGTTGGCGACGAAGATCGCCTTGTGGCCGATGTCGCGGTAGTCCCGTGCGCCGTAGCGGCACATCAGGTCGAAGATCTCCTGCGCCCCGGCCGTCCGCGCCAGCGCGGCGATCGCGACGTCGGTCCGCGCCTCATCCCAGGCATCCATCGCCTCGCAGAACGCCGCCGCGGCCTTCCCGGCGGCGGGCAGCGCCTTCTCGTCGACCGCCGGCATCGTCCAGTCGCCCTCGCGCACGTCCTGGGCCTGCGAGCCCTTGAAGCGGTCCAGCGCCCAGAACAGGGGGAGCCAGCGGTCCTCGTCCGGCGCGTTGAGGCTCGCCAGGTGGGCCGAGTTCACCACCAGCACCGCGTGGAACTTGAAGCCCACCGGCCGCGGCTGGATGTTGCGCACCCCGGCCAGCATCACCGCGGCCAGCAGCTCGCGATAGGTCGTGCCGGTCTTGATCCGCTGCGCGACCTCCTCCAGCAGGCGCTCGCGCGAGGTTTCCTCCAACAGCCGCACCAACGGCTCGATCTCCGGCCGCAAGCTCACGAATCCCTTGCCGGGCTCCAGCTCCTCGGCGGACAGCCTCGGCAGCATCCCCAGGAATCCCAGGCTCCCTGCCCCCACCGCCGCACCTGCTCCGGTGCGGAGAAAGTCGCGTCGATCCATCTTCGCCATAGCCTCACAAAGTGGCCGACCCTCACGCGAATGCAACCCATTGCGGATCGGTCGATACCATGGAGCGCGGCTTTTCAAGCCGCTGCATCCTACCGATCTCAGACCTCAGCGCATGGGATAGAGCTCGGAGACCTGCGGGGCGGGCGGGCGGGGCTTCGGCTGCAGGTCGGGGCTGCGACCGTAGGGGTCCACCCGGGTCGTGGGGGCGTTGCCGACGTAGGTGTACTGGTTGGCGGCGTTGATCGGGTCGTAGATCCCGGGGTCGCGGCTGAGGAAGCGCCCCGTGTCGGGCACGTAGTAGCGGGCGCGCCAGTGGTAGTGACCGGTCTCACTGTCGAACACCCGGCCCTGGAACAGGTAGGGCGGGTTGGGGAGGCCGCCGTAGACCACGTAGGCCGAGCCGAACTCGTCGTAGATGTACTTCTCCAGCGGGATCCCGCCGAAGTCGAGCTGGCCCACCAGGTCGTGGCGCGGGTTGCGCACGAACCAGGTGCGGCGGTCGAACGGGTACACCCCCAGCGTGACCTCGAAGAAGATCACGTCGTCGACCCCGGCCGGGCCGTAGGCCTGGTTGAGGAAGGTGTCGTTGTTGCGGAACGACCACTGGTCGGCCACCCGGCCCTTGTCGTCGTAGTAGGACTCGGTGGATGAAAGGACCTGCTGGGCCGAGTTCTTGAACAGGCGCGTCACGCGCCGGTCGTCGGTGTCGTAGCTGTAGACCGCCAGCTCCTCGCCCGTGGTCAGCGCCACCCGCACCAGACGATCCTTGTAGTCGTACTGGTAGGCGCGGAAGGTGTCGTTGAACTGGTTGCCGTTCTGGTCGTAGGTGATGGCCGTGGCGCCGATCGAGGTGTAGGCGTTGACGTTGTTCACGGCGTAGTCGGTGGTCACGGGCGGGCTCGAGGCGGTCGAGCGCACCGTGCGTCGGCGGTTGCCCACGCCGTCGTAGGTGAACTCATCCACGCGCTGGTCGCGACGGGAGATGGCGCCAAACCGGTCGAGGCGCGAGGTCACCACCCGGTCGGCCGAGTCGTAGACGTATTCGTCGACCTGGCCGCCGTCGTCCACCCGGCGCTCGCTCAAGCGCCGGCCGTTGCGGTCGTAGGTGTAGTCGCGCTCGAGCCAGGGCACGCCCTGGGGGTCGTTGGAGAGCATGCGCGTCACGCGGCCCACCGCGTCGTGCCAGGCCTGGCCGGCGCCGTCGTGGTACATCACGCGCGTCGTGTTGCCCAGGTCGCGCTGCAGCTCGCGGTTCCCGCGGCCGATGTAGCAGACGTCGGTCAAGACCGGGTTGGGGTCGTCGATCGTCTTGAGGCGGTCGAGCTCGTCGTAGCTGTAGGTGAAGGTCTTGCCTTCGCCCAGGGTCTGCGAGAGCAGGTTGCCGTCGCCGTCGTACTGGTAGCTCACGCTGCGCGCGCGGGTGCCCTGAGTCTCCTCCAGCAAGCGATCCAGCGAGTCGTAGGCACGCAGCATTTCCGTCGTGGCGACCCCGCCGTTGTCGTCGCTGCTGCGAGCCAGGTTCCCCAGCCCGTCGTAGGAGTAGGTCTCGACCGTGGTGCCCAACACGCCGAACCCGCGCACCACGTCGGTCCGCGTGCGGCGGTTGGCCAGGTCGTAGCTGTAGAACACCTGGGTGCCGTTGGGGTCGGTGGTCTGGGTCAGGTTGTTGTCGCGGTCGTAGGTGAAGGTGTAGGTCGCGTTGTCGGACATCGAGCGGCTGATGCGGCGGTCCCGGCCGTCGAACGCGAAGCTCGTGGTCCGGCCGTTGTCGTCGGTGATCCCGGTCAGGTTGCCGTTGAGGTCGAAGCTGAAGCCCACCCGGATCTGGCCGTCGGGGTTGAACCCGTTGCTGGTGTCGAGCATCGGGTTCGGCCCGGGGAGGCCGCCCACGTAGAGGTTCGTCACCTCGGCCGTGCGGCGGTCGGCGCCGTCATACTCGTAGCGGCGGTCGTTGCCGGGGTCGTTGATCACGCCCGGATACACGCCCAGCGGATCGACCCCGGCCTGCAGCTCGCCGTTGGCGTCGCTGTAGGCGGTCAGGTTGTCGCGGCTGTCGAAGCCCCAGCGCTCGGTCTCGCCCAGGTCGTTCGTGGTGCGGACCCTGCGATCGAGCTGGTCGTAGACGTGGTAGGTCGTCGAGACCTGGTCGGCCACCAGGTTCTCGGGCGAGTGCTCGGTCTCGATCTCGCGCACCACGTTGCCGTTCTGGTCGTAGACGTAGTCGGTGCGGTTGCCCAGCCCGTGGTGCAGCTCGGCCAGACGCCCGGCGCCGTCGTAGCGCCGCTCGACGAGCCCGCCGTCGTCCTCCACGTAGAAGCGCTCGTGGCCGAGGGCGTCGTGCTCGATCGCGACCGTGACCACACCGTCGCTGTTGCCGTCGCTCAAGACCACGGGCCGCACCGGCGTCACGCCGGGCCGCACGAACAGGTCGCGGTCGACCTGCACCACGCGGTTGAGCTCGTCGTGGACGTAGCGCGTCTCGGAGAGGCGCGCGACCGCTCCGGTGGGATCGTCCCCTGGGTGGCCCCACACCTGCTCCCCGACCCGGTTGCCGGCGGGGTCGTAGCTCCAGCGCCGCTCGGTGCGCTCGGGCGTGGTGGTCACGGTGCGGCGGTCGTGGCCGTCGTAGGTGTAGGTGGTCACTTCGCCGGACAAGTCGAAGTCGTTGTCCTCGGCGTCGATCAGCCGGCTGCGGTTGCCGTTGGCGTCGTAGTCCAGTTGGTAGGTCCCGGCGTCGCTACCGCCCGCGCCGTGGGTGATGCGATAGGGCAGGTTGCGCTCGTCGTAGCGGATCGTGTCGACGTTGTCCCACACGGCCGGCAGCGCGGTCTGGTTGGCGCGCGGGTGGCGGACCTCGGTGCGGAGACCATTGGCGTCGTAGCGGTACTGGGTCACGGCCACCCGCCCCGCGCCGACCTCGTGGCCCGTCTCGAGCAGGTTGTCGTTGATGTCGTAGACGTAGGTCACGTCGACCCAACCGGCCACGCCGGTGGTGGTCGAGACGGACGGGTCGTCTTCCACGCGCCTCTGCGTCAGGCGACCGTTGTGGTCGTAGAGATACTGGGTGGTGTAGGCGAAGGGCGCCTCGTTGGTGGGCAGCTGGCCGCGCAGAATCGCCTCGGCGGTCGAGGCGCCGCGGGTGGTCGCCACCACCTCGTCCAGCGCATTGAGCTCGTAGGTCGTGCTCACGCCACGCGGGTTCCGGTGGTCGATCAGGCGCCCAAGGGGGTCGTAGGCGTAGTGGGTCTCCATTCCTGCAGGCGCCCGCGAGGAGGTGCGGCGATAGGTCACGCTGGAGTCGGCGGTGCGTGTGCGCAGGTAGCCGCGCGTGAGGCCGGAGCTCTGGCCGGGCACGCTGGCCCCGTCGCCGTCGGGGTCGTCTTCGGGGTAGTAGGTGTAGTCGGTCCGGTTGCCTTCAGGGTCGATCTCGGCCGTGAGCTGGCCGCGATCGTTCCACTGCCGCTCCCACACGATCTCCTGGGTGGTGTCGCCCAGGACGGCGGCCATGTTCGAGCCACCGGCCAGGATCACGGTGGGGCCCCCTTCGCGCACGGGGTGTCCGGCATTCTGAGTCGTGACCTCGTCCGCGTTGAGGTCGCCCAGGCCACGCGAGACCGAGGCCAGGGAGAGGCCCCACTCCGCGGCCTCGGCCACCGGCGCGCTGTGCTCCTGGTAGTCGTAGAACCAGCGCCGAACGTAGCGCCCGGGGGCCTTGGTCCCGATGGGCGGCACGAAGCCGGCGTCGTGTTCGCGGGGATCGCTCTGACTGGCCAGCTGCTGGTAGAGCGGCTCGTAGGTCCGCCGCACGCTGAGCTCACCACCGCCGCGGGTCGAATCGGCGATCCAACGCGTCTCGGTGCAGTTGCCCTGCGCGGCGCGCGGCGCGCTGGCGTAGCTGTGGCGCAGCTCGTTCCCGGCGGGGAACACGCGGCGGACCAGCTGACCGTCGCCGGTGTAGAAGCTGGTGGTCTGGTAGTGGTCGGGATCACCTTCGCGCAGGCCGCGGGTCAGCTGGCGGACGCCGAGCAGGTGGTCGTTCTCGTTGACCTGCAGCAGGACCTGGTTGCCGTTGGCCTCGGTCACGAGCACGTCGAGCCGCGAGAGGGCGACGTTGGGGCCCGCGGCCTGGTTGACGGCGGTGTAGCCGTAGTTGACCGTGCCGCCCGCGGCCACGCCGGAGGCGTTGTTGCCACCCAGGGTCTCGCTCGTGACGCGATCGAACTCGAGCGTCCCCGTCGTCTCGCCGTAGTTGACCGTGATCGCGGGCGGGCCGCCCAGCGCGACCTCTCGGGGCCGGGTCACGGTGGTCAGGTTGTGGTCGGCGGCGGTCCCCGTGCCTTCGCGGTAGCCGTAGCGCTCGATGCGGCCAGCGGGGAAGTCGTTGAGGGTGCTGGTCCCGCTGACGATCGGGCTTCGGACCTCGGCGAGGTCGCCGTTGGGGGTGTAGCTGAACTGGACCTCGCGCCCGGTGAAGTCGCGCAATGTGACCAGGCGATCGCGCCCGTCCGGAAAGGTCTCGAACACGAAATCGATCGTCCGGCCGAATGCATCGGTCGCGCGCCGCAGATTGCCGCGCGCATCGTAGGTGAAGGTCATCGTGTTGCCGAAGCGGTCTTGGTAGCCGCTGAGGCGACCGTCGCTGGTGTAGGTGCGGCGAAAACCGTCGGGGTCGCGCAGGGTGTAGCTGCCGTCGATCTCCTGTCGCAGCGTGCCGAAGTGCCCGGGGGGCGAGCTGAAGTCGCCGCCTCCCCCGCGGGTCCAGGTCGCCTGGCCGCCCCGGCCATCACTGCGGACCACGTCGCCGTCGCCCTGTGGGAAGAGCGTCTCGTTGTAGGTGAAGTCCCATCCGTAGCCCAGCGGGCCATCGTAGGCGAGCTGACTGCGGTAGCGCCGGCGGAACTCGAAATGGACCTGGCCGCGGCCCTGAATACGCATGTCGACGCGGTCCAGGCGCTTCTCGCCGTTGCTCACCACGGTGTCGTGGGTATCGGCCGCCGCCATGCTTCCGCGCGACATCCCGGGATCGCCTGGGCCACCCGATATCGGCAGGCTTGCCCGACTTCCAGCGCCCACACCCCCGACACCCCCGACACCCCCGACACCACCGACACCCCCGACACCACCGACACCACCGACACCACCGACAC
>Ga0207814_100683_pt1 | contig 15251 bp, 10 predicted proteins | sample TtaePargueraPR_7_FD_187755 | JGI IMG/M metagenome (GOLD analysis project Ga0207814, IMG submission 187755) | Aerobic enrichment media microbial communities from Bioluminiscent Bay, La Parguera, Puerto Rico - Tt and P1 (2) (SPAdes) | ecosystem: Environmental > Aquatic > Marine > Unclassified ... | reverse complement strand
GGCGGGGCTGCCTGCCGGAATTCAGGGCATCGGGGTGGATGAGGCCACGTCGATCTTCTTTACCGCCGATGGCAATGGCGTGGTGGATGGCGCCGGCAGTGTCTATGTACTGCAGGAAGATGGCCAGACCAGTCGTACCCAGGCCCAGTGCGGATTGCCCGTGGTGTACGAGGGTGTGCTGCGCTATAAGCTGGACGAGTTCGATCAGTTCAATATCCTGACCGGATCCACCAGTGTTACGCCCAAGCGCATCGGCATCGATGGTCGCTCCAATAATTTCTACATCAATCAGCCATACCAGTAAGTCCGTCTTGCGGCGGCTTCACGCGATCTGGATGACGCGTTCGGGGAAGAGTTTCTTCCCCGAACGCGTATGGCGAACTTCTATTCCTGTTCCTCCACTCGAAAGAATCCGGACGACGCGTCAGGGTAAAGCGCAGATTATTCGGTTGTCAGAAGGATATTTGCGAAAATTAAATCCGATAACAGAAGTGCTTTACAGCATTTTTACACCGTGATAAAAAATAGCGCGTAGGTGACTGATAAACTTTTATCGGAAACCGCAAAGTCAGAAACCAAGCGCAACGTACTTCGTAAAAGTGCAAGGCATACAGAGCAAAATGAATAATATTGCTGCCATTGAGCGCTGCTCCTCCAACTACTACCTCAGCGAGTGGTTTGACGAGTAGCTTCCCCGCCTCGGTTTAACCGGGGGCGCCGCCATGGTCGCGGGCGCAGGGAAGCTATAAGTCGGAATCTTCCGTTCTTAGATCTACCCCCAATTTTTATCTGCCAGCTTTGTGCGAACTCTTTCGTGCGCGCTGCCGGGTAACTGAATTGCTGTGCATTGCCGCCGGTTTTCTTCCTGCAACAACTCCAGTCCGCCCTGGTGTGCGTGCGTCTGCGCTCGTCACTCCGGGCTGATCACGTAGATCACAGAGAACCATTAGAGACAGGAAATTTTCCTGGAGGGTATAAAAATGGATAACAAAGACACACTGAACAAGTCCCCGTTGAGTAAAGCCATTCAGCTGGCACTGGGTTGCTCGCTGATGAGCGGCAGTGCATTGGTCATGGCGCAGGCAACGCCTGCACCCGCAGAGTCCACCGTCGAAGAAGTCGTGGTAACCGGTACCCACATCAAGGGACTGGATACCGAGGGTGCGGTACAGGTTGTACAGATCAATCGCGACGATATCGAAGCGTCGGGTGCGACTTCGCCCATCGAAATTCTGCAGCAGTTGTCCCAGACCGGTGGCGGCAGCGGCACTTTCTCCACCGCCACTTCCGGTGCCCTCTCCAGCAGCACTCCGGTTGGTGCCGCGGGTGTATCCCTGCGTGGCCTGGGCGCCAGTTCTACCCTGGTGCTGGTAAACGGTCGCCGTGTATCCGTGAGCTCCTTCGCCAAGGGCCAGGAGTCCTTTGTCGATGTAAACTCCATCCCGCTGTCTGCGATCGAGCGGGTCGAAGTCCTGCCCAGTGGCGCGGCGGCGACCTACGGTGCGGATGCGGTTGCCGGTGTGGTGAACTTCGTACTGCGCGACGACTTTACCGGCAGTGAAGTGACACTGACCCACGGCAACTCCACCGCCGGTACCGATGAAGGCAAATACAACCTGAACTGGGTGTGGGGCCGTGAAGGTGAAAACAGCCACACCATGGTGGTGGTTGACCTGTTCTCGCGCAATGCCATGTACGATCGTGACCGCAAGCTGACTGCGAATTCCGTGCGTCCGAGTCAGCAAGGTATCTATCCGAGCTTTAATGACCTGTTCCTGACGTACTACGACCAGACCGAAGGTCCTGCATCCGGCGGTTGCCCGGAAGACCAGTTTGGTTTCGGCAATCTAGGCGACTACTGTGAATTCAACACCAATGCGGTGGCCGCGACTCAGGATGAATACGAGAGCGCCAGCGTAGTCGCTACATTCAATTACGACATTTCCGATAACCTGGAGTGGTTCAACACTCTGATGCTGCAGACCAGCGAGTCCCGTGGCACGTCGTCACCGGCGAACTTCTCTCGTGCACCGTTTGATCCGGAAAGCCCCTACTGGCCGGAAGCTTTGAAAGCAGATCTGGTTGAGGAAGGCTCCTTCCACCCAGATTTCCCAACCACGGATTTCAGCGATTTTTACGGTTACCCGATTTTTGCCTGGGGCAAGTTCCCGGATGCGCGCGCGGTTGAAGTGGAAAACGAGGCTATGCGTCTCGTATCCGGCCTTCGCGGTGAGGTGAATGACTGGAACTGGGAAGTGGCTGCCAACATGGGCCGCAGCGAATCCGAGCAGCGCGGAATCTCCGGACTGTACAAAGCAGATGCTTTCTATAATGCAAGCGTAGGTAATTTGTGTACCGATGGGACCACGGTAGATCGCTGGGATGTGGACCTGGCGCGCCCCGGTGCGAGTTTTGGTGCTGGTGAAACCTGTGAAGATCTCGGCAAGACCACCGCCTGGTACAACCCCTTTGGTGGCCAGGTGGATCAAATTGCGGAGATGGACAGTCTGATCCGCACCGATGCCAAACGCGGTGGTAAATCCAACCTGTACGCCATTGACGGCAATATCTCCGGTAGCTGGATCGAGTTGCCGGCGGGTACCGTCCAGGTGGCCTTCGGTGGTGAATTCCGTCGTGAATCCGTAGTGGATACCCCGTCTGGCGATGCCGTTTCCACTACGTTGAATCCCGAGCCGATCCTCGGCTTCAGCTCTACCTCTGCCGATGCCGCACGCAATCAGTGGGCGGTGTATATGGAGCAGATGATTCCGCTGGCGTCCACTACCGAATTACAGTTTGCACTGCGCTACGATCATTACGATAACTTCGGTGGCGATACGAACCCGAAGATTGCTCTGCGTCACGCGTTCAACGACGCAATCATTTTCCGCTCCAACTGGTCTACCTCCTTCCGTGCCCCGTCCCTTGCGCAGGTGGGTGCGGGTACCCTGCTGTCCAGCTACTCCGTGGACTGTAGCGTAACGCCGGTCGCCTGTGATGGCCTGGTTGATGAATCTGGTGAGTCCCTGCTTTCCGAAGACGTGAGCAATGACGATCTGCAGCCGGAAACCGCCACCACCTGGGGTGCGGGCTTCCTGCTTAAGCCCACCGCAGACACCGAAATTACCGTCGATTACTGGAATATCGAGCACGAGAACCTGATCGGCGTGGAAGAGGATGACTTTATCCTGCGCGCGTTCGGGGGCGACTTCCCGGTAGTGGGCGAAGGTGAGTTGCCGACTGGTCAACCCGGCCTCGAAGTGGCCGGTGGTTTTGTCGTGGATGCGCATTTCCAGCTGTCCAACCTCGGTTGGCAAAAAACCAACGGTGTGGATGTGGCGTTTACCCAGTACTTTGATACTGAGAACTGGGGCAGCTTCCGCTTTACCCTGGACGGTACTTACCTGAACGAGTTCGACAAGCTGCCGTCCGACGCGCTGGGTATTGTGAAAGAAGCGGGTAATTACACCTACCCACGCTGGTTGGCCAACAGCTCCCTGCGCTGGCGTTACGAGGACTGGTCCTCCACCCTGAGCGCTCGCTATACCCACAGCTATATGGACGATCCGAGCCCGCGCGTACTGGATGCCGTGTTTGAGGAAGGTAACGAGTACTTCGCTTCGCGTGTCGATATCGATAGTGACGGCAACGTGGAAGTCGATAGCTGGTTGACCTTCGATCTCCGCGTAGCCCGTGATTTCGATAACGGCAGCTGGTTGAGTCTGCGGGTCAACAACCTGCTGGATGAAGAGCCGCCGCTGGTGCTGGGTACTGGTGCCAACGTGGATCGCTTCAACCACGATTCCATGGGGCGTTTCTACACCCTGAGTTACGGCTACGCCTTCTAATCAGCGTCTCACAGGAGCTGATCCCGGCGGGCGCGCGGTTCGCGCCCGCCGATCCTTTTCAATGACTGCGGTGTATTCCTATGCAGACAAGCGAACCCCAGACCTGCGCGCCTGAGCAGGGGAGCGGAGTAGCGCCGGCGACGGCCAAGACCTGGGCAATGCCGGATACCTATCTGATATTGCTGGCGGTTGCGCTGCTTGCCTTTGCGCTCAACTTCCTCATTCCCGCGGGCACCTTTGATACGGTCACGGCCGTGGTAAACGGCGTTGAACGCAGTGTGATTGACCCCGGCAGCTATCAGCCTGCCGAGGGCGGTCCTGCGGGCATGGCGCTGTTTGCGGAGGGTGGCGGTATCGGCTTTCTGAACTTCGCGTTCGAGGGCATGGTTTCCGGTAGCAAATGGGGTGCATCCATCGGTGTTTTCGCGTTTATCCTGCTGACCGGCGGCGCGTTCGGCCTGATCTTTGCGAGCGGGTCTGTAGAGCGTGGACTGTTTCAGGTGATTGCGCGCAATCGTCAAGCGGGACATTTCTATCTTGCCACCCTGTGCTTCCTGTTTTCCCTCGGCGGAGCGGTATTCGGCATGGGCGAGGAGGTGATTCCCTTTACCCTGATCGTGGTGCCGCTTCTGGTTTCCATGGGCTACGACAGCATCACCGCGCTGCTGGTGACCTATGTGGCAACACAGGTGGGGTTTGCCACTTCGTGGATGAACCCGTTCGGCGTCAGCATTGCCCAGGGTATTGCGGGAGTGCCCCTGATGTCAGGCAGCGGGTTGCGTATGGGGCTGTGGCTGCTGGCCACTTGCGGTCTCGCCGCTTACACCATTGTGTACGCGCGGCGGATTCAGAGACAGCCTTCGCGCTCTCTGGCCTATGCGTCGGATCAGGTGTTTCGGGATAAGTCCGTTTCCACGGCTTCTCTGCAAACCATGGTGCGCGGAGACGGATGGGTCCTGCTCCTGTTCACTGCCGGTATCGCCTGGATGATCTGGGGTGTGGTCGAGCGCAGTTATTTCCTGCCGGAAATTGCCACGCAGTTTTTCACCATGGGGATCGTGATCGCGGCGGTGGCTGTCGCGTTTGGCCTGAACGGTCTCACCCCGAACAAGGCGGCGGCGGCGTTTCGCGAGGGTGCGCAACAATTGTTGCCCGCGGCCATGGTGGTGGCCTTTGCCAAGGGCATCGTGCTTTTGCTCGGTGGTGATGACCCCGAGGGTGCCAGTGTCCTCAATACCATTCTGCACGCAGCAGGCAACGGTCTGGCGGATGTGTCGGGTGCCGTATCGGCGTGGTTTATGCTGGCGTTCCAGACGGTTTTCAATTTCTTTATTACTTCCGGGTCCGGCCAGGCGGCACTGACCATGCCTATCATGGCGCCTCTCGCGGATGTGGTCGGGGTTACCCGGCAGACCGCGGTGCTGGCGTTCCAGCTTGGGGATGGCCTCACCAATATTATTGTGCCCACATCGGCGGCCCTGATGGGGTGCCTGGGTGCAGCGCGCCTGGACTGGGGCGTATGGGTGCGCTTCGTACTGCCATTGCAGGGTGTTTTGTTCCTGTTTGCGTCGCTGGCGGTGCTGATTGCGGCGGCCATCGGTTTTTAATGTCGCGGTGCGATGTTGAGGGCCCGGTAACAGTATCTACAGAATCAAGTTGTAATTTATGTCTCAAATAACTCTGATAAAAAATGCGGAAGTGTTCGCGCCCCGCAGCCTGGGTCGCTGCGACGTGCTGGTGGCGGGCCACGCGATCGCGCAGATCGATCAGCATCTGACACTGCCGGATAACATCGGGCAGGTAGTGGATGCCGATGGGGCCTGGCTGATGCCGGGGCTGGTGGATTCCCTGGTGCATATCAGTGGCGGTGGTGGCGAAGCGGGGTTTGGTTCGCGCACTCCGGAACTGGACGTGCGCGAGGCGATTGCCGCGGGTGTGACCACGGTGATCGGTGCTCTGGGAACCGATGCGACCGCCCGTACCCTGAACGAGCTGTTTGGCAAGGCGAAAGCGCTGGAGGCCCAGGGCATCTCCTGTTTTATCCAGACCGGTTCCTATCAGGTTCCGGTGAATACACTTACCGGCAGTGTCCGCAGTGACATCATGCTGGTCGACAACATGATTGGCGTCGGTGAGCTGGCAATTTCCGACCATCGCTCGTCGCACCCCTCGCGGGATGAGCTTGTCCGCATTGCCGCCGACGCCCGCGTTGCCGGCTTGTTGAGCGGTAAGGGTGGTGTAGTGAGCATCCATGTGGGCGACGGTGCCGGACGGTTGCAGCCCTTGTTTGATGTGGTGGAGCACTCCGAGATTCCCATTACCCAGTTCCTGCCGACCCATATGAATCGCAACCTGGCGCTGCTGGAGCACGGTGTAGCCTTTGCTCGCGCCGGAGGCTTTATCGATTTCACCACTTCCACCACGGCGGAAATTCTTGCCAGCGGTGAAATGCGCGCGAGCCGCGCACTGAAGCTGGCGCTGGAGCGGAAAGCGCCCATCGACCAGCTCACCTTTTCCTCGGACGCCCAGGGTTCGCTGACCAATTTTTGCGACCAGGGAGAGCTGCAGGATATCGAGGTAGGTGCCATCGCCAGCCTGTTCGAGGAGTTCCGTCGCGCAGTGCAGGAGGAAGGTGTGGAGCTTGCCAGCGCATTGCAGGTGGTCACCAGCAACCCGGCGCGGGCACTGGGGCTCAAGCGCAAAGGACAGGTGGCGTGCGGGCGCGATGCGGATCTCATCCTGGTGGATCCGACAAGATTCCAGATTACTCACACCATGGCCCGCGGGCGCTGGCAGCTGTTCGATCGTCAGCTCGGCGGTGGCCGCGAGGCAGGGTAGGGCAAGACGATGGATGGAGTGGTACAACAGCCGGCGTCGGTGCGCGATCAACGCCTGTTTGAGGAGGCTATGACGCTGATGCGCAATAACCTCTCCGAACCACTCCAGACTGGCGAGCTGGCCAGTTATCTGGGCATATCCCAGAAAAAGCTGGAGCGGTTGTTTCTCCGGTTTGAGGGCGTATTGCCCGCGCGATTTTATCGCGAACTCAGACTGGAAAAAGCCAGGTCACTGTTGCACGAGAGCGCATTGAGTATCGATGAGATCGGGCGATGCTGCGGATTTCGTTCGGCATCCCACTTCAGCCGTTGTTTCAAGTCCTTCTGTGGCCACAGTCCGCGCGCGGAGCGTCAACAGGGTATGGAGAAGCCGGGTGGATCCCGGCGCTGTACCTTTCCCGGCGGGCGCGGCTACGGATCAATAAAAAAATTGACGATGGAAGTAATGTTATGAAATGTACCGCTCTGGTGGCGGCTGTCGTGGGGCTCTGCTTGCCTTTGCTAGCCGCTTGCAGCGACTCTGGTTTGCGGGCCGAGGCGTCTGCGGAATCTGGCCGTCTGCTGATTGTTGGCGGCGCGCTGCGCAGTGACAATGCCGCGGTGTATCGCGCATTTATCGACGGTGTGCCGGAACAGTTCCCGGAGGTGGCGATTGTGCCGGCGGCCTCCGGTCGACCCAGCCATTATGCCCAGCAGTTTCTTGCGGATCTGCGCAGTCACGGCTTTGCGGGCAAGATTCGCGTGCTGCCGATCGCCGTCAAGGACGATGCAGCGACGAAGGATATTGACGAAAGTGACTGGCGACAGGGCGGCCACGACGCGGCACTTGCCAAGACGCTGGTATCCGTCGGCGGTATCTGGTTTGTCGGCGGTGACCAGACCAGAATTTCCGAGACCCTGCTGGATGCTCAGGGGCAGGATACGCCGGTACTGTCCGCCATTCGTCGGCAGCTTGCCCGCGGCGCCATTGTGGGCGGCACCAGTGCTGGCGCTGCGATCATGAGCCGCACCATGATCGCGGCGGGCGATTCGCTGAGTGCGTTGACGATGCCGGTTGCGGAGACCTATCAGGGCATGGAAAGCCAGGAGGCCGGGCAATTGCTGTTGTCCCGCGGCCTGGGCTTCTTGCCGGTGGGCATCGTTGACCAGCACTTTGATCGCAAAGCGCGCCTCGGTCGCCTGATCCGTGCACTGGGTCGCGTCTCCGCGCCTGACGAGCAGTTGGGCTTTGGGGTGGATGAAGACACCGCATTCCTGGTCGACCTCGATGCCGCATCCATGACCGTGCTCGGGGCGGGAACCCTGGTGGTGGCCGATGCGCGCAAGGCACGCTTCGCCCATGCCACTGCCGATGCCAAAGTCGGGTTTGCGGCGCGGGATCTGCGTGTCAGCGTGCTGAGTCACGGAGACCGCTACCTGTGGCGCGACAACAAGGTCGTTGCCTCGGGCAGTGAGACACAGGGCAATGAGGCCTTTGGCTACCAGGCTACGCAGGGTGCTGGCATTGCACTGGCCAACCCGCGCCTGGATCACCTGCTGGGCTTTTCGCTGCTGGATAACAGCGAGAACAGCGAAGTGCGCCGCTATGCCTTTGATGACCAGACCGGCAAAGGCGTCCTGTTCCGCTTTCGCCAGGATGATCAGAGCCGCGGCTTCTGGATCTACGGTTCTGGCACCAAGGATCAATACACCATCGTTGATGTAGCGCTGGATATCGAACCGGTGTCCGTATCGGTGACCGCTGCCCGTTGAACCCTTGATCATCGTGACAGCCTGGGGCACTCCCGGGCTGTTCTCGACTGCCCGGTCTCAACATTCACAGACTCTGCGCTGTTCTTTCTTCTCTGTTTCTGCGCGTCTCCCGATGTGTTGAATACACATCCTTTCTCCGCTGTACCTTCTTTTCCCGCGCACTTTCCCGGCTGGCGACCAGTACTTGGCGTTCGGCACTACGCTTGTGCTAACCGGGTGCCCGTAACGTTTTACGAATAGGTTTTGAATACGGCTTGCACCACTTCCGTTCTTGCCCCTAAAATGTGATCACATTTTGCGGCAGTGGCCTGTAGAAGCAGGCGCTCGCCACAGGCGTTATTCGAATCAGGAGTGAGTTCATGAACAAGAATCAGTTACAACAGCATGACCGCGAGCACCTGCTGCACCCGTTTACCGACTTCCACGATCTCGGCAAGCAGGGCACCCGGGTCATCACCAGTGCCGAAGGCGCCTACATCACCGATATCGATGGTCACACCATGCTCGACGGCATGTCTGGCCTGTGGTGCTGTAATCTGGGTTACAGCCGTCGCGAAATCAGCGAGGCCATCTACGAGCAGCTGAACAAGCTGCCGTTCTATAACAGCTTCTTCCAGTGCACCACGGTGCCGTCCATCGAACTGGCGGATCTGCTGTCTGAAGTGACCCCTGGGCACATGAACAATGTGTTTTTCACCGGCTCCGGCAGTGAAGCCAACGATACCAACCTGCGTATCATCCGCCGCTACTGGGACCTGAAGGACCAGCCCGAGAAGCGCGTCGTCATTTCCCGCAAGAACGCCTATCACGGTTCCACCATTGGTGGTGCCAGCCTGGGCGGCATGAGCGGCATGCACAAGCAGTTCCAGGCGCTGGATTACATCGAGCATATCCAGCAGCCCTACTGGTTTGGTGAGGGCGGCGACCTGTCGCCGGAAGAATTCGGTGTGCAGGCAGCCCGCGCCCTGGATGAGAAAATCCAGGAGCTGGGTCCGGAAAAAGTGGCCGCGTTTATCGCCGAGCCGATCCAGGGTGCCGGCGGCGTGATCATTCCCCCCGAGACCTACTGGCCGGAAGTGAAAAAAGTCCTGGACCAGTACGACATCCTGCTGGTGATGGACGAGGTGATCTTCGGGTTTGGCCGCACCGGCGAGTGGTTCGGTGCCGATTACTACGGCATGAAGCCGGACCTGATGACCTTCGCCAAGGCGGTGACCAATGGTTACTTCCCCCTCGGCGGCACCATGGTGAGCGATCGCGTGGCGGAAGTGATCAAGGCCAAGGGCGGTGAATTCACCCACGGTTACACCTACTCGGCGCACCCGGCGGCCTGTATGGCCGGTCTGGCGACCCTGAATATCCTGCGTGACGAAAAGATCATCGACACCGTGCGGGACACCACCGGCCCTTACCTGGCCAAGCGCTGGGCGGAACTGGCGGATCACCCGATTGTGGGCGAGGCGCGTACCCTCGGACTGGTCGGCGCACTGGAGCTGGTGAAAGACAAGGGCAGTCGCGCGCGCTTTGACGACAAGTGCACCGCGGGCGGTGTGTGCCGGGACATGAGTATCAAGAATGGTCTGGTGATGCGGGCCACTGGTGACACCATGATCATCGCACCGCCGCTGATCCTGGATACCACCCAGATTGATGAACTGGTGGAAAAAGCCCACCGCGCGCTGGATGATACTGCCAAGGCCATGGCGTAAACTCCGGCTAACGGCCTCCGCGCAATCAGCGGGGGCCGCCTCCATCCAATCAAGTGAATCCTTTTATGGCAGTAGAACAACAATATCAGCCGTCCGCAGAGCTTCTCGAAGCCTCTGATCGTTTTCTCGAATCGCACTCGGATCTGAAGTGGATCGAGGGGTTCGTCTTCGATATCAATGGGGTGCCGCGCGGCAAGTGGCTACCCGCGGACTCTGCCCACAAGCTGTTGGGCGGCGGTTTGCAGATGCCCCGCAGTGCGGTCAGCCTGGATATCTGGGGGCGTGATATTGAAAACAGTCCGCTGGTGTTTGCCAGCGGCGACAGTGACGGTGTGTGCCAGCCGGTGTCCCCGATCTGCCTGGCGCCCTGGCACCGGGAAAAGACCGCACAGCTGCATATGCAACTGTACGAAGCCGATGGCTCGGTGCTCTACGCGGATCCGCGTGCGCAGTTGCAGAAGGTCGTCGAGCGACTGGGGCAACTGGGCTACAAGGCCGTGTGCGCGACCGAACTGGAGTTTTACCTGTTGCGGGAAGAGGCCGATGAGCTGGGTCGCCCGCGTCCGGTGAGCGACAACGATTCCGACCTGGTGCCCTCCACCGATGTGTACGACCTGGCGGAACTGGACGCCCAGCGGCACTTCTTTGCCGATGTGCGCGCCGCCTGTGAAGAGCAGGGGATTCCGGCGGACTCGATTCTGTCCGAGTGCGCACCCGGCCAGTTCGAGATCAACCTGCTGCACTGCGATGACCCGGTCAAAGTTGCCGACCAGACACTGCTGTTCAAGCACCTGCTGAAAGGTGTGGCGCGCAGCCATGGTTTGCGCGTCAGTGCCATGGCCAAGCCATTTGGCGAGCTTGCCGGCAACGGTATGCACGTACACATGAGCCTGGTGGACAAGGATGGCAACAACGTATTCGACGATGGCAGTGACGAAGGGTCCGAGCTGTTGCGCCATGCGGTAGCGGGCATGATGACGACCGCCAACGATGCAATGGCCGTGTTCGCGCCGCACGCGAACTCCTACCGCCGTTTCCAGGAAAGTAGTCACGCGCCATTGAACCTCTGCTGGGGTTATGACAACCGCACCGTTACCTTCCGGATTCCTGCGAGTGACGCCAAGGCGCGCCGGATTGAGCACCGCATCGCCGGGGCAGACGTCAATGCCTATCTGGTGCTGGCCGCCATCCTCGCGGGTGTGTGCCACGGCCTGGAAAACAGGCTGCAGCCGCCGGCTCCGGTCGAGGGTGATGCCTACCAGGTCGAGAGCGATCAGTTGATCAATACCTGGGGTGCGGCCGTGGACCGCTTTGCCGCCAGCCCCCTCTGGCAGGATTATCTCGACCCGGAATTTGTCGACCTGTTCGTGCTGTTGAAACGCCAGGAGCAGGCGGAAATTGCCGCGCGGGTAACGGATGTGGAATACCAGAGTTACCTGCAGCGGGTGTGATCGGCTGCCAACCATTTTTGAGGCGGAGATTGCGACCAGTAATCAACGGCTTTGATGACAGTCTGGTTGGGGGCTGAAAATGCTCTGCTATACCTAAATCAGACAGCTGTGAACTTGCGTACACAGTGCGTCGCAAACTCTCCTCCTGAAAGTGTGTTCGAGAAACTGGCCCGCCTCTTGGCGGGCATTTTTTTTGAGCAAAAACTTTTTGCAGAAATTTCTTCCCATTTGACGGCTAAACCTTAGGCAGTACTTGCCGTATTCCCAGAAACTCCACCTATACTGAATCTAACCGCACGCACGGGTCACATTTTATTCAGTGGCTCTGGGCGGCTATGGAGCATTTCAGAGTTACAAGGAGTTACCCATGCGAACCAAGTCTCTTCTTTTGCCGCTGGCCATTGCTGCCGCCAGCGCGACCTCGCCAGCATTCGCCGACTTCAATGGCGGTGATTTTATTGTGCGCGTCGGTGCCGCGTACATGGAAACTGATGACTCCGTTTTTTCCGAGTCCGCCATCGTCGATGTAGTCGATCCTCTTGATCCAGATTCAACCATTGCGGTAGAAGTTGGAGATTCCATTGACCTGGATAATGACACCACCTGGTTCATCAACGGCACCTATTTTGTCGCGGATCACTGGGCCCTTGAACTGTACTATATGGATGGTGCGGACCTGGATGCAGATTACAACACCTATGTGATCGGCCCAGATTTTGAGAGTCGCAGCTCCAATACTCTTGGGGACTTCGATACCAATGTGACCAACCTGTTTGTGAACTGGTACCCAGTGTGCGTTGAATCCTGGATTCAGCCCTACGTAGGGGTCGGTGTTAACTATACCGACCTGGATCAGGACTACCTGCGTCCTGTATTTGTGGAAGACGTGATCAATAGCAACGGTGTTGTCACTGATCGCATCAACCGCGGACTGGTCAACTTCGGCAGCTCCTGGGGATGGTCCGCACAGGTGGGTGTGGATATTGAATTCGGACGCGATGCCAACTGGCTGGTCAATGCTTCCGCCATGTATGTCACCGCCGACCCGGAGATCGAAGTGGGCGTTGATGAGGTTGTCCTCAGCAACGGGATTGTTGTGGACTCTGTCCGTTTCAAGGACGACCTGGATATGGATTCCTGGATTTTCAATCTGGGCGTAGGCTACAAGTTCAGCTTCTGATCTGACGAATGCTCCAGACGCCATTGCCCCGGTGCTCGTAGCCGATACGACGCCGGGGCTTTGTTGTGGTTGAGGTGCGTTCGTGTCGCGCTGTATAAAAATGCATCGACTCTGTTTGCAGTAACCCGGGAGGGAGCCGGGTAGAGAATTGCGCTCAGAACTGAGTGGTCTCGTCTCCGGAGTGGACGGTTTCTGTCTGGCAGTCACTTCCTTGCCAGTGTATTCTTCGCGTCTTTCGGCGCCCGACCTTGTTGCGTTCGCCAAAACAATAAGTATGGGGAAACTATGACCGCCTTGGGAAATCGTACAGACGGTCCATCGGCCCAGTCGCGGCCACTGAATATCTGCCTGCTCGGTTATCGCAGCCATCCCCATTGCGGCGGGCAGGGTGTCTATCTCTATTACCTGAGCAAGGCGCTGGTAGAAGCGGGTCACAAGGTGGATGTCATTTCTGGCCAGCCTTATCCGGAGCTGGACACCCGGGTTCGCCTGATCAAGATGCCGGGCCTCAACCTCTACGAACATCCGCACCCCGTCCGAGCCCTCAGGCCCAGACATTTACTGAGCTGGGCAGACTTCTACGAGTGGTTCGGCAAGCTCACCGGAGCATTTGCCGAGCCCTATTGCTTCGGCCGTCGCGTCGCCCGTTATCTACGTCGCCATGGCGGCGATTACGATATCGTGCACGATAACCAGTCGCTCTGTTATGGCCTGCTGGATATCGAGCGGCGCGGAATTCCGGTGGTTGCCACTATCCATCACCCGATTACCCGGGACCGCCAGCTCGCCATCGATGCGGCGCCCGACTGGTTTTATCGGCTGCTGGTGCGCCGCTGGCACGGTTTTCTCGGTATGCAGATCAGGGTCTCCCGCAAACTGAAACATATCGTCACGGTTTCCACCCAGTCGTATAACGACATTGTCGAGCAATTCGGTGTTGCGCCTTCGCGGCTCAAGCTGATTTACAACGGTATTGATACCGGTCTGTTTGCGCCGCAAGCGCAGAAGTCTGACGATCCCTGGCAGATCATGACCACCGCATCGGCGGACCAGCCACTCAAGGGGCTGCGATTCCTGTTGCAGGCACTGGCGTTGTTGCGTGGCCGGCATCCGGAGTTGAAATTACTGGTGGTCGGCAAGTTGAAAGAGGGCGGTGCAACCGCGCAGTTGCTGGAAGAGCTGCAGCTGCAGTCAGCCGTGCGTTTTGTATCCGGCATCTCCAATCAGGAAATGGTGGCGCACTACAATGCGTCCGCGATGGTGGTCTGTCCCTCGCTGTATGAGGGGTTCGGGTTGCCTGCAGGTGAGGCCATGGCCTGTGGTGTTCCGGTGATTTCCAGCGATGGCGGCGCGCTGCCCGAAGTGGTCGGTGATGCCGGAATTGTGGTTCCAGCCGGTGACAGCGGTGCGCTGGCGCGCGCAATAGAAAAGCTGCTGAGCAACCGCGAGCTGCGGGAAACCCTTGGGCAGGCGGGCCGCCGGCGAATAGAAAAGACATTTTCCTGGCAGGTGGCCGCCGGTCACCTGGTCGCTTATTACCGCGACATCATCGGTGAAGAAGTGATGCCTGAGAATAGACAGGAAAGGCCTGCCGGGCTGATGAGCCAGAACTCTGCAAACAGTGCCCAGAGTTCGAAGAGCCAGGGGAAGGCGGCCTGATGATTACAGTATCTCCCTCGCTATTGAAGCTGGAGCCGGGGCAGCGGGTTCTCGATCTGGGGTGTGGTGAAGGTCGCCATGCGATTCACCTGATGCTGACCGATTCCGTGGATATTTACGGGGTGGACCTCAGTCAGCACGATATCCGTACCGCGCGCGAGCGCGCCATGCCATTCGAGTCTTCTGGTCAGCAGGTTGGCCGATTGCAGTTTGCTGTCGGTAACGCGCTGCAGCTGCCATTCGCCGATGGTTTTTTTGACGTGGTGATTTGCTCGGAAGTGCTGGAGCACATTGAGGACTACGAGGGCGTGCTGCGGGAAATCAACCGCGTACTGAAACCGGCCGGTATCTTCGCCGCTACCGTACCCGCGTTTTTTCCCGAGTGGGTTTGCTGGAAACTGTCCGATGCCTATCACCAGGTCGAGGGTGGTCACATCCGGATCTTTCGCGAAAAGCAGTTGCGCAACAGTATCGAGACGCTGGGCCATCAATATTTTGCCCGTCACAAGGCCCATGCGCTGCATGCACCTTACTGGTGGCTCAAATGTATTTTCTGGGGACGGGATGAGCATCCGCTGGTTGCCGGGTATCACCGTTTCCTGGTGTGGGACCTGATGCAAAAGCCTCGCCTTACCCGCTGGATGGAAAAACTACTCAACCCGCTACTGGGGAAAAGTATCGCCCTGTATTTCGTCAAGCCAGTGCAGCCGGAGCGGGGCGCCGCGAAGCCGCTGGAGTCTGTCAAACACGCGGAGCCAGACCGGGAGCTTGTCGCATGAGCCGGTCATTCAGCTCCGCGCCGGCTGCCGCCGGCC
>Ga0207814_100682_pt1 | contig 15286 bp, 12 predicted proteins | sample TtaePargueraPR_7_FD_187755 | JGI IMG/M metagenome (GOLD analysis project Ga0207814, IMG submission 187755) | Aerobic enrichment media microbial communities from Bioluminiscent Bay, La Parguera, Puerto Rico - Tt and P1 (2) (SPAdes) | ecosystem: Environmental > Aquatic > Marine > Unclassified ... | reverse complement strand
AAGTCGCCTGTAATAACTTCAAAAGCTTTGCCTTCGGGTTTTACCCAGTCGATCAGCTGTTCGTACTGAACGCCTTTTAACTGCTCGCCGGTGTACTCGGCCATTACTTTGTAAGGAATATTTTTATCGCCCGGTTTATAATCTTCCAATGCCAGCTCAGCATTTTTCGTGCTGAAATAAACCGGGAAAAGGTCTTTCGCCAGAATCAAAGTTACAGGATCGCCGGTGTACGGATTAAACGACTGAACTTTTACATATTTAATGTTCGGGCCCACACACAGTGCCGTGTTCGATGGCAGTGTCCATGGAGTTGTTGTCCAGGCCAGGAAATACAAATCGGTCTCCACTCCTTCGAAAAGGAACTCCGACCGTTCGTTTCTCAAGGCTTTAAACTGGGCAATAGCTGTTGTATCTTTTACATCGCGGTAACATCCCGGCTGGTTCAGCTCGTGCGAGCTCAATCCTGTTCCGGCTGCCGGCGAGTAGGGCTGAATGGTGTAACCTTTGTACAACAAGCCTTTGTTATAAATTTGTTTCAGCAACCACCAAACCGACTCGATATACTGGTTTTCGTAGGTAATATACGGATCGTCCATATTCACCCAGTATCCCATTTTCCGGGTCAGTTCTTCCCACTCGCGGGTGTATTTCATCACCTCTTTGCGGCAGGCGTCGCTGTATTCTTCAACGGTAATTTTCTTACCAATATCGTCTTTTGTAATGTTCAGCGCTTTTTCAACGCTCAGTTCTACCGGCAAACCATGCGTGTCCCATCCCGCTTTACGGTGCACACGGAAACCTTTCATGGTTTTGTAGCGGCAAAAAATATCTTTTATGGCACGCGCCATCACGTGGTGAATACCCGGCATTCCGTTTGCCGATGGCGGTCCTTCGTAAAATACAAATGTTTCGTGCCCTTCGCGGGTTGAAATACTTTTATGAAAGGTATCATCATTCTCCCAACGCGTTAGCACATCCTTGTTTATCTGTGCTAAATCTAACTGCTTATATTCCTGAAATTTATTACTCATAAGAATACCTTATAATCCACTGATTTTAAAAAACATGCAAATATAGAAAAATTTTGATGGGTGGGGGAGGATGAAAGGGCATTATTAAACCAGACTTAAAAGGAGATCTGCTCTGCCTTTCCGGGGGTCTTGACACATGAATATTTTTCACTTGTCATTTTTGTTTTTTCCTCAAGTGATAAATTTATTTTCCTCAAGTGATAAATTTATTGCTGTCTTGTGATTAGAATTATCACATCAAGTGATGAAAATTGCTGTCGCCTGAAAAACCAGCTGTATTCAGTGTAAAAACAAGAAAAAGCCGCTTTACCGGGAAAGATAAAGCGGCTTTGTGGAATACCTTTTTGGAAACCCGGATCAGACAGTCCGGACTAATTATTTTGTCAATCTGCAGTGAAGCTAACCTTGCCGCTTTGCATCCCTTTGGGAAATCGGGCGTAACAAAACAACACTCTTAGTTCTGCGAAAACGATCGTTTCGTCTGGCTACAGATCCCTTTGTTTTTAATTTCTTGATGCGTTTAATTCAGGTCGAGTACCGAATTAAATTCGCCTTCAACAATTCCGGTGGGAGCAGTACTGTCGGCTTCGCTTTCGTTTTCCCAAACCGAATTGTCGATTAAATATTTAAACTGGTAAGCTTTACCGGTTTCCAGATTCAGCGTTTGTGTAAAATCACCGCTTTTCAGTTTTTTCATTGGCTCAACACTTTCGTTCCAGCCATTAAATTCACCCACAATCTTAATTGTATCAGCATCCGGAGCATCTGCTTTTGCTACTCTAAACGATACTTTACACTCAGGTTTACTTTTTAAATATTGTTTTTTTATACTCATAATTCAAAGTTTTTTGTGAAACAGAACAGTTAACCGCTTAGTTTTTAAAGAATACTTTATGAATTGCCATCCGGCGCCTGATGTTAACTCAACAGCCTTCTTTCAATCTCCGATCCGGCACACTCTCCTGAATCGTTCTTGTTTTCAATCTTAAAATTTGTTTTAGTACGAAGTTGGTTTGGAAATGATGTTCTATCAATTTGTTAATCAAATGTATGGCATTAACATTAATTATTAATCAACCAGCAAAAAGAATATTCTGATATTTAACACTTAAATAAAATTAAAATTTTTTAGCATCTTATTGTATTTCAGACGTTTTAGACCACGCCCCAACACCATACTCCTTGCCCCGAACAGACACACACGACTGATTTTAAGCGACATAATCAAACGAATGTCAATAATTGTTTCGTAAATGCTTCACCCGGCTCATAAACGACTGAACCCTTTCCAATTCCACTTCATTTTGCCAGTTGCCATCGTATTTAAACGATGATCCCACAATAAAGGCATCGGCATACGGCCAGAAACCGGCAATATTTTGCTCCGTTATTCCGGAGCCAATCAGCACCGGCAACCGAACCGCCTCAACTACAGCCTGCACATCCTTTACCGAGGCTTCTTCGCCCGTTGCATTTCCGGTAACAATAACACCGTCGGCTAAAAAGAACCCGGCAGCTTTCGCCATATCACAAATTGAAACATCGGCAGAAATAGCATGCGATGAGTGTTTCTTTTTAATATCGGTCCAGATTTTTATGTCGTCGGCACCGATTTGTTTCCGGTAGCGCAAAAGTTCGGCTGCATCGCTGTTCATCATTCCCTCATCGGCCAAATGCCCAAACACAAATCCTTCGGCCCGGATAAAATCAAAACCCGCAGCATTGGCCACAGCCAGCGCCTGCTTGTTGGCTCCGGCCAAAATCTGTATTCCCAGAGGAAGCGAAACCTCCTGTCTTAGTTTTGTTGCTATAGCCGTCATTGCCGCCACAATTTCGGGCCCCACATTCCGGTTCAGATAAGGCCGGTCGTGCATGTTCTCGATCATAATGGCATCCACTCCGCCTTGCTCCAGTTTTTGTGCATCGCTGATAGCCGTTTCAATAATTTCCGCTATTGCAAGGTGGTTTTTCGGAGTACCCGGTAAGGCGTCTACATGCACCATTCCTATTATCGATTTGTTGAGTTCCACGCCGTATAATTTTGTTTCCTTAAAGTTAACTGAATTGAGGGAATTTCTACCGATGTCCAAAAACAATTCACTTATCGTTCTGATTGCCACTGATTTTGTACATTTACACTCTGTAACCTAAGTCAAAAAAACAAAAGATGAAAAATAGTTCCCTTTTGCTCGCTTGCTATGCACTAATTTTCCTGTCATGTTCAACGGAAAAAAGCGAAAACACCTTAACAAAACAAGAAATTGAGGATGGCTGGGAATTACTGTTCGACGGCAAAACCACCAACAACTGGAAAACTTTTAACGGAGGCGCAGTAACCGGATGGAAAATTATTAACGGAGAATTGCACAATTCAGGCGTTGGGGCGGATCATGGCGGCGACATTATAACCAAAAAACAATACACCAATTTTGAATTGTATCTGGAGTGGAAAGTGGCACCTGAAAGCAACTCTGGTGTTTTTTACCATGTTCAGGAAGGACTTACTGATGCCATTTACGAATCAGCGCCGGAATACCAGTTGATTGACGACAAAGGGTGGCCAACCGAACTGGAACCCTGGCAACAATCAGGCGCCAATTACGGAATGAACGCTCCGAAAAATGCCCAGGTAAAACCAATTGAAGAGTGGAACACAACACGAATAATTGTTAAAGGCTCCCACGTTGAGCACTGGCTAAACGGAACCAAAGTGGTGGAATATGAATTATGGACCGACCAATGGCTGCAGAATAAAACACAAAGTAAATGGGCTGAAGTTCCGGACTATGGTATGGCAAAAACCGGGCATATCGGGCTGCAGGATCATGGCGGACTGACTATGTTTCGGAATATTAAGATCAGGGAATTGTAGTTTCAGCGCAGCTTATCAAAACAAGCATTGCCCTAACAGGTTTCTCAATAAAAATTATCTTTGCCCGAAACATTTTCAAAAATGGAATTTACTGCATTCAGAGATTTAAAACCCTTCTCGCAATTGATTATTGCTGCATTTATTGTGATGGCCAGCATATTTCTATTCTTTGTAGTGTCGCTTGCTGTAGCCATTCCAATATGGGGATTCAACACTGTTTTGCACCTGCCGGCTATAAATTCCGGAACGCCACAACGTATTATCAACCTCTTTAAATTTATCCAGATTGTACAGGCGATCGGCTTTTTTATCGTCCCTCCATTTATTTTGGGCTACCTGTTTCATGGCAAATCAAACGAATACCTTTATCTCGATAAATCATTTAATTCGCAAAGCGTATTTCTGGTTGTCTTAATGATGTTTTTTGCCTCTCCGCTTATTAACCTGATCGGAGAACTGAACAGCAACATGAGTTTTCCAGAATGGCTATCGGGAGTGGAAGAATGGATGCGTAACGCCGAAGAAAATGCCGCCGATATTACCGAAGCCTTTCTAAATGTAAAAACCATTGGCGGACTTGCATTTAACGTGTTTATGATCGCCCTGTTACCTGCTGTTGGCGAAGAGCTTTTGTTCCGCGGAGTAATTCAGAAGATTTTTAGCAAAATGACGCGCAGTCACCATTGGGGAATCTGGATATCGGCAATACTATTCAGCGCTTTGCACATGCAGTTTTATGGTTTTGTACCACGTGTTTTGCTTGGTGCTTTGTTTGGTTATATGCTGGTTTGGAGCGGCTCGATATGGTTGCCCATTATTGCCCATTTCATGAATAACGCGATTGCCGTAATTGCCATGTACTTTATAAATAACGGGATGATGAATCCACAATATGAAGAAATCGGTTCTACCGGCGACAGTTATTACATGGCCGGAATCAGTCTTGCGCTAACGTTTGTGTTTCTGATGATGCTGAAACGCCAGAATGCAGGGAAAGAAATTGTTTTATAAAAAATGTATCGCTTTGGAATTCTGGAGAATTGATATTTGAACTCAATATTTTATAATTGCTGCCGCAGGCCATCATTTTTGGCTTGATCCAAAAACGATGCAATAAACTCAAGGCTCCTTTTGCTCCTTCCCCTTCGTTTTTATAAAACCTAAATTCGGACGGGTGATCTCCTCGATTCCTCGGAGCTTCCCGCTCTCTTTAAGGTTTCATTTCAACTCCAGGTAAAGACCAAAAGAGGCCGTTCCACAGCTGTAACGTCAGCCACTTCGAAGCCTGGCCTTGTCCGCCAGCTGGCGGATGGAAAAAAAGAGGTGGCGTTAAAAAATTACTGTTATTTGGGCTCATGCGGTGGCCTAAAACCCTCCTGATACCTTAGATTTACACTTATAGCTCCTGGCTGTTTTCTTTCCTAAAACTTCCAGAGAAAGGAAATACCTGTATAAAAAAATCCCGGATCAGTTTTCACCAATCCGGGATCTAAAATATCAATACAATAATTTTCTCTAAGCAAATTCAAATAAGAGATCGGTCTGCATTTCTTCTGCCGAAAGCTTTTTCTTTTCGTTACGGCGAAATACATAAACAATACCGTATTCCTGTGCCAGTTGACGTTTTACTTTTGGCGATTCCACCTCAAGACTCTCTTCAATCTCTGTCCACAGCTTGCTTATAAAGTCGTTTGTAATCTTACGCAGTTTCTGCATTTTATCGAACGAACGCAAAGTATTTCGTTTTAAGGTTTGCTGAAATACCGAAGCATCGTGCAATTCTTCCACCTTAAATTTTACCAGCGCAATTGATGGATTGTAAATGGCACTCCCACCATTTTGTTTACGCTTTTGCTCGCCTTCCACCATTATTTTGCCCCACTCAATTATATCTTCCTCGGTGTTTAGTGGCGGCACTTTCCCTTCAAAAGAAGCCAGATTTCCGTAATACTTAATTCCGCCGTTTATCTCGCCACGTTCTGATGCAAACTGCAGCACCTGTATAAAATGCGAAACATACATTTTAGCGCGATCAAAAGCTTCCTTATACTCTTTTATATTTTCCGACTGAAGGCGTGTGTCTAATTCGTATTGTCTAAGATGATTCTCAAAAGTGTTTTTCACATTCTGAAGTTCTTCAACCGAATGATTGGAGAATGCCAGTTTGTGTTCATTCTTAATCACCTTTGCCAGCGCTGCGTTAAGTGCGCGTATTCTGGCTTTATCCGTTGTGGGTAAACGTCTGTATGGCATAATGTTCCTTTGTGTTTATGCGAAGTTATGGATTGTGCATGGAGAATTCATGTGTTCGCCCTTACACTTATGCACATCTACTTGTTTATTAGTATGAAAAACGAGAGGTTGCTTTTAGCGAATGGCCTTATTTTAATACCTTTCTGTCTCTATATTCGCACGAAGTTAACAGGATTAGAAACAAGAAAATAAAATCATAACCTAAATGAAAGGTGAACATTTAAAATGCTTTTTATGGATATTGCCGTTAAATTTCGTCCGGAAGAACCAATTAGCTTCGTTCATTTTCTTTCGCCGGACGATTCAAATCAAATTATCCTAACCCAGGGCGACGTAATTCGCTGAATTACTTTGCCCTGGGCTATAATAAAACGCACTTTCAGCGCTCTATTTTTTACTATTAGCCAACAGAAAATATGTCATAGGGCTGAAAGTCCGTAATAATTTAGCCCCGGGCAAACGAACCGCCGGATGGCGAAAGTGTCGCCCGGGGTTAATGTTAAGCATTCGAAAAGGCGCAAATGCAAAAGCTAATTGGAAATTAAACGTGTCATGCGCCTCATATAGAAACCTTATTTCAGAAATTGAGCGTAAAATATTTGTGTACAAAGGGTAGTCCCCGGCAGGGCTAGGTGTATAGTTTTATAAATTTAAAATAGCTGTCCTCTACCCTTTTGTTCCCGACGTAAAGTACGGGATTTGGCTGTGGCCGAATTTCAATTCGCAAGCTCAACTGTCGACATTTTCCCTTACAAAGGGAAAACAGCTTGATCGATTGAAGAATAAAATTGAAACGACTAAGATTGTTAGAAACAAAAAAGCCTCCCCATAAACTGAGAAGGCTTTTCAACTTTATAGCTTGAATTTTTATACTATTAAAATTGTTTATTTTTTAAGGTATAGTATAGAACTCGCACTTCAATCATGCACTTTTGTGATTTTATAAAATGCTCGTTTCTTATTCGCTAATTCTTGCTTTCAGGTATTCACGGTTCAAACGTGCAATGTTTGTAATCGAAATACTTTTCGGACACTCGGCCTCGCAAGCCTGCGTATTGGTACATCCACCAAAACCCAATTCATCCATTTTCGATACCATGTTTTTAGCACGGCTTGCAGCTTCAACTTTACCCTGTGGCAATTTTGCCAGGTGCGAAACTTTTGCCGAAACAAACAACATCGCCGACGAGTTTTTACAAGCTGCCACACAAGCACCACAACCGATACATGCTGCTGCATCCATTGACTCTTCTGCGTCATCTTTCGGAATAGGAATTGTATTGGCATCAGGAACACCACCGGTATTTACAGATACGAAACCACCAGCCTGAAGAATTTTCTCGAAGGCAGTACGGTCAACCACAAGGTCTTTAATTACCGGGAAAGCACGTGCACGCCAGGGCTCAATAACAATGGTTTCGCCATCTTTGAACTTACGCATGTGCAACTGGCAGGTAGTAACCTCGGTGTCTGGTCCGTGCGGACGGCCATTAATGTAAAGACTACAAGTACCGCAGATACCTTCGCGGCAATCGTGGTCGAAAGCAATTGGGTCGATTCCTTCTTCAATGAGCTGGAAATTCAGGATATCCATCATTTCAAGGAAAGAAGACCCGGTTGAGATATTTTCGATTGTATATGTTTCGAATTTACCTTTTGATTTGGCATTCTTCTGACGCCAAACTTTTATTTTGAGTTTTTTTAGAATCTTATCAGCCATTTTATTCTAGATTTTTAGATTTATAGATATGAGTAATGAGACCTTAATCGTGAATTTTTAATGATTGCTTTAAACCAAAAATCATCTTTTGGACTTCATTAAGTTTTGCATCAAACTCTTCGAATTTGTTTTGAGAAAGATACTCTAAATCAAGACTTAAAATCATTAAAGTTTCCAGTTCAAATGCACTACCGTTGGCAATGTCTAAGAAACGGCCCAATTCCTTGTCGCTATTTCTTCCACATCCTTCAGCAATGTTTGTTGGAATTGAAACAGCAGCCCTTCTCATTTGTGAAACGATACCGAAAAGCTCATCTTTAGGAAATGTGTGAGTTGCCTGGTAAATTTCTTTTACAAGAACTCTTCCTTTTTGCCAAACTTTCAATTCTTTAAACTGATGCATCTTCTTTGCTTTTATTGATTCCTGATTTTTCTTCTTCTCAATACTAATTTCTCACTACTCTATACTCTCATAATTATTTGTAAGAACGCTGCGTAAGCTTCACATTCTCAAATACCAAATCTTCTTTATGCATATCCGGCTCAACGCCCTCTCCTTTGTACTCCCAGCACGATACGTAAGTGAATTTTTCGTCGTTACGTTTAGCTTCACCTTCTTCGGTAGCCGACTCTTCACGGAAGTGTCCACCACACGATTCGTTTCTGTCGAGTGCATCGCGAGCCATCAATTCACCAATATCGAAGAAATCGGCAACACGACCGGCTTTCTCCAACTCAGGATTAAGGTTATCCAATTCGCCAGGAATACGAACGTCTTTCCAGAATTCTTCGCGAATTTCCTTAATCATATCGATCGCTTTTTGCAAACCTTCAGCATTACGGGCCATACCAACGTAATCCCACATTACCTGTCCGAGTTTTTTGTGGAAATAATCAACCGGTTTCGAACCTTTAATGTTGTATAGTTTCTCGATACGATCTTTTACGTCTTTTTCAACCGCTGCAAATTCAGGAGCGTTTGTGTCGGCCATTGGCGTCATAATTTCATCAGCCAGGTAATCACCAATAGTGTATGGCAACACAAAATATCCGTCGGCCAACCCTTGCATCAGTGCCGAAGCACCCAGGCGGTTAGCACCGTGATCGGAGAAGTTAGCTTCACCAATTGAATACAAACCAGGAACAGTTGTCATCAGGTTGTAATCAACCCAGGTACCACCCATTGAGTAGTGGATAGCAGGGTAAATCATCATTGGCTCGGTGTACGGATCAACGTCGGTAATCTTTTCGTACATCTGAAACAGGTTACCATAACGCTGTGCAATTACGCTTTTACCTAAACGATCGATCGAATATTTAAAGTCGAGGAATACTGCTTTACCTTCAGAGTTTACTCCAAATCCTGCATCGCAACGTTCTTTTGCAGCACGCGATGCAACATCACGAGGTACAAGGTTACCGTACGAAGGATATCTTCTTTCCAGGTAAAAGTCGCGATCTTCATCAGGAATGTCGTTCGGACCAATTTCACCTTTCTGCAATTTTACTGCATCTTCTTTTTTCTTTGGCACCCAAACACGACCATCGTTACGCAACGACTCCGACATCAACGTCAGTTTCGACTGCTGATCGCCATGAACAGGAATACAAGTTGGGTGAATCTGTACGAAACATGGGTTCGACATAAAAGCACCACGTTTGTAACACTGCCAGGCAGCCGATCCGTTACTTCCCATTGCGTTGGTCGACAGGAAGAATACGTTTCCGTAACCTCCGGTTGCAACAACAACGGCGTGTGCACCAAAACGTTTGATCTCGCCCGAAACAAGGTCGCGGGCAATAATACCACGGGCTTTCCCGTCGATTTTAACCAAATCCAACATTTCGTGGCGGTTGTACATTTCAACAGCACCTTTCGAAATCTGACGGTTTAATGCCTGGTAAGCACCAATTAACAACTGCTGGCCGGTTTGCCCACGTGCGTAGAACGTACGACTTACCAACACTCCACCAAACGAACGGTTATCTAACAAACCACCGTATTCGCGGCCAAATGGCACACCCTGTGCAACACACTGGTCGATAATATTTGGCGATACTTCGGCCAAACGGTAAACGTTAGCTTCACGTGCACGGTAGTCGCCACCTTTAATTGTATCGTAGAACAAACGGTAAACCGAGTCGTTATCGTTCTGGTAGTTTTTTGCAGCATTAATACCACCCTGTGCAGCAATTGAGTGCGCACGACGCGGGCTATCCTGGTAACAAAATGCTTTTACTTTGTATCCTAATTCTGCTAATGAAGCAGCTGCCGAGGCACCACCTAAACCGGTACCTACAACAATAATTTCTAATTTACGCTTGTTAGCAGGGCTCACTACTTTAATGGCAGCTTTGTGTTTGCTCCACTTCTCTGCCAACGGCCCTTCAGGTATCTTACTATCTAAAATGCTCATAATTCTTTCCTCTTTTTTATTTATACAATCCTAACATGAAATAAAGTGGAATAACGGCGTAACCCACTGCAATAAGAATTGCGTAAATCGTACCAATAACTTTCCAGCGGTTTAACCAATGTTTGTTGTTTAAACCCAAGGTTTGGAAAGCCGACCAGAAACCATGCGACAGGTGAATTCCCAGTAGAATACCACCAAGAATGTAGAAAATACCCAGTGCAGCGCTGTTTATAAAAGCAGACGAAACCAAAGCGTACGCATTGTGCATGTGTTCGCCGTTGATGGTTACTTCGGCCAAAAGCGGATCACCGGTAAATTTCATCTTAACAAAGAAGTTAATGATGTGGATGATAAGGAATACCAAAACCAAACCACCTAAAACCAGCATGTTACGCGACGCCCACGAGCTTGCTCCGCTCATGTTCTTTTTCGCATACTTAACCGGGCGTGCTTTCCAGTTTTGATACTCGAGGAAGAATGACCAAACAATGTGAATGATAAAACCTAATCCGAGGATGGGTTCCATAATCTTAATCAGGGGGTTAGTAGCCATAAAGTGAGCTCCCTGATTAAACAAATCACCGCTGTTGTCAAAAATCAGTAATAAGTTGAGGCCCAAGTGGACTGCAATAAACACTACCAGGAATAATCCCGACAGGCTCATCACAAATTTTCTTCCAATCGAGGCTGTTAAAAATTTGCTCATAATCTATTATTTATTTTTGGTTGATTCTGAATTTTGCTTAAAGCGCCACAAATGTAGACGAACGCAAATATACCAGCAAAAAAGGCAATCTAAAATAGCTAATTTAAAATGTTTCTACAAATGATTTAATCTTGGGTTTAAATACAGCGTTTGAATAATGAGATTTTGGAAGTGAGTAAGGAGATAAATCGTAGGAAAGACAGAAATTTCAATCACTTTTTTTGGACATGAGTTCAACCATCCAACCTCGATTCCTGATGATGTCTGTTAATTCACGGATTAAGATGCTTTGTATGACAGAAATTCCGAAACAAGGTTGGAATGACTTTGCCTGAATTTAAGATGCATCTGTATTTATCAGAATGCAAAAGAGTTCTGTTGTTAACTTGCTAAGGTCCGCTCATATATTTATATTTAAATCCAACTATCAGATTTAAAAAGTATGAAGGCACTGGTACTCGAAAACTACAATGAATTGGTTTATAAAGATGTTGCCGAACCCGTTCCGGCCCCAAATGAAGTCCTTGTAAAAGTAAAAGCCTGCGGAATTTGCGGCTCTGATGTGCACGGGATGGACGGCAGCACCGGAAGAAGAAAGCCGCCGCTTATAATGGGTCACGAAGCTTCGGGGGTTATCACAGGTCTCGGAAGCGAAGTTTCAGGTTGGGATATTGGCGACAGGGTAACCTTCGATTCTACGATATATCCTTTAAATGATTGGTACACTTTGAATGGCCATTACAACCTAAGCGAGAACAGACAAGTACTTGGCGTGTCGCCGGGGACTTACAAAAAACACGGTGCTTTTGCCGAATATGTAACGGTGCCGGAGCATATTTTGTACAAACTGCCCGATAACGTTTCGTTTGAACAGGCAGCCATGGTCGAACCCGCTGCCGTTGCGCTTCATGCCATTAAACAATCGGGGTTACAATTGGGCGAAAGTGCTGCAGTCATCGGTACAGGAATGATCGGTTTGTTCCTTATTCAACTTTTGTCGCTTTCCAATGCCTCTCCACTTTTTGCTATTGATGTTGAAAGTTCAAAGCTGGATATGGCCAAAATATTTGGCGCTGAAGTCATTCTGAATCCCAACAAAGATAATCTGATAAAAGAGGTTTTATCCCGAACAAATTCACGCGGAATCGACCATGTTTTCGAAGCTGTTGGTGTTGAACCGTCCGTTAATAATGCCATCGAAATTGTGAGAAAGGGAGGAAAAGTGGTGCTGGTTGGAAACCTTTCTGCCAACATCAATTTCCCGCTTCAAAGTGTGGTTACCCGTGAAATAAAAATATTGGGAAGCTGTGCGATCCGGGGAGAATATGAAACAGTGCTTCAACTTATTGATGCCGGAAAAATCAAGGTGGATGAAATGATCTCGGCTGTTGCTCCTCTATCAGAGGGCGCCGATTGGTTTAAGCGATTGTACAACAAAGAAGCCGGTTTGAAAAAAGTTATTCTTGTACCATAAAATCTTTCATTCCTTTCCGAAAATACCTAAATCAAAGTAAACCATAAAACTCAACTTATCTTGAAAAACAATCTGTTCAACATAGCTATTCTGGGTTGCGGAAAAGTAGCCCATCTTCACGCCAAAGCCATCCAAAATATTCCTGATGCCCGGTTATCAGGTGTGTGGAGCCGAACCCCGGAAACGGCAAAAAGCTTCGCTTCCAAATACAACATCGAAGCCTTTACCGATATTTCAAAACTTGTTTCTGAACAGGAAATTGACCTGGTCATCGTTTGCACTCCTCATCCTTTTCACCTCGGGCCAACCCTGCAAGCAGCTGAGGCCGGAGCTAATGTTTTGGTTGAGAAACCACTGGCATCGACACTTACTGACTCTGACGAAATGATAAATGCCTGCAAAAAGCATGGTGTTAAACTTGGAGTTATCAGTCAGCGACGATGGTACGAACCTGTTAAAAGAATAAAAAGCGCAATCGACGATGGTAAAATCGGAAAGCCGGTTTTTGGAACTGTAAACATGCTTGGCTGGCGCGATAAAGCCTATTACGATTCAGACGCGTGGCGGGGAACCTGGAAAATGGAAGGCGGTGGAGTTTTGGTCAACCAGGCGCCGCATCAATTGGATATTTTGTTGTGGTACATGGGCGAAATTGATGAAGTTTACGGCGTTTCGAAAAACCTGAATCATCCCTACATCGAAGTGGAAGACACAGCCTTGGCAATTATAAAATTCAAAAATGGCGGCATTGGCAACATTATCGTTAGTAATTCGACCAAACCCGGGATTTACGGGAAAGTACATGTACATGGCGACAATGGTGCTTCGGTGGGCGTTCAAACCGACGGCGGGGCCATGTTTATTGCCGGAATGTCGGGGATACTGGAACCTCCTGTAAACGACATTTGGACTGTTCCCGGTGAAGAAGAATACCTCGATCAGTGGAAAAAAGAAGATGCTGCTTTTTTTCAATCCGTTGATCCAACGGTTTATTACATGGAAAAACAAATTGAAGATTTTCTGGAGGCTTTGCGCCAAAATACCGATCCCCTGGTAAGCGGAGAAGAAGGAAGAAAAACAGTTGAGCTGTTTACGGCAATTTATCGATCAACACGCGACAACCGGCCGGTAAAATTTCCACTTCAACCCGAAACAGGGCGACATGATATGGACGGAAGGCTGCGATAGTTGAATTTACACAAACTAAACCTAATAACAATGTCTACATTTTTTATCTTTTTCCTGGTTACCTCGGCAGTTGCACTCCTGCTTCTTATGGTGCTCAAATTAAAAATCAGTGCATTTATTTCATTACTTATAATTTCAATCTATGTTGGAATTCTCACCGGAATGCCACTGAACGATATTCTTCAGAGCATTCAGGACGGTATGGGAAGCACGCTGGGTTTTGTGGCTACGGTGGTTGGCCTGGGCGCCATCTTCGGCCAAATGCTTGAAAGTTCGGGAGGTGCCATTTCGCTCGCCCACTCTTTAGTGAAAAAGTTCGGAAAAGAAAAAGCATCATGGGCGATGGTGATTACCGGGTTTATTGTAGCCATTCCGGTTTTTCTCGATGTGGGATTTATCATCCTGGTGCCTATTATTTATGCCTTGTCGAAAGACACCCAAAAATCGCTGCTTTATTACGGCATCCCGCTTTTAGCCGGACTTGCCGTTACTCATAGTTTTATTCCTCCAACGCCTGGCCCGGTTGCTGTTGCTGATATTTTGAATGCCCAGTTGGGTTGGGTTATATTCTTCGGTGTTCTGCTCGGATTTCCAACGGCGGTAATCGCGGGTCCTCTCTGGGGAAAATACATTTCAAAAAAAATACACATTTTACCTCCCGCCGAGTTTTTAAACTCTTCCGAAGAAGAAAAAGAAGACAAAAACCTGCCTTCGTTTCGCGTTATAGCCCTTATTATTTCAATACCACTTGTATTAATTTTACTAAATACCTTATCCTCGCTACTTGTTGAAAAAGGAGTGATCGAAAAATCAATGCTGACAGATAGTGTTGAGTTTATCGGGCATCCGTTTTCGGCCCTGATAATTGCCACCCTAATTGCCATTTATGTTTTGTGTATAAAAAGAGGTATGTCAAAACAAACGATTCTCGACCTGAGCACCAAGGCACTTGGCCCGGCAGGTATTATCATCTTAATAACCGGCGCAGGAGGCGTGCTCAAGCAAATATTGGTTGATTCGGGAATCGGTAAAATGATGGCCGAATCGATGGCAAATTCTGCGCTTCCACCAATTTTACTGGCCTGGATCTTAGCGGCTGTTGTACGCGTAACACAAGGCTCTGCAACCGTTGCCATGATTACCGCAGCGGGGATAATTGCACCAATATTGAGTGAATTTGGCTTAAACGACCCGCAACGTGCACTGGTGGTACTATCTATTGCATCGGGAGCAACTTTATTATCGCATGTAAACGACAGCGGATTTTGGCTGGTTGGTAAATATTTTGGGATGAACGAAAAACAAACCCTGCAAAGCTGGACGGTTATGGAATCGATAATTGCGGTTTGCGGACTGGCATTTACGATGTTGGCTAGTTTGTTTGTTTAAAATCACCACCTCCCACAGCTGCGCTGCGTACTTCTCCTGAAAGGAGGAGAAATGCCCGTATTTTCGATTCAACTTTAAAGTTCTAATAATGCCAATAGTACGAAAAATTCCCCTCCTATTCTTATGAAACAGACAAGGGATTAATGTAATTTTGTATATACATTTTTTCATTTTTTATCACTGCGAACATTCTCAGAACTAGTTTAGCCCTAATTGCATTTAACACAGTCATTTTA
>Ga0207814_100680_pt1 | contig 15339 bp, 18 predicted proteins | sample TtaePargueraPR_7_FD_187755 | JGI IMG/M metagenome (GOLD analysis project Ga0207814, IMG submission 187755) | Aerobic enrichment media microbial communities from Bioluminiscent Bay, La Parguera, Puerto Rico - Tt and P1 (2) (SPAdes) | ecosystem: Environmental > Aquatic > Marine > Unclassified ... | reverse complement strand
TTTCAACAGGCCGCGATGCACGAACCAGCCGATCAGGATGGGAATGGCCACGATCCCCGGCAGGAGCCGGCGGATCATCTGCCCGCCGGCCGAGGTATCCAGGACGGCGCGCGCGAACCCCCTGTCAGGGCACGCCGCGGATAGGCCTGACGCGACAAGCGCCAGCGAGACGCCCATGTGGATCGGCATCACCGTGAAGGGAAACGGATTGTAGTTCTGGTTGAATTCGTAGCTGTGGCCGATCAGGTTCGTAATGGAGATGACGAGGATACCGGCCAGCATAATCTCGGTAAGGGCGATCAGCAGCAAAGCCGAGCGCGCTGTGGTCATGAGCACGGCGCCTATCAGCATGAAGGAAACAGCCGCGCCCGGCGAAACGCGGCCGGGTGCGCCGAAATTCGCCCTGCCTGCCCGGTCGAAGAACAGCCATTCGTCGATCTTCAGGTCCCAGCCAGCAAAGTCCTGGCTCAGCGTCGCAAGCGCGGCCACGAGGAGCAAAAGCCCGAGCAATCGCGCAAGCGGCCGTGTCGCCCGGTAGGTGAGCAACAGCAGGCCCACACCGGAGACGATAAAACCGATGCCGGCGTTCGCCTTGACCGTGATGCTGTTGACAAACCCCTGCTTCAGCAGAGGCTCTTCCATGTACCAGCCGAACAGGACCGCGGCGCCCAGCGCAATTGCGAACAAGGAAATCAGCCGCGCGAAAACGACCGATGCCGCGTTCACTTCCCTAGCCGTTGCAATAGCAATTTCATGCGGCATGACGGTATCGGAATTTTCCCTGGATTTGCGCCTGAAATGGGTCGCCCGAACTTAAACAGCCGGAACCGCAATGCGTTCCCGGAAAGGCCATCATACGATTTCGCGTATTACGCCGATCAACTGGTCCGCCGTATAGGGTTTTCTCAGGACCGGAATGCCGGAGAATTCCGCGCCCGTTTTGCCGGCAGGCTCGGTTCCGGTGGCCAGAACCACCTTGACGCCGGTGTCGCAAAGGAGGCGAACCAGGGGAAATGAGCAGGAGTCGCCCAGCCTGATGTCGACAATGGCTATATCCGGTTTTTCCGCGCGTAAAATCTTCAGGGCGGCATCCAGTCGAGCAACAGTATCGATCACCTCAATACCCTCCGCCTCGAGCGCCGTTTCGATGACAAACGCAATATGAAAGTCATCCTCGGCGACAAGGGCGCGCAAGCCATTCAAGTCTCGCGAAGTGCAGTTCCGCTCAGTCATTCTCCGGGTCGGTCAAACGGTATCCGACACCCATTTCGGTCAGAATGTATTCCGGCTTGGTCGGATCCGTTTCTATCTTCTCCCTGAGTTGCTTGATGAAGACCCGAACATATTCGCGGTCCTCGGCGTTAGCAGGTCCCCATACGTTTTCCAGAAGGAACTTGTGTGTCAGGACCTTTCCTTCATGCTTCATAAGCAGACCAAGAAGCTCGAACTCCTTGGGCGTAAGATCGACTTTCCTGCCTTTCACCTGGCATTCGCGCCGCCCGTAATCGACGTCTATACTGCCGCAGCTGAGCGCGGAAGACGCCGCTTCGCCACTGCCCCGTTTCCGCAGGTTCGCACGCAAACGCGCGACCAGAAGAGTCATCTTGAACGGCTTAGTCACATAATCGTCGGCACCGTTCTCGAGAGACTCGATGATCGTCTGGTCGCCGTCAACCGCCGAGAGCACGATTACCGGCACGTCCGACCATTCACGTAAACGCTTAAGGACGTCCAGCCCGCCGAGGTCAGGCAGTTTCATGTCGAGGACGACGATATCGGGCTCTTCGAGCGCACACAGCCCCAGCCCGTCTTCGCCGGTCGCAGCATCGACAACTTCAAAGTCGGAATGTTCAAGTCCAATCCGCAGCAACCGGCGGGTTTCGATCTCATCGTCGATGACGAGGACCTTGCACTGCCCAGGGCCATTCATAATTCAGTTTCATCCAGCCCTATCGGGATTGTCTGTCGTTTTCAGGCTTACGGTCTGACGCAAACGGCGACCGGCTTCATCGTGCAGGATGTCGAATTCGCCGCCAAGACTATGGACGACTTCCAGAATCGCGGCAAGGCTGATTGCATCGGCTTTCGGCTCAGGGTGAGTCATTGCACCCGGACCCCGGCCTTCAAGCATTTTCCTCAGCCGTATATGCCCGTCGTCGCGCGTGGCGGATTCAATGGCAATGGTGACTGTCTCCCCGTCCAGCGCGAGGGAAAGCGCCGGCCGTCCATTACCGGGGGCAAAGAACGCCGCCAGTCCAAGCATCGAGGTCAGCAGGACGCGGATAACGGCCGGGTCGGTGAAAAGAAATACCTCCTCGCGCGAGAGCGAGGTGTCCCCAGGCGACCCACCGCTATTGGGGTCGACGGCCCACAGCCCGCGCAATAACTCGTTCAGTTCGACGGACCGCGCCTCTCGCTGGAGCGTGCCCGTCCTGGCCCGCGCCAGAGCGGCCAAAGCGGTAAACAGGCTATCGAGACGGCGCGTCTGTTCCATGATGCCATCGCAGATGCGCGATTTCGCAGCCTCGTCCAGCTTGTCGCTGTATTGATCAAGCACGCTGGCCCCGCCGGCGATGGACCCCAGCGGCGTTCGCAAATCATGCAGAAGATTGGAAATGAGCAGTGCGTATTCCCGCAAGCGCTCAATATCTTCATCCATCACGGCAGCGCCTTTTGATGGCGGTCTTTTACCGTTGTTGCGTTCGGCCAAATTCTCCCTGCCTCTCTCCCATAGCCGGCCGGACTGTAGCAAATGATGGCGCCCTTTCACAAAACCGGACATTCAGGACTGAAAACGCCCTCCCCGCGCATCGATGAACGGAGAGGGCGTATCCAGCAAGGATCGGGTGCTGCGGGAGGTCAAGCAGCAAGGCGCGTGCGCAACTGTTCCCTTGCGCGGAACAGCCTCGTCTTGGCCGTGGCCCGCGGCACGTGCATACGGCGCGCGGCCTCGCGGTAACCGACCTGGTTGACGCACAGGAGCTGGATCGCCTTCCTGTGATTATCGCTCAGGTCATCCATGGCGGTGAAGACATCCTGCAATTCCAGATGGTCGTCCTGCGAAGGCAAGGCGTAGTTCGACTCCGTCCGCGTTTCCCGTTCGGCATGGAGCCGCACCAGCTTGTCGTGGCGCACACGGTTCAGGAAGATATTGCGCATGATCACCTTCAACCAGGCGTCGAGGTTCGTACCCTTCTGGAACTGGCTGCTGCGGTCGATTGCGCGTTCCACGCAATCCTGCACCAGATCCTCGGCGTCGGCCTCGTTTCGCGTGAGATAGCGGGCGTACCTGGTCAGTTTGGGAAGACGTTCGCTGATTTCATGTGCCATGTCGGTCATTGCTGATCTCCCTTCGGATCAAAAAGTTCCCAAGATCGATGAGCGACAATTGGCGATCTCAAGGCTATCAAGCCATGTCGATTTGCGTGTTTTGCCGTGAAGCTCCCGTATTTTTTCCAGTCCTGAAAAATGAGTGTTTCACGGATAAATTATAGAAATAACAGTGGCTTACATAGTTTTAGACGGCATAAGGAAGTTATAAAGACCGCGGAACACCGTCCGCGCATGCACCGGGTAAACGCTCTCGCGCAGCAAAATTTAAACGTCCATCGGGAACCGATTGCGCTGCCGGAAGTTTTCATCATACGCAGCACCAGTGCCCCCCGAACAACAGTGCTGCGCACGGAGTAAGCGTATGCACGCTGCGTATCTCCCCCGTTCCCTCAAGACGCGCAGCATGTACGGCTGTTGAACCCCGGCGCGAAAGCGCCGGGGTTCAATGCGTCTGCATTCCTGAATGTCTATTTAATTGCCGGTTTTCTGCGGGGCGGCCGGGCTGCCGTACGAAGACGGGATCGGCTTGCGCGCAACCGTGCCGTCCTCCGTCCAGAAGGAGAAATAGACGACCGCGAAAATCGCGGCGACGAACAGAAGAACATACAGCGCGGTTAGAAGATTGAAGCGACCGTTCGGCAACATCGGAATCCCGGCTTTCCGTTGAGGGCCTTGCCGGACCGCCTCGGTCGGCGGGCGGCTGGCTGCCAAGCCACGATAGACGGATGAGATCACTCAAGACCAGCCATCTGTTCATGGCCGATGAAGCCTATAACGAACATGCGCCGCATCGGTTCCGGTTCTGAAGCAGGGCCTATGCGGCAGAACCTGTCCCGGCTTTTCCTGGCCAGCCCTTTTCACGGGCCAAGAACTCAACGGTACAATTCTTCCTCTGTCCCGGCCAGGAAGCTGAAGCTATCACGCCCATGCCACGCGGGCCCGACCGTCTCCATTTGGCCCTGGCTCGAGGCAACTGGAAACGCCTTGCTGGACGACTCGCTTAAGATGTCGGCCGCGATTGCCAGGCTGAACAGCATTGCGGCGACGACGCAGGCAACCTCCACGTCCCGCCAGGTAACGGCTTTTTCCCCGAAATAATCCTTAGAAAACATGGGAACCTCCATCATCGTGCCTACTAAAAGCAGAGATGGCGTCCGGGGGCGCAAAGCAGTGTGGCAAAACACACAAGGACGGAATTTTTTCCGGGCGACTAGGATACGATCCGCGGAACAGGCTAGCGGTCGCGGGCTTCAATCACCATTTCAGCCAGGCGGTCATAGTCGGCGATGACCAGCCCGCGGTTCCCGCTCTCGAGGACGCCAATTTTCCTGAGGCGATTGAGTTCCCGCGTGACCGCTTCCCGGTGGGTGCTCACCCGGCTCGCAATTTCGGAGTGCGTGGGAGTAGGGCAGACTTGCACACGACCGTTTTCACACTTGTGATTTCCTGCCAGCCGGAGAAGTTCGGCCTGCACCCTGTTCTGAACGGCCAGCGTACTGAATTCCAAGACGCGGTTGGTAAGGTGACGGCACTCGGAAGTCAGGTGCCGCAATAAAGCCATGGCAATTTCGGGCGTGTCGGCAATCGCGTTGCGGAACTCGCGGGCAGGCATGCATGCAACCGTGCTCGGCTCCAGGATTTCCACGCTCGCGCTGCGTGGTTTGCCGTCGATAGCGGCAAATTCGCCGAAAATGCTTCCCGCCTCGATAGTCCTGTAAAGAACATTCCTCCCGGATGAGGCGTGAACGACGACCCGCGCCAGCCCCTGTGTCAGGAAATAGACATCCGTTGCCGTTGCCGTGAACTCGACGACTTCCCTGCCCGGTTGGTAACGCTGCCAGCGGCACCGGCTTTCCAGCCTGCGAAGCGTTTCCGCCTCGACGTCAGCTAAGAGCCCTACATGGCGAAGGGAATGGCGTGTGTCATGATCAACAGGCATTTCAACCTTCTGCGAAAGCGAAATCATCCCAATGTATCAGGACAGGATGCCGCTGCCGACCGCAATCGTGGCGCATGAGACATGATCTATCCAAGCATTCAAAAATTCCGCCTGCAATGTGACGGACATCACATCATTTCCAATGGAAATGTCCTATCTCCCGGTAACAGCAACGCAGGAGAACAGCCATGAAAGCCATGATCCATACTTTCACCGCCCTGACCGTCGCCGCCGGACTGCTTGTAGGCGGCAATGCCCTGACGGCATCGACTGCACAAGCAGGCCCGCACGGCACCCTGCACGACACCCTCAAGGACGTCGACCTGTCTGGAACGGGTTTCATCAGGGGACGTTAGACCGGGCCGATCCACCTTCCAGCCCCAGATCAAGAAACGACAAAGGGGCCGGCGGAAAGTTCGGCCCCGACGATTGGATTTCTCCACCTGTTGTGCAAACCTGCGTCCAGGGGCACTGCATGGACTACCGGGAGAATGCGATGCGCCAGATTCTGTCTGTCTTGATTCTCACTGTCCTGGCGGCGATGGCGCCGTTCTTGGTCTCGCCGGCGTCGGCCGAGCGGCGCGTGGCGTTCGTCATTGGCAACGGCAAGTACAGTCATGCCGCCGAGCTTCCCAACCCTAAGAACGACGCCACCGACGTGGCAGCTGCACTGGAGCGCTCTGGATTCGAGGTAATACTCGGCATCGATCTCGATCAGAACGCCATGCGCGAAACGTCCATCCGCTTCGCCAAGTCCGCGCGCGACGCAGACGTGGCCATGTTCTATTATGCCGGCCATGCCATCCAGTTTAACGGGGTCAACTACCTGATCCCGGTCGACTCCCGCCTGCGCGACGAGGCGGACCTGCGCCGCATGTTGCGCGTTGACGAGGTCGTCGCCGACCTGCAGCAGGCCAAGAACCTGCGCATTCTCGTGCTCGACGCCTGCCGCGATAACCCGCTGGCCGAAACACTCAAGCGTTCCATCGGGCGTACCCGCGCGGCTTCCGTCCAGCAGGGGCTTGCCAAGATCGACAGTCCCGAGGGCATGATCGTCTCCTACGCGACCCAGGCCGGGCTGACCGCGGAAGACGGCCGCGGCCGCAACAGCCCCTATACGAGGGCTTTCCTGAGACATATCGAGACCAAGGCGGAAATCGGCACCGTGTTCCGCCGGGTGAGCGCCGACGTGTACGCCGCCACCGGCAACAAGCAGCTGCCCGAAGTCTCACTTTCGCTGATCGGCGAATTCTACCTGCACGGCCGGCCCGAGGGAGCCGGAACCGCAGCACCGCCGCCCGCTCCGGATCCGGCGGCGATTGCCTGGGAAACGATCAAGGACACAAAGGATGCGCAGCTGGTCAAGGAGTACCTGACCCAGTTTTCCGATGGCATTTTCGCGGCATTGGCACGATCAAGGCTGCGCTCTCTCACGGAGCAGAAGGTGGCCGGCGTATTTCCCGTGCCGCCGAAACTGACCGTGGACAAGGTCAAGCCGGGCGAGGAGTTGCAGGACTGCGACCAGTGCCCGAAGCTGGTGGTGATCCCCGCCGGCAGCTTTTCGATGGGTTCCGCCTCCGGCGAGAAAGGGCATGACAAGAACGAAAGCCCGCAGCGCCAGGTAACCATCGCGAGGCCCTTCGCGGCATCGAAATTCGAGATCAGCTTCGACGAGTGGGAAGCCTGCGCGCTGGAAGGCGGCTGCAATGGCTACAAGCCCAAGGACAGCGGTTGGGGCCACGGACGCCGCCCGGTCATCCATGTCTCATGGGACGACGCCAAGGCCTACGTGCAATGGCTCAGGCAGAAGACGGGCAAGCCCTACAGGCTGTTGAGCGAGGCGGAATGGGAATATGCCGCGCGCGGCGGCACCACCGGCGCATTCGCTACCGGCGCTGGCATTACCCCGCAACAGGCCAACTACGATGCGTCAATGGTCCAGGGCAATCGCTCCGACGCAAGCTATCGCGGCAGAACGGTCGAGGTGGGTTCGTTCACGGCCAACCCGTACGGCCTGCACGACATGCACGGCAACGTGATGGAATGGGTCGAGGACTGCTGGAACCCGGACCACGCGGGCGCGCCGGGCGACGGCTCGCCGCGTGGCGGAGATTGCTCCCGCCGTGTGCTCAAGGGCGGCGCATGGTACTACGAGGCAGCCTACCTGCGCTCGGCCGCGCGCCAGAGCTACCCGGCCAAGACCCGTCTCAACGTGGTGGGTTTTCGCGTCGCGCGCACCCTGCAATAGACAACGCATCACCCTGGCTCTACTGGCGCTGCCCCAGCCTGCCGATCAGCATGTTGTCGTGCTTGGCCAGCAACGGCTTCTGCTCCAGCCCTTGCGTCTTGCGCGCCGCCATGCGCACCAGGTTCGCCGTGTAAACGTAGAGTTCCACCGTATCGATGCGCTTGTCGGCATTGCCGATGGGCTGTTCGTCAGCCTGGCCGGCCAATCCCTCGATCAGGTAGCGGGTAAACAGGCCGATACCGTACTCGGGATCCTCCAGCGTCTGCTGGTCGCGGTCCGCGGCGGTGAATACAGCAAGCCCCGGCACCGCCGTTTCCGGCAGCACGCTGGATGCAAGTTGCGGCAGGTTCGGCGGGTCGATGAGGTGTTGTGCTTCCGTGTTGAAGGTAACCTCGAGAACGAGAGTAATGGTGCGCGCGCCGAGCTTTGATAGATTGTCGTAGAGCTGCTGCAGCGAGTAACCACCCTTCCCGGTCGGATCGAACTCGGCATCCACGGGCAGAATATAACCGCGGCCCTGCTCCTGGGTGGCCAGCCCGTGGCTCGCGACATAGATGAACACGTCGCCCTTCTGGTTGTCGGCCAGTTGCTGCGCCAGGAAACCGTCGTTCGTGGCGGTACCGAAAACGTCTTCGAGTTGCGACAGCTTGGCATCGCGCAGATCGACTATGTTCTCGGCCCGGTAGCCGAGCTGATCTTCAAGCAAGGTGCGCACGGCCGAGGCTTCGCGCAGGCCGTTGATGTTCGAAGGCAGGTTTTTATAGCTCTCGTTGCCTACGATCACCGCGATATCGCCATCGCCGCGGATGCTGGCGGGCAATTTCTTGAATATCGTCCTGATCTTGGGATAACCGCCCGACGCATGCGATGCTGGCAATATACACTGCGCATCCGGCGTCGCGCACATCGTTAGGCCCGACAGCCTCTCAATGTTCAGGATATCGGCGAGCGACAGCCAGCCCGAGAGCCTCACGCAATTGCTGCACCAGTTAATTCCGAACCGGGTTCCAAGGGACTGTATCCGTTCTTCGGAGGACAGGAGCGGCTTGGGCAGGCACGCATTCGGGCAGGCCCTGATGTTGGGACGGCTGCCATAGGCGGCGGTCAGCATGTCGTGGAGGTCTTGCGGGATGCAGTTGTCCTGGCGTGGCGCCGGCGAGGCGGCCTGGCGCACCGGCGGCTGCGGTGGTGGCGCTTCGCAAAGCTTGAACAGCATGTCAGTACTCGGCTCATCGGTGAGCGATGCAGGCCGATTTCCGAGCCCGTTCGCCTGCTGGAATTGCCGGAAAGCGTTTATCGTCTGTTGGCCCAGCGCGCCATCGACCGGACCGGGATCGAACTGAGCTTTCTGCAGGCATTCCTGTACCCGGGTTACATCCACCGCAGGCGGCTGCACGACAACTTCCGTCGGAGGACGGCGCGGTATGCATCGCCCGCCGGTATAGACATAGCCCCGGTTCGTCGGGCAGACGCAGCGGCCCTTGGAATAGACCAGCGGCTTGTGGCAGGCGCGTGTTTCGGGCCTTGGCTTGGGCTTCTGGGGTTTCGGCTTGGTCGGCTGGGTCAGCAATGGCGTCAGGTCGATGGAAATGCCGATGCCGCCTCCGATGCCACTGCCGCCGCCGCCCTTCTGTTCTGTTGCCTCAGCCACAACAGGCCATAGGCCGACAAGCAGAGCGGTTACAAAGGCAAGCAGTCGCGTCGCTTTGATCTTTTGGTTCGGGAATGTCCTGATCATAGCCGCCTCCCCAAGCTAAACTCCTTGGGGACGCAAGCAACTTCCCCACAGGTAGCGCTCGTTACACCCCCTGGGCGCAAACTCCAGAGGTTCGGACGCTTTGGAAGCCCGATCCATAGCACAAATATGCCCCAACGTCAGTTTCTTTGGCGTACAGGCTGAGCATCAGGCTTCACGTGACGGGAGGCTGACGAGACAGGAAGGCCGCCTACCCTTTCAGGCCCGAAGCGGCCATTGAGCCCGTGGCCCTTGCTTCGGCACATGTCCTGCAATTCTTGAAAGAATTATTGCGCAACTAATTGGTTTCATATATAGGTGCGCAACCGAACAGTTGCGCAATGGTCTGCCAAACGATGAAACGAGACATATTCCAGGCAATCGCCGACCCGACGAGAAGGGCCATCATGGTGCTCATCGCCGCCCAGGCCATGACGCCCAACGCGCTGGCCGATCATTTCGATATCTCCCGCCAGGCAACGTCAAAGCACATCAGGATCCTGAACGAATGCGGACTGCTCGAGCGGGAGAAAACGGGCCGGGAAATCCACTACCAGCTCAAGCTCGACAAGATGCGGGAGGTCGATCTCTGGCTGGAGCAGTTCAGGAAGCTCTGGGAAACCCGCTACCAACAGCTCGACGCGCTGTTGGCCAATCTCAACAAAGGAAAGTGAAACAGATGAAGTCAGCGCTTCAGTTCGATTTTCTCGTGGACAAGGACAAGAACACGATAACGGTCAAACGGGAATTCGCGGCAAACCGCCAGCTGGTATGGGACTGCTACACGAAGAGCGAACTCCTAGACCGGTGGTTTGCGCCAAAGCCTTTTACCACCAAGACGAAGTCCATGGACTTCAGCGAAGGCGGCCACTGGCTCTATGCCATGGTCGACCCGGAAGGCACCGAGCACTGGGGCCGCATGGATTACGTAACGATCCGGCCGATAGACAATTACACGGCGCTTGACGGGTTTTGCGACGAGACCGGCGAACTGAACGAAGACCTGCCACGGGCAAACTGGGAGGTATCTTTTTCGGACGTTTCAGACCATGCACTGGTGCGGACCGTCGTGACATACAATTCCCTGCAGGACCTGAAAACCGTCATCCAAATGGGCATGGAGGAAGGCCTCAAGTCGACGCTCGAGCGGCTGGACGAGCTTCTCGCAAGCTTGAGAAAATAACGACCCAGTCGTGCGCATGGCCTTGACGTACCGGCCCATACTCCGAGAGCTAGAGGCGATGTCCGCATAGAAGCAGGAGCAGCAGCGTTGCCGTGAGAATGAGCAGCGCCGCCTTGCTGTTCACGAACCTGTCGGGAAACATCTGCGCGATGAGTGGCGCCGCGAGGATCATCAGCCCGCCGCCGATGACAGCCGCGTACCAGGGCAACGTCTGAAAGGCGAAGGCGAGCGACAATAGCGCCGATGAAGCAGCGACAACGATCGTTCCCCATATCGTGGCTGTTGCGGCTGGCGTCTTGAGCTTTGGATTCCGGGATGCGTAGGGGAAATGACCGGCCGCGAAAATGGCGTAGATGCAAAGGGTAAGGACAAGCGCCATCAGGACCAGGAGATGCGGCCAGGACGGCAGGGGCATGGTCAGGTTTCCCTCTTGTGACTGAACGATGCGTCGGCTTGACCGGATAGTGTGACGGTCACTAACATATCAAATATATATCACCAATACATTAGGGGGGCGCCTTGGCGAAGAGCAAGCAGACGAAGCCTGCGGAAAAGGTCGAGCGGAAAAAGCGGACAATAACCGAAATCCGGGACTCAAAGCAGACCGGAGAGAAAATGGTCTACATGTCCGTGCCCGACTACACCTCGGCCCAGTGGGCGGAAATGGCCGGCGTGGACGTGGCCGTGGTGGGCGACAGCCTGGCGATGATCGCCCATGGCCATCCCAATACCATCCCGGCAACGATGGACATGATGGTCCTGCACAGCCAGTCTATCCGCCGCGGCGCACCGAATACCTTCGTTCTGGGGTGCATGCCCTACCAGAGCTACCACACGATAGACCGCGCGCTCGTTAACGCGACGCGCTTCATGCAGGACGCGGGCAGCGACGCGGTGAAGCCGCAAGGGGGCAAGAGCCAGGCACATATCCTCAAGGCGCTGGTGGATGCCGGGATTCCCACCGCCTCCCACATCGGGCTAACGCCGCACACGGTCGCCATGTTCGGCGGTTTCAGGATCCAGGGGCGCACGGCGGAAGCCGCGATGAAAATCCTGGAGGATGCGCTCGCCATCGAGGACGCGGGATGCTTCATGCTCGAATTCGAGGCGGTTCCCGGCCCGATCGCACGGCTGATCTCGGAACAGCTTGAAATCCCGACCATCGGGATCGGCGCCGGCGTCGGTACCGACGGCCAGATCCTGCTTTGCTACGACCTGCTCGGCGTGTTTACCGACTTCAAACCGAAGTTCACCAAGCGATACGCCAACCTGACGGAAGTCGCGGTCAACGGTATCCGCGAATATGTGCGTGAAGTGAAAGAAGGCGTGTTTCCCGACGACGATCACACCTATACAGTAAACGAGAAAGAGTATGAGAGATTCGCCAAGATGGTGGAAAAACGAAAGCAGAACTGACCCGCCGGCAGGCTACTCCGAGGCCCATGACAGCTGACACTCTCAAGAACAGGGCGCCCCGCGCCCATGGCGACGATGCGCTGGACACGCTTACGGATCGGGCGTACCGGCAACTCGAGGAGTTGATCGTCACGCTGCAACTCGCGCCCGGCCAGATTCTCTCCGAACAATCCCTGGCCCAGGACCTCAAGTTCGGCAGGACGCCGATCCGGGAGGCTCTGCAACGGCTTGCGCGCGAAGGCCTTGTCGTCATCCTTCCACGCAAGGGCATCCTCGTCTCCGATACCAACCCGAGGGAACAGCTGCTCGTCCTTGAGGCCCGGCGCGAGATCGAGCGCCTGCTGTCGCGTTCCGGCGCAAGGCGGAGAACGGAGGACCAGGCCGCAAGCCTGGAGGCAATCGCGCAGGGCATGGACGCGGCGGCAGAGGACAACGACGATATCGCCTTCATGCGCATGGACCGTGAACTGAACAAGCTGGTGGCGGAAGCAGCCCATAACCAGTATGCCAGCCGCGCCATGGGCCTGCTGCAAGGACTGTCGCGGCGTTTCTGGTACATGCACTACAAGGAGGCCGCCGACCTGCCGCTTTGCGCCCGGCTGCATGCGGACCAGGCCCGGGCCATAGCGGCCGCCGATCCCGATGAGGCCGCAGCCGCCGTCGACAGGCTGATCGACTACACGGAAGCCTTTACCCGCGCCACCGTTTCAGCCACCAGATAAATCCGCTTCCTCGAAGTTCGCCGAGCGGGGCCGCAAGGACCATGCCGCGGCGCTTTACATATGTATCGTGTATCTTTAGCATACCGGTAATATATCACGGGTGTGTCACGTCGTGGGGGCGTACGGGTGGCAAAGCGTTACGAAGGCAAGCGGACGATTGACGGCCTCGTCGTGACCGTCAACGGCAGTGAACTGTCCCAACACGCCGAAATCGAAAAATACACGGACTACGGGTTCGAATGGTCCTACGAAGGCGAGTCCCCGAGGCAGCTCGCCCTTGCCATCCTGGCCGACTTCCTCGGCGACGCGGAAAAGGCGAAGCGCCTCTCCGAGCCGTTCATGAAGGATATCATCGCAAATCTCGATAACGACTGGTCGCTAACCGGAGCCGAGGTCAAGGCGGCAGTGACAAGACTGGAAAAACAATGACGGGCCGGTGCGCCCGGCACGGAAACTGTCTCCCGCCAATCGGCCGGTAGCCAGTCAGAAACGCACCGCATGAAGTGTTACAAAAGGGAGGAGTAACATGACGTACATCGCAAGACAGGCAAGGGCCCTCACGGTCCTGGCTTTGACGGTTTTCCTGCTCGTTGCCGGCAGACCGGCACTGGCCGCTGAACACAGCTGGAAGATGGCGACCAGCTGGGGCGGCGGCCCGTTGATGGAAATCGGCGCCAAGGCGTTTGCCGACCGCGTCAAGGAGCTGACCGATGGCCGCGTGGAAATCCAGGTGTTTCCATCGGGTACCCTGTCGAAGGGACTGGAAGTCCGCAGCGCTGTTGCCAAGGGCGTGGCCGAGGTCGGGCACACATGGATGGGCTACGACTGGGGCAAGGACAAGACGACCGTCCTCTTCGGCGGCTTTGCAGGCAGCATGGATACAGAGCGCACCCTGCACTGGATCTACGAGGGCGGCGGGCTGGAGATGTGGCGCGAATACAACGAGGAGAAATTCGGCCTGATCTCGTTCCCCTGCTTCGCGCGCACGGCAGAGGCCTTCCTGCATTCGCGCAAGCCGGTCAAGACGCTTGACGACCTCAAGGGCCTGAAGTTCCGCACGGCCGGCGCCTGGCTTGAGATCTCGAAGGATCTCGGCGCGGCGCCCGTCACCATGCCGGGCGGCGAGGTGTTCGCATCGCTCGAACGCGGCGCCATCGACGCGACGGAATGGGGCACCCTGTACGAGAACATCAGCACCGGGTTCCACAAGATCGCCAAATACGTGATCATTCCCGGCATTCACCAGCCGACTGCGCCCTTCGAGGTCGTTATCAACAAGGACGCGTGGGGCAAGTTGTCCGATAACGACAAGAGAGCGGTGGAACTCGCCGCCAAGCTGGTTACGGTCGAAAGCTGGATGAAGATCGGGCACGAAGACGCAAAGGCGCTTGCCTTCTTCAAGAAGGAAGGCAACGAGGTGATCGAGCTCGACCCCGCGGTTCAGAAGCAGGCGCGCGAAATTGCCCTGAAGTGGGCCGAGGAGCAAGCCAAGGACAATCCCTGGTTCGCCAAGGTCCTGAAATCCCAACTCGAGTACGCGGAGCTGTGGGAAGACGCCGCGAGCTACCGCAACGTCAAGTACAAATAGGCACTCTGGCCGTCCGGCGAACCGCAGGATTTTCCTCCCGTGGTTTGCCGGGCGGCCATTTCATTCTAGACTTCTTACAGACGTAATCCGCCGGGGGGCGCGGCGCGGATGTTACAGCTGATTTCACTGATCGAACGCATCACCGGGGCAGGCGGCAAGGTGGTCGCATGGGTGGTGCTGCCGCTCATTTTTGCGACCTGCTACGAGGTATTCTCGCGTTATCTGCTCAACGCCCCCACCATATGGGCGTTCGAGGCGGGCTACATGGCGATGGGCGTCCATGCCCTGATCGGCGCGGCCTATACTCTGCAATGCCACTCGCATATCCGCATTGATGTCCTGTATGCCCATTTCCCGGAACGCACCAAGGCGCTCGTTGACGTGACCGGCTACGTGGTCCTGTTCTTCCCGGGCGTGATCTGGCTTTGCATCGGCCTGTGGGACTACTGGACCGAGGCATTCATTTCAGGCGAGCAGTCCGGCCAGTCCGCATGGAACCCCGTCATCTGGCCATTCCGGCTGTGCTTCTTCGCCGGCTATGCGCTGCTGCTCCTGCAGGGCCTGGCAGAGGTGATGAAAGACATCCTGTTCCTCATGGGCAAGACCGATCACCTGCAGGGCGATACCATGGAAAAGATATAATGGGAGAGTATCTCGCCCTCGTCATGTTCCCGGCGCTGCTGACGGCGCTGTTCTTAGGTTTTCCCGTCGCCTTCTCGATGATGGGTATTGCCCTGTTCTTCGGCCTGGCAACCTTCGGCTCGCCGGTGATTTTCCAGTTCGTGCAGAAGGTCGACGCTGTCGCGACGGCATTCGAGTTGGCGGCGGTGCCGCTGTTCATCTTCATGGGCGCGATGATGGAGCGGTCCGGCATGGCCGAACGCCTGTTCGAGGCCATCCACCTGTGGACGCGAAGACTTCCCGGAGGTCTTGCGGTCGGCACCGTCGTCATGTGCGTGGTGTTCGCGGCGTCGAGCGGCGTCATTGGCGCCACCGAGACGGTGGTCGGCATGCTGGCGATCCCCGTGATGATGAAATACGCCTACGACAAGGGGCTGATCTCGGGAACCATTTGTGCTGGCGGGTCGCTGGGTACGATCATTCCACCGTCCGTGGTGGTGGTCGTTCTCGGACCCGTGGCCGACGTTTCCGTCGGCACGCTGTTCGTGGGCATG
>Ga0207814_100679_pt1 | contig 15362 bp, 15 predicted proteins | sample TtaePargueraPR_7_FD_187755 | JGI IMG/M metagenome (GOLD analysis project Ga0207814, IMG submission 187755) | Aerobic enrichment media microbial communities from Bioluminiscent Bay, La Parguera, Puerto Rico - Tt and P1 (2) (SPAdes) | ecosystem: Environmental > Aquatic > Marine > Unclassified ... | reverse complement strand
CCGCCGGCTTCCTCGACCAGCCACAACAGCCGGTAGCCGAGATCGCCGCCGACTGCCGCAAACAGGAGCTGGCTCGCCAGGCAGAACTGGAGAAAAAGATTGCGGAGCTGGAAGCGGAACAGTCCAGAGAAAGGCAGGAAGGCGCGTCCCAGGAATCGTCAGGGGAAGCGGCGCAAGAGGAGCACGAGCGCAACCGCAAGGTGACCGCTGGCAACCGCTATTCCGAAGCACACTGAGGCTGGACAAAATCGTTTTCGCGGCTTAATTTGGAGCCAATAACGACTATAAAAAGCAGTAGCTATGACTTATCAGGGTGTGATTGAAGTTTCCGAGCTGGCAGAACTCCTGGACCAACAGGGTCAGGAAAGTGGTCAGCTGGTTATTCTCGACTGCCGCTACAACCTGGCCGAGACCGAGGCCGGCGAGCAGGCTTACCGCAAAGAACATATTCCCCGCGCGCTTTACGCCAGCCTGCATTGGGACCTCTCTGGCCCCTGCGACCGCTACGGCGGCCGACATCCACTGCCATCTGCCAATCAGTTTTCAGAATTCGCGCGCGCCGCCGGAATTTCCGCGGACACTCAGGTGGTGGTTTACGATGACCAGCGCTTTGCCTTTGCCGCCCGCGCCTGGTGGCTGCTGCGCCATTTTGGCCACGAACGTGTCGCCATCCTGAACGGCGGCTTTGCCGCGTGGAAAAATACCGCCCTGCCTGTTGCAGGGGGCGAAGAGAAAGTCGCTGCGCCCGGAAGCTTCTCCGCCTCCGCGGCAACTGGCGAAATTTTGCACTACGAAGATCTCTACCCCCATCAGGACAACCCGCCCTGGCAGTTGGTGGACGCCCGTGAGACTCGGCGGTTTCTTGGTAATGAGGAGCCGATCGACCCGATCGCCGGGCACATTCCGGGGGCCATCAACAAACCCTGGCAGGACACTACCGACGAGGAAGGGTTCATCCGCTCACTGCCGGCACTGCGCGAGCACTGGCAAAGTATTCCCGCGGACGACGAGATCGTGTGCTACTGCGGTTCCGGCGTCACCGCCTGCGTAAACCTGTTTTCCCTGCACCAGATCGGCCGCAAGGCCCAGCTTTATCCGGGCAGCTGGAGTGACTGGTGCGCGCACATTCTGTATCCGCGCACCCCGTCACCGGAGAATCATGACCAGGAACGCGCCTGATCAGCGCAACAGGCAGGCCCCGGTTCCGGCTAGGCCGCAGTAACCACCGGGATTCTTGGCCAGATACTGCTGGTGATCTTCCTCGGCGTAGAAAAAGGTCGGCGCCGGTCCGATTTCCGTGGTGATGGCCCCGTAACCCTTATCCGCCAGCGCCTGCTGGAAACTCTGCTCAGACGCCTGTGCCTGCGCCAGCTGGTCGTCACCGAAGGTATAGATACAGGAACGGTACTGGGTCCCCAGGTCGTTGCCCTGGCGCATACCCTGGGTGGGGTCGTGCTCTTCCCAGAAGCGGCGCAGCAACTCGCCGTAGCTCACTTTCGCAGGATCAAACACCACCAGCACGACTTCCGCATGGCCAGTGCCGCCGCTGCACACTTCCCGGTAGTTCGGGTTGGGGGTGTGGCCCCCGGCGTAGCCAACGGCAGTGACATGGACACCGTCGATCTCCCAGAACAGGCGCTCCGCGCCCCAGAAGCAGCCCATGCCGAACACCGCCTGCTCCATCCCCTCAGGGAATGGTGGCAGCATCGAATGGCCGGACACGAAGTGCTTGCCGCTGATGGGCATGGCATCCGGGCGACCGGGGAGTGCCTCGTCGGCGGTTGGAATCTGGGTCTTGTCGTAGTGCATCTGCGTTACCTCTGACGTGTCTCTAGTCTGCTAGAGCCGGGACCGTTGAACAGCCTGGTTATTCGCCCGCAAGCATAATACAGCCGCTGGCTTTCATCGGGCGCTGAGTCTGCCACTCGAAATACTGCGCGTCGAGCTTTTCCTCCGCGCGCTCCGCCAGCCGCCGGAACGGGGGCCGGCCGGGGTCGACCAGCATCACCCGCCCTACCCCGGCGCGCAGGGCGCGACGGCTGAGGTTGTAGAGCAACCCCTCCAGCTTGTCCCAGAAGCAGATATCCGTGCCGATCACCGCATCGAACTCGGACAATGCCGACTCGGTGACTTTTTCATAACGGCATTTCCAGGTGGTGATCTCCACGCCGTTCAGCGCGGCGTGGTACTCGGCGAAGGGAAACACACTGGGATCCGCATCCAGGGAGGTCACCTTTGCACCGAACTCTTTCGCGCAGAAAATACCGCCGAGCCCCCAGCCACATCCCAGGTCCAGCACCCGCGCGCCTTTTTTCAGCGGATGTTTCTTCAGGTAATCCATGGTCAGGCACGAACTTTTCCAGAACTTGTTGCCGTGCAATGTGGCATCACCGGCCTCGCGGCGGAGCCGGCGCATATCCGGGTGTGCGTTCTTCCGTACCGTCAATCCAAACATCTGACGGCTGAGCTGACGACTAGCAGAGTGACTTGCTGCCAAGGTTGTCCCCTTAGGTTATTTCATCAATGAACGAGATCCGGTGTGAACCATGGCGCCGCCGCGCACAGATTTCAACCGGTTGCCCCCTGGGTAATTATGACGTGGGCTTCGGCAGATTCGACAAAAATAAAGCAGGCACTGCCATTTCTGCGAACTCGCCCCATTGCGGCAATCCTCGTCAGACATCTGGTCTACTTTTGCAGATGAGTATTTTCCGGGTATACCGGCACTCGCCCGAATCCGCAATTCGACACCAGAAAAATTGCCGGCAAGAGCGTAGATTATGAATAACAGTATCTGCAGAACATTATTGGTGGCACCCGTTATCATCGCGGTATCCAGTGCCAATGCGGTGCCTATCTACCAGTCCAATCAAGTCACTCTGTATATGGAAGGGTATTTTACCGCCCATATGGTCAATACCTTTGGTGACACCCAGATGCAGGATGGAGCTTCACGTATTCGTATTGGTCTCAATGTGCCCGCGTATGATCAATGGGATACCGGCTTCAACCTCGAGTGGGGGGTTCGGGCCATCAACTCCGCGCAAAACCTGGTGATCCAGGGTGACCAGCAGGCGGCACCGGGCGACCGGCAACAATCGCTATTTCTGCGTCAGGGGCACCTGTTTGCAAAGCACCCGACCTGGGGAGATTTCTCCGCGGGCAAGCAATGGGGGGTTTACTATGAGGTGACCTATGTCACCGACTGGTACAACGTCTCCGGTGGCCTCGCCAGCGGCACTTACGGCCTCAACACCGATGGCGGCGTCACCGGCACCGGCCGCGCCGACAGTGCCCTGGCATGGCGCAAGCGCTGGGAGCTCGCGGCCGGCGATTTCATGATAGGGCTGCAATACGCCGCGCATACCGCTGATCTGGAAACTGCAGTCGAGATCGCTCCGGATCGGGAGTTAGTATGCCCGCCAAGCGATTGTGAATATGGTATCAGCCACGGTATCGCCGCCACCTATCGTGCCGATATTGGCGAAGGTCTTTTCTTCGGCGTGGCTTACAACCGGGTCAAACTGGACCTTGCCAGCCAGGACGGTCTCATCTTCGATACCTCCGGCGATGAGCCCGTGTTGATTCAGGACGACTTTGCATTTAATGCGAGCAGTAATGACTGGACTACGGCCCTCGGCATGTATTACGGCAAAGAGGCCTACGCCAAAGGCTTCTACGGAGCCGTGGTGATGCAACGTTCGCAAAACAACCAGCTGGCCCCTCAGGGCTCTGTCGTCGGGGTTACCAATTTTTTTGACGCCAGAGGGTCGGAGTCTTTCCTCAGTTATACCTGGGGACGTGATAACTGCTATTCCTTTTACGGTGGCCATAACTATCTTGAGTCCGACGACCCTGAATTCGATGCGGCGCTGGTGCAGGGTGACAAATACCGACTGGAGCAGTACTACCTCGGCTTCCAGTACCGGTGGAACGAGCGCGTGCGCATTTACTTTGAAAATGCCTTCGACAGCAGTAACGTGGTGGCAAGGCCAGAATTCGACAGTTTTAACGCCATCGGCATTCGCATCGACATCTGATACGCTTGCGACCCACACTATCCTATTTCACCGGGGAGCAGCACACCTTGGGTCGCATGATTTTGCTGATTGCCGTGGGCATCTTTGCTTGGCTGGCGATCCAACAGTTCAAATACAGCCCGCCGGAGCGGCGACGCAAGCTATTGGTTCAGTATGTCCTGATCGCGCTGGCGGTGGCGGCGGTGTTACTGGCCATTACTGGCCGCCTGCACTGGGTGGGCGCTGCGGTGGCCGTGGTACTGCCCGTCCTCAACCGTCTCTGGAGAACCTTCGGCCGGCACCTGCCGTGGATTGCCCCCCTGATTGCCAAGCACGCGCAGGCAAAAGCAGAGAAAGAGCAAGCACAGAAACAGAAAAGCGACCGCTCGGAGAATGCGCGCGCGGGAGATGACGGCAAGGCACGGCGCCCCAACGAACCACAGCTGACCATCGAAGAAGCGCGCAAGATTTTGAGTGTTTCCCCCCACGCCACACGGGACGAAATCATCGGCGCACACCGCAGACTGATCCAGAAATTCCACCCGGATCGCGGTGGCAACGACTACCTCGCCTCGCGGATCAACGCCGCCAAGGCGCTGCTCCTCAAACAGCTCGATCAGTAATACCCGTCAGGCCCGCCGGCACAGCAGGTGTACGTAGCGGGCCAGCTGCCGATAGGGGTCCACCCGGGAGTACTCCAGCTCCTTCTCCACGATGGCCGCGGGGGGCAGCTTGTCGCGCATCTCCGGTGTCATAAAGTCGTGGAAGCAGCGAATACCGCTGTGCGCCACCAGCGACAATCCCGCCTGCTGCACCCAGCCCATTACCTCCTCTGGCAGCAGAGGGTTTTGCGGTGTCAGGCTGCCGGGGTGCCCACCCCAGTAGCCGCTGTCACGATTACGATCCAGCTGGCGCAGGCTGCCCCGCTGCAGCAGGCGAAACTCCAGTGCGCGGCGATTGTAGAACGTCAGCGACAGGTAACCGCCGGGCTCCAGGCATGCCGCCAGGTCCACCAGAGCCTGCTGGGGCTGCTCCAGCCATTCCAGTACCGCGTGGCACAGCAGGAGCTGCGCCGGCGGAATACCGGGGTCTGATTTCAGATCCTGCAGGGGCAGCTGCAGTGCCGTCACCTGCCGCTCCAGGCCGCGCGCGACCGCTGCCTCGGTTGCCAGCCCGAGCATCTCCGCCGAAATATCGGTAATCCAGACACGGTGGCCCGCCGCCGCCAGATCCAGTGCGAACTGCCCCTGACCACCGCCCGCGTCCACCACCCTGAGGCAGGACTCCTCTGTGGCCACCGTCGGCAAAACCGGGGCGAGATCCCGCCCCAATACCGCGAGGCGGATATCCCCTTTCAGGCCACCGTAGATCTTCTTGCGGAAGCGTGCGGCAAGGTCGTCGAAATTGCGATCAGCCACGCTGGGGACACCACACGGAATGCCCTGCAGTCACAGTTTTTAACCGCATTATTTATCCCGCACCTGATCCAGTGAGCGACCCTCTGCGGCCAGAATGACCTGCAGGGTACGGGAGCGGAACTCGCGCATATACAGGACCCAGATCACCGCCAGGTAGCCGAAGACAAACAGTACCGGGTGTACGAACCAACCCATTACCGCCATGGAGAAATAGAAAGATCGCAGGCCGTAGTTGTAGCTGTGCCCCGCCTGGTCGATTACCTTGGCCGCACTGATGGCGTAACGGCGACGCTCTTCCGGGGTGACCTCTTCCTCATCGACCGCCGGCGCCGCACCCAACAGCACGTTGGCAAACGAGTACTGACGCAGCGACCAGGTGAAATTGAAGAAGGCGAAGATGTAGATCACGATCAGCACCATGACCTTGATCTCGAACTGCTCGACGGTGGTGGTCTGGGCAAACGGCAGGCTGCTCAGCACCTCCACCGCGGCGCTGTTGGCAGAAAGCGCGGTCACCAGACCGGCCAGGATCAGAATGCTGGTGGACGCGAAAAAGCCGATCACGCGCTCGAGATTGCTGAGGATGGCGGCGTCCGGCATGCGCATATCCCGCTCCAGCATACGCAGCATCCATTCCACCCGGTACCACTGCATGGACGACGCCAGGCACCAGGCGGTTTTCGCCTTCCTGCGGGCGAACACCGTATACCCGGCCCAGGTCAGGCAAAACCCCGCCAGACTCGCATAATCCATCCAGTTCAACGCACATCCCCCTTTCTACTACATTTATGGCGTTAATAAAGATCAGAGTTTCGCACCGGTGACGCAGGTGTCAACAACTAGTTCGCTGCACCACTCCCGCCTGTCAACCCTGTCATTTGCACCGCGCGGAGCGCTAAAATGGCCGCCGATTTTGCCGGGTCTGCCACAACCGCGGCCCCGGCAATAGAAACCTACCCATTGGAGCTGTCTTTTGAGCAACGTACACCCCGCATTCGAACCGATTACCAGCGCCGAAATCGAGTCCCTCGGCGTTCGCGTGGAAGAGTACCGCCACCGCCGCACCGGCGCCCAGCACCTGCATATTGCCGCGGACAACCCGGAGAACGTGTTCCTGGTGGCCCTGCGCACCGTCCCACAAGACTCCAGCGGTGTCGCGCATATCCTCGAGCACACCGCCCTGTGCGGTAGTGACAAATACCCGGTGCGCGACCCGTTTTTCATGATGATACGGCGTTCCCTGAACACCTTTATGAACGCCTTCACCAGCTCCGACTGGACCGCCTATCCGTTCGCCAGCCAGAACCGCAAGGACTTCGACAACCTGCTGGACGTCTACCTGGACGCGGTTTTCTTCGCCAGACTGGACCCGCTGGACTTTGCCCAGGAAGGACACCGCCTGGAGTTTGCCGAGACCGAAAACCCCGATAGCGAACTGGTGTTCAAGGGCGTGGTGTTCAATGAAATGAAGGGCGCCATGAGCTCGGTGACCTCCCAATTGTGGCAGAAACTGAGCAAGTATCTGTTCCCCACCACTACCTACCATTTCAATTCGGGCGGCGAGCCCGCGGACATCCCGGACCTCACCTATGAACAGCTGGTGAGCTTTTACCGCACGCACTACCACCCGAGCAACGCCATCTTCATGACCTTTGGCGATATCGAGGCGGCCGAGCACCAGGCAATCTTCGAAGAGAAAGCCCTGCATAAATTCGACCAACTGCACAAGACCATCGAGGTTGGCCGCGAAAAGCTCTACGTGGCACCGGTGCGTGTGGAAGAGCAGTATCCGCTGCCCGGCGAAGAAAACCTGAACGAGAAAACCCACATCGTACTGGGCTGGTTGCTGGGGGATGTGACCGATCTGGAACAGGCGCTGACGGCGCACCTGCTGGCCGGCGTGCTGCTCGACAACAGTGCCTCACCATTGATGCGCCTGCTGGAAACCACAGAGCTGGGCCACTCGCCCTCACCACTGTGCGGGCTGGACGACTCCCAGCGCGAGCTGGTGTTTGTCTGCGGTATCGAGGGCAGCGAGCGCGATCGCGCCGACGAACTGGAAAAACAGGTGCTCGAGGTCCTCGAGGATGTGGCTGAAAATGGCGTGCCCTACGAGCAGGTCGCGGCCGCCCTGCACCAGCTGGAATTGCAGCAACGGGAAATTGGTGGCGACGGTTATCCCTACGGCCTGCAGCTGATCCTGACCGCACTCACCGGCGCCACCCACCGCGGCGACGCCATCGGCCTGCTCAACATCGACGCCGCGCTGGAGAAACTGCGCAAGCAGATCGAGGACCCGAAATTTATCGCCAACGCCGCGCGCGAGCTGCTGCTCGACAACCAGCACCGGGTGCGTCTGGTGCTCTCTCCGGATGCCGATATGGCAAACCGCGCCGACCAGGCCGAGAAGGCGCGCCTGGCGGAAATCAGGCAACAGCTGACCGACAGCGAGAAACAGCAGATCGTGCAGACCGCCAAGGCCCTGGCCGAGCGCCAGCAGCGCAAGGACGATGAATCCATTCTCCCGAAAGTCGGGGTGGAGGATATCCCCCCGGAACTGCCCAAGGTGGACGGCGAGGAAGTGGAGCTGAACGGCGCCAGGGTCACCCGCTACGGTGCCGGCACCAATGGCCTGGTGTACCAGCAACTGGTGGCCACCCTGCCGGATTTTACCGACGAGGAGCGTCTGCTGGTGCCCTACTACTGCCAGACCCTGAGCGAAGTGGGCCTCGGCGACAAGAACTATCTGGAAGTGCAGCAGTGGCAGGCGGCGGTCGCCGGCTCCCTGCACGGCTTTACCAGCCATCGCACCAAGCTGGACGACCTCGACAGCCAGTCCGGGCACTTCATCCTCTCCGGCAAGGCGCTCGCCGCCAACCAGGGGGCACTCACCGAGCTGATGCAGGCCACCATGGAGCAGGTGCGTTTCGATGAACTGCCGCGTATCAAGGAACTGCTGTTGCAGACCCTGGCCCGCCGCGAACAGTCTGTGGTCGGCAGCGGCCACGCCCTCGCCATGGCCGCTGCCAGTGCCGGCTTCAACCGCGCCGCCGCCGAAGGCCATGAGTCCGGCGGCCTGCTCGGCCTGCGCCAGCTCAAGGCGCTGGTGAAGTCCCTGGACAGCGCTGCGGGCCTGGAAGCCCTCGCCGGCAAGTTCAACACCATTCACCAGAAAATCCTCGGCGCCAATCGGCAGTTCCTGGTTGTCGGCGAAGAGGATCGCCTGGCCGATTTTACCGCCGCCCTGAGCCCGCTGGCACACAGTGCCGAGCAGCCCCAGAGCCTGGAAGAACCGCCCTTCACCCCGCGCAAGATCCAGGAAATGTGGGTTGCCAACAGCCAGGTGAACTTCTGTTCCAGGGCCTACCCCACGGTGCCCATGTCTCACCCGGATGCCCCCGCGCTGGCAGTGCTCGGCGGCTTCCTGCGCAACGGCTTCCTGCACCGCACCATTCGCGAACAGGGCGGTGCCTACGGTGGCGGCGCCAGCCACGACGTCAACATCGGCGCCTTCCGCTTCTATTCCTACCGCGATCCGCGCATGGCGGAAACACTCAAGGATTTCGATGCGTCCATTGACTGGCTGCTGAACGAGTCCCACGAGGATGCACAGGTGGAAGAAGCCGTACTGGGCGTTGTCGGCGGTATGGATAAACCCGGTTCTCCCGCCGGCGAGGCGAAAAAGGCCTTCCACTCCAACCTGTACGGCCGCACCCACGCCGTGCGCCAGGAATTCCGCCGCAAGGTCACCGAGGTCACCCTGGATGATCTGCAGCGTGTGGGCATGACCTACCTGCAGCCGGAAAAAGCCAGCACCGCAGTGGTCACCGGCAGCCAGGGCCGTGAGGCCGGAGCGGCGCTGGATCTGCACGAAGAAAAACTGTGACAGCGAAACGGTGAGTAAAACCCAGTGAACAAGAAAGACGATATTTTTTCCAAGCCCCTGGGAGAAGTGGCCGGTTTCAGCTTCGACCAGTCGGTAGTGGAAGTCTTTCCGGATATGATCCAGCGCTCGGTACCGGGTTACACCACCATCGTGGCGATGATCGGGACCCTCGCGGAACGCTATGCCCAGGCCGGTAGCCGCTGCTACGACCTGGGCAGCTCCCTGTGTGCCGCCACCCTGGCCATGCGCCACCGCATCCCCGCCGCGGACTGCGAGATTGTGGCCGTGGACAACTCCCGGGCCATGGTCGAACGGGCGCGCACAGTGCTGGCCGCAGACAGCGGCCAGGTTCCGGTGCAGCTGGTGTGCGACGACCTGCAGAATGTGGCCATCGAAAATGCCTCGGTGGTGGTGCTGAACTTCACCCTGCAGTTTATTGCCACCGGCGAGCGCGAAGCCATTCTGCAAAAAATCTTCGACGGCCTGCGCCCGGGTGGTGTGCTGATTCTTTCGGAAAAGGTCGCCTTCTCCGATCACGACCATCAGGAACTGATGATCGACCTGCACCACTCGTTCAAGGCCGCCAATGGCTACAGCGCGCTGGAAATTGCGCAGAAACGCAGTGCACTGGAAAATGTGCTGGTTCCGGAGACTCTGTTCGACCACCGCACCCGCCTGAAAAATGTCGGCTTCCATAGTGTCGATGTGTGGTTCCAGTGCTTCAACTTCGCCTCCCTGATCGCCATCAAACAACGCGAAGCCTAGACGAAATCACGCCATGATCGATTACACCCCCCTCTATACCGGGCTACAGCATATTCCCGAGCTGCGCAGCTGGCTTGCCACCCTGCCCCAGCAGATTGCCGAGGCGCTGAGCCCGGCGCGCTGGGGCGACCTCCCGGATTGGCAGGCGGTACTGGAAGCGCTCCCGGATATTGCGCCGTCTTGCATAGAGACCGGCAGTGAAGTACGTATCGGCAACGCCGGCGATATCACACCGGAGCAGACCGCGGTATTGGAAGCCCAGCTGCACCGGCTGCATCCGTGGCGCAAGGGCCCGTGGCAGGTGTTCGATACCTATATCGATACCGAGTGGCGCTCGGACTGGAAGTGGGATCGCGTGGCCCCGCATCTCGATGATCTGAGCAATCGCCTGGTGCTCGATGTGGGCTGTGGCAGTGGCTACCACTGCTGGCGGCAATACGGTGCGGGCGCGCGCCGCGTGATTGGTATCGATCCCTCGGCCAAATTTGTCGCCCAGTTTTATGCCCTGAAAAAATACCTGGGTCTCGACAAGCCGGTGGATGTGCTGCCCCTGGGTATCGAGGCCCTGCCCCTGAACCTGCGCGCTTTCGACACCACACTGTCCATGGGCGTGCTGTACCACCGGCGCTCCCCCATGGCACACCTGCGCGAGCTCAAGGAGACACTGCGCCCTGGCGGCCAGCTGTTACTGGAGACGCTGGTGATTGAGGGCGGACCCGGTGAATGTCTGGTGCCCGAGGGGCGCTACGCCAAAATGCGCAATGTGTGGTTTTTCCCCAGCACCGCGACGCTGGAAAGCTGGTTGCGCAAGACCGGTTTCAAGGACGTGAAAACCGTCGATCTCGACCGCACCACCCTGGAGGAGCAGCGCCGTACCGACTGGATGCGCTTTGAGTCCCTCGCCGACTTCCTGGACCCGCAGGATCACAGCAAGACCGTTGAGGGGCACCCGGCGCCCCTGCGCGCCACCCTCACGGCAACGGCCCCCTAACTCTCCGGGCCCCAGCCCGGATACCAACGGTTTCCGGGTGAGTCAGCGCGACCCATTTTCGTTAAATATTCGCAATATTCCCTGCGCCAGCCCGCGACAAACTAGTGGTTTGTTGCTCTGGGTAGGGGCGATCACCAAATAAAATCTCGATTTTCCGTCCCCATCTTGCGCTGCCTGTGGCCATCGGCGAACGTGTACGCCGCCAGCGGCCCCGGGCGGATTCTGCCGGGCCAAACGGCACCATAACTACACTTATAACGAAGCCCGCGGGCGTATTGCACCGCCGGCAGATTTGGCGAGAAAACCCGGAAATAGCATGAGCATCAGTGTCTTCGAACTGTTCAAAGTTGGCGTCGGCCCGTCGAGCTCCCACACCGTGGGCCCCATGGTGGCTGCGCGCCAGTTTGTGTGTGACCTGGAACAACAGGGAGCGCTGAACAAGACCGAGCGGGTCGAAGTCCACCTGTACGGTTCCCTGGCACTCACCGGCATCGGCCACGGCACCGATATGGCGGTATTGATGGGCCTGGAGGGGGAAGCCCCTGACACCATCGACGTGGATGCCATCGACGGCCGTCTCGCCGGGATTGAAAAACACCAGCAACTGATCCTCAACGGTCAGCGCGCTATCCATTTCGAGCGTGCGCGCGACCTGCAGTTTCACAAAGAGGTGTTTCTGCCGCAGCATTCCAACGGTATGACGTGCAAGGCCTTTGCCGGTGAGGATTGCCTGTTCGAACGCAGCTACTTTTCCATTGGCGGCGGCTTTGTGTTGTCCGAAGAAGATTTCCAAAATCGCGAGCAGATTGCCACCCTCCTCCCCTATGACTTCAGTTCCGCCGAGGAACTGATGGCACTGTGCGAACGTCACGGCTGGACCATTGCCGAACTGGCGATGGAAAACGAGAAGGCGTTTCGCAGCGAGCAGGAAGTCAAGGATGCCCTGTGGCATATCTGGGAAGTGATGGACGCCTCCATCCAGCGCGGATGTCATCAGAGTGGTCTCCTGCCTGGCGGGCTCGGTGTGCGCCGGCGCGCAGAAGAACACTACCGCGAGCTGTCAAAGCAGACCGACGAAGAACGCCGCCAGGGCCTGTCAATTCTCGACTGGGTGAGCCTGTACGCGCTCGCGGTAAACGAGGAGAACGCCGCGCGCGGGCGCATCGTCACCGCCCCCACCAACGGCGCCGCCGGCGTGATTCCCGCTACCATCGCCTACTACGTGAATTTTGTGCACGAGCCGGAGAAACACGGGAATTTGAAGGACCAGGTGGTGGAATTCCTGCTGACCGCCGGTGCCATTGGCATGCTGTTCAAGAAAAACGCGTCCATTTCCGCCGCCGAGGTCGGCTGTCAGGGTGAGATCGGTGTCGCCTGCTCCATGGCCTCCGCCGGCCTGGCGGCGGTTCAGGGCGGCTCCAACCAGCAGATCGAGAACGCTGCGGAAATCGGCATGGAGCACAACCTCGGCCTCACCTGCGATCCCATAGGCGGGCTGGTGCAGGTGCCCTGTATCGAACGCAACACCATGGGAGCAGTAAAGGCCATCAACGCCGCGCGGCTGGCGCTGCGCGGTACCGGCGCGCATATCGTGCCCCTGGACAGCGTGATCGAGACCATGCGCCAGACCGGCATCGATATGCAGAGCAAGTACAAGGAAACCTCACTGGGTGGCCTGGCGGTGAATGCGGTCAACTGCTGAGCGCGATATCCCTCCCGCCGCCCATGCCTGAACGGCGTTAACCCGGCACGCCGTGCCGGGTGTAGACATCAAACCGCCCGGATTTTCCCTCAAACCGCAGGCTCGGCGCTTCTCCATTCAGATCCGGCGCCAGTCGCGGCCGCTTCACTACGGTGCGGTAGTAGCAGGCGCTATAGGCCGGCGCCAGCAGGCTATCCGCATCCTCGTCGGTTCCGACGATCTGGTGAAACGCCACCATCTCCTTTTTCACTTTCGCGCTCTTGTCGCGGCTCGGGAACATGGGATCCAGGTAGATCACCGGGATAGACTCGGCCTCCTGCTCCGCCAACCAGGCCGCCGCACTGTCGACCGCCGGCTCCAGTATCAGGCGCGCGGCGATGGGGGCCAGCTCCGGATCGGTCTGCGCAGCATGTCGCAGCCGCCTGACCCCATCTTCGAGCAATGCATACACTACCGGGTTGCGTTCGAGCATACGCACCTCACAACCGAGGGATGCCAGCACAAAGGCATCCCGCCCGAGGCCCGCAGTCGCATCGAGCACCTGCGGGTAAAACCCGCTGCGGATCCCCACCGCTTTTGCAATCTGCTGGCCTTTGCCGCCCCCGAATTTGCGCCGGTGCGCGGCGGCACCGGCCACAAAGTCGACTTCTACCGGACCCGGCGCCTTGCGCCCGGTTGCACACAATTGCAGACGGTCCCCGCGTTTCAATACGAAGGGCGTCTCATCAATATGTTTTTCGGGAATTTCACCGAGGTATGGCAGCTGCAATTGCGCCGCCAGCACGTCGGCCTGGGCGGAGAATTCGGGTGCTGCAGCGGTTACGGCCAGCTGCACGGAGGAAGACATGTTCAGGGAGGTTCCGTCGCGTAAAGCGGGGAATTTAACCGGGATGGCTCAACCATTCCAGTGCCGACGCCTCCTCACCGGTGGGAAAGGGGCGCACTTCCGCCGCGACGAAGTGATTGAGAAGCTGCGGCATAAACCCCAGCAGGGTGTTGTCGGAAAGCACCGCGATACGATGAAGGTGACGATGCTGGTTGCGGGTGAACACGCAATTGGGCACCAGCGCGGCAAAATTCTGCCAGCCCCGGTAATGCCGCGCATCGATCAACAGGCCCTGCAAGTACCCGTGCTGGCAGATGACCGGATCCACCTGGGCCGCCAGCGCGCGAAACTCTGCCGGCTTCAGCTCCGCCACCGGGCGGATCTCCAGGATATCGTGGTCGTGATGCCAACAGTGCTCGATCATCGCCTGACACAAATTCGTAACTACTTCTTACAGCGTAGAAAAGAAAAAGGCCGCGAACCAGTCGCGGCCTTTTCCGGTGACGAGTCAGGTGATCGGTCAGGTATTACTGCGGCTCGTCAGCAGATTTGTCTTCCTCGCCAGAGAGCTTGTCCATGGCGTCTTCAGCGGCGTCTTTGGTAGCCTCACCGGCGTCTTTCAACGCTTCGCCGGCATCATCCGCCGCCTCTTCGATCACGTCCCCGGTTTCCTCGGCGGCATCTTTCACTGCCTCACCGGCATCCCGGGCAGCTTCCTTGGTTTCATCCAGCAAGCTGTCGGAAGACTGCGGGTCGTCGGTCGTGGGCGGTACGTCATCACCCTCCTGGGGCATGGTGGAATCCGAGTCCATATCCGGCGGAGTGGTGCTTTCGGCGGGCGGTGTTTCCATATTGTCGTAAGCATCGCCGACGGAGTCGTCCGATCTCTGTGACATGAAATAGCCGATGATCAACAACAGAATAATCAGTGGTAAGAGTAGTTTCTTCATATGCCCAATGACCCCTGGTCAGCGTTAGAGAGTTCAGAACGATGCAGAGCAACCCGTCGGGTTGAGCCGGGCAACCTGTGTTGAACCCGACGTGACCGACACCTTGCCCCGTCGTTACCGGTTGGCGCTACTCCCTACTTCGCAGAAACCGCTTTCGCGGAAGAAGTCGGCGCCAATACTGATAAGAATAATCTTCAATTGGCACACTTCAAGGAACAATGTTCCAGTAATCTAGTCTTTATGATTGTAAAAAACTCCGGGGATATTCAGTGAGCGTCTAAGCCACAGGCCAGCAGGGCTGGCCCCATCCCCCTGCACCCGGCTCCGCCCAGGCTGCCCCTCGCTTTAGCCCTGGTAGTAGAGATCGAGCTGCGCCAGCAACTTCGCCGCATCAGAGTCCTCGACCGCGGCTTCGCAACTCGACAGCTGCAGCCGCCCCTGGGTATCGGATTCCGCAAAGATCAGATACTGGACACCGCGCTCGAGCTTGCGATCACAGTCGTCCAGCGTGAGGCGGAACGCGACCAGGTTACTGGGCTCTCCCTTCCACACTTTCTCCGCCACGCCGGAGTAGACGTAGCCAAGTACCGCCACCATGCCCGGCTCTGAAAGGGCATTGTCGATCATGCGGTGCACGCCGGTTATTTTCACCCGGGCGACCAGTTCAGCGCGCTGGATGCGACCGTCGATCACATCATCCATTTCGCCATACTTTGGGTACGAAGCATCCGCCGGAGGATCCGACCGCCCGCTTTCGATGGCAGCCTGCGAGGGCAGATCGTCCTGCTGGGCGTGTATGGATACC
>Ga0207814_100676_pt1 | contig 15454 bp, 13 predicted proteins | sample TtaePargueraPR_7_FD_187755 | JGI IMG/M metagenome (GOLD analysis project Ga0207814, IMG submission 187755) | Aerobic enrichment media microbial communities from Bioluminiscent Bay, La Parguera, Puerto Rico - Tt and P1 (2) (SPAdes) | ecosystem: Environmental > Aquatic > Marine > Unclassified ... | reverse complement strand
TCGTCATTGGTGGATGACCGCCTTTGGTGCGGGCTTTGCTGCACACGCCTGCGAACTGTGGCGGACTGCCTGATCTGTCCGACAGATTTCGTTCATTCGCCTTGTGACGGGATTTCATCGCCATTTGACTTCCCCGCCGTCCGCGGATGAGGCAAACCGCTGGCCCTTTTGTTCATGAGCAATCCGTTCCGAGAAGACCTCGTCTCCCGCAACCGTCCCCAGGCCTGCACGGTGGTGATTTTCGGCGCCACCGGCGACCTGACCCACCGCAAGCTGGTCCCGGCCCTCTACAACCTGGCCGTCGACGGTGAGCTGCCGCCGGGCGTCAAGATCCTCGGCTTCGCCCGTCGCGACAAGAGCGACGAGGAGTTCCGGAGCGGGCTCGAGGAGCTCAATCGCAAGGTCTCGCGCTCGGGACACGACGACAGCGTGTGGGCGAGCTTCGTCCAGAACATCCACTACCACCGCAGCGAGTTCGGCGACGCCGAGGGCTACCAGCGGCTGGCCGAGCGGCTCGACGAGATCGACCGCGAGCGGGGGGGCAAGGGCAACCGCCTGTTCTATGTCGCGAGCGCCCCGGAGTTCTTCGACGACATCCTCGAGCACCTGAAGAAGGCCGGACTCAACGAGTCGCAGGAAGGCTGCTGGTCGCGGGTGATCGTCGAGAAGCCCTTCGGCACCGACCTGGCGACCGCCCAGCACCTCAACCAGGTGGTCAACCGGACCTTCGAGGAGAAGGACACCTACCGGATCGACCACTACCTGGGCAAGGAGACGGCGCAGAACCTGATGGTGCTGCGCTTCGCCAACGCGATCTTCGAGCCGCTGTGGAACAGCCGCTACATCGACCAGGTGCAGATCACCTGCTCCGAGAATCTCGGCATGGAGGGCGGCCGCGGCGGCTACTACGACAAGTCGGGCGCGCTCCGCGACATGGTGCAGAACCACCTGCTCCAGCTGCTCAGCCTGGTGGCGATGGAACCGCCCACCGACCTGAGCGCCGACGGCGTGCGCGACGAGAAGGTCAAGGTGATCCGCTCGCTCGAGCAGTACGACACCCCGGAGAAGGTCGCCGAGAACGTGGTCCGCGGCCAGTACGTCGCCGGCCACGTCGACGGCCGCTCGGTCCCGGGCTACCGAGAGGAGGACCGGGTCGACCCCGAAAGCATGACCGAGGCCTACGTGGCCCTGCGGCTCAAGATCAACACCTGGCGCTGGAGCGGGGTGCCCTTCTACATCCGGATGGGCAAGCGGCTGCCGAAGAAGGCGACCGAGATCTCGGTGCACTTCAAGTCGCCGCCGGGGGTGCTCTTCAACGCGCTTCCGGGCGGCGCGCCCCACGCCAACGTGCTGGTGATCCGGATCCAGCCCGACGAGGGGATCTCGCTGCGGATGGTGTCGAAGATCCCCGGCACCAGCCTGCGGCTCGAGCCGGTGAAGATGGACTTCCACTACGCCACCAGCTTCGGCAAGGGCAGCCCGGAGGCCTACGAGCGCCTGCTGCTCGACGCGATGGCGGGCGACGCGACCCTGTTCGCCCGTCGCGACGAGGTCGAGGAGGCCTGGCGCTTCATCGACCACATCGAAAGGGCCTGGCACGAGGCCGAGTCCCCGCCGATCATGGCCGAGTACGTGGCCGGCACCTGGGGGCCGAAGGAGGCCGACGACCTGCTGGCCTCCGACCGTTTCACCTGGCGCCGACTCTAGACCGAAGATGAGCGAGACCCTGAGCATGCATCCGGTCCTCGGGCGCGAGGTGCCCGTCGGCTCGATCGACAAGGAACTCCACCGGCTGTGGGCGGAGGACGACGCCCGCACCAACGCCTCGCTGGTGAACCTGGCGGTCTATTCCGAGGAACCCGGGTCGCTGGAGCGAAACTCGGAGGTGATCCGAGAACTGACCGTCGAGCACGCCTGCCGCGCGATCCTCATCGACATCGACCGCGCCGCGCCGGGCACCTCGTTGCGCGCGTGGATCACGGCGCACTGCCACCTCGCCCACGGCCACAAGTCGGTGTGCTGCGAGCAGCTCGCCTTCGAGCTCAAGGGCCGGGCCACCGGGCGGCTCCGCAACACCGTCTTCGCCCACCTCAACTCCGACCTGCCGCTGATCCTGTGGTGGCAGGGGGAGCTGACGCCGAACTTCGAGGAACGCCTCTACAGCCTGGTCGACCGCTTCGTCTTCGACAGCGCCGAATGGCAGGATCCCGCGGCGTCCTTCGCCCGGATGAGCGAGATGGTCGAGTCGTCGAAACGGTTGGTCATTCAGGACCTTTCGTGGACGCGAAGCTTTCACTTCCGGGTGTCGATCGCGGCACTGTTCGACGACCCGGTTGCCCAGCGGGCCCTGCCGTCGATCGAGGCGGTGGAGATCGTCCATCACCCCGACCACCGGGGTGCGGCCCTGCTGCTGCTGGCCTGGCTGGCGGTGCAGGCGAAGTGGCGCGACGGCCTCGAGCTGGACCTGGCGGACGCGCGTCGCGACGATGGCGTGGAGGGCTTCTCCTTCGAGCATGCCTCCGGAGCGGCGGTCCGGGCCACCCTGCGTGCCGACGCCGACTCCCCGGCGCTGGGGGTGCTGCGGCTGCAGGCACGGGAGGTGACCGTCGAGGTCCTGCGCGAGGCCGAGTGCTGTCGCCTGCTGCGCCGGCTCGAGGCGCCGGGCCACACCACCGAGTCGCACGCCCCGTCCGATCCGGACCGTTCCGCGGCCCTGATCGGCGAGCAGCTCTCGCGCGGCGGCAAGAACTCCCTTTACCGCAAGATTCTCCCCCGGTTCCTCCAGCTTCTGAACCGCTGAGGCTGGCATGAATCGCGCTCAGGCGGGCCGTCACCATTTCGCATGAATCCCACCCGTGGGGACGGGAAATCCACTTGAATCGCCCATCGGCAAGTCGCATGGTCCGCCGCCCCGCCCCGGCCTTTTTCCTTCACGATGATCAAGTTGCCTGACGATGCCCCCTTCACGCCCGAGCAGCGGGCGTGGCTTGAGGAATTCCTTGCCAAGGCCCTTGCCGGCGGCGCTGCCGCCGCTCCGGCGCCCAGCGGTCCTCGCGTCCCCGTCACCGTGCTCTGGGGCTCCCAGACCGGCAATGCCGAGGGCCTGGCGAAGAAGCTGATCAAGCGTCTCAAGAAGGGCCATTTCGAGCCCGAGGTCTTCGACATGGCGGCCTACGACCGGAGCCGGCTTCCCCAGGAGAAGAACCTCCTGATCATCACCTCGACCTACGGCGACGGCGAGCCGCCGGACAATGCCGCCGACCTGTACGAGTGGCTGCTCAGCGAGGCCGCCCCGAAGCTCGAGAGCGTCAGTTACTCGGTGCTGGCGCTGGGCGACACCAATTATCCGGACTTCTGCAAGTGCGGCATCGACATCGACAACCGCCTTGCCGCGCTCGGCGCGAAGCGGATCTTCGACCGGGTCGACAGTGACGTCGACTTCGACGAGCCCTACGACACCTGGTCGAGCGGAGTGCTCGGGATCCTGTCGCCGGCCGGCGAGCCCTCGTCCAACGGGGCGGCGGTCGTCGAGCAGGTCGAGGAGGGCTACTCGAAGAAGCGCCCGTTCCCGGCGCCGATCCTGAAGAACTTCAACCTCAACCAGGGCGGGGCGAAGGAGACCCACCACGTCGAGCTGTCGCTTGAGGGCTCCGGGCTCGAATACGAGGTCGGCGACGCGCTCGGCCTGGTTCCGTCGAACCCGCCGGAGGTGGTCGACGAGATCCTCGCCAACCTCCCCTTCAACACCAAGGGCGAGGTGCCGCTGCCGGACGGCCGCGAGGCGCCGCTGCGGGAGGCGCTGATCCACCACTACGACATCGGCACGATCAACAAGTCGATCATCAAGAAGTGGCAGCCCCGCAGCGGGTCGCCGTTCCTCCGTTCGCTGGTGGAGGCCGACGACAAGAAGTCCTTCGAGGACTTCTGCTGGGGTCGCGACCTGATCGACCTGGTCTGCGACCATCCGGCCGACTTCTCGGATGGCGAGGACTTCGTGGGCATCCTCAAGAAGCTCCAGCCGCGGCTCTACTCGATCGCCTCGAGCCCCAACGCCCACCCGGGCGAGGTCCACCTCTGCGTCGGCATCGTCCGCTACGAGAGCCACGGCCGGAAGCGGGGCGGGATCTGCTCGACCTTCCTGTCCGACCGCTCGGAGGGCAGCACGCCCGGGGTCTTCGTCCACACCAACAAGGCCTTCCGCCTGCCGGAGAACGGCGACACGCCGGTCATCATGTGTGGCCCGGGCACCGGCATCGCGCCGTTCCGCGCCTTCCTCGAGGAGCGCAAGATCAGCGGGGCCAAGGGGGCCAACTGGCTGCTCTTCGGCAATCCCCACCAGGCCACCGATTTCCTCTACGAGGAGGAGCTCACCGCCTTCGTGAAGGACGGCACGCTCCAGCAGTTCGACCTGGCGTGGTCGCGCGACCAGGCGCACAAGGTCTACGTCCAGAACCTGATGGTCGAGAAGGGCGCCGAGCTCTGGAAGTGGTTCCAGGACGGCGCGGCCTTCTACGTCTGCGGCGACGCCTCGCGGATGGCCAAGGATGTCGACGCGGCGCTCCACACCATCGCCGAGCAGCACGGCGGCATGAGCACCGAGGAGGCGGTGGAGTGGGTCAAGCAGCTCAAGAAGGACAAGCGCTACCAGCGCGACGTCTACTGATCCGGGGCCGGCCCGGCGATTTGGGATGGCGCCCGGCCGGGAATGAGGCATCGTCTCCGGCGATGAAGGCGAGCATTCCCCTCCTCGCGGCGCTCGGCGTCGCCCTGGCCGGCTGCGACAAGCAGGAGCCCCCGCGGGCCGAGGTCGTCGCCGAGGACGAGCCGACGGCGGAAGCCCGAATCGACGAACTCGAGCAGGAGCTGGAGCAACTGCGCTCGGAGCTCGATGCCGGGCCGGATGCCGTGGCCGGGGACACCGACGGCGACGATCCGACCGCCGGGGACCGCGTCGACCGCGCGATCGAGGCGACCGGCCACGGGCTTCAGGTCGCCGGCGAGAAGACCGCCCAGGGCGTGACCACCGCGGCGGAGAAGACCGGGGAGGCGCTGCACACCGCCGGCGAGAAGACCGAGGAGGGGGTCAAGAAGGCCGCCGAGGCGACCGGCAAGTTCCTGCAGAGGGTCGGCGAGAAGATCGAGGACAAGGCGAGCGGCGCGGACGACGAGGCCCCGGCAGGGGAGTGACCCGGATCGGTCAGGACCACCGGCGGGGGGCGCCGCCCGTGGTTCCCTCGACGATGATCCGGGCGACCTCGGTGCCGTTGTAGTCGCGGTGGTTGCGCTCCCAGCCCTTGCGGGCGACCGCCTCGCGGGAAGTACGATCCGCGGCGTAGTGGCGGACCTTCTCGGCGAGGTCGTCGGGGCCGTCGAAGTAGACGATCTCGTCCGCCGCGTAGAGCTTCTCGAGGCCGGCCCCGCGGGGCGTCAGGGTGAGGATCCCGTTGCCCATCAGCTCGGCGATGCGGGAGGAGGAGTAGAGCTCGACGTCGCTGCGCCGCGAGAGGTTCAGGGCCATCCGCGAGCGGCGGATCACCTGCTCCTTCTCCCAGCCCATGATCAGCGGCTGGTCGAGGCACCCGTAGTAGCCGAGGTCCAGGTCCGGGAGGCGCTCGCGGAGCTGCTCGAGGAAGGCCCGGCGCTCGGGCTGGCCCTTGTCGCGGCCGAAGAACAGCAGGTCGTGGAGCATCCCGTCCTCCGGGGTCTCGAAGGCGCGGTGGCACTCGATGCCCGCATCGACCGCGCTCGGGATGAAGTGGGCGGGGCAGCCGGACGTGGCGAAGGAGTCGAGCAGCGGCCCGCCGGTCGAGCAGAACAGGGCGTCGAGCGCCGGGCTTCGCTCGCGCAGGTGCCCGGTCGACTCCTCGTCCCACAGCGGGTCGACGTACCACAGCCCGATGCGGAGCTCCGGGAGGATGCGGCGGATCTCCCGGAGGGTCTCGACGGTGATCCACTGGGCGTGGCCGAGGACCAGCAGGTCGGGGTGGACGTTGCGGCAGGTCTCGACGAGGGCCTTGTTGGTCCTGCCCTTGCCGAAGGTCTTGCTCCCGGTGGGCGACAGCATGCGGGCGCGGTCGTTGATCGAGAACGGGTAGACGAAGTGCCCGAGGCGGACCAGGCCGTGGTGGATCTTCTGGTCCTGGTTCCAGAGGTGGGCGCCGTCCTTGTCGAACTGGAGGTTGCAGGCATGGACGATGCGCATCGGGGGGAGTTTCAAGTTTCAGGTTTCAAGATTCAAGCACCTTGGACCGCGGCCGAAGTCCGAGGCTCTGCTTGAAACTTGATTCTTGAGCCTTGAAACTCCGATCCGTGTTCAGGGTCTGTCACGTGCTGGCGAGCGTCGGGGAGAAGGGCGGGCTCGAGAAGAACGTGATCGAGCTGGCCAACCGGCAGGCGGCCCTGGGCCACCGGGTGAGCGCGGTGGCGGACGAGACGATGCGCGCGCACTTCGACCCGGCGGTGGCTTTCCTGCCGCACCCGATGGGCGGCGGGCGGGTGAACCCGCTGAACCTCCGGAAGCTGCGGGGGCGGATCCTCGGGGCACTGGAGGGTGGTGACCCGGGTGCCGCCCGGATCGTCCATGCGCATGCCAACAAGGCCGGGGCGATGGTGCGGGCGCTGCGGCGCGCGCTGCCGGGGGTGAAGCGGGTGGCGACGGTCCAGAACATCAAGCGCAGCGCGCGGCCGTTTCGCGACTTCGATGCGGTGATCACCGCCTCGGCGCAGGTGCGCGACTCGCTGGGGGGCATCCCGGCGACGGTGATCTGGAACTCGATCGAGCCGCCGCCGCCGGGGACGAGGGAGGCGGCGCGGGCGACCGACCCGCCCTTCCTGGGGGGCGACCAGCCGGTCTTCTGCACCGTCGGCCGGCTGGTCCCGGCCAAGGGCATGGACCTGTTGCTGGAGGCGATGGCCCGGGTGCCAGGCTTCCGGCTGTGGCTGGTGGGGGAGGGCCTGCAGCGGCCGGAGCTCGAGGCGATCATCGGCAAGCACCAGCTCGGGCCCCGGGTGTGGCTGGCCGGGCACCGCGAGGATGCGGTCGGGCTGATGGGCTGCTCGGACCTTTTCGTGGTGGCCTCCCGCAACGAAGGGGGGCCGTACACCCTGGCGGAGGCGCTTCACATGCGGGTGCCCTGCATCTCGACCAAGGTCGGCTTCGCGCCGGAGTTCCTGCCCGAGTCGGCGCTGATGGAGACCCACTCGGTCGACGAACTGGTTCGTGGTCTCCAACTCGCGCTGGAAGACCTGCCGGGCCTGCGGGAGAAGCTCGCGCCCTCCTTCGAACTGGTGGCGAACGAGGTCACCCTCGAGGCGATGACCCGCAAGGTGCTCGAGGTGTACTCAAGGGTCACGGAAGCGGGTTGAGTGACCCCGGGGCGGGCTCGTCGTCCTCGGGCTCCTCCTCGTCCTCGAGGTGGGAGAACGAGGACGAGGGCGAGGACGAGGGCGAGGACGAAGGGGGCGGGGGCTCAGCTCTTGTTCGGGTCGTAGAAGATCCGGATGTCGGCCTTCTCGCCGCCGAGGAGCTGCTGGGCGCGCTTGAGGGCGTCGCGGGTCGAGATGTTCGGGTTGCTCGCCCGGTAGAGGAAGATGTTGCTTTCGCCCTGCTTGCGGTCGGCGCCCTGCTGCAGCATGTCGAGGGCGCCGGAGTCGCGAAGCACCTTGTAGACCTCGCGCGGCGCGCCGGAGATCAGGACGTGGCGGCCGTCGGCGCGCATGAACTTGATCAGCTCCTCCAGCGCGAGCACCGAGGTGGCATCGAGGTGCCGGGCGTTCTTGAGCCGCAGGATGAGCACCCGCAGCGAGGGGTCGGCGGCGGTCCGCTGGACCTGGGTGCGGAACAGCTCGGCCGCGCCGAAGAACAGGTCGCCCTCGACGTGGACGATCGAGATCGCCGGATTCGGCCGCTTGCGCTTCTCGCCCATCTCCCGCAGCTCGCCCTTCTCGCTGAACTCGTACTCGACGAGGTGCGGCTTGCTGGCACGGCGGAGGAACAGGGTGATCGACAGGGCCACCCCGATGAAGATGGCGACGTGGAGTGGCGCGAGCAGCGTCGAGAAGAAGGTGGTGAGCAGCACCGCGGCGTCGTCGGGCGTCGAGCGCAGGCAGACGCGGATGTTGGCGGGCTTGATGAGGCCGATGGCGATGGCGATCACCAGCGCGGCGAGGGCGGCCTTCGGGACGAAGTCGATGAGCGACACGCCGAACGACGGCAGCCAGGCGATCAGCAGGGCGGCGGCGAGCACGATCAGGCCGGCGTAGATCGAGGCGAAGCGGGTCATCGCCCCGGCCGAGAAGTTCAGCACCGAGCGGGTCAGCGAGCCGGAGGCGGGCATGCCGCCGGTCAGCGAGCAGGCGACGTTGGCCGCGCCGACCGCGAACATGTCCTGGTTGACCTCGGCCCGGTCGCCGGTCTGGGAGGCGAGCGACTTGGCCATGACCGAGTTCTCGAGGCAGGCCAGGAACGCGATCGCGAAGGCCACGGCGGTCAGGGCCGAGATGTCGTCGAAGACCTGGCGGCTGCCGAAGTTCGGGAGCTTCGGGACGAGGTCGCCGAAGGTGAAGGTCCGGAAGGTGGCGACCTCGGCGAAGGCGCCACCGCGGTGGATCAGGAACCCGAACAGGGCCGAACCCGCGAGGAGCGCGAGGGCGAAGTTGGGCCAGCGGGGCTTCCAGTGCGCCAGCGCGAAGTAGACGCCGGCGGTGGCGAGGCCGATCGCCAGCGGCTGCCACTGGATGCTGCCGATGCTGGAACTCAGGGCCACGACCAGGCTGACGAAGTTCTTGGGCCCGAGCGCCTCGACCTCCGGCGCGATGCCGAAGAGGTGCTTGAGCTGGTTGACCATGATCAGCACCGCCGCGCCGGTGAGGTAGCCGACCAGCACCGAGCGGGAGACGTACTGGAGGAGGTCGGCGACCTTGAGCAGTCCGCCGACGAGGCAGAACACGCCGACCATCAGCACCAGCAGCGGGACCAGCTCGGTTTCGCGGGAGCCGAGCGCCGGCTGCGCGGCGAAGAAGGAGAACAGCATGAACGCGGTCGCGTTGGTCGGACCGAGGATCGTGTGCCGCGACCCGGCGAACACCGGGGCGACGATCGCGGCGACCGCGGAGCAGATGATGCCGAAGGCGATCGGCAGTTCGGCGATCGCGGCGTAGGCGATGCCCTGCGGGATGGCGAGCAGGGCGACGTTGGGCGCCGCCCCCATGTCGGCCTTCAGCTTGGTGCGGTTGTAGCGCCGCATCGGGCCGACCACCGCCGTGAGGTCGACCATGCCGCCGGAGAAGAACCTGCGGACCCGCCGCAGGATCTTTCGGGGGGCGTAAGGCGAGCTCATCGGGGCGAGCCTAACGGAAACGGGCGCGCCGGAAAAGAAGGATGCCGAGCGAAAGGCAGACGATGTTCGGGAGCCACACCATCCACATCTCCCCGTTGCCGCCGCCGAGCATCGAGCCGCCGACGAAGTAGGCCGCGCCGATGGCGAGGCTGAGCAGCAGGCCCGAGGAGGTGTCCCGGCGCCGGGTCTTGATGCCGAGGGGGACGCCGATCAGGGCGAAGGCGAGGCAGGCCATCGACGAGGCGTAGCGGCGGAACTTCTCGGCGCGGTAGTTCCCCATGTAGCCGCGGATCCGGGCCAGGTCCTCGGGCGTGGCATCGGCCGGCGGGGTGGGCCAGTTGGCGAGGAACTCGTCGATCTCCGCGTTGGTCATCGCGCTCGGCTTCTGCTTGCGCCTCGGTTCGTCCGAGTAGTCGAAGGCGATCCACTTCAGGTCCTCGACCAGGCCCGAGTCGTTCGGGCCGGTGCCGGCGTAGGCGTCGTCGAGGCGCACGCTGACCTGCTTGGCCTCGTGATCGATCATGGTGCGCGCACGGGCCCCGTGCAGGTAGGCGTCGAGCAGCCCGGGATCCTTGGGGTCGGTGACGAAGATGTGGAAGTTGTTGAAGGTGTCGCCATCGTCGCTCTCGGAGTAGAACTGGACGTTGGTGAAGTAGTTCTGGCGGCTCGCGGCGCGGAGCAGCGAGGCGGGGTCGCGGATGATCGCCCGGGCGGCGATGATCTCGACGTTGTCGACCTTCTTCTTGGCGTGGGGGGCCACGTTGAGGTTGAGCCACAGGCAGAGGCCGGAGAGCAGCGCGCCGAGCAGGATCACCGGCGCCCCCAGGCGGGTCAGGCTGAGGCCGGCGGTGCGGAAGGCGGTGAGCTCGTTCTCCGACGACAGGCGGCCGAAGACCAGCAGCACCGCCGAGAGGAAGGCCCACGGGATGGTGAAGATCAGCGAGATCGGCAGCACGTTGAGGATGAAGTCGCCGAGCACCGAGACCGGGGCGCCGAACTCGACCAGGATCGGGCGGATCTCCTTGAAGAGGTTCCCGATCACCAGCAGCAGCGTGAGCAGCACCAAGGCGAAGAGCGTGCCGGACAGCACCTGGCGTCCGATGTATCGGTCGGAGATCCGCATGAGACCTTGGCCGGAGCTTGGACGGGCTCCGCCGGGCTGTCCAGTTCCGCGGCCCCCCTGGGCCGGATCCCGATGGGCCCTCGGGGCTGGCGCATGGCCGGGGACGAAACGCGACACGGCGCGGTTCCGGATCGAACACGAAATCCGGGTCGACGCACCGGACACCCGGGTCTTCGACCTGGCCCGGAGCATCCCCACCGGGGCCTTGTTTCCCGCTCGGGGTCGGGATAGGGTACCCGAACTCCGTTGCCCGACGATCGGGCGGCTGGCCAGCAATCTTTGTCGAACGATGAAACGGCTCGCATTCTTCCTCGCCGCGGCCCTCCTCCTGTCGAGCGCCGAGACCTACCGTCAGGCCCGCGACAGCCGGGGCCTGGAGTTCGAGCTGGTCTCCCGCGAGCGCAGCGCGCTCAGGGACGGCAAGCTTCCCATCGAGGACCTCGAGATCCGGATCACCAACGCGAACCCGAGGCCGATCTGGATCGGCACGATGGGCGACCACATCGCCTCCGGCTACCTCAGGGAGCGGAACCCCAGCAACCTGCGGTTCCGCCTGAGGCGGAAGGACGGGGAGCGCTGGACGGCGATGCGCGGCGGCTACTACGGATCCAAGTCGGGAATGCTGCTGCTCAAGCCCACGGAGTCGGTGACCGTCACGCTGCCGATCGCCGATCGCGACGCCAAGGGCTCGACCATGGTACAGGCGATCTTCGACACCTCCTTCGAGGCGGGGGGCGCGAACATCCTGTCGGTGGTGACTCCGGGTTTCGAGTTGCTCGGGGAAGAGAAGGGCGAGCCCGAGCTGCCTCCCGCCGTCGACCCGCCCGATCCGGTGGAGGAGTGAGAGAGCAGTGGTCGGGGAGGACGCCGGTGAGTCGTCGAGACCCAGCCGGTGCTCGCCGCCGCTCGCGACGGAGTGGATTCGGGCGCTTCATGCTGCGCATGGCGCGCCCGGCTGGATTGCCCTCGCTCCGCTCGCGCCATCCCGGGGTGCGCTCGCCGCCGCTCGCGACGAAATGCTTTCGGGCGCTTGCCCACTGCGTGGGCGCGCGCCCGGCTGGATTCGAACCAGCGACCATCCGCTTAGAAGGCGGGTGCTCTATCCGACTGAGCTACGGGCGCTTTGACTGAGGGTGAGAGACTTGTGGAAGTCCCTCAAAACCCGATGACCATTGCGAATGACCACTGGGCCCGGCCTTGTCGGTCCCACCGCTGGAATGCTCCGTGGGGAACAGGACAGTGTCGGGGAGAAGGTCAGGGCTGAGAACCTCGTGCGGCATCGGTCGGGCACTTACTACCTGCAAGCGATGGTGGGCGGGAGGAAAATCCGCCGGAGCTTGAAGCCCTCGGACCTCAAGCTCGCGAGGCTCAAGGGAACCGGATGCTCGAGAACCTGCGCCCGACCGGGCCGCTGCTCGGATCGCAGCGGAGGCGAACCCCACGCCGCGCACGGGGAGTTCCACAAGGAGCCCGCGTGAAGCAGGGTCTCCGGGCTGCGGCTGGCAGCCTGCCAGCACCCGCCAGCCTTCATTCCGAAGCTCCCGGGCGCCCGGAGCACCCATCGGAACGCAACTCCGCCGACCCCTGAAACGGAGAATCCCGGACGCCGACCGGGGGGAGGGTCAGGGTCCGGGATCTCTGGGGGTTCCGTTGGGGGGATTTCGGGGGGAGGGTGTCGCAGGCCGGGGGGGATGTCCTGCTGACGGGGACCATTATGTCCGATTTTGGGAGCCTCCCAATCACGCAATGCCGCTCCCGCGATGGCGTGATGCGCGTCTCCGGGGGGAGCCGCTACAACTCATGCGGATTCGGCGCGGCGCAAGTCGCCCGATGGCAACGGTCCGAACCGGGGGGTAAGGGTCGAAGCCCGAAGCAGGGGCGCGGTGGACGATCCGGGGGGACAGCCACCGCGCCCCTGCTCTACTTCGGCACTTCGTCAGGCTCGCGAGGTTCTCAGCGGGTGAGGCTCGATCAAAACACTGAGCAGAGGTCACCGACACAGAGGGAATGAGGGAGTCCACGAATCCCGACGTTCCACTCCATCGCGAAGGTCTCCGTGACCCCCGTTTCCTCTGCGACCTCGGTGTCCGAAGCAATGTCCGAACGGAGTGCCGATGGCTGAGCGAATCTGACGGAGCGCTCTCTGTTCTCGGGGGGGGCGATCGGCCGTAGGGGTCGATGAACCGGCAGCCTGAATCGAGAGGGGCTGGGCTTCTCCTTGCTCGCGGTTGTTCTGGCTCGGCCCGGGAATCGGGCTGGCGCTCCCGGTGGAGGGCCGCGTAACCTTCGACGCTCAAGGGACCATGAACCGGCTACTACTCGCAACCGTCGCCTTCGCCCTGGCGGCTTGCGATTCCAACCCATCGAAGCTCTACGGCGCGTGGGAGAGGGACGCCGAAGCGACCCTCAAGGACATCTCCGAGGGCCAGCAGCTCGAACCCTCCCAGGAGCAGTTCCTGGAGGCGTGGTTTGGTTGTGACATGGTGATCACCTACCGGCTGGATGGCACCGGGACGATCGCGATGGGACGCTACGAGATTCCCGGTCCGGATGGCTCAGAGGTCACCGTCGATGCCGCGGAGGTCGAGTTCTCGTTCGAGATCCTGGGGGAAGCGGAGTCCCAGGTCGTCATCAAGGTGGCGGTGGAGGAAGCGTCGGTCGACGAGCGTCCCTTCTCGCTCCTGCAGTTTCCGAATCGGGACGGCTATTGTGTCACTTTGGATCAGGGGCCCTTCGACCTGAAGGGGAAGGAATTCTTCAGGCGCGTCGAACCCAACAAGGGCGAGCAAGCGGCCGCAGCCGACTCTCGTCCCGCAGCACGGGGGAGCCGGGATCGAGAATGAGAACAGGGCTGGCGCGCCCGGTGGAGGGTCGCTTCGCATTCAAACGCCGCTGAAGGAAAGGGATGCCACTCGGGGAAGCCATAGGAGAACTTGTCCTCCGCCCGATCCTTGAACTCGTTCTTTATGGCCTATCCTATTGGACGGGATTCCTCCTGTTGAAGGTGGTGACCTTTGGGGCGATCCGCCTGGCGCCCCTGACAAGCATCGAGGAGAGGAATCGAAGCAAGCGGAAGTGGAACCAGCTGGATTGGAGTATCTGGCTCCACCGCCCGATGCAGGGGCGTGCGCTCAAGGCGGAGTGCACCTGTCTCGTGGGGATCCTGCTGTGGGTGGCGGTTGGATTCGGGATCTACGTCGTGACCCGAGACGACGAACAAACGGTGAACCGGCCGCCGCGCCAAACCGCTGCGCGGTCGCTCGTTTCAGCCGCGATGCCCGACCACCTCTCATGCCACAGCCGAAGCCTCGTCATCGGGCAGCGCTCCGCGGGGCCCTGACGCCACCAGGATGGAAACCTCCGAGTCCCAGTTCATCCGCGAGCGGTGCCTCAAGCTGATCCGCGAATCCTCGATGAACGAGGGGACCTGGGAGATGACCTTGCTGGGGCGATGCCACGAGGCGATCGCGGATTCCGTTCCTCTGCGGGACGACGAGCACCCGATCATCTCCTTCTACGCCGGGCCGGGAGACTGGACGCTCTACTCGACCCACCGCTTGATCGGTGAGCGATCGGGGTTGCGATGCGGGATGGACACCGCCGACTTCGGATCCACGGACTTTGGTGACTTCAAGGAGGACACCGACGCTCCACGAGTCACCGATGCGATGGTCCATGGCAGGCACGGGATGCGGCGGTCGCAGGTCTTTCTCTACGAGTCCGGCTACGCGTCGATGGCGCCGATTCACGACTTCAAGTTCTGGAGGTTGAAATGGCCGGTGTGGCGGGAGACCTGGCGACTCCAGCAATGACACGCAGCAGGACGGGTTCCGCCTGCGCCCGAGCTCTGGTAGGTCCTGGTGGCCGATCCCGACCGCGACGGCCCGGGAGCCCGTGTCGGGGATGGCGGGGGTGCTTGCCCTTCGGGTGCTCCGGAGCGCGGCGTGAGACCGTGCTGGATCCGGGGTGCCGGCCTTGCTTGGATGCCGTCATGCAGCCCCAGCCGCCGCCGATGCTCCGCCACGAGGACTACACCGCGATGCGGGACGCCGAGCATCTCAGGCTGCTGTCGATCTTCCACTACGTGATGGCCGGGCTGGAGGTGATCGGCGCCTGCTTCGCCTCGCTCTATCTGGTCATGGCCTTTGTCTTCGCGAACCTGCCGGTGAGCACCGGATCCGGGGGATCCGGCCCCGGGATGTCACCGGCCGACGCCAAGGCGCTGGAAATGATGACCTGGATCTGGGGGGCGATCGGCGGGGTCGGCGCCGCGCTCGGCATCGCCATGGCGGCCTGCAGCTTCTTCGCGGCGAGGTTCCTCGCGGCGCGGCGTCACCCGACCTTCGTGATGGTGGTGGCGGGCATCGAGTGCCTCGCCTTCCCGCTCGGAACCGCGCTCGGCGTCTTCACCATCCTGGTGATGCAGCGGCCAAGCGTCCGCGCCCTGTTCGGCGCGCCGGCCGCCCTCCAGCGGCCAGTTGAGATCCCCCGTAACGCCCCGCCCCCGGAGCCATGACCCCGCGGCCGGTGGGCAGTGTCGATCAGTCGAAGACATAGCGACCGTCGCGGACCCGGGTGTCGGGGGGCACCTGGTGGGTTTCGAAGTGGTCGTAGCCCTCCTTGAGGTTGCGCCAGAATGAGATCCACGTGCTCCGGGAAGCTCGTTGCATGCGGTCGGCCGTCATCCGGAAGGGAAAGAGGTGGATGCGGAAGAATCGCTGGCCGTTTCGCAGCGCGGCGTCGCACAGCGTGTAGATCTCCTCGATCTTCGGGTCGGTCATCGCGAGGCAGCCGACCGAGACCCGGTCGCCGTGCACCATGATGAAGCTGCCAGTGCGCCCGTGTCCGCGATCGTAGTCGTTCGGGTAGCCGATGTTGAAGGCCAGGTGGAAGTCCGAGTCGGGCTTCAACGCCCCGGGGGTGACGTAGTAGAAGCCCTCCGGCACCTGGCCGTCGCCCTCGGCGAGCTTCGGGCCGAGCCGGCCGGAGGCGG
>Ga0207814_100675_pt1 | contig 15456 bp, 17 predicted proteins | sample TtaePargueraPR_7_FD_187755 | JGI IMG/M metagenome (GOLD analysis project Ga0207814, IMG submission 187755) | Aerobic enrichment media microbial communities from Bioluminiscent Bay, La Parguera, Puerto Rico - Tt and P1 (2) (SPAdes) | ecosystem: Environmental > Aquatic > Marine > Unclassified ... | reverse complement strand
CGCGGCCCTGCTGATCGTCAATCTGTCGCTGGGGATTCTCAACCGTTCCGCACCGCAGCTCACGGTATTTTCTATCGGCTTTCCGGTATCTCTGACACTGGGGCTGGTACTGCTGCTGGTGTTGATGACCGATCTCGGGCGCTTTTTACAGCTGCTGTTTGAACAGGGCCTCAACACCATCACGCAATTGCTTGCGACCCTCGCCAGCTAAGCCGCCCGAGCGGCCCGCGCGACCTGAACCGCGCCGGCGTTTACATGCGGTCAAACAGGGTCATACCCTTGATATCGATAAACGCCTGTTGCGCGGCCTGCAGGCCGATCTGACGCAGGCTGTACTCGGCAATGGCGGAGACGTAATCGAGATCCACCAGCCCGGAGAGCTTTTCCTCGTAGTTCAGGCTGCGGTTGCCCGCCACGGAGTCCACCACATCCAGCTCATTCATGCGCGCACCCACGGAGGCGCGGGTAGTGAGTACATTGTCGAGGCTGTTGTCGAATTCCCGCAGCACGCCGCTGAGTGTGTTCTTGCGCGCGGCAATTTCTGTATTGCTGCTGGACGGTTGCTCCAGCACCGCAAGCGCTTTTTCAAAGGTACGGAACAGGTCCGTATTCCCGTTTTCCGCACGATCCAGATGCAGACTGTCGCCGTCTGCCGGCATACCCTCAAGGGTGAGCGAGAGCCCGCCGAAACGAATCGCCTGGCCCGGCTCGTATACCTGCGCGGCACCGCCATTGACCGAGTAACTGGCTACCCCCGCGGAAACCGCGAAGGTAATGTCAAAAGCGCTGCCGTAGGCAGGGTTGCTTTTATCCACGATCTGCGGGCCCCGGAAGGTGACGTTGCCCTGGTTGCCTGCCGCGGCCTCCGCCACATAGCCTGCACCGCTGTGCACGCTGCGAAAGATATCGTTGCCGTTGTCCGCCACCGGCATCAGCCGCGAGGCATCCACCCTCACCGCGCGGTTATTGCTATCGCCCACGTAGCTGACGTTGCCACTGGCATCGCGTACAAAGGGTTCGCTGCCGTCCTGATAGCCTCCGAAGAGATAGCGCCCATTGCCATCGGTGGCGTTGGCCTGGCCGATAACGGTTTCGTAGATACCGCGCAATTCGCTGGCCACGGATGCGCGGTCCGCGTCACTCAGAGTGTCACTCGCCGCCTGTACGATCAGGGTGCGCGCGCTGCCGATGGCATCGCTCACGCTGTTGAGCACACTCTCCTCCTGCGCCAGTGCATTGCGCGCGCTGATGCGCGCATCCGCATACTGACTGTTGACCGCAAGGGCCTGGGAAACCTGGACGGCCTGGGATGCCGCCTGCGGATCGTCAGACGGATTGACCACACGGCGGCCGGAAGCGATCTGCTGGCTCACGTGCATCAGGTTGCCCTGCTGGCGATTGAGTGAGCTCATGCTCTGCTCGTAAATGGTGAGGGTACTGATACGCATGTGTTATATCTCTCTATTCATTGACTGCCGTCGCCCCACCTGATCAGCGCAGGCCGAGAATTTCATCCAGCACCGTGGATGCGGTCTGGATGACTTTGGCATTGGCCTGATAAAACTGCTGATAGCGGATCAGGTTGGCCGCCTCCTCATCCAGGTTGACGCCGGATTCGGACTGCTGCAGGGCGTAGAGCTGCTCGCTCAACCCCTGCCGTGCGTCCAGATTGACCTGTGCGATATTGGTATGGCTGCCCACGTCGCTGACCATGATGGCGTAGGCGCCGTTAAAGGTAGCGCTGCCCCCCACCAGGTTCTGCTGCTGCAACTGTTGCAGGGCGAGGGCGTTTTCATTGTCACCACTACCGCCACCGGCACCCGCAGCGATGCCTGCGGTATCGCGAATGATATTTTCCATAGCGCCGGCCGCACCGCGCACCGGTTGCAGCTGAAAGCGGTCGCCGTCCACAAGCCCGGTGGCGTCGTCAATCTGCAGCAGCACACCGCCCAGTTCGAGCTGCCCGCTGCCATCCAGGGCCGCGGTAAACCGCTCACCACTGTCCAGCCGGGTTATCTGAAATTCGCCACTCGCGGCATCGGTCACTTTCAACTCGTAGTCGGTGGCCGCCAGCTGACCCAGGTCCCCAAAGGCAGCAGAGAATTCCGCGCTGCCACTGTTGCCCGCGTTGCCCAGAATGCGCGGCTCGGCCACGGTAAACAGGTCGCCGCCGGGATTGCCTTCCAGGTCGAAGCCGGCCCGGTGCTGCCCGTTGACCGCACTGGCCAGGGTAACCGCCAGCTGCCCAAGCTGGCTCTGGGTTTTATCCAATGCTTCGCTGCGAAAGTTCAGCAGGCCGCCCAGGGTGCCGCCGCTGATGCTGCCGGCTTTCATTTCGATCATATTGCCCGCGGAATCCCGGTACCCCACCACGGAGCGCGCCGGGTCGGCATCGCTGGCGATCGCCTGTAATTCGAAGCGGGTGCTGCCGGCGACGATGGGTTGTCCGTTGCCGATAGACAGGTTGTAGGTGCCGTTTTCCTGCACGGTCAGTTCCACATCGAGGCGGGTACTCAGGTCCGCGACCAGCTGATCCCGCTGGTTGAGCAGGCTGTTGGGCGCTTCGCCATGTTTGGCCCTGGCCAGAGCAATTTCCCGGTTGAGGTTGGCTACCTGCGCCGCGGTGTTGTTGATCTGGGTAATTTCGTCGCGGATCTGGCTGTTGACGCCGCTCTGCATGTCGTTGAGGTACTCGTCGAACGCGCGGAACTGGGCACTCATGGTATCCGCGGCACCGATCACACCCTGGCGCGCCGCCGGGTCGGAGGGGGCACTGACCAGGTCCTCGAAGGAGGAGAAAAACTCCTGCATCAGCGGCGCCAGGCCGGCCTGCCGGTCGGCCAGCAGATTGTCGATCTGCGATACCTGGGTCACGTAACTGCTGAGCGCGCTGGTTTCACTGTTGGCGCGATTCAGCTGACCGGCCACAAAGCCGTCGAACTGCCGCTGGATATCCTCTACGGTGACCCCGCCAGACGCATTGCGCTCCGACAGCAGCGTCAGCTCCCGGTTGTAGCCCGGGGTGTAGACATTGCTGATGTTATTGCTGGTGGTGTTGAGGGCATTCTGTGCAGCATGGAGACCGCTGAGCCCAATTGAAAAGATACTCATCGTCGTAATTCCGTGTCACCGTTGATCCTGTTATCGGCGGCGAGGTCCGCCGCCTTGAGCCTCTGGATCAATTAATTTCGGGCGTTTCCGTGGTGCCTCCGGCACTCTCTCCAGCCGGATCCAGCCGGGTTTGCGGTGCGGGCTCTGAAGCTTCACTGCGGGACAACTGGCTCACCAGCTGCTCGGCAAGCCCGAGCCCACGCCCGGAGAGGTGGCTGGCGAGCTGCTGGTCAAACAGGGATTCGTAAAAGCGGGTGGTGGAGCTGTCCATCAGATCCGAGCGCGGTATCGCCTCGCGCATGCTTTTCGTCATCTGATGCAGAAACACAGCCTCGAACTGCTCCGCGGCGGCCTGCAACTGTTCGTGTTTGTCGCGCCCCTGGGACAGGCGGTTCAGGCCCTGGATATCCAGCGCAAATCCGGCGCGGGTGTCGATCGGGTTCATCAGATCACCTCCAGTTCTGCGCGCAGTGCGCCGGCCGCCTTGAGCGCTTCGAGAATGGTCATCAGGTCGGTGGGTGTCGCCCCCAGGGCGTTGAGTGCGTCGACCACTTCCATCAGGTCGGCACCCTCGACAAACTTGAGCGCGCCCACCTGCTCGCGTACGGAAATATTGCTGTCCGGTACCACCACTGAACGACCGTCGCCGAACGGCGCCGGCTGACTGACACCGAACGCGGTATCGATCACCACCGACAGATTGCCGTGGGCCACCGCGGCAGGGCCCAGGGTGACCTGCCCGTTCAGCACCACCGCACCGCTGCGGGCATTGATCACAACCCGCGCCGGTGGCGCCTGCGGAGTCACATTGATCTGCTGTACGCGGGCAATAAAGCGCACCCGCTCGTTGTCATTGTCCGGGCTGTGGATACGCACCAGCCCCGCATCCACCGCGCCGGCCACTTCCCGCCCGACGCTGCGGTTGATCGCCTGTACCACCCGCTCGGCGGTGGTGAAATCGGCCTCCCGCAGTTGCAGGTCGAGATAGCCACCGGCACCCAGTGCCACCGGGACTTCCCGTTCCACCAGTGCCCCGCCGGCAATCCGGCCACCCGCCTGCTGGTTGACCTGTACGCTGGAACCTCCCGCTTCGGCGCCGGCACCGCCGACCACCAGATTGCCCTGGGCCACCGCGTAGGTATTGCCATCCAGGCCCTTCAACGGTGTCATCAGCAAGGTACCGCCGCGCAGACTGCGCGCATTGCCGACGGAAGACACCACCACATCCAGCCGCTGGCCCGGGCGGGAAAAGGGTGGCAGCCGGGCGGTGACCATCACGCCCGCGACATTGCGCAATTGCATATTGGTGCCGGGAGGAATGGTAATGCCCAGCTGTGAAAACATATTGCTGAGGCTCTGGGTGGTGAACGGCGTCTGCATGGTCTGGTCGCCACTGCCATCCAGCCCCACCACCAGTCCGTAGCCCACCAGCTGGTTGTCGCGCACACCGGCAAAATCCGCCAGTTCGCGAATCGGTGTGGCATTCACCACTGTGCCGGGAATTGCCCCCAGGGTAAAAACGGCCAACAGCAAAATGGATACCGGCGTTACTCTGTTCATGAATTGGTCGCAGGTCAGGAGAATTGGAAAGCGATGAATTACAGCGCGATTAATAGGGGGCGATATTCAGCAGAAGCCGCTGCAACCAGCCCATGGACTGCGCCTCGTTGATATACCCATCACCGACATACTCGATGCGCGCATCGGCCACCTGTGTTGACAGTACGGAGTTTTCGCCGGTGATCTCGCGGGGATCGACGATACCGGAGAAGCGGATAAACTCGGTGCCCTGGTTGATACGAATCTGCTTTTCACCGCGCACCCTCAAGTTGCGGTTGGGCAGCACTTCGAGCACGGTGACCGTGAGGGTGCCGGAAAAGGTATTGCGGGCCCTGGCGCCGCCGCTGCCTTCAAAGTTGGAACTGCCGCTGATATCCAGTCCGTATTCCGCCAGCTTCTCCCACCCGAGCGGGGCGGTATCTGCGGTGAATGTGGCGGCGCCCTCGCGGTCCGCATTCACTTCCGAATTTTTCGACGCGCTGACCTGTTCATTGAATACCACCGTGAGCAGATCGCCACTCATGCGCGGGCGGTAGTCTTCAAACAGGGGACGGTAGCCGGACTCGGCCTGATAAACGGAACCATTGGCACGGGGCGACGGCGGCAGGGGAATCTCCACCCACTCCGGCTCCCCTGCCAGGGATGGTTGCGGTATCTGTGCGCAGCCGCTGGCGAGAACAATGCCTGCGAACAGAACGATAAAAACGAGGCGCGGCATGTTCATTACAACTGGGCCAGGCGCGACAACATTTCGTCGGAGGTCTGCACCGCTTTACTGTTGATCTCGTACGCGCGCTGGGTCTGGATCATGTTCACCATTTCCTCCACCACGTTGACGTTGGAGGTCTCCACAAACGACTGATACAGGCTGCCGGCACCATTCATCCCCGGGATGCTCTCACTGCGCATCCCCGAGGCACTGGTTTCCAGAAACAGGTTTTCACCAATGGCCTGCAGGCCGGCGGGATTGACGAAGGTCGACAGGGTGAGCTGGCCCACCTCGACGCTCTGGGTGGAGCCGGGTTCGGTAATCGATACCAGGCCATCCCTACCCACGGTCACAGACAACGCGTTCTCGGGAATCAGTACCGCGGGCTCCAGCGGGTAGCCACTGGCGGTCACCATTTGGCCGTTCTGATCCAGCTGGAAACTGCCGTCACGAGAAAATGCGGTGCTGCCGTCGGGCATACGCACCTGAAAAAAACCGGCACCGTTGATCGCCAGATCGCGGGAGTTGCCGGTATTCTCCAGGCCGCCCTGGGAGTGCAGCCGCTCGGTGGCAACCGGGCGCACACCGGTGCCCACCTGCATGCCCGAAGGCAGAGTGTTCTGGATATCGTTGCGGGCGCCCGGCTGCCGCATATTCTGGTACAGCAGGTCCTCGAATACGGCGCGGGACTTTTTGAATCCATTGGTGCTGACGTTGGCCAGGTTATTGGCGATCACGTCCATTTTTACCTGCTGGGATTCAAGACCGGTCTTGGCGGTCCACAGGGATTTGATCATCTTGCGGTCTCTCTCTTAATCCAGCTATTAATCCAGTGACAGCAGGCTGTCTGCCTGACGGCCATTTTCATCAGCGCTCTCGATGACTTTGAGCTGCATGTCGTAGCGCCGTGCGTTGTCGATCATCGCCACCATGGATTCCACCGGGCTCACATTGCTGCCTTCCAGGGAACCTGAAATCAGGCGCGCCTGCTCGTCCTGCGCCAGAGGCTGGGTAGCACCTGCCGCATCCGGGTTTGCGCGAAACAGACCGTCTGTGCCGCGCTGCAGTTCTCCCGGACCCGGCGTTACCAGCTTCAGGCGTGCCACCTGCACCAGCGCCTCGGGATCCTCTCCTGCACCGATGGCACTGAGGGTGCCATCGGCGCCCATGGAAAGACTCGCCCCCAGCGGCACGATCACCGGACCGTTTTCGCCCAGTACCGGATGACCCGCGGACGAGAGCATTCCGGTGGCGTCCACCTGCAGGTCGCCGCGGCGGGTGTAGGCCTCACTGCCATCACTGCTCTGCACCGCGAGCCAAGCATCCCCCTGCAGGGCCACATCCAGGTCGCGCCCGGTGGCGTTGACCGGCCCGGCACTGAAATCGGCGCCGGGCGTGGACGCGACCACCGATGTGCGAGTCGCCAGCAGCGCATCGCCCTGTACCGGTACCGCGCGCAGCGCGTAGAGCTGTGCGCGGAAGCCGGAGGTGGTGGCATTCGCGAGGTTGTTGCTCACCACCGATTGCTGTTCCATGCTCTGGCGAGCGCCGCTCATCGCGGTGTACAGAAGGCGATCCATAATGTGTCTCCGCTTATATCAGCCGCATCAGCGCAGGTTTACCGCTGCCTGAAGCACCTCGTCCTGTACCTTGATGGTCTGGGTATTCGCCTGGTAATTGCGCTGGGCAACGATCAGGTCCACCAGTTCGCGGGTAAGATCGACATTCGAGGTTTCCACCGCGCCGGATTCGAGGGTGCCGAACTGGCCGACACCGGCGAGGCCGAGCAGCGGCTGACCGGATCGGCCGGTTTCCACCCACACATTGTCGCCATTGGGCGACAGGCCCTCCGGGTTGCGGAAATTGGCCAGGGTAATAACACCGAGCACCTGGCTTTTCTCATTGGCGTAGTTGCCCCGCAGGGTGCCATCGTCGTCAAAGGTGATTCCCACCAGGGCGCCGGCGGCATAGCCGTTCTGATCCAGGGAGTTGAGCGCAAAGTCATTGCCGAACTGGGTTGAGCCATCAAAGCGCACATCGAACGCCAGCACGTCGGCGCCACCGCCCGGGGTAAAGCTGTAGGTCGGGAAGCTGCTGCCCGGCTCGTTCAGGCTGCCGTTGTTGTCGAAGACCAGTTGACCGGTATTCGCCGCATCGACGTTGCCGTCGACGGCCACACGCACTTCCCATACGTTGTCCGCGGTCTTGGTGAAGTAGGTCGTCATGGTGTGCTGGATACCGAGGGAGTCGTACACGGTGCCGGTATTGGCGTAGGAGTAACTGTCACTGTCAGTACTATCGAACGGGAAGGCGGTGCGATCGACGATGTCCACGGTTGCGTCCAGGTTCATGGAAATATCCACACCGCTGGTCGGGGTCGCATTCATGGCATCCGCGGGCACGCGCAGATCTACCGGCTGGCCACCGGTGCCTACACCGGCGGGAAAACCGGTCAGGCGTGCCCCCTGTGCATTCTGCAGATAGCCGTCGGCGGTCAGCGTGAGCTGGCCGTTGCGGGAATAGACCACTTCGCCAGCCTGGGTAAAACGAAAGAAGCCATTACCATTAATCCCCAGGTCCAGGCTGCGGCCGGTCGCTTCCAGGGTGCCGTTGGAGAAATCCTGCATGACGGCGGCGACGCGGTTGCCCTGCCCGGCCAGCGCGCCGGTGTAGACATCGGCAAACTGTACGCTGGAACCCTTGAAGCCCACGGTCTGGGAGTTGGCAATGTTGTTGCCGACGACATCGAGATTGATGGCCGCGGAATTGAGTCCGCTAAGCGCCTGTGAAAAACCCATAATCAGTACCTGTTATTCTGTAAGTGCATTGCTTGTAACGAATCAGAGAATCTGGCGAATATCGTCCAGGGTCACCGGCTCGGTGATCCCGCCGAGATCCAGTTTGGGCGCGCCCTGCCCGTCGATGCTCACACCGCTGACCAGGGCGTAGTTCAGGGTATTGGCAACCAGCGAGTCGCCGTCAGCGGTGGCGCTGACGGACACGTGATAGGAGCCTTCCGGCGCAACCGTTCCCTCGTTGGTCATACCGTCCCAGGTGAATGACTCGACGCCGGCATCGAGGGAGAACGGCTCGAAGGTGCGCACCACCTCACCGACGGCATTGCGGATGGTGATGCGCACTTCATCCGCCGCCCGCGGCAGTTCGATACCGAAGGGGGTGGTTGCGCCCTCTTCTCCGACCAGCACACGATCCCCCTCTACCAGCACACCCTTGCCAATCATGTCGGCCGCCTGCAGCATCTGGCTGGTATCCAGCTGTCCGTTGATTCCGGCCAGGGTGTCGTTGAGACTCTCGATACCGCTGACCGTATTGATCTGGGCCAGTTGCGATGTCATCTCCGCATTTTCCATCGGGTTCATCGGATCCTGGTTCTGCAACTGCGCCACCAGCAGCGTCATAAAACTGTCCTGCAGATCGGCGCTGCCGCTGCTTTTCCCGGAGGTCGCGTTCAGTGCCGTGCGCACACCGCCGTCAATGACATTTGCAACGCTCATCAGCTTTCTCCCAGAGTGAGGGTCTTCAACATCAGCTGCTTGCTGGTATTCAGGACCTCGACGTTGGCCTGGTAGGAGCGGGAGGCGGCAATCATGTCCACCATTTCATTGACCGGTTCAACATTCGGCACACTCACATAGCCCGCCTCGTCTGCCAGCGGATGCTCTGGCCGATACTCCTGGCGCAAGGGCGCGATATCTTCCACCAGCCCGCGCACCTGCACCCCACCGATACCAGCGTCGCCCTGCTGGCGGGCAGCAAAAATCAGATGCTTTGCGCGATAGGCTTCCCCGTCCGGGCCCGCGACACTGTCGGCATTGGCCAGGTTGCTGGCAGTGACATTCATCCGCTGCCCCTGCGCCGCCATGGCGGAACCGGATATTTCAAAGATGGAAAACATCGACATGCTGCACTCCTGGAGATTTCTGTGATTTTTCTGTTTGCGACTTTATTCCGGCTGCATCGCCGACTTGAGGCCGCGGATACGACTGTTGAGTAACGTCAGTGCCGCCTGGTAGCGCACGGCATTGTCGGAAAACCGGCTGCGCTCCTGGTCCATACTCACCGTATTGCCATCCAGGCTCGGCTGATCCGGCACCCGGTAGAGCATACTGGGGCCACCGCCAATACCGCTGCGCGCAGCCAGGTGCCGCGAGGAAGTGGTAGAAAGAGCCACGCCCTTATCCGCTGCGCCGGCATTCGCCCGCGCGAGCGCGCGTGAAAAATCAAAGTCCCGCGCTTTGAAATTTGGGGTGTCCGCGTTGGCAATGTTACTGGCCAGCACCTGCTGGCGTTGATCGCGCAGGCGCAAGGCCGCACTGTCAAAGTTGAGGGATGCGGAAAGCCGATCGATCATGCGGATTCTCCCGGTGTTACTTATTCAGGCTGAAGACTACAGACAGAGCCGGCATCACAATGCAGAAAATAAGCGCCGCTTTTTCCCCTATTTCTCCCCTTCAATAAACATCATCCTTTCTACAATGCCGCTCAACCTGCAATCCGACACGTAACGCGGTGACGTCCATGTACCATCGTCTATTACGCCTTCTGCCACTGTGTGCACTGGTTTCAGTCGCCGGTAATACGATGGCGGCGGGCAAAGAGTCGGCCGCAGCAATCGCGGCCAAGCGGTTTCTTGCCAGCGAAAGCCGGCACCTGGGAAAGCGCGTGGAAATAGAGGTGCAGGACAGCGGTGCCCAATGGCCGGAGTGCAACCGCCCCACCGCCTTCCTGCCGGCAAACGGCAGGCTCCAGTGGGGGCGGACCACTGTGGGAATTCGCTGCGTCAACGCCCCCCACACACGCTACCTGCAGGCGCAGATCCGCGCGTTCGGACACTACTGGGTGACTACCGAGGCGGTACCCGCGGGCACAGAACTGACCAGCGGACTGTTAAAACGGGTGGAGGGCGAAATCAGCGCGCTGCCGCGGGGCACCCTGCGCCAGCGCGCACAGATTGTCGGCCAGATCGCCAGCAGACCGCTGCGCGCGGAGAGTGCGCTGCAACACTACCAGCTAAAAGCGCGCCCGCTGGTGAGCCGCCGGCAGCCGGTTACCCTGGTCGCATCCGGCCAGGGGTTCCGCATTGCCCGCGAAGGACGCGCACTGGATGAGGGCAGCAAGGGAGAGCGGGTGCGGGTGCGACTGCCCAATCGCAGGGTCATCTCCGGACTGGTGACAGGCCCCGGTACGATCAGTGTCACCCAAACTACCGCTCCCTAGCGTTCCCGGGGCGACAGTTCCTCCCGGTTGCCGACCGGAAACGTGAACCGCGTCACGCAATCTCATTAAAGACGGGCCTCAAAACGCCGATATAGCGTAGGAAGAACAACGGAGACCGCCGCTTGAAAATCCAGAACATTACCCAGCTGACGCCCGCCAGTACCCTGCGCGAAAAGCCGGCCAGCGAACGGGCGGAATCTACGCAATCCGCCAGCCCTTCGGCGGCGTCGGCAAACGTCAGCCAGCTACACCAACCGGGCACCGACGGCAGCCAGGACATCAATGCCCTGCGCGTGGAAGAACTGCGAGAGGCCATTGCTTCCGGAAGATTCGAGATTCGCGCGGACCGGATAGCCGAGGGCCTGATTGCCAGCCTGCAGGAACACACACCCACGGAGCAACCGTGAGTCTGCCGCAGTTTATCCAACAGCACCGACAGCGGGTGGAGCAACTGACGCAGCTGCTCCACGCGGAACGCGCTCAGCTCAGCACCGGCACATTGAATGGTGCGCAGCTTGCCGACATTGCCGAGCGCAAACAGGGCAGCCTCAAGACAATCGACGACTTCGAGCAGCAGCGCCGCCAGACCCTGCGACGCCTGGGCTATGAAGACAGTCGTGCCGGTGACGAACAGGCGGCACAGGATTCGGGTTGCCTGGCACTGTGGCGGGACCTCATCGCGCTGGCCGAAGAGGCTGAGCGCCTGAATCGCGCCAACGGTTCGATCATCAGTATCCGCTCGGAGACCAACCAGCGGTTGCTGAATGCGTTGCAGGAAGCGGCGGGACAGGGACTTTACGGCCCGGACGGCCGCGCCCGCACCCGCAATGGCAAGGTCAGTTCAACAGCCTGAAGACCCCTCTTGCCAACGTAAATCCCTTTATCACTCAGGCTATCACTCAGGAGTCCACACCGTGGCATCACTTGCTCAAGCAATCAGCGACGATACGCTGGATGTGTTGCTGGCCTGCCGGCCAGTGTTTACCCGCAACCACGATGTCGCCGCTTTCGAACTGTTATTACAGGGTGAAAAGGCACGCAAGGGTGCCACCCTTAAAGAGATCGAGGCCAGTAGCCCGATCATCATGGGCAACTACAACCAGGTGTACCAGAAAGGGCAAACCAAGAGCGTTCCGGGTTTCCTGAAGGTGACCGATGATGTGATTCTGGCCCCCGGGCTACCGGAGCTATCCCAGCAGCACTACATTCTGGAAGTGGCCGAGGACGTTCTGCTCACCTCCGAGCGCGTCGAACGCCTGCGGGAAATGGCCAAGCGCGGTTACCGCATAGCGCTGTCCAGCTACGATCCGGAAGACACCGAGCTGGACGCCATGCTGGATGTCGTACATATCGTCAAGCTGGACGCGAGCCGGATGAGCGATGAACAGCTGCAAACCGCAGTAACAAAACTGCGCCGCCACGGTGTGGAGACACTTGCAGACAACCTTGAATCCCGAGAGCGCTTTGCCACCTGCATAGAGCTGGGTTTTACCTACTACCAGGGCGATTTTCTCAGTGCGCCGTCACCGGTGAAGGGTAAGAAAATCAGTGGCAACAAAGTGCTGCTGCTGGAGCTTCTGAATGAGCTGCAAAACCCGGCGGCGTCGCCGATGCGGCTGGAAGAGATTGCACTGCAGGACGCCAAGCTCACCTACCGGATACTGAAGCTGGTCAATTCCGCCGCGGTCAGCCTCCACCGCGAAGTCAACTCCATTTCCCACGCCATCGGCCTGTTGGGCATGAAGGAAATCCAGCGCTGGGCGAGCCTGTTCCTGATCGAAGGCGAGCAGGGTAAGCCGGAAGAGCTGACCCGCAAGATGCTGGTTCGCGGCCGCATGTGCGAAGTACTTGCGGAAGTCAGCGGCAGCGGCAACGCCAGTGACAATTTTATTGTCGGCCTGCTGTCACTGCTTGATGCAATGATGGATATTTCCATGGAAGAGCTCATGCAGCAGGTACCACTGAATCAGGGGGTAAAGGAGGCACTGCTGTATCGCAACGGCAGCCTGGGCACCGTCCTGAGTGAAGTGGAGCTGTACGAGCAGGGTCGCTTTTCCGAGCTCTCGCTAATCGGAAGTCCGCCGATCTACGAAACCGCCTACCGCCATAGCGTCTCCTGGGCGCGACAAGCGCAGCAGGCACTGAGCGGGGACTCGTAAACCGCGTCTTATCTCCCCTTTCGCACTCTCACAGGATGCGCAGACAGACCCGGCGGCGGGCATTCCTCGCCGGGTCTTTTTTCCGGTCCCACCTCTTCCCCAGCCCTTCAAACCGCTCACCGCACGCTGCTAATGCAAGTTTCGCAAACCACTGCCTCCCGCAAGGAAGCGCCCTAAAGCTTCCCGGAAGACGGCCGATAAAACCAGTAGCGGGCAGCCATTGTCTGCCTGTACCTCCGACTCACAGTCACGTTTAAGACGCAACTTACCGGGAACCAGCCATGAAATTTTTACGTATTGCTCTGGCTCTGCCGCTTCTGGCGGCCGGCCTGTCCGTCGATGCCGCACCTCGCCTGAACGGGGTAAAGCAGGCAAGCGGTGTCGACCAGTATTCCGATACCCTGAACCGCCACACACTGAAAAACATCCGCTACCCATCCCGCGCGCAGCAACGCGGTTGGGAAGGTGAAGTTCTCCTGAAGGTGCTCGTCAACAAGGGCGGGGAAGTACAGGAAATTGAGGTGCTGGAGGAGTCCAGCTATTCCAGCCTGAACCGCGAGGCATTGCGCAGTGTGGAGCGCGCCAATCCGTATCCACAGATTCCTGCAAATCTGGGCGTGGAAACCTTCAGCTTTACCGTACCTATTCGATTCTCTCTTGGCGGCTGATTCTGGCGCGCACGTGTTTTTGACGGCGGCTCTGCCGCCGTTTTTTATTGTTGGCCCGCTGGCCTTGGGATTATTCCGTCAGGCGTGCACGCAGCCGCCGGATTGCCTGGCTGTGTAACTGGCAGACCCGGGATTCGGTTACGCCCAGAACCGCACCTATTTCCTTCAGGTTGAGGTCTTCCTGATAGTAGAGCGCCATCAGTAGTTTTTCCCGCTCCGGAAGATGCTCAATCGCCGCCACCAGGTCCCGCTTGCGCTCGCCCTCCATCAACGCCGCAAACGGGGTTGCAGGCGCGCCGGCACCCGCCTCGGGCTCTCCGCTTTCCGCCACGATTTCTTCAAACGGCAACAGATGCCCGCAGTTGGTATCCTGTAGCAAGCGGTGATATTCATCCATGGAAATGCCCATTGCCGCGCAGATCTCGCGCTCTTCCGCGGGCCGCCCCAGACGCTGTTCCAGTTTCTGCAGCTGCTGCTCCAGCAAGCGCGCATTGCGGCGCACACTGCGCGGCAACCAGTCGCGGGTGCGCAGCTCATCGATCATGGCGCCGCGAATTCGCTGATTGGCAAAGGTGGCGAAGCTCGCACCGGCATTGGGATCAAACCGCTGTAATGCATCCAGCAGTCCGACCATTCCGGCCTGGATCAGATCATCAAGGTCGATGCCCGCGGGCAGTTTTACTTGGAGTGACAACGCCTGGCGTCGCACCGCCGGAAGATGTTCTTCCAGCAGTGCATCCCGGTTGATTGTTCCCTGTGCTGTATACATTGCAGTTCCCCAGCCACCTTTACAGGTTTGTTCGTAGCGGCTCTGCGGCTTTTATTCGTTGGCTATTCTGCCGGAGCCAAACCTATTATTGGCTGCTGGGGAAATTTGTATGCGCGGAATAAACACGCTTGAACAGGCCTTTTCAGGCCTTAACCATCACGCACTGGCGGCGGTGCGATCGCCAATCAGATTGGTGATTTTCACCATGCGATCATCGGGAATTTCTGCCTGGGAAAGCACCACCAGCTGCCGCAGCCGGCGGCGGAGAAAATGTGCCAACAGCGGTCGCAAGCCATGGCGCACCACCAGTACCGGCGGATCGCCGGCGGTTTCCTGCCGCTCGCTGGCGGCGGCCGCCTGTGCCATCAACGTATCCGCGAGGCCGGGCTCCAGTGCGCCGCCACTTTCCATGGCCTGCGACAACACCTGTTCCAGCTGGTTATCCAGCCCCATCACGCGCAGCTCACCATTACCCGGGAACCACTGGTGCACGAGTACCCGACTGAGGGCGAGACGCACCCTGGCAGTCAATTCGTGTACATCGGCCGCCTGCTCGCCCTGATCCGCGAGCACATCCAGAATGCTGCGTATATCGCGAATCGGCACTTCCTCGTCCAGCAGGTTTTGCAGAATCCGCTGCAGTGTGGTGAGGGTAACGGTTTTGGGCACCACTTCTTCCACCAGACTTTTGCTGTCACCGGAGAGTTTATCGAGTAGTTGCTGCACCTCCTGGCGGCCGAGCATTTCCGCACAGTGGCGATGCAGCAGATGGTTGAAGTGGGTGGCAACCACGGTACCCGCATCCACGACCGTATAGCCGTATACCTGCGCCTGTTCTCGCTGTTCCTGTTCAATCCAGACGGCGGGCAGACCGAATGCCGGCTCCTCGGTCGTCGCGCCCTGGAGCTCACCACTGACCTGCCCCGGATTGATCGCCAGCCATTTGCCGGGATAGGCCTCGCCGCGACCGACCTCGGCACCCTTCAGATTGATCACGTAGGTATTGGGTGACAGTTCCAGATCATCCCGGATATGAACCACCGGTGGCAAGAACCCGACTTCCCGGGCGAATTTCCTGCGCACACTTTTGATCCGCCCGAGCAGCTCGCCCTGCTGGCGCTGATCCACCAGCGGGATCAGACGATGGCCGACTTCCAGCGCCAGGGTATCGATCAGTTCCACATCATCCCAGCTTGCTTCCGGCGCTTCCGGTGCAGCGGCGGGCTCGGTTTCCATCTGCTC
>Ga0207814_100673_pt1 | contig 15520 bp, 15 predicted proteins | sample TtaePargueraPR_7_FD_187755 | JGI IMG/M metagenome (GOLD analysis project Ga0207814, IMG submission 187755) | Aerobic enrichment media microbial communities from Bioluminiscent Bay, La Parguera, Puerto Rico - Tt and P1 (2) (SPAdes) | ecosystem: Environmental > Aquatic > Marine > Unclassified ... | reverse complement strand
CGACGATGCGGGGCTGCAGGTGGCCGATCTCGGTGAATTCGAGCAGGTGATGCTCGAGCTGTCCGGGAGCGGGGAAGCGAGGGGCTTCGTGCGGCTCGAGATTGAGTTTCCGGAACCCTGACCGGCGGGCTCGCCGTCAATCAGGGCAGGGCCTCGACGACGATCCGGTGCTCGGCTGGCTGGAGGGCGGCGGCCAGTTCACCGGCCAGGCGTTCGTGGACCTTCTCGGTCAGGGCGACAGTGGCCTCGAGATCCGCGGCGCCCTCGGGGCCGTGCATGAGTTCCTTCATCTGCCGCGTCTCGTAGGCCTGCTTGCGGGCGGCCGCGTCCCAGACCTTGCGGAAGGGGGCGAGCAGCGGATGCTCGACGAAGTCGGCGGCGAGGTTGACGCCCTGCTGCAGGGCATCGGCCTCGTATTCGCGACGTTCCTTGCCCCAGGTGACGGCGTAGCGCGCCGCCCCGGGGTCTTCCACCCGGAGGATGAAGCGGTTGAGCTCGGCATCGAAGGGGACCAGCGCGAGGCCGGCCCGCAGCGCGTCGTCGTTGCCCGGATCCCCGGGGCCGGCGGAGAAGGGGAGGCGGGTGCTGACCAGGGTGATCGCACCGTCCTCGCAGCTCCGGACCTGGTGGCCGCCGCGGGCCGTGGCGGTGCCGTCCTTGAGGGTGACGCCGCCGAGGTCGCCGTCGAGGCCGAGCCCTCTCAGGAACGCGTAGGCCATCACCCCATGGCCGGCCCAGCCCGGGTGGACACCGTCCTTCCCGGCCACCTTGAACTCGGGTCCATGCGCGCGCTTGGCCTGCCAGTCCGCCACCAGCATCGGACGGTAGACATCGGCGAAGCGCGCGCGGCAGGTCGCGGCGAGTTGGATGTCGAGGTTGCGGAAGCGCGACAGCGCGAGGTTGAGTTCCAGCTGCGTGCCGCTGGCACCCTTCACCCAGGGCGGCACCGAGTCGATGATGCCGGGGGATCCGAGCAGCACCTCGCAGCCCGCCTGCTTGAAGGTGTGGACGACGGCCGTCTGGAACTTCCGGTACTCCGCGGCGATCGCAGGATCCCAGGGCACGTAGCGGAAGTCGTTCATCCCGTAGCAGGTGGTCGCGACGTCGGGTTCGAAGCGGAGCACGTCCCGCTCCATCCGCTGGTAGAAGCCGCGGGCCTTCTCGCCGCTCCAGCCGAACTGCCGGCAGGTCACCCCGAGCTCCGGCATGCAAGCGGTCAAGTACGCCTCCATGATCAGCGAGTAGCGCTTCTGTTCGGTGATCGAGTCGCCGCAGATCGCCAGCAGGTCCCCCTTCTCAAGCAGCAGTGGACCCGGTTGCGGGGCGGGGTCGAGCCGGTAGGGGGCGAAGTGGGGATCGTCGGGTAGGACGGCGGGTTCCCTCGCGGCGAGGACCGCGGTGCCGAGGACGAGGAGCAGGAAGGCCTTCACGGCGGCAGCATACCCGGGAACGCCGCCGCGCGTTGCGACAAGTCGTGTCAGCGGGATTCGGGCGTGCATGGGTGCCGGGATCGCCCTTTGCTCGCCGCATGTCAGATCCCATCGACCTTCCCGGCCGGACTCCGCACACGCCGATCGCGGTGAACATCGAGATGTGGTTCGAGGGCGACTTCCTCGAGCGCATCGAGCAGGCCGCGGAGCTCGGCTTTCCCGCCATCGAGCTGTGGACCTGGCGGGACAAGGACCTCGAGGCCGGGGGGCGCCTGCTCAGGGAGAAGGGGATGACGGCGACGCAGTTCACCGCCTGGGGCTTCGGCCAGGAGATCAACGACCCGGGCTTCCCGGTGGCCAAGTTCGTCGAGGAGATCGAGGCCGCCTGCGAGGCGACCCGATTGCTGCCTGGCTGCGAGCGGATGTGCATCGTCGCCGGCGACAACATCGCGGGACTCTCGAAGGCGCAGATGCATGCGGCAGTGATCGAGAAACTCCGCGCGGCGGTGCCGGTCCTCGAGCGGCACGGCTGCACCGCGATCGTCGAGCCGATGAACCCGTACAACCATCCGGGGCACTGCCTCTACGGCAGCGACGACGGCATCGCGATCTGCGAGGCGGTCGGCTCCGAGCGGGTGATGCTCAACTGGGACCTGTTCCACATGCAGCGCTACGAGGGCAACCTGATCGACAAGCTGGACAAGGGGCGACGGTGGATCGGCTACGTGCAGTTCGCGGACTCACCGGCCCGCCACGAACCGGGAACCGGCGAGGTGAACTATGCCGAGGTCTTCCGCAAGGTGCGGGAGATCGGCTACACCTTGCCTCTGGGCGCCGAGTGCCTGCCGCAGGAAGGCAAGGCCCGGCGCGCCGCGGAACGACTGCACCGGGTCGACGCGGAGTCGGGCTGATCCCGAATCGGCGGCCCGGGAGAATAAGCGAAGGCGCGAGTTGGATGTCCCCCCGGAATCACAACTCGCGCCGTTCGCAATGCCCTGCTGCTTCGCTTCGGTCCTCGTGGATGTCCCCCCGGAGATCCAGGATGTTTCCGATGCGTCGCAGCCCGACTCTCGCCGGGGTGGATGCCGAAGCACCCTCAGGACATGAATGAGAGTCGCATAATATCCGGGGATAAAAACATTTAACTGGTCCAAAATTCAGCCAGTAGACCCCAAAATCGGACGCGAAGGACGGAAATCTGGAAATCCGGGGTGGATTTCCCCGATTGGCGCTCAGTTTTCGCCCGGCGAGGACGGTTTCTTGCCCGTGTCGCCGTCCACGGGCGGCTTGGCATCGGCGGGAACGAACTTCAGCACGGTGCCGTTGATGCAGTAGCGCTTGTCGGTCGGGGTGTCGAAGCCCTCGCCGGTGAACACGTGACCCAGGTGCCCGTCGCAGACGGCGCAGCGGACCTCGGTGCGGGCGTAGCCGAGGTGGTAGTCGGTATCCGTCTTCACATTCTTGGCCTTCGAGGGGTCGTAGAACGACGGCCAGCCGCAGCCGGAATCGAACTTCTCCTTGGAGGAGAAGAGCTCCGCTCCGCAGCCGGCGCAGTAGTAGGTGCCGCCGCCCTGGCTCTTGAACTCCTTGTAGACCTTGCCGTGGGCCGCCTCGGTGCCGGCCTGGCGCAGGATGCGGTACTGCTCGGGCGTGAGTTCCTTGCGCCACTGCTCGTCGGTCTTCGCGACCGGTCCGGCGGGTGCCTCGGGGGCTTGATCGGAGGTTTCCATCACGTTCTGGTCCTTGGGTTCCTCGGCGCAGGCTGCGAGGCACGCGGCCAGCAGGCCGGCGACGATCGGTCTCATCGGTCGAAAGCTAGGCATACCGGTGGGAGGCGCAAGGTCGCTCTCCATTCCCGGCGTTGTTCGCTTGGCATCCGGTGCTCCGGGTGTCAATCCGGGGCCATGTCCGACTCCATCCGGGATCTCACCGCGAGGATCCGCCGCTTCGTCGAGGCGCGCGACTGGCAGGTCTACCACAACCCCAAGGACATGGCGGTGGCGATCGCCGCCGAGGCGGGCGAACTGATGCAGCACTTTGTCTGGCAGCAGGCGGAGCAGATCGAGGAACGGGCCCGCAGCCGTCGCGATGAGATCGCCTCCGAGATCGCCGACGTGGGAATCCTCCTGTTCGAGATGGCGGAGCGTCTCGGCCTCGACCTCGGCGAGGAGATGGAGCGGAAGATCGCCCACAACGAGGTCCGCTATCCGGTCGACAAGTCGAAGGGGAACAACCGGAAGTACAACGAGCTCTAGCAGTCTGTTGAAGTACCCCGCAACGCTCCGCCGCCGGAGATTGCTATTGGGACAAAGCGCGCTGCGCGGTGGAGACGGGCGACGGCCCTCGCGGGCGGAACGCCTTGGAAACGCTGGCTGCGTTGCGCCTCGGTCGAGGATCCCGATCCACTCCCTCGTCGCGCCTTCCCAAGGAGCCCCACGGGGCGTTCGACAGGCTGCCAGGGGCGGTCGGTACGCAGAAAGACGCAAGTCGGATTCCCCCCGGATTCTCAACTTGCGCCTTTTCTACGATTTTTGCCGCCGCCTTGGTGACCTCCCCCCGGAGTCCAGCTCAAGGCAGCTGGTGGCATTCATCGCGGTGCCGAAGCACGGAACGAAACAAAGGCTAATATTTCATCTTTGGGAAGTAAAAAATGGCTCCCCGTCAGCCCCGGGCCGGTTGCGGTCGAGTCGCCTCCCTGAAATCCCCGAGGAATCGAGGATTCGGGGGCGCGGAGGGAGGGGCGCGCTTCCTCCGTTCGCGGGTTGCACGCCCCCATCAGAGGGGGTCGCGGTGTGCGGATGCCTCCTGCGTCAGGGCGCGGGTGCTTGCTCGCCGAGGCCGGGGCCGATGACCAGGGTGAGCCCGCGGCCTTTCCAATAGCGGACCAGGCTCGCCTCCGTCGCCGCGGCGTCCTCCACCAGCGCGGGCGGTTTTTCCCGTGGTCGCGGGCGCCGGAGCAGCAGCTTCCGCAGTTGCTCGCGGCGCTCGTCGCCCCCGTGCAGGTGGTAGTGGGCGAGCAGCAGGGCGGTGGCGTAGGCCTGGTAGCGTTCCTGGGGGAGCAAGTCGGTGACGTAGCGCACCCATCCCCGCGCATCGAGCTGCGCGATCTCGGCGACCGGCACCAGGTCGACCCGGGGATCCCGGGGGTTGAAGCGCCGCCGGAGGTGCTCGCGGATCTCCCGGTCCATGTTGCCGAAGCGGAACACGCCCGCGCCGACATGGGCGCAGGCGAAGTACTCGCACACCCCCTCCGACAGCCACTGGGGCATCCCGGGCTGGGTGCGGTGCATGCAGAGGTGGGCGATCTCGTGGACGACCAGGTCCTCGTCGGCGCTGGCCCGCAGGCGGCTCCCGGGCGCCGAGGCGTAGAGATGGGCGCCGTTCAGGAACACCGCCTCGCGCCGCGGCGAGTACATCCCGGCGGTTCCCGGGGTGGCGCCGGCCTCGGTGTAGGCACGGTCGGAGGCGAAGATCAGCAGGCGCGGCCGGGCATTCTCGGGGGGAGCGAAGAACGGCAGCGCGTGGGCCTCGATGGCGCGGGCGGTGGTGTCGGCGACCGCCGCCAGCCGCTGGAGGTCGCGATCGGGAACGCGCATCTGCGATTCGATCCGGAACCGGCCGGTGTGCCAGACGAGGCGTCCGTCGGAGGGCTCCTGACGCTCCAGGGTCACCGGTCCGGGTCGAAGGTCGCCGAAGACAAGCGTGGGGAGGAGCAGCAGGAGCCGGCCGAGCATGGCGGAGCCTACGCCATCTCCGGGCGCCTGCAAAAGCTCGGTGGACGTCGCCGATCCGGCTCTGGTAAGCCGGGGCCGTGGAAGAGGAACCGGAATGGGTCGCGGAACTGCGGGTGCAGATCCGCCGGCGGGTGGATCCCTGGGTGGTGCTCGAGGGCCGGCATGCGGTCGAGGGTGCCATCGGGGGATGGTGGGACGTGGTCGGCATCCTGGCCGGGGAGGGCTGCAACTGGGAACCGCCGACCTGGGCGGGCCTCGACCTGCTGCGGCGGCCGAAGGACTGGGTCGAGGCGGTGGCCGGCTACGCCTTCCACCGCGGCGTCGTGGGCCTGGCGCGGCAACCCGAGGAGACCGCCGACGTCCAGGGCCTGGTCGCCGAGTTGGACGCGGACGCCACGGTGGTGGTCTGCCCGGCGCTGGCCGACGCGTCCAACGCCGGGGCGATCCTTCGCAATGCGGCGGCGCTGGGCGCGAAGGCGGTGTTGTTCGGGGACGGCGGGGTGTCGCCCTTCGAGCGCAAGGCGGTGCGGAGCTCGAGTGGCGCGCTGTTCCGGCTGCCGGTGCGGGTCGCCGACAGCGGCCAGATCCTCCGCTGCCTGAAGGCCGGCAAGTTCCGGATCCTCGGTGCCGATGCGGGCGGGGACGCCGCGCCGCTCCCGGATCTCGGGCCGGTGGAGGGCAGGGTCGCCCTGGTGGTCGGGTCCGAGGAGCGGGGACTGGGCTCCTTCTGGTCGCGGGCCTGCGACACCAAGCTGCGCATCCCCATGACCTCCGGGGTGGACTCGCTCAACGCGGCCGCCGCCAGCGCGGTCCTGTTGTGGGAAATCGCGCGGGCGCGGGAGGAGGCTAGCGAGGAGGAGTGACGAGACGGCTCAGGTGAGCGTCGCCGGGTAGTCGCCCTTCTCGATCAGGGAGGCGATCGAGGCGACCACGTGCGGCTTGTCGTCCGGGTAGGTGACGCCGAACCACGAGGCGCTGGTCTCGAGCACCACGCAGTCGGCCTCGTCCTTGCGGATGAGTTCGTCGACCACCGTCGGGATGTAGCACTCGCTCTTGAGCTCCCCCCCCTTGTCCTTCAGGAACTCGGTGAAGTGCGCTTCCAGCCGCGCGAAGTAGCTCGGCGTGAAGCCCCAGAAGTTCATCGAGACCGGGCTCGAGTCGTCGATCTCGAGGGTCGATCCATCCAGGCGGGTGCCGCGTGCCACGCCGTCCTCGCCGCGGGCGATCTCGACCACCTCCTCGACGTCGGTGAGCAGGCCGGCCGCGGTCGTCTGGCAGATGCCGCGGTTGACCGCGCCGTGTTCCGACAAGGTGTTGCGCAGGGGGTAGCCGACCATCGCGTAGTGCTCCTTGCCGTCGCTCCCCGGATGCCTCGCGAACCACCCGGTGACCACCCGGTAGGCATCGGCGCCGTAGAAGTCGTCCGCGTTGATCACCGCGAAGGGGGTGTCGACGACCTCACGGGCGGCGCGAACCGCATGGGCGGTTCCCCAGGGCTTCTCCCGGCCCTCCGGAATCGAGAATCCCTGCGGGATGTCGTCGAGCTTCTGGAAGGCATAGGCGACCTCGATCCGGTCGGCGAAGCGGGCGCCCACCCCCTCCTTGAAGGCCTCGGCGAAATCCTCGCGGATGACGAACACCACCTTGCCGAAGCCGGCGCGGATGGCATCGAAGACCGAGTAGTCGAGAACGGTTTCCCCGTTCGGTCCCATCGGGTCCATCTGTTTGAGGCCCCCGTAGCGGGAGCCCATGCCGGCGGCGAGAACGAGAAGTGTCGGTTTCATGGGGAGTTCGGGATTCCGGGCGCGGGTTATGGAGGGAAGACGGGAGACTTCAAGGCCCAAGACGCCCGAGGGCCCGACCGGCGCGCGGGCGGACCTCGGGGATCGCCCGCGGGACCGGCCCGCCAGACTCGCAAACCCCTTGCGGACGGGCGACGGGGGACCTTAGCCTCGCGCGTGCCCGATCAGGATGAGCCAGCCGCAGCCCCTTCCGAGCGCGATCGAGCCCGGGAGGTCTACCGGGCGATGATCGAGGCACGCCAGCTCGAGACCAAGCTGGCGAGCCTCTACAAGGCCGGCAAGATCGTCGGCGGCGTCTACATCGGCAAGGGGCAGGAGGCGGTCAGCGGCGCGCTCGGTGCGGCACTGCGGCGCGGCCGCGACGTGTTCGCCCCGCTGATCCGCGACCAGGCCGGCCGCACCGCCTTCGGAGAGGACCTGCTCGACGCCACCCGCACCTACCTCGGCTCGGTCAAGGGCCCGATGCGGGGGCGCGACGGGAACATCCATCGCGGACGACCGAGGGAGGGCCTGCCGGCGATGATCTCCCACCTCGGGGCCTCGGTCCCGGTGGTGACCGGGATGCTGCTGGCCCGCCGCCTCCGCGGCGAGCTCGAGGGGACGGTGGGCGCGACCTGCATCGGCGACGGCGCCACCTCGACCGGGGCCTTTCACGAGGGGATCAATGCCGCGGCGGTGGAGCATCTCCCGCTGGTGGTGGTGGTCGCCAACAACCAGTTCGCCTACTCGACCCCGAACGCCCGGCAGTTCGCCTGCGCCGACCTGCTCGACCGTGCCAAGGGCTACGGGGTCGACGGGCATTCGGTCGACGGCACCGACTTCCTCGGCTGCGTCCGGGTGCTGGGGGAGGCGGTCGCGCGCGCGCGGCAGGGGAAGGGGCCGCAGATGGTGATCGCGCGCCTGCTGCGGCTGAGCGGGCACGGCGAGCACGACGATGCCGGCTACGTGCCGGACACGCTGCGCGCGGGCCCGCTCGGGCGCGACTGCATGGAGGTCGGCGCCGCCCAGATCGTCGAGGCCGGCTACGCCACCCCGGAGGAACTCGAGCGCTGGCGGGAGGAGGCCACGGTGGAGGTGCAACGGGCGCTGGCGCTCGCCCAGCGCGAACCGGGGCCGGACCCGTGGAAGGAGAAGTGGGAGGCGTGTTCGGTCAAACTTTCAGCGCAGCCCTGAGATGAGCATCAACTACATCGACGCGATCCGCGAGGCCCAGGACGTGTTGCTGCGGGACGACCCGCGGGTGTTCCTCTATGGCCAGGACATCGCCGCCTTCGGTGGCGCCTTCAAGGCGACCAAGGGGCTCGCCGAGGCCTATCCGGGGCGCGTGCTCGACTCGCCGATCAGCGAGGACGCGATGATCGGGATGGCCATCGGCGCGGCGATCGAGGGCATGCGGCCGATCGTCGAGATGCAGTTCGCCGACTTCTCCTCCGTCGGCTTCAACCAGCTGGTCAACAACGCCGGCACCCACTTCTACCGGACCGGGGTGCCGGTTCCGATCACGGTTCGCCTGCCCTCGGGCGGCACCCCCGGCTCCGGGCCCTTCCACAGCCAGAGCATGGAGGCGATCTACTCGCACTACCCGGGGCTGGTGGTGGTGACGCCGGCCACGGTGTCCGACGCCTACCACATGCTGCTCCAGTCGGTGGCGCTCGACGACCCGGTCGTCTACTGCGAGCACAAGTTCCTCTACCGGTGGCTCAAGGCGCCCTCGATCAACGGCGACGGGCTGCCCCTCGGCCAGGCCCGGATCACCCGACCCGGCAAGCACGCGACGATCGTCGCGTACAGCGCGATGGTGCACGAGGCGGTGCGGGCCGCCGACCGCCTCAAGCAGGAGAGCGGGTGGGACATCGAGGTGGTCGACCTCCGCACGGTGAAGCCGCTGGACATGGACACCGTGCTGGCAAGCGTCGCCCGGACCGGTCGCCTGCTCGCGCTCGGCGAGGCCTTTCCCTGGGGCGGCGTGACCGCCGAGGTGATCTCCCGCGTGGTGTCCGAGGGCTTCCACCTGCTGGACGCGCCGCCCCGGCGGCTGAACTCCCGCGACACGCCCGTGCCCTACCATCCCGACCTGTGGGCGGCGCATCGGCCCACGCCCGAGACGATCTGCCTCGCGATGCGCGAACTCCTATCTTTCTAGTAGCCATGCCGACCGTTCCCATCCTCATGCCGCAGCTCGGCGAGTCGATCGCCGAGGCGACGATCGTCCGCATCGACATCGAGGTCGGTGGCCAGGTGGTGGCCGACCAGGAGGTGATCGAGGTGGAGACCCAGAAGGCCAGCATGGGCGTGACGGCGCTCTGCGCGGGCACCGTCAAGGAGATCACCGCGCGGGAGGGGGAGACCTACGCGGTGGGCACCCGCCTGGGCCTGCTCGAGGTGAGCGAGGAGGAGGTGGCGAAGACCGGGGTCGAGACGATGGAGGCGGCCGCCGAGCGGCGGGAGGCGGCCGAGGCCAAGCAGCAGGAGGACAACCTGCACTTCGCGATCGACGACGACAGCTACGAGGAGAGCCAGCCGGTGGTCGAGCCGAGCGTCAAGGGCCTGCCGGTCCCCGCCGGGATCAAGGGGGCCCACTACATCTCGCCCCGGATGCGGGCGCGGATGGACGAGATGGGGCTGCGCGAGGCGGACATCTCGGCGGTGGTCGGCACCGGGGCCGGTGGCCGGGTGACGGTGGAGGACCTCGAGAAGTTCCTCGATTACATCGAGACCTGGCCGAGCAGCCAGGCGTCGCCGATGCGCCTGGCGGTGGCCGATGCGATGCGGCGGAGCTGGACGCGCCCGCTGGCGACGGTGAGCCGTCCGGTGCGGCTCGACCGGGTGCTCGAGCACCGTCGCCGGCAGGAACCCAAGCCGGGGCTCACCCTCTACGTGCTGCGTGCCTTCGCGCTGGCGCTGGCCGAGGATCCGGCGAGCGCCGGTTTCCTCATCGGCGAGCGCATCGTGCATCCGCGGGCCTTCGACATCGGGGTGGCCGTGCAGGTCGAGGACGGCGTCGTCGTCCCGGTGCTCCGGAACGTCGACACCCTCTCGCTCGACGCCCTGACCAACGTCTACGCCGAGACCGTCGACCGCGCGCGTCGGCGCCGGATGACCGAGAAGGACACCGCGGGCGGGATCGCCACGGTCACCAACTTCGGCACCTTCGGCCTGACCCACGGGACGCCGATCCCGCTGCCGAACGAGACGCTGATCCTCGGCCTGGCAGCCGGGGTCAAGCGGCCGGTGTGGAGCGAGGAGGTGGAGGCCTTCGTGCCCGCCACCGAGGCCGAGTTGATCGTGACCTTCGACCATCGCGTGGTCGACGGCGGCGGCGGCGGCCTGCTGCTGGCGCGGATCGCCGAACTGCTGCAGCAACCCGAGAGCCTCTGAGCGGATGGCGGCGCATGCGGCGAGCTTCTCCCTGCGCACCCGGGGCAAGGGAACCTACGAGATCACTGCCGAGGTGGCGGGGATCGTGCGGCAGAGCGGGATCGCCACCGGCACCGTCACGGTGTTCGTCCGGCACACCTCCGCGAGCCTGGTGATCATGGAGAATGCCGACCCCAGCGCCCGCACCGACCTCGAGGCCTTCTTCGACCACCTGGTGCCCGAGGACACCCCCTACTTCGTCCACACCTACGAGGGGCCGGACGACATGCCGAGCCACATCCGGATGGCGCTCACGCGGAGCAGCGAGGTCGTCCCGGTGGTCGGTGGCAAGATGGCTCTCGGCACCTGGCAGGGCATCTTCCTCTTCGAGCATCGCCGCGCGGCGCACGAGCGCCGGATCGTGGTCAGTGTGGTGGGTGAGTGAGGCCCGGCCTCCGTGGCTCGACGCCCGCCGCGCGCCGGGCAGACCGCGATCGGTCAGGATGGACCTAGGCGTAGCGGCGGAGGATTCGGCGGGCTTGCTCCAGGTAGCCGCCGCCGAAGAGAAGGGCGTGGTTGAGGACGTGGTAGAGCTGGTAGATCTCATGCCGGGCGGCGACGTCGGCCGGAGCCGGGCGCAGGCTCCGGTAGGCCTCGTGAAAGCGGCGGCCGAAGCCGCCGAACAGGGCGGTCATCGCGAGGTCGCACTCCGGATCGCCGTGATGGACCGCGGGGTCGAAGACCACCGGGGTTCCGTCCGCGAGGAAGGCCTTGTTACCGCCCCACAGGTCGCCGTGGAGAAGCGCCGCGGGCGGGTCGCTGGGCAGGAGTTCCGGGAGCCGGGCGAGGAAGGTCGCGGCCTCGGGAAACTCGATCCCGCGGGCGCCGAGCAGGCCCAGCAGGTGGCCGATCCGGCGCTCCCGGAAGAAGGCCGGCCAGGCGTCGAGCCAGTCGTTGGGCTGGGGGGTGGCCCCGATGAAGTTGTCGCCGCCGAAGCCGTAGCGCGCTCCGGTGACCTGGTGGAGCCGGGCGAGTTGCTCGCCGAGGCCGGCCTCGTCACCGGCGCCCCGGAGGTCGAAGTGCTCGAGCACCAGGAAGGCCTGCCGCGGGTCCCGGCCCGCGGCGATGACCTCCGGCACCCGCAGCGTCGCGGTCCGCGCGATCTCGCGCAGCCCGGTCGCCTCGGCGAGGAAGTTCGGATGCTGCTCGGGGACGTTGGCCTTCACGAAGTAGCCCCCCCAGCGGAAGGCCTGGTGGATGCAGCCTCCGCCGACCGGCTCCGGCTGCCCGTGCGGGGCCTTTGCGACGGCGGCGATGGCGCGGGCGATGGCGTCGAAGTCCGGCACCCCGGCATCGAAGGGGCGATGGGGCCGGCGGTCACGAAGGAATTGCCGGGGGAGCGAGGCCGGTCTTGGATGCCCGCATGATTCCGGATCGGGAGGGAAAGCAGGCGCTCTATCGCGAGGCCGGGGCCAGGCTCGGCGGGCTGCTGGAAGGCGAGGCGGACGGCATCGCGCGGATGAGCTCCGTGGTGGCGGTGCTTCACGGGACCATGCCGCACTACTTCTGGACGGGGTTCTATCGGGTGGTGGGGGCTTCGCTGGTCGTCGGGCCCTACCAGGGAACGCCCGGCTGCACCCGCATCGGCTGGGGGCGGGGTGTCTGCGGCGCCGCGTGGCGGAGCGGGGAGGCGCAGGTGGTGGCCGACGTGCACGCCTTCCCGGGCCACATCGCCTGCGATGCCCGCTCCGCCAGCGAGATCGTGGTGCCGCTCCGCCGGGGCGGCCGGGTGGTGGCGGTGCTGGACGTCGACTCCGAGGAGCCCGGGGCCTTCGACGAGGTCGACCGGGAGGGGCTGGAACGCATTCTTCGCGTGCTGGCCGGGGAGGATGTGCTAGAGCAGGACTCATGAACGACCGGGACCCCCATCGGATCGAGGGACTCAAGCGCGGAGGGGAGCGTGGCCGCCGGGGCTTCCCGTGGTTCCGGGCGACGCTCTTCGTGCTGGTGGTGGCGGGTGCGGTGATGCCCTTCACGCCGCAGGGCCAGCGCCTCCTGAAGGGGGTGAAACGCCTGCTCGAGCGGCAGCAGCCCGCCGAGACCGTCGACCACGACGACATCCTGAGGCAGGCCGAGGCGCGGCTGAGGGAGAACTACGAGCGGGAACTGGCGGAACTGCGGGAGTCGATGGAGGCGGCCCGGCGGGACGCCGCGGAGGCGCGCAAGAGCCAGGAGCCCGAGCCGCTGCCGCCGATCGACGAGCACATCGCCAGCACCGGGGGCGACGTCCGGAAACTGCGCTCCGGGATCGAGTGGAAGACCACGGTCGACGTCGCCGAGGGCGGGTTGGCCTCGCGGGAGCGGAAGGACGAGGGCTCCTACGTGGCCGAGTACACGCTGCGGGTGAAGGTGCCGAAGGCCTCGACCACGCTCGAAGAGCTCGAGTCGGTGAGTCCCCGCCTGGGTAGCCTGGTGCCGGGGATCGGGTCGATGCTGCCGAAGGCGCAGGTCTCGAGGTGGTTCTACCAGCTGTACGACAACAAGACCGCGAGGATTCGTCGCAACGCCACCCAGCTCAACGAGCTCCTGACCAAGCACAACTTCTACGACTGCGAGACCCTGCTCAACCTGAGGCACCCGGAGAGCGGCCGGCGGGTGTTCCTGATGCAGGCGGAGATGGACGTGGTGTCCGACGGGTCGGACGGCGACCGGCTGGCGACGATGCCCGACGAGATCGTCAGCTCGACCCACTACCAGCCCTTCACCAGCTACGGCTGGCCCAAGCGCAGCTCGACCCCGAACCCGATGGTCGCCGGCTGGGAGAAGCGGATCGGCAACGCCAACCGCGAACTGGCCGACCCCGACACGACCGCCGCCCGCAGGGACTGGCTGCGCGACCGGATCGGCTACCTGAAGCGAGGGATCGAGGACATGAAGTACCGCAGCTTCCTGATCGCGGAATACGACCCCTTCATCGTGATTCCGGTCAACCTGCTGACGGCCTCCGGCGACGCCTTCGCGCCGAAGGTCGGGGACTACGCCGTGGTGGTGCACGAGGGGGTGGTCTACCCCACGATCGTCGGCGACGGCGGCCCGACCTTCAAGGTCGGCGAGGCCTCGCTGCGGATGGCGCGCCAGATCAACGAGCGGGCCTCGCCCTACAGCCGCCCGGTGTCCGACCTCACCGTGACCTACCTGGTGTTCCCCGGCAGCCGGGACAAGAAGAAGGGGCCGCCGAACTACGAGGCCTGGCGTAGTCGCTGCGCCGAGCTCCTGGACGAGATCGGCGGGCTCGGCGAAGGGGTCGAGCTGTTCGAGTGGGAGGACCTGCTGCCGCCGAAGGAATAGCGGGGGGCGCGGCGGTCCTCAGTTGCCGAGCCGCTTGACCAGCTGGCCGAGGACCCGGTCGAGGTGGGGGTTGCTCGAGATCCGCTTGGGATCGTCGAAGCCGAGCCAGACCACGGTCGAGCCGCTCGGTCCGACGCGCAGCATCCACGCATCCCGGCCCGAGCCGGTGGTGCCGGTGTGGCAGCGGGTGCCGTGCCTCGATTCGAGCAGCGAGCAGGCCTCCTCGGCGGCGGCGCGGGTGATCGCCTGGGAAAACTCGGGTCGGCGGCGGTAGAGCTCGGTGCCACCGGCGTCGTGGATGCGGTTGACCAGGAAGGGCTTCGGGCGCTTGCCCGCGTTGGAGAGGGTGGCGAGCGCGGTGGCCAGCTCCATCGGGCTCGCGGCGGCGCTGCCGCGGAACAGGTCCTCGGTCTCGAGGAAGGGCCCGCCGATGCCGCAGCGCCGGGCGATGCGGGCGGTCTCGAGCGGGCCCAGCTGGCGACCGGTGAGCAGCGGGTTGCCGGGGAGGACCCGACGTCCGCGCTCGGAGGCGGCGGCGGCGATCCAGGGTTCGAAGGCACCGCCGAGGTCGCGCCGGGCGCCGGTCGAGCGGTCGAAGCGGGAGTCGAGGAAGTCGCGGCCGCCGATCAGGGCGAGGATGCCGCCGGTGTCCGATTCGAGGGTCACCGCGGCGCATTGCAGGTAGGCCGGCGGGGTGCCGGGCTGGTGGTCGCGGTGGGTCGGGTGCTCCCAGCCTTCGCCCGCCTCGGTCGTGAGCAGGGTCTCGGAGAGGTCGGTCTCGAGGCGCAGCTGCCAGGACGCGTCGAGGGTGGTGTGCACGACCAGCCCGTCGAGCCGGATGTCTTGCGCCTCGAGGATGTCCTCGAGCTCGGCACGGATCGCCCGGATGGCATAGGAACGCTCGGGGGTCCGCTGCTCGTCGGGGAGCAGCCGGATCGGCACGGCCTCGATGCGGCGCTTCTCGGCCTCGTCGATCCGGCCGACGGCGACCAGTCGCGAGAGCACCTCGCGCTGCTGGGCGAGGGCGCCCTCGAGATTGCGGATCGGCGAGAACAGGTGGGGGCCGCGGATGATGCCCACGAGCAGCGCCGACTCGCCCTCGTGGAGCTCGTTGACGGGCTTCCCGAAGTAGGTCTGCGACGCCTCCTCGATGCCGTGGCAGCCCGAGCCGAAGTAGATGCGGTTGAGGTAGTGGGCGAGGATCTCGTCCTTCGAATAGCGCTGCTCGATGCGCAGCGTGAGCGCGATCTCGAGCAGCTTCCGGTGGATCGACTTGGCCCGCATCTCGTAGGTGTTGCGGGCCAGCTGCATGGTCAGCGTCGACGCCCCCTGAGTGAAGTCACGGTCCTGGAGGTTGCGCTTGGTGGCGCGTGCCAGCCCGCGGAAGTCGACGCCGCAGTGGTCGTAGAAGCGCGCGTCCTCCCGCGCCTCGAGGCACTCGACGAGGAAGGGGGGGAGGTCCTGCCGGCGGGCCAGCCGGCGCGAGGCGCCGAAGCCGGCCTCGATCTCGCCGCCTTCGCGATCGAGGATCACCGTGCGCGCCGGCAGCTCGGCGACCCGGTCGAGGTCGAACTCCGAGGCCAGGTAGAAGTAGAAAAGCGCGAGCCCGACCGCGGCCACCGCCCCCAGCAGGAACAGCCGCAGGAGCCACTTCAGCGGCGTGCGCGTCCACCCGGGCAGCCAGCGCAGCCACGTCGGGAGGCGGGTTGCGGGACGCCAGGTGGACATGGGGATAGGAATTCAGGTTCGGCCGCCGATGCCGATGTCAAAATCCGCCGCCGGCTACTCGACCGGGAGGGCGCGCGGGACCTGCTCGCCCACGGGGATGGCGCGCGGGACCGGCTCCTCG
>Ga0207814_100672_pt1 | contig 15525 bp, 10 predicted proteins | sample TtaePargueraPR_7_FD_187755 | JGI IMG/M metagenome (GOLD analysis project Ga0207814, IMG submission 187755) | Aerobic enrichment media microbial communities from Bioluminiscent Bay, La Parguera, Puerto Rico - Tt and P1 (2) (SPAdes) | ecosystem: Environmental > Aquatic > Marine > Unclassified ... | reverse complement strand
CCGCCATCACCAGCCCGAGGAGGATTCCGCCGCCAAGGGCGAGGTGCCCCGGGATCCCCGGGGTCCAGCCCGCCAGCCAGGGCCACACGGGCAGCGCGGCGAGCAGCAGCGCGAACACCGCGCTGAGCAGCCCGCTGCGGCGGCCCGACACGTCGCCGTCGCTCCACATCCGGTAGCCGGCGGCCTCGTACTCCTCCCGGCAGAGCCAGTTGATCGCCACGAAGTGCGGCAGCTGCCACAGAAACAGCAGCGCGAACAGGAACGCCGCCCCCCCGTCGAGCCCGTGCCCGGGCACCGCCGCCCAGCCGATCACCGGCGGCACCGCCCCGGGAATCGCGCCGACCAGCGTGTTGACGCTGCTCCAGCGCTTCAGGGGCGTGTAGATGAAGACGTAGATCGCCACCGTCACCGCGGCCAGGATCGACGACAGCGGCGTCACCTTCACCGCCAGGTGGATGATCCCGGCCGCCGAGAGCATCCAGCCCACGCCGAAGGCGAACAGCGGGTCCATCCGCCGCGACGGCAGCGGGCGGTCGGCCGTGCGCTTCATCCGCGCGTCGAGGTCGACCTCCATCAACTGGTTGAAGGCGGCCGAGCCGAAGGCCGCGGCCGCGGTTCCCACCAGCGTGTGAAGCAGCAGCATCCAGTCGATCCCCGCACCCTTGGACGCCAGCAGGAAGCCGAAGAAGGTGGTGATCAGGACGAAGACGTTCAGCCGCACCTTCGTCAGCACCGCCAGGTCCTTGCGCAGACCCGGGGTGTTCGTCTCCTCTGCGGCACTGGCGGCCTCGTCGCTCATCCGCGCCGAACCAAAGCCCTCCCCGGCCCCGACGCACGGAAAATCGCTCACTTCCCGGCCGGCCAGGCCGGCCAGCCGCTGCCCGACCCGCGCAAATTCAGGCTCGCCTCCGCCCTCCTCAGCCGCCAGCGTCGCCGGACGGTCACGTCCCCCCCGATGACTGCCACCACCCCGGAACAGCTGCACGAGCTCTGGACGAATGCCTTCGCCCGGCGGGACGTGGACGCCCTGATCGAGCTCTACGAGGCGGGCGGCGGGCTGGTCAGCGCCCGCCGGGCCAGGCTGCGGGCCGCCCTCGGCGAGATCCTCGCCCTCGAGCCCCGCCTGCAGGTGAGCGTCGAGCGGATGGTGCGCACCCAAGAGCTGGTGGTGCGCTTCTCCAACTGGCGGCTGGTCGGGATCGACTCCGAGGGCAAGCCGGTCCGGATGCAGGGCTCGACCCGGGACGTCCTGCGCCGCCAGGCCGACGGCGGCTGGCTGATGGTCCCCGCCCAGCCCTTCGTCGGCTCGGTCTGCCGCGCCCGCTGAAACACGAAGAAAGGCAGGGCTCCCGCCCTGCCTTCCCGAGATTCCCGACCCGGGGGCCGGTCCTGACCCGGAGGTCCTATTTCCCTGCCTTGAACTTGCAGGTGCCGTAGATGGCGTCGTCACCCAGCTCCTCCTCGATCCGGAGCAGTTGGTTGTACTTCGCGATCCGGTCGGAGCGGCTCATCGAGCCGGTCTTGATCTGGCCGCAGTTGGTCGCGACCGCGAGGTCGGCGATGGTGGCGTCCTCGGTCTCGCCCGAGCGGTGGCTCATCACCGCGGTGTAGGCGTTCTCCTTGGCGAGCTCGACGGCGTCGAAGGTCTCGGTGAGCGAGCCGATCTGGTTGACCTTGACCAGGATCGCGTTGGCCACGCCCAGGTCGATGCCCTTCTGGAGGAAGTCGACGTTGGTCACGAAGAGGTCGTCGCCGACCAGCTGCACCGAGTCGCCGATCTTGTCGGTGACGGCCTTCCAGCCGTCCCAGTCGTTCTCGTCGCAGCCGTCCTCGATCGAGTCGATCGGGTACTTCGCGCACAGCTCGGCGAGGTAGGCCGCCTGCTCGTCGGACGAGCGCTTCGCACCGCCGTCGCCCTCGAACTTGGCGTAGTCGTAGACCCCGTCGGAGAAGAACTCGGAGGACGCGCAGTCGAGCGCGAACTTGATGTCCTCGCCGACCTTGTAGCCGGCCTTCTCGACGGCCTGGCAGATGGTGTCCAACGCGTCCTCGGTGCCGTCGAAGGTCGGCGCGAAGCCACCCTCGTCGCCGACCGCGGTGCTCAGGCCGCGGTCGTGGAGGACCTTCTTGAGGCTGTGGAAGACCTCCGCACCCATGCGCAGTCCCTCGGAGAAGGTCGCGGCGCCCACCGGGCGGATCATGAACTCCTGGAAGGCGATCGGGGCGTCGGAGTGGGAGCCGCCGTTGATGATGTTCATCATCGGCACCGGCAGCACCTTGGCGTTCGGGCCGCCGAGGTACTTGTAGAGCGGCAGGCCGACCTGGGCGGCGGCCGCCTTCGCCACCGCCATCGACACGCCGAGGATCGCGTTGGCGCCGATGTCGCCCTTGTTCTTGGTGCCGTCGATGGCGAGCATCGCGGCGTCCACCGAGGCCTGGTCGGTGGCGTACATCCCGCAGAGCGCGGGGGCGAGCTTGCCGTTGACGTTCTCGACGGCCTTGAGGACGCCCTTGCCAAGGTACCTCGACTTGTCGCCGTCCCTCAGTTCGTGCGCCTCGTGTTCACCGGTCGAGGCCCCGCTCGGCACGGCGGCGCGGCCAACGGCCCCGCCCTCGAGGAAGACGTCGACTTCGACGGTTGGGTTGCCGCGGGAGTCGATGATCTGGCGGCCGCGGATTTCTACGATGGTGGTCTGGTCCATGGTGGTGGGTGGGTAGAGGAATTCAGGACTGGTAGGGGGTGATCGATTCGACCGTCCACTGGCGCAGCTGGTCGGTGTCGTGATCGCGGATCTCGACGGTCTCGCCGGGCTTCTTGTGCAGCAGCGAGGCGCCGGTCTCGGAGAGGTAGGAAACCACTTGGTTCTCGGGGTCGGAGTCCCAGGCGCCGAGCACGGTGTAGGTCGCGGACTCGCCCTGGTCGGACTTCACGGTCACCACGGTGCCGATGTTGACCGACGCGCTGTCCGCGCCCTTGAAGTCGGTGCCCCGCGCCCGGTCGATCTCGCGCTGGAGCTCGCCCTTGCGCCGCATCAGCACCTTCTGCATGTCCTTGGCCGACTTGTATTCGAAGTTCTCCCGCAGGTCGCCGTACGAGCGGGCGATCGCGATGTCCTTGGTGTTCTGGGGAATCCGGTTTCTCAACAGGTCGTCCAGCTCGGCCTCCTTGCGCTCGAGGCTCGGCCACGACACCACCAGCGCCTCCTCGCGCTTGCGGCCCTCGCCGCTGACCAGCTCGCCGGTCTCGGGACGCGCCTTGATCACCCGCGCCATCAGCGACTTCCGGTCGAGGTCGTTGAACACCGGGCACTCGAGCAACCGCCGCCCGAAGTTGCGGGCTTCGGTCGAGCCCATGGTCACGACGATGTCGCCGAGCAGCTTCTTGTCGTCGCTGAGCAGCGACTGTAGCCGGGTGGTCTTGCGGGGGCCGTCGGCCAGGTGGTCGGTCTCGAGCAGGTTGAGCACCGCGGCTCCGACGTCCGGACCGAACACCTCCGAGGCCAATCCCTTGCGCTCGCGGGAGATCCAGATCAGGGCGTCCGGCCCGAGCGAGCGCCGGGCGAGCGCGCCGACCAAGTGCTCGGTGAGCGCGCCCTGCTTGCCCTGCTCGTGAAGGAACTTCGCGATCTCCGCCACCCCACGCGACCCGACCTGGTCGAAGATCCCGGTCAGGACCTCGACCCAGCGGTCGCCGAAGGCCTCGGGAAAGACCTCGTAGAGGGCCCGCTGACGGGCACTGGAAAGGGCGCTGATCTCCTCCGCCAGGCGGGCCTCCTCGGCCAGCAGCACGTTGGCGAGCCGCAGCGCCTCCTCATGGTGCTCGAGCTCGTCCACCGCGCGGATCAGCTCGTCGCGCAGCGACAGCAGCTCCAGCGCCAGGCCGAGCTGCATCCGGGTCCCCTTCTTCGCCGCCTCGTCGATGTCGGTCACCAGCCGCTTGAGGGCCTCGGGGTCCGACTTGAACAGCCCGACCTCGCCGGCAATCGCCTCGAGGGCCTTCGACATCGCCTTGAGATCGCGCGCCGCCTCGAAGTCCGCGACCAGCGCCTCCGCCGGGCTCAGGTCGCCCTCGCGCAGGTTCAGCGACTCGGTCCGGCGCGCCGGGACGATCACCCGCTTGCTCTCGCGCAGCGCCCGCTTGGTCGATTCCCACCACTTGCGGAAGCTGTCCGCGGGCACCACGCCGCTCGAGATCTCCTTCTCGAGGGCATCCACCGTCATCGAACCGCCGTGGCTCTCGAGCAGCAGCACCACCAGCGAGACCGGGTCGTCCTTGGCCAGGGCCCGCAGCGTCTCGAGCTCCTCGACCTTCTTCGCGCGGAAGTCCTCGGGGTCCAGCGCCTCGGTCTTCTGGACGGCGAACTGGAGGTCCATGACCTGGCCGCTGCTCTGTTCGAAATCGATCGTGACCTTCTTCGCCGGCAGGTCCCAGGCGGTCACCTTTCCCGCCCCCCACGAGCGGTGGTTGACGAAGCGCCCGGGTGCCACCTGATCCAGCCGTTCCGCAATCGCTTGGTTGATTCGTCCGGCTTCAAGCAGTTTTTCCAGGTCGGCATGCATCGCGGGGGGGAACGTGCGAACCGCCGCCCGAAAACGCAAGGCCCATCCGGCCGTTTCCGGCGAGATTCCTCAGCCTCCGCCGCCCGACGGCGGCGTCACCACCCGGGGCCTCGGCCGGCGCCCCTGCTGGTCGCTTCGCTCGGCCCGGTAGAGCCCCCGGAACAGCGCCCCGACGGTGCATCGCCACTCCTCCGGAATCTTCGACTCGCCATTCTCCCGGACCCCGCCCTCGTAGATGAGCTCGCCCTCGGCACCGGTGATCTTGACGAAGGGTCGGTCACCCTGGTGCCACAGGCGGGCCATGCTGCCGTCGTCGAGGACGATCTCCGCGGTCCGATCCTGGGGATAGACCCTGGAAACCGGCCCGGGCATGCTTGTCGGACCCGCCGGGATCGCCCGCGGCGCCCCGGAGGCCGGCGCGACGCCCAGCGTGAGCCCGAGTTCCCGGACCTCCCCGGAGCGGACCAGCGTGACCCGAACCTCGTCGGCGGGCTGGTGCAACTGCAGCAGCACGGCCAACTGGGCCTCGTTGACCAGCAGCTGGTCGCCAAGGCGCCAGACGATGTCGTAGGGCCGGATGCCGGCCTCGTCGGCGGGTCCGCCCTCGACCACCGACATCACCAGAAACCCGGCCCCCTTCGGCACCTGGGGCGCGTGGGCCCGGGTGGCGGCGTCCAGCTGGCCGACGTCGAAACCGATCCACGGAAGCCCCCGGGCGACGGGGGCGTCCGGGCGCTCCGCCGGCGGAGTCGACGGCTCCTCGGCCGCCGCGGTCACCGCGAGCATCGCCAGGCACAGCCATGGGAGTAAGGTCTTCATTCGATCCGAATCAGAACGAGGTTACCGGCACCATCAGGACCTCGTCGCGGGGGTGCACCACCCGGATCTCGTGGCCCGTTTCCTCATCGTGAAATCGCTCCTCGGTGACCACCTGCATGTGCCACTCCCGGTGGAGGCCACCGTCGGCGCTGGCCACCAGCTGCTCGACCGGGTCGACCGCGACCACGCCCTCGACGACGGCGACCAGCTCGACCTGCGGCCGCTCGAGCGCGAGCCCGCCGCTTCGCGCCGGCGCCGGGGCCCGGCCGTGGAGCCCGAAGAACACGGCAAGCACCGCCGCCACCGCCCCGGTCGACCAGATCCCGATCCGCGCCCAGTCGGGCCGCGCGGGGGCCTCGCCGGCCAGCTCGTCGATCATCGACTCCAGCGCACCGGTCGCCCGCTCGCTCATGCCCCGCGGCATCAGCCGTTCCAGGGCCTTCTCGACGGAATCAGCCGTTTCCATGGCGTGCCTCCTTCACGCGGCGCATTCCCTGCGCCAGTTGCTCGAGGGCGTAGCGGTAGCGCGACGCCGCGGTGTTCGGGGAAATCGCCAGGCTCTCCGAGATCTGGGCGAAGGTCAGCCCGCCCCACACCTTCATCGTCACCACTTCCCGCAGCTTGGGACTCAGGCGCTGCACGGCGTCGCGCAGCATCAGCGCCTCCTCGTCGTCCTCCACCGCCGGGTCCAGCCAGACATCCTCGAAGTCGTTGAGGTAGATGATCGACTCCTCCCGCTTCCGGCGACGGCTGTCCGAGCGGTGCCGGTTGAGCCCGCAGAAGCGGATCGTCGAAAGGGCCAGCGGCACGTCGGGGACCCCGCCCCCCGTCTCCTGCTGCAGGTTCCACAGGCGCAGCACCGCCTCCTGCACCAGATCCTCGGCGTCCTGCTGGCAGCGCGCCCACCCCCGCGCGTAGACCAGGAGGCGGTGGCCGTTCTCCGACAGCCATCGCTTCCAATCCGCCGCGACTTTCCGCTTCATTCATCGGAAAAATGCCTTCCGGGGCCGGGTTTGTCTGCAAATTTTTCCTCCGCCTGCCGCGGCGTGGCCGCCCCGCCGCCCTCCGGATTCCCACGTAAATCTCGCAAGCGCGCACGCTTCCTGCTCTAACGGTCACGGATGACGAGGGAGAAGGAACGGCTCGCCGAGGACCGCGAGCGACGCCACAACTGGAAGCGCTGGGGGCCCTACCTCAGCGAGCGCCAGTGGGGCACGGTGCGCGAGGACTACTCGGCCGACGGCTTCAGCTGGGGCGCGTTTCCCCACGATCACGCCCGCCGTCGCGCCTACCGCTGGGGCGAGGACGGGCTCCAGGGCTGGACCGACCGCCAGTGCCGGTTGTGCTTCGCCCCCGCCCTGTGGAATGGCCGGGACCCGATCCTCAAGGAGCGGCTGTACGGGCTCAGCGGCCACGAGGGCAACCACGGCGAGGACGTCAAGGAGTGCTACTACTACCTCGATTCCACGCCGACCCACTCCTACACCAAGGCGCTCTACAAGTATCCCCAGGCCGAGTTCCCCTACGTCCGCCTGCGCGACGAGAACGCCCGCCGCGGCCGCCGCAAGCCGGAGCTGGAGCTCGCCGACACCGGCATCTTCGACGACGGGCGCTACTTCGACGTCCTCCAGGAGGTCGCCAAGCGCTCGCCCGAGGACCTGCTCTGGAGGATCACCGTCACCAACCGCGGTCCGGAGCCCGCCGAGATCCACGTGCTGCCCTCGCTGTGGTTCCGGAACGTCTGGAAGTGGGGCAACGAGCGCGAGGAGCCGCGCGTCAAGCCCCGGCTCGAGTTCGACGACGGACCGGTCCTCGCCACCCACGAGACCCTCGGCACGTTCCACTTCCACGCCGACTCCCCGGACGCCCCGGATCCGGGACGCTGGCTCTTCACCGACAACGAGACGAACTACCGCTCGCTCTACGGCGCCCCCGGGCCCGTCCAGACCAAGGACGCCTTCCACCGCTTCCTCATCGACGGCGACCGGCGCGCGCTGTCCCGGAAACCGGAGGGAACCAAGGCGGCGGCCCACTTCCGCTTCACCGTCCCGCCCGGCGGCTCGATCACCGTCCGCTGCCGCCTCCACTCGCTGAAGGAGGCCAACGGACTCGAGGGGCTCGACGGGTTCGAGGAGACCTTCAGCGCGCGCGTCGCCGAGGCCGATGAGTTCTACGGCGAGATCATCCCGCCCCACTCGACCCACGAGGAGCGCCTGATCTTCCGCCAGGGCTACGCCGGGCTGCTGTGGACCAAGCAGTTCTACTACTATGTCATCGAGGACTGGCTGAACGGCGACCGGGACGGCCCGCCGCCGCCCGCCGAGCGTCGCCACGGCCGCAACCACGACTGGCCGCACTTCTTCGCCCGCGACATCCTGTCGATGCCGGACAAGTGGGAGTACCCGTGGTTCGCCGCCTGGGACACCGCCTTCCACATGATCCCCTTCGCGGCGATCGACCCGGAGTTCGCCAAGCGGCAGCTCCTCCTGCTACTGCGCGAATGGTACATGCACCCGAACGGCCAGCTGCCGGCCTATGAGTGGAACTTCTCGGACGTCAACCCGCCGGTCCACGCCTGGGCGGTGTGGCGGGTCTACAAGATCGCCGACCCCAAGGGCGCACGCGACCTCGACTTCCTCGAGCGCTGCTTCCAGAAGCTGCTGCTGAACTTCACCTGGTGGGTCAACCGCAAGGACACCGAGGGCCGCCACGTCTTCGGCGGAGGTTTCCTCGGGCTCGACAACATCGGGGTCTTCGACCGCTCGCACGCCCTGCCGGACGGCGCCCACCTGCACCAGGCCGACGGCACCGCGTGGATGGCGTCCTACTGCCTCCTGATGCTCGCCATGGCGCTGGAGCTCGCCCCGACCAAGCCGGCCTACGAGGACATCGCGTCGAAGTTCTTCGAGCACTTCGTCAACATCACCGACGCGATCAACTCCCTCGACGGGACCGGCCTGTGGGACGAGGAGGACGGATTCTACTACGACCGCCTCATCATCGAGCACGACCAGGCGATCCCGCTGCGCATCCGCTCGCTGGTCGGCCTGCTGCCGATGATCGCGGTGACCGTGCTCAAGCAGACCGTCATCGACTCGCTGCCCGGGTTCCGCAAGCGGATGGACTGGTTCCTGGTCAACCGCCCCGACATCCTCGACTACATCAACGTCCGGCGGGACAAGGGCGAGAGGCACTCCGCCCGTTGCCTGCTGGCGATCCCGACCGAGGAGCGCTTCCGCAAGACCCTGCGCCGGCTGCTCGACCCGCAGGAGTTCCTCTCCGACTACGGCATTCGCTCACTGAGCAAGGCCCACGGCAAACGCCCCTTCGTCTTCACCCACGGGGATGAGACCAACGAGGTCCGCTACACGCCGGGCGAGTCCGACACCGGCATGTTCGGCGGCAACTCGAACTGGCGGGGCCCGATCTGGTTTCCCACCAACTTCCTCATCATCGAGGCCCTCGAACGCTACCACTACTTCTACGGCGACAGCTTCAAGGTCGAGTACCCGACCGGCTCCGGCACCGAGCGCACCCTGCGCGAGGTCGCCATCGACCTGTGCGACCGCCTGATCTCCCTGTTCGTCCCCGACGAACGGGGCTACCGCCCCTGCTTCGGCGAGGCCCATCGCTACTCGGACGTCGGCCACTGGCAGGACCTGCTGCTGTTCCACGAGTACTTCCACGGCGAGACCGGCGAGGGACTCGGCGCCTCCCACCAGACCGGCTGGACGGCCCTCGTCGTGCGGCTGATCCGCGAGCGCCGCGAGAAGCTCCGGAAGGAGGAGTTCCAGGAACCCTGAGCCGACCGCCCGGCGGTCCCTTGTGGCGGCTGGAGCAGCACCCCCGCTCACTCCCCGGCCCCGGGCTCCGCCCACTCGAGAAGGTGCAGGGAGACGCCCTGGCGCGGCAGCTCGAACTCGTAGACCAGCGCCCCGGCATCCTCCCGGAACGACGCCGGCCCCTCGATCTCGGCCAGTCGCGAGGCCTCCTCGAGCTCGGCGAGCTGCGCCTCGGTCGGTTCCTGCGGCGACCCGAGGGCCTGCCACAGGGTGAAGGCGTTCGAGCGCTCCTGGTCGACCCGGAAGTGACGGACCGCGGCAGGGCGACCCTCCGGCGCGCCGGCAAGGCTCACGCTGACCCGCGCCGCGGCGCCCGCCAGGTCGTCGTCGTGGTAGTGCCAGCTGAGCACCGCGATGCGGCTGCCGTCACGACTGGCCAGGGCGCCGACGTCCGGCTTCCCGCGCACCCCGTGGCGGACGATCTCGTCGAGCCCCAGGTCGCCGTCGCTCTCGACCGGGAGGCGCTCGCCGCTCATCTTCGAGAACATCCGGAAGACGTTGAGCACCGGCTTGTCGATCCCGTTGGTGGCCAGCGAGCGGAAACCGGCGAAGTAGGGCGTGTCCTCGAACTCGAAGGCCCAGGTCAGCGCGCCCTCGAGGTTCACCCCGTGCTTGCGGGCGAGGTCCATCTTGCGGGGGAAACTGGCGGCCGTGTAGCTCGAGTACATGGTGCCGTTCCGGTAGGCGAGCTGGGGCCCCTGGCAGGCCGCGCAGCCCTCCGGGTCGGACTCCCCGATCACGATCGGCGTCTGGCGCAACCCGGGGTAGCGGCCGATCACGCCGAAGGCCCGGTCGATGTCGCGCAGCTGGTTCGCGATGCCCATCTGGACCCGCCCGTCGACCATCTTCGGCGAGCCCTTCGCGTGGAACGAGATGAAGTCCATCGGCGTGCCCTTCTCGCCGGTCGCCGCGTTGGTGCCCTCGAGGCAGTGGTCGATGAACTTCTCGAGGAAATCCCCGCCCGGTCCGCCGGCGACGTCGGGTCCGCCGACCAGGGCCCCGGGAATCGCCCGCCTCACCGCGTGGATCGCGTGGTCGTGGAGCTTGAAGAACTCCTCCCGGCTGCCGCGCCAGTAGCCGATGTTCGGCTCGTTCCAGGTCTGCCAGTACCACTGAAGCACCTCGTCCCTGCCATACTTCTCCGCACAGTGCCGGGCCCACTGGAAGACCAGTTCCTCCCACTTGTCGTAGTCCTTCGGCGGATACGCCCACCCGGTGTAGATCTCGTCGTACTTCGCCCGCGGCGTCCAGTGGTGGCGGTAGGGATGCGACTTCACCGATAGCGCCTCGGGCATGAAGCCGATCTGGACGTACGGCCGCACCCCGTTCTCCAGGTAGGCGTCGAAGATCCCGTCGACGATCTCCCAGTCGTAGATCGGGCGACCCCGGCCGTCCTCGCCGTACATCCCGGTCGAGCCCCACTTCAGGGCCGCCTCCCCGTTGCCGCTGGTCATCAGGTTGTGCGCGCGGAAGAACACCTGCTTGGGCTTCATCTCACCCAGCTCCCCCAGCAACTCGCGGCCGTGGGTCATCGTCGCATAGTTCGGCTCGTCGGCACCGAAGAAGCGCCAGATCGGCTTGAGCGGCCCCATCGGCCGGTCCGCATCGACCCGGATCTTCACCTCGAACGGATCCTCGGCGACGAGGGGCGCGGCGCAGGCGGCGAGCAGCAGCAGCGTGGGTTTCATGATCCCACGACTACGCCATCGCCGAGGCAGGCCAAGCCCCCTTCCCCGTCATCCGGCCCAAAAATCAGGCGCCCGGCCCGGGAGGTGTCGGATCCCTACCAGCCGGTGTCGCATCCGTCCCGGAGGCCGGCGGCGCGGACCCGCCGTCGACTCCCGTGGCTTCCCCTGCCGGCGGCGCGGGCGGCACCGCGCCGGGGACGTTCGCGGGCGGGGCCTTGACCCAAGCCGGAGCCTTGGGGGTGACGTCCGCATAGATCGCCACCAGGCCCATGCCGATCAGGCCGACCAGCCCGGCATAGCCGGCGGTCATCGCCGCGGTCATCCCGACCACGAAGGGCGTGAAGATCAGCAGGCCGACCACCATGAAGCTCGGCTTCACCTCGTAGGCGTGGATCACCAGGCGGAGCCGCGAGCGGGCGAGGCCCAGCCCCATCAGCGTGAAGCAGAGCACCGCGGCGACCGCGTTGAGGTGCCAGAACACGCCGGCCTCCTCGGTGCGCATGCCCGCCAGGCCGATCGCCACGAAACCCGAGATCCCCGCCGAGGCCAGGAACAGGCACATGGTGGCGATCCTCCCGCCGAGCCCGCGGAACGACGAGGCGCCGATCGCCCCGGCACACACCACCGCCGACAGCCCGAGCACGGTCAGCGTGCAGGCCAGGTCGCGGACCAGTTCCACGCCGCCGATCTGGTAGCGGACCATCACGTAGGGAAGCAGCGAGAACAGCGTGAGCACGCTCAGCGACCACAGGCTGAAGAACTTGCCCCGCACCACCTTCCAGCGGCTCAGCTGGGTGAGCAGCAGCAGCTCGTGGTTGCCCTCGTCCAGCTCCTGCCGCATCAGCACCAGCCCGCCGAGCGGCATGATGACCGCGCAGATCACCGTGATCACGACCCACAGCGGCCCGGACTCCCAAAGCAGGGCCAGGTTCATCATGCCCACGAGGTCCGAGAAGCGGTCGGTCGCCCCGGTCTGGAACTCGAGCACCACCGCCGCCACCGCCAGCACGTGGACGGCCAGGAAGGGAATCACGAAGCTTCCCCGGCGCATGTTCTGGCGCATCTCCTTGACCAGCATCGGACCGAAGCGATCCGGCAGGTCGTGCTTCAGGGCGGTCTCCACGCTCGCGATCCTCCACGATCGCCCCCCGAAGGCAAGGCGGCGTGGCGCCGTGCCCGCGAAATTCACATGTGAAGCCGCGGTGAAGCCGCCGGGCTACGCGAGCAGGTCCCGGACGATGTGCCCGTGGACGTCGGTCAGCCGGTAGCGCCGACCCTGGTGCAGGTGCGTCAGGGCCGTGTGGTCGACTCCCATCAGGTGGAGAACGGTCGCCTGCAGGTCGTGCACGTGCACCGCACCCGGCGTGAAGTGGTGCTTGGAGGGATGCAGCGGGTTGCCGTCGGCATCGGCGATGTTGTAGCCGTACTCGTCGGTGTGGCCGTAGCTGGTCCCCGGCCGCACCCCGCCGCCGGCCATCCAGAGGGTGAAGCAGCGCGGGTGGTGGTCGCGCCCGTAGTTGGTCGCGGTCAGCTTCCCCTGGGAGTACGAGGTGCGTCCGAATTCGCCCCCCCAGATGACCAGGGTGTCCTCGAGCATCCCGCGCTGTTCGAGGTCGCGGACCAGCGCCGCCGACGCCTGGTCGGTTTCCAGGCACTGTCCCCGGATCGCCTTGGGCAGGTTGTCGTGCTGGTCCCAGCCCTGGTGGTAGAGCTGGATGAAACGCACGCCCCGCTCCGCCAGCCGCCGCGCCTGCAGGCAGTTCGCGGCGTAGGTCCCCGGCTTGCGCGCGTCCTCGCCGTAGAGCTCGAACACCGACTCCGGCTCGTCGCCCAGGTCGGTGACCTCCGGGACGCTCGCCTGCATGCGGAAGGCCATCTCGTACTGAGCGATCCGCGACTCGATCTCGGGATCGAGCTCCCGTTCGAACTGGATCCGGTTCAGCGCCGACATGGTGTCGAGCATCGCCCGCCGCCCGGAGCGGCAGATCCCGTCGGGATTGGAGAGGTAGAGCACCGGGTCCTTCCCGGAGCGGAAGCGCACGCCCTGGAACTTCGAGTCGAGGAAGCCGTTTCCCCACAGCCTCGCATACAGCGGTTGGCCGCCCTGCCCGGCCGAGACGAGGACGATGAAGCCCGGCAGGTTCTCGTTCTCCGAGCCGAGGCCGTACGAGAGCCAGGCCCCCATCGAGGGGCGCCCGGCGATCTGCGAGCCGGTCTGGAAGAAGGTGATCGCCGGGTCGTGGTTGATCGCCTCGGTGAACATCGACTTCACGAAGCACAGCTTGTCGACGATCGACGCCGTGTGCGGCATCAACTCGGAGACCCAGGCGCCCGACTCGCCGTGGCGCGCGAACTTGAACTGGCTCCCGGCGAGCGGGATGGAGGACTGCTGCGCCGACATCCCGGTGAGGCGCTGGCCGCCGCGGACATGCTCGGGCAGCGGCTCGCCGTTCATCCGCTCGAGCAGCGGCTTGTGGTCGAACAGGTCCTGCTGCGCGGGGCCGCCGGACTGGAACAGGTAGATGATCCGCTTCGCCTTCGGGGCGAAGTCCGGCGGGGTGACGCCGTGGCCGCGGCCGCCGAGCAGCGACGCCAGGGCGGCGCCGCCGATGCCGGCCGCACCGCGCTTGAAGAAGTGCCGGCGCGTCAGCCCGGCCAGGTGCTCCGGAGTCATCGGGTCCATACCGTGGAGTCGAGGTTGAGGATCGCCTGGCAGACGACGGCCAGGGCCGCCAGCTCGACCGGGTCCCGATCGCGACCGAGCTCGCTCGAGCCGGAGGCAAGGTAGGCCTCCGCGGCCTTCGGGTCAGCGCGGAACTTCTCCGCCTGCGCGTCGAGCAGCCCCTCCAGGAGCTCGAGCTCCCGCGGGGTCGGCCCGCGGGTCGCACAGGCCCGGAAGGCGGCGGCGATCCGCTGGTCGGCGGGCAGCGCGGACACCCGGGCCGCAAGCGCCCGTGCCGCCTCGACGAACTGCACGTCATTGAGCAGGACGAGTGCCTGGAGCGGGGTGTTGGTGCTCGGGCGCCCCACCGTGCACACTTCCCGCGTCGGCGCGTCGAAGGCCAGCATGTTCGGCAGGGGCGCGGTGCGCTTCCACACCGAGTAGACCGAGCGCCGGTGGAGGTCGACGCCCACCGACTGCCGGTAGGGCGGAGACATCGAGTTCGACTCCCGCCAGAGGTCCTCGCCCGGCTGGTAGGGCGAGACCGGCGGGCCGCCGCGGCGCTCGTCGAGCAGGCCCGAGACGAACAGCGCCAGGTCGCGCAGCTGTTCCGCGGCCAGGCGCCGCACCGGCCCGCGGGCGAGCAGCCGGTTGCCGGGATCGCGCTCGCGCAGGTCGGCACGCACCCGGCCGTCGCGCCCGTAGGCCTCGCTCAACACGATCATCCGGCACAGGCGCTTCAGGTCCCAGCCGTGGTCGACGAAGTCCCGTGCCAGCCAGTCCAGCAGCCCGGGATGACTCGGCAGCGCGCCCTGCAACCCGAAGTTGTCGGCGCTTTCGACGATGCCGCGCCCGAAGAACCCCGCCCAGATTCGATTCACGAAGACCCTCGAGGTGAGCGGGTGCTTGTCACCGGTCAACCAGCGGGCCAGGCCCAGCCGGTCCCGGGGTTCGCCCGCGGGGAAGGCCGGCAGGATCTCGGAAAACACATCGCGCTCGACCCGGCGGTCCTCGGTGCGGGGAGCGTCGTACGCCCCCCGCTCCAGCACGTGGGCCGGCACCGGCTCGGGCGTCTCGCGCATCACCGGCACCTCGAACACCGCGTCCTCGGCGGCAATCCGGGCGCGCCGCGCCTGCTGCAGCGCGACGGCGGCCTCGCGGCACGGCGGGTCGATCGCCGACACCCAGAACCGCCGCAGCGCTTCCTCCCGCGACGGATCGCCGAGGGCCTCGCCCCACGCCTCCGGGCGCTCGAGCGCCTCGACTTCGAGCTCCGAAAGGGCGCGTGACCAGATTCCCAGTTCGTCGACCTCGCCGTTCCGGAAACCCCGGTCGCGAAAGCGCGCTCCGATCGTCGCCTCGCCGTTGCCATGGGTTCTCGTCGCGATCGACTTGCGGACCTCGTCCGCAAGCACCTCGAGCTCCTGCCGCTTGCCGTCGAAGAACACGCGGATGCCCCCGGCGCGACTGGAACCATCGTAGCTGACCGTCAGGCGGGTCCACTCGCCCCGCGGGATGGCGGCCAGGGTTCGCACCCCGAGCGCGTTCCCCGGCCAGTCCCGCACCAGCGCCACCTCGGCCCGCCCCCCGGCGAGGCGGATCTCGAGACCGTTGTAGCCGACGTCGGTGCCGAAGCTCCGGTGCAGCACCATCGCCGACTCGGGGACCTGCTCGGGATCGCGGAGGACCAGGTCGACCGTCCAGGGGTCGCAGCGGTCGTACTGCAGCCGGCCCGGCAGCGCCACCCCGGTGTCCCCGTCGAGGCGGAGGGCCTGCCCGGAACGCCCCGGAACCCGCTCGGCACCGCCGGCCCGGACCGGCTCCGTCGCCACCGCGTCGTCCAGCTCCTCACGGTCGAAGTCGAGCCGCGAGACCAGGTCCACCACCGGCATCTCCCGCGGTGCCTCGGCCCGCCAGGCCTCGAAGCGGGGCCCGGACTCTGCCCGGCGGCGCT
>Ga0207814_100671_pt1 | contig 15577 bp, 7 predicted proteins | sample TtaePargueraPR_7_FD_187755 | JGI IMG/M metagenome (GOLD analysis project Ga0207814, IMG submission 187755) | Aerobic enrichment media microbial communities from Bioluminiscent Bay, La Parguera, Puerto Rico - Tt and P1 (2) (SPAdes) | ecosystem: Environmental > Aquatic > Marine > Unclassified ... | reverse complement strand
TTCGCCCGCCTGCCGATCCGCGTCGCCACCGGCACTTCGTTGGCGGTGATCGCCGCCAACGCGCTGGTGGGATGGATTTCCCACCTGCCGGCGAGCGCGGGGCACGGTCCGCTGACCGCGCTGTTCGCCTCGCTGGCGGTGCTCGGCACCCTCGCCGGAAAGCGCCTCGCGGCCAAACTGCCGGCGAGGCGCCTTCGTCAGGGATTTGCGGGGATGGTGCTGGTGACCGGCGGGCTGGTGCTGTGGCAGAGCCTGGCCGCCTGAGCCGGGGACTCAGCGGTTCGGGCCGCCCGGACCCCGGCCACCGCGGCCGTTGCGCGGTCCGGGGCCTTGCCCGTTCGGGCCCGGGCCGCGGCCGTTGCCGGCGCGGTTTCTCGGGCCGTTTCCGCGACCCTTGCCCTGGCCGCGGGCCTCGCCGCACTTGCAGTTGCCGGCGCACTCGTTGCCGCAGGCCCCGGGTTGTTGCGGGGAGCCGAGGATCTTCTCGAAGTCCGCGGCCGCCAGCGCGACCGGCACGTAGGTCCCGCCGCGGTTGGCGAGATTGCGGTGAAAGGCGCGCAGGTGGTTGTTCGACGCGGCCTCGAGGCCGGCGAGCGCCTCCTTGTGCTTCGGCATGTCGACCTGGCCCCGGCGAAGGTCGGCGATGTCGTGCTCCTCGAGGCGGACGCCGACCCGACAGGCGTCGACCGCCGACTTGCGTCCCTCTTCGAGCCAGTTGGTGTAGAGCTCGTCGAGGCCCTCCGAGATGAAGCGCCGGCCCTCCGGGGGGCGCGGCATCTCGATGCCCTCCGCGCGCAGCACCTGCGCCATCACCTCGCGGTGGCGGGCCTCGGAGCGCGGGATGTTCTGGAACGGGCGGATGCCCGGGTGGGTCTTTCCGAGTTCGACATAGAGGTCGTGGGCGAGGACCTCCTCCTCGTAGAGGCGCACCAAGTCGTCCTTCCCGGCGGCGAAGGCCAGCTGGGGAAGGGTCAGGGCGATCAGGATCAGTGTTTTCATGGCAGTGGTGGGTTGGCGTGTCGTGTCCAGCGGACACACCCACCCTCGCTTGGGATGCATGACCGGAAGATGACGGCGTCGCCTTTAATCCCCGTCGCGCGGCGCCTGATGGTGGGCGCCGCCGAGGATGCTGCGGGCGTCGAAGCCGTGGTTGGCCAGGATGCGGGCGGCGAAGTAGCTGGTCTTTCCCATCTGGCAGACGGTGAAGACCGGCTTCGACTTGTCGATCTCGTCGAGGCGGTCGCGGAGCGCGGGCAGCGGGATGTTCCGGGCTCCGGGAACCGGGAGCTTCTCCGCCGCCGCCGCGGGGCGGACGTCGATGATCTGGCCGTCACCGGCTTCCTCGAGGCTCTGCACCGGTACCAGCAGGCGGTCGCGGACGTTGGTCGCGGCAAAGCCGGCGGTGTTGATCACGTCCTTGGCGCTGCCGAAGGGCGGGGCGTAGGCGAGCTCGAGGTGCACCAGGTCGTCGATCGTCATGTCGGCCCGGATCGCGGTGGCGAGGACGTCGAGGCGCTTGTCGACGCCGTCGCAACCGACCGCCTGGCCGCCGAGGACCCGCCCGTCCTCGGGGGACCACAGCAACTTGAGGGTGATGGTCTCCGCACCGGGGAAGTAGGAGGCATGCGAGGGGCCGTTGACGGTGACTGTCCGGTAGGGCGCCCCGGCCGCGGCGAGCCGCTTCTCGCTGGCTCCGGTGATGCCGGCGGCGAGACCGAAGACGCGAACGATCGAGGTGCCGAGGGATCCGGGGTAGGGGAGCGTCCGCTCGCCGAGGAAGATGTGGTCGGCCGCCGTCCGGCCCTGGCGGTTGGCCGGTCCTCCCAGGGCGATTCCGACGTGCCCGCCGAGGAGCGGGTCGGGCGACTCGCACACGTCGCCGACCGCGTAGACGTGCGGGGAACTGGTGCGCTGGAACTCGTCGACGGTGATGTGTCCCCGCGGGCCAAGCGCGATCCCGGCGTCGCGGGCGAGCTGGCTCTCCGGCCGCACGCCGATCGACAGGATCACCAATTCGCTTTCCCGGGTGCGGCCGCTCTTGAGCCGGGCGGTCACGCCGGTGTCGGAGCCGGAGAAACTCTCGATGCCATCGCCAAGGATCAGCTCGACGCCCTGGCGGCGGAGCTCGCGGTGCAGGGGCCGCACGAGTTCGGGATCGAGCTGCGGCAGCACCTGCGGCAGCAGCTCGACGAGGGAGACCTGCTTGCCGAGGTGGACGAACTGCTCGGCCATTTCGAGGCCGATGAAGCCGCCGCCGATCACCGCCACGGACCTGCAGTCGACGGCCCGCTCGATGATCCGGTCCATGTCCTCCAGGTTGCGCAGCGCGAGAATCCGCGGGTGATCGATGCCCGGCAGGGGCGGTCGCAGCGGGCTGGCTCCGGGAGAGAGGATGAGCTCGTCGTACTCGAGCGTCGACTCCACCCCGTCGGCGAGCGAGCGGAGGGCCACCGTCCGGGCGGCGGGATCGATGCCGGTGGCCTCGGTGAGGGTGAGGACCTCGAGATTGAGCAGCTGGCGGAGCGAGTCGGGCGTCTGGACCGCGAGCTCGGCCCGCTCGGCGATCTCGCCGCCGATGTGGTAGGGCAGGCCGCAGTTGGCGAAGGAGACGTCGGGTCCGCGCTCGATGACGGTGATGCGGGCGGTCTCGCTGTGGCGTCGCGCCCGGGCGGCGGCCGAGGCCCCGCCGGCGACGCCGCCGATGATGACGATGCGTTTCGGTTTCATGGTGGGATCAGGCATGGAGGGCCGCGGACATGGCGCGACAGAACGAGCCAAGGGCCCTCGACTCGAGCCGGTAGAAGACCCGGCTGCCGGCGGTTCGCGAACGGAGCAGGCCGACCTTCACCAGCTCGGACAGGTGGCGAGAGCAGGCCGGTTGCGAGAGGGGCAGCGCGCCGACGATGTCCATCGACGCGGCCTCCTTCCGCCCGGCCAGGAACTGCAGGATCGCGATGCGTGCCGGGTGCGAGAGGGCCTTGCCGAATCCGGCCAGCGCCACGAGCTTCGGGTCGAAGGCTTCGAGCTTGGGTTGAGGCATATCTCATATCTGAGATGTGAATTGATGGTGTCCAAGGGCAAAGTGGCGCTTGCGAGGATGGGGGGAGCGAAGGGCGGAAAGCGCGGAGGCCGGCCGTGCCCGAGCGCGCGACGGTTTCCCGCTGGAGCTTCGCGGTGAATCGAGCGCCCGACGCGTGCGCTTCGAGGGCGCTAGCGATCGACGGGGGGCGACGGGTTGTCGTTGGCGAGCCGGAAGACGAGGTCCAGGGCCTCGATCAGGCGCTGCCGGAGGGTCGTCGCGGATGCCGCCAGGCGGCGTTGTTCGTTCTCGTAGCAGGCGGGCCCGTCCGCCGTTTCGATCGGGATCGGCTCGAGCCCGAAGGCGCGCAGGTCGTAGGGACTGGCGGCCATGTCGAGGTCGCGCAGCTCCAGCGCGAGCTCGAAGCACTCGAGGAGCAGCCCGGACCCGATCCAGGGCATCGACTTCGCGGCCCACTTGTAGAGGTCCATGTTGGCATGGACGCAGGCGGGTTGTTCGAAGCGCTCCCGCTCCAGGAGGCTCGGCTGGAGCCGGTTGAGCGGGCGGGTGTCGGGGTGGAAGAAGCGGAACGCGTCGAAGTGGGAACACGCGAGCGGGCGGGACTCGACGAGGTGGTCGATCTCGTCCTGCGGCAGCCGGAGCTTCAGCGAGCCGGCGTGGCGGACCTCCAAGCCGCGATAAACCATCGCCCACTCATGGAGGCCGTGGCAGGCGAGGATCGGGGCGCGTCGGGCGGTGAGTTGCAGCAGGTTGCGGATCCAGCGGAGGCGTTCCAGCCTGTGCGGACCGAGATGGGAGGGATCGGCCGTCACCGTGTCGCCGTCGCGCCGGTACGGGGGGCGCCGGAAACGCGTGGGCGGGCGGCTGGTGAGTCGGAGTGAGGTCCCGGCGGGAGGGTGCCACTGCTCGAGCTTCGAGAAGGAGTAGGGGTAGTAGGTGAAGAGGAAGTCCTCGACCGGGTGGGGGACGCCGGCGTCGCGGCGCCTCCGGGCCGGAGCGGTCCAGCGCGAGGCCCGGGCGAGGTGGGCGGCGGCCAGGGACCGCCAGTGCGGCTCGGTGAGTGCTTCGGGTTGGACCGCGGGTTGCGACATGAGGGGGTGGCGACCGGTGTAGGCGATGCCTTGGGAGAAGAAACAAAAAATCCCTTGCGTGCCGGACTTCTCCGGCTAGTCTGCCGGCCCGCCCCGAAAGGGGTGGCCAAAACAACAATCGCGGGGTGGAGCAGCCAGGTAGCTCGTCAGGCTCATAACCTGAAGGTCACAGGTTCAAATCCTGTCCCCGCCACCACTTTCAAAGCCCTGTAGCTCAGTGAGTTGCAGGGCTTTTTGGTGGCTGGATTCCGGGGGCTCGAAAAGCGGCGAAATGCAGCAAAATGCGGGTTTTTGAGCGATCTATTGCAGGAACCGTTGCAGGAAAGTCCCTCCGGCTTTGACCGGTGGGGCTAACACCCAAGCCGGGGAAAATGGGTCGGTGCTCCCTTCCTGCAATAGGGTGTTGCAGGAAACGTGGCTCAGCCGCTTCCAGGCCGTTCGTGCTCAGGGGGCAATTGAGCTTTCGATCCAGGTATCGAGGCTCTGGATGTCGGTCAGCCGGCGAGCGCGAGTGTACTCCGGGCGGAGTCTCGCAACTGCGGTGCGAATGACGCCCTCCTGTGCGGCGACCTGAAGCGAGCGGCGCGAGAGGCCGGCTCCCTCGAAGGCCGTCCACCGGGGACGCAAGGTATTGATGCGGACCCGGCCTTCGGAGCTTGAGCGTTCTGAGTCCGACCCCGCACAGCGGGAGGTCGGTGGCGTTGGTCATTGGGCGATTGGACTGGCGGCAACGGGCGATTGCAAGGGTCCGGAAGGAGGGTGTGGGCCAGATTGGACTCGCTGGACCAAGCAGGCTCGACCCCCGCCGATCCAGTAGGCCATGATCCGCTGAATCCGTCATCCACCGGGCCCGCAGGTTCCGGTTTCAAGGCGGGTGCAAATTCAATGGTCCAATCGGGAATGCCGCTTCGCATGTATCACTAGGAGGAAGATTCGCCCCATGCGGCGATTTGACTCCTTCGACAATCAGAACTGAGGAGGACAAATGTACCGCAACTGCAAGAGCGCCAGAAACAGCAGGAGGCTGGATCAGAAAAACGGCTCACCAGCTGGAAGGTCTATGGATTCTCTGCGAGCGACGAGGTCACCCCGATCCCGACTCGAAGCGGAACTGAGCGCCAGGATCGGTCGGGCTGGGATGATTGGCCGGTGTCGGGAGGTCTTGATCTGTGCCGCGATTGCTGCGGTTGGGTTGAATCCAGGTAGCGCCCAGATTCCCGACGCGTTCCCTCGGCCCATCGGGACGGTTCTCGCCATCGAGTCGACCGACGACACCATCTACCTCGGCGGGAAGTTCTCCCGGGTGTCCGATGTCTCGAGTCACGGCATCGCCGTCGATCTCACCACTGCACGGTTGGACCTTGAATGGCCTCACATCGACGGGCCGGTGAATGTCGCGATCCCCGATGGGCAAGGCGGGCTCTACATCGGAGGCCAGTTCGCCAAGGTGGGATCGTACCGCCGAAACCGGGTTGCACGCCTGAGAGGTGACGGCACGGTTGATCCCGATTTCGATGTGGATGTCGCGATTGCCTACACGTCGGTTTCCGACTACCCCGAAATTGATCCTCCACAAACCGTCGTAGGCTACGGGGCCTCCCAGGTGCACGCCATGATGTTGCACGACGGAATGCTTCTCCTGGCCGGGAGGTTTGACACTGTGAACGGGGGTGAGACTCGGGTGTCGGTCGCCGCCGTCGACCCTAGAACCGGGACCGCGCTCGACTTCAGCCCGAGAATCGAGGACATCTTTCGGACGTCCGGGGCCTATACGGGCCGGTGGACCCGGACCCAGCCGGGCGAGATCACCGCAATGGCGGTCGCAAGCGATACGCTGTATTTCGGGGGCGAGTTCAACACCATCAACCGGGATCCGGTGGCGGGCGGGGAGGGCGTGGAGCGACGCCGCCTGGCTGCCATACGGCTTGACGGCGCTCTCACCGATTGGAATCCGAATGCAACGGCGGGGTATGCGGAAGATCACGAACTTCTCCAGGCGGGCCAACTCGTGGTTGACGGGCCAGCTATCTGGGTGGTCAGAAAACTTGGAGCCAGCGGAAACCGTATTGGCACCGAAGTGATTCCTTACGGACTCGCGAAGCTGGGCCTCGCCTCCGGTGCGCTCTCCTCGTGGAGGATGATCCTCGACCCATCCAATCCGATTTCGCAAGTCCTGAACGTTTCGATTCAAGGAACCGAACTGTTCGTCAATGGGACCACTTTAACGGGAGCGCGGTCCGTGATGGTCTACGCCCACCGCGTCGCAGGTCTGACCCGTGACGCGCTTTGGACGGAGAATGGCTGGTTCCAGGGGGCGACCGTCTCCGGGTCTACAATGTTCGGAGCGGATGGAGGAGTCCTTAGCCAGATCGATCTGGGATCCGCCACCAGCACTCCGGTAGCGGCGGACTTCAGAATCACGGATCAGTTGATTGTCGGACCCCGTGGCGACGCGAAGGAAGTCCGTACGGCTCTTCGCGTTGGCGACCGTTTGTTTGTTGGGGGGAACCTCGGGCTGATGAGCCTGGACACCTACCAGAGCAAAAGAGACGGTATCATGGCGATAGACCGTCGAACCGGGCACTCGCTGACGTGGAAGCCTTCGGTGTTAGGCACGGTCCGGGACCTGTGTGTCACCGAGGACGCGGTCTATGTGGCGGGGGAGTTTGACCAGGTCGTCGCACCGGGCCTCGATCCGGCCGACAGCGCCAACCACGTACCGCGGCGCAATCTTGCGGCATTTGATCGAGCTAGCGGTCAGGTTCTGCCATGGAATCCGGACGTCAATGGGCCGGTCTACGCCGTGGAGGCACATGGGGACGCGATCTATGCCGGGGGCAACTTCGTCCGCGCCAACGGCGACCATTCTCGCGAGTTCCTCGCTTCCTTCGACCCGGTTAGCGGAGCCCTCACCGACTTCAATCCGCAGCCGGACTTCTTCGTCCGTGCACTGGATTCGGACGGGAGCCGCCTCTATGCGGGCGGCTTTTTCTATTCGCTGGGCGGTGGGGCATCTCCCCGCACCGGGGTCGCCGCCTTCGATCTCGACGGCGAGCTCACCGACTTTGCGCCCGAGATCAACGTGGGCTTCGAGACCGGGGTGCACACCCTGGTCGCCAAACATGGCCTCCTCTACGTGGGAGGGGATTATCCCGGTCCCGTGGGAGGTGATGTCGAGCGTCCGTTCGTTGCCGCGTTCGACCTGCAAAGCGGGCTCCCCACCGATTGGAATCCGGCCCCCAACGCTCCGGTCTACTCGATCAGCGTGGGCGATTCGTTGGTCGTGCTCGGCGGTGAGTTCACGTCGTTGTACTGGAACCAAGAGGCGCCCCTCCAGAGGCGTTGGCTCGCGGTGGTCGACAGGGAGACCGGTCTGGCGACGGTTGACGATCCGCTGGGCGATCACTCGGCCTTCAAAACTGCGGAGAGTGTCGAAGGGCAGGTAGATCCGGGCGGCATGGCCGTCACCCGCACCGCATTCTCAGACCATCAGCTCTGGGTGGGGGGAACGTGGGGTGGAACCGAGTGGGATCCGGTCCTAGGCTTCACCACCAACGGGCCCGGCCCGGTCCCCGGGTTTGCGCTCTACCGCCTCATCGACGGAGACATCGACGAAGACGGACTTTCGGATTCATGGGAGATGACCTATTTCGGGAATCTCGAGCAGGGCTGCGAGGACAACCCCGACGGCGACCACCTCACCAACTGCGACGAGTTCGAGCAGGGTGCCAATCCAAACCTCTTTGACCTGCACCCGGACGATTGCCCGGGAGGTGCCAACGACCTCCATGTCCAGCAGGTCGGGGCGGACCTCCATCTCTGCTGGCACGCCGGGGACGTCGTTCCCAGCAACGACCTGACGGTGTATCCGTCATTTCAGGTCCAGCGACGGGTCGGTGAAAAGGCGTGGGAGGACTTCGGTCCGTATATCCCGGGCCGGAGAGCCGGCGCTCCGGAATTCCATACGGTGAACCTGGGCCCGGACGCGGATCCGAGCGACTTCCGGCTGATTGCCATCGCGGATCTCGCCTACGAGGACCTTACGGGGCTCGATCTGAGCAACGCGGATCTCCGCCGCGCCAATCTCCGCGGTGCCAACCTGCGTGGTGCGAATCTCTCGGGAACCGACCTTCGGCAAGCCTACCTCTTCGGCGTGATTCTGGAGAACGCCATCCTGAATCAGACGCAATTTGATGTGCATCCGGACGAAGCCAAAACCGTCGCCTATGGGCTGGGTGTCAGGCGAGTGGGGGAGGACCATGTGCTCTACTGGAAGTCGGAGAATCTGGTTCCGGGTCGGTCTACCATCATTCTGCCGGGCTTCCTGTTGCAAAGGGGCTGGGATCTTGAGAACTGGAGCGATCACGACTACGAGTTCGAGGGGCAAGTCGGTGGATCCAGTGCGGATGAGCGCTTCTTCTCGGTCAATCTCGGGCCGCCGAATGAGGCTGAGGAGTTCTTCCGGGTTCTGAGGACCATCGATCTTCGCAACCGAGATATGAAATACTGGAGCCTTCAGGATGCTGACCTTCGCGGCGCGGACCTCAGCGGAGCCGATCTCGCCGGGGCCTATCTGACCGGCGCAGACCTACGGGACACCAACCTTGCGGGGACGAATCTCTCGGGGGTCAGCAACGGAGCGGGCGATCTGAACGGATGCTGGCTCGCAGGTTCGAACATCCATGAGGCAAACGTCGAGGGCAGGTCGATCTCTCACCTCGGCGGTGAGCCCGATGCTCCCGGCTACGAGGCCCTCCCGCTCCTTCGTCCACAGGTCGATCTGTCCACCTACTCGGAGGACAATCCCGTGGTTCCCGGTCTCGCGATCAGCCACGACCACGCCCTGATTTCATTCGAGCCGTCCACGACCACCGAGCAGATGAACGCGGTGCTTAGCGAGTATGCGCTCTGGGTAGTAGGAACAATTCCGGGGGATGGTGAGCGAACTGGGTGCGTCATTGTTCGGGATCGACGCAATCTCGATCATGTGGGGTTCTGCGAGATTGTAGAGAATCTCTGTGAGGACCCGCGGATACGGTGTGCGGTGGAGGATGCTCTGCTTGAGCCCGCTGTGCTTCCCCTGCCTCACGTTGCACCGGCATCCTTGGATGACAGAAAGAACTGGGGACAGATGGGAGTTAACTGGAATCTCGAAGCAATACGTGCTCCTCAGATGTGGAGTTTTCTAGACTATGCCCTTTCAAAAGGGGAGAAGGTAATGGTAGGTGTCCTTGATGGTGATTACTCTTTAGGTCACGAAGATTTGGTCTTTGAATACCATCACGGTGCTCAAACGTCAGTCGCTAATGCTAAAGTGCATGCTAATCACGTAGCGGGAATAATTGGCGCTAGGCATAATGGTATTGGCGTTGATGGTGTCTGCCCTGGGGGGGGTATTGGGATGTGCTCAGAAAAAAGATATCCATCCAGTTTGAGTTTTATTGACATTATTGACCAGGCGTTCTACGGAATAAATGGATCTGTTGTTAAAATTATTAATGTGAGCATGGGATGGTCTGCCAATAGCGATCCTCCGGTGAGTGGGGAGATGATGAGCATGGTTGAGCGGAACGCGCGTATTTTCATGGAAACGATTGGTGATTCGCAGGATGGGCCGCTTATTGTCAACTGCGCAGGAAACCGATCGCGGCCTCCGGATTTGGTGGACGCGTGGTGGAATACCGGGATGGCTTTTGCTGCTCTTCAGGGGGTCGTGCCATATCGACTCGCCGAGAATGTGCTGGTGGTTGAAGCTCTCTCCAATGGTGGTTCCGTTAGGTGGCCGCAATCAAATCGTAATGGGAACATTGCCGCTCCAGGTCAGAGTATTTGGAGCGCGGGGCTCGCGCCTGGAGGGTACTTCGAGGCTAATGGGACATCTATGGCGGCCCCTCATGTGTCAGGTGTTGCGAGTTTTTTGTTGTCACTGGATCGCGACTTGAAAGCTAGAGATCTCGCGCGAATCATAAGGGAATCGGCTGGCTCGTCAGGTTGCGTCGACGGGTTCGCAGCATGTCTGGCGATCGACGTCTTCAGGCAGAACGATGAGATCCTTCAAGTGCTTCTTGATATCGACGACGGAACCAAGGACGGGAACACCCGTATCGACCGTGAAGGCAAGGATTATCTTCATGAGAATCAAAACCTATTCAATGACGTGGGTAGTCGGCTGATTCTCGGGGATGGCGAGGTGAACATGTCGGATTTCCGGCGGTGGAGGGACTGGCTGCTGCAGTCGGAGGGGAGTAGGCACGGTGCGGCCCTGCAGTTGGACGGGAGTGATGATCACCCCAAGAAAGACCTGAATCGCAATGGAGAAGTGGAGACTCCCGAGCTTGAGAATCGTTTTCCGCGCGGCGACTTCAATGGCGACGGCCGGATCGACCGCGACACCAGGGAGAAAATGCCAGGCAGATTCGAAGGAAGAGAGATGACGGACCTCGAGGTGCTTCAGGAGCTGTTTCAAGATGATGATTATGAGAAAGTGGAGCTATACGATTTGATTGAATCGGGTGACCTGCACGTGTGCACCGATGCTCTGAAAGGACTCGATCCGAACACGAGGATCCGGATCGCTGTGACTCGGAAGGGGGCATCATTCCCGGAACAGGAAAGGGAATTCAATGGTGGAGCGGACGCACCTGGAATCCAGATCTTCACGCTTCCGATTTGGACGGCTCCCTCGGGGTATGAGTATGAAGTGGTATTGGACGTGAAGGATCAGGAAGGGCGGGAGATTCTTTCTGTGAAGGAAGAGGTAATCATTCCGCTCGGGGGTGATGTGAATTGGGACGTTTGCTTGCCGAAGGTGGTGGCGATTACCATCAATTCGTTTGAGGGGACTGTATGGGATGGGGTGCCGGTTCCGCTCACGATTTGGGGCGTGGCGAATCCCGGCGAAGAGCCTCGCCGCTTCTTTGTGGGGTCGAATGATAAGGAAGAGATCGGGGGGCCAATCTTCAGTAATACCCCCTATACACAGGGTTCGTGGTTCGTGGGGATGGATGCGATCTACGGCTTTCCGAGGCCCATTGGGGATTTTCCTTCCGTCAATAGGAAAGGTGGGTCTAGTTTCATTGCGCTGTCCGAGGATCTTAGTCAAATCTGGGCAAACCTCTCGGTTGGTGCATATCAGACCGACGGGACGTTTACCTACCAGTGGGAATATCAACTGAGATATTACTCAGGAGATGGTACTGAGGACAATCTGGAGCGTCTGTATATCGGAACCGTTCCCAATTCAGAAAACTTCGTTGGAGTCGAGCTCACCGATTTTGAGGTCCAATACGAGCGGCCGGACCAGTAGCACTCGTGACGTCGGGCGTGGAGCTTCTCTGAAGAGCGTTCTTCCGTCCGACGACTTCATTGTCGTGCGCCGAGCTTCTCGGGCAATCGTCTGCGTGTCACATAATTCACGGCAGAGTTCGACAAGCGAGAGTAGGTCGTGGCAGGCTCTAGTTTCGGTCTTGATGGAGGCGACGAGATATTGGAGTCTTACCCTTGCTTTGTGAAGTTGTGCCTGTTCAGGGAATCCGATGAGTCGGGAACGTAAATCAAGCGACAGCGATCGCTCCGGGGTGCCGGCAGAACTGCTGATTCCGCTGGTCTATGAGGAACTGCGCAATCTCGCGGCGTATCGAATGTCCCGGGAGGCGCCGGGGCACACCTTGCAGGCGACCGCTCTGGTCCACGAGGCATGGATCCGGGTGGGGGGCGAGAAGCAGAGCTGGGAGAACCGGGCGCATTTCTACGGGGCGGCGGCCGAGGCGATGCGGCGCATCCTGATTGATTCCGTGAGGCGCAAGCAGGCCGGGAGGAACGGCGGAGGCTTGGATCGCGTGGGGATTGACGGATTGGAGATCGAAGCGCCGGTTCCCGACGAGCAGCTCTTGGAACTTCACGAGGCTCTTGATTTGCTCAGCGAGCATGACGCTCGCAAGGCGGAGTTGGTGAAGCTCCGCTATTTCGCGGGCCTGACGATTGAGGAGACGGCGGAGTTGCTCGGGATCGGAACTTCGACGGCGAAGCGGGACTGGGCCTATGCGAGAGCCTGGATGTTGCAGAGGATACAAGGTCGCACCACCGGGAGCCAGTCCGAACTCCCGTAGATGCTGGTGATGAAGCGGTCCGGACAAGCCAGTGCCAATCGGGGGAGTGAACTCGAGGAGCTCTTCGCCGGTGCTATTGAGCGTCCACGAAATGAGTGGGGAGAATTTCTCGACGCCGCCTGTCCGGATGCCGGCCTGCGACTGGAGGTCGAAGCGCTGCTTCATGCCCACGAGGCGGCGGAGGGGGGAGCGCTTCCGGACATCGGGAGATTTGAGGGCTTTGGGGGTCCGGTCGCGAGGGAGGTCGCGGAACGCATGATACGGGAGGAGCAGGTGCGGCCGAGAGGGAGTGAGGAATCGGGCAAGTGGATCGACCGCTACCGGTTGCTCGAGGAGATCGGGGAAGGGGGATTCGGGACGGTCTGGATGGCGGAGCAGCGTGAGCCGGTGCGGCGTCGGGTGGCGCTCAAGATCGTCAAGCTCGGGATGGACACCCGGCAGGTGGTGGCGCGCTTCGAGCAGGAGCGCCAGGCCCTTGCCATGATGGAGCACCCCAACATCGCGAAGGTGCTGGATGGCGGGGTGACCGAGCAGGGTCGCCCCTTCTTCGTGATGGAGCTGGTGCGCGGGACGCCGATCACCCAGTTCTGTGACCGCGAAAAACTCGACACCCCCGCCAGGTTGCGTCTCTTCACCCAGGTGTGCCGGGCGGTGCAGCACGCCCATCAGAAGGGGGTGATCCACCGCGACCTGAAGCCGGGGAACATCCTCGTCACCGTCGAGGAGGGGGCCGAGCCTGTCCCGAAGGTGATCGATTTCGGAGTGGCCAAGGCGGTCGAATCGAACCTGGTGGAGAAGACGCTGTTCACCCGGTTCGGGCAGATGGTCGGCACGCCGTCCTACATGAGCCCGGAGCAGGCCGGCGCCGATGCCGCCGTCAATGACATCGACACCCGAACCGACATTTTCGCCTTGGGTGTGCTGCTCTACGAACTCCTCACCGGCAGCACTCCTTTCGAAGCCGAGAGGCTGCAGCATGCCGCCCTGGGCGAGGTGCAGCGGATTCTCCGCGAGCGCGAGGCGCCAAGGCCGAGCACCCGTCTCTCGAGCATGGAGCAGGCCCGGCGTGTCACCATCGCCCGGGAGCGAGGCACCGATGCGACGGCGCTCGGGAGGAGTCTCCGTGGCGATCTCGACTGGATCGTCATGAAGGCCATCGAGAAGGACCGGCGCCGAAGATACGAGACCGCGAACGGGCTTGCTCTCGATGTGGAGCGATTTCTCAACCACGAGGCGGTCGACGCCCGTCCTCCATCCACCTTCTACCGGCTGCGAAAGCTTGCCCGTCGGCACAAAGTGGCCCTGACGACCCTCTCCGCCATCGCGGGGACCCTGGTCGCTGGTGTCGTCACCTCCACGCTGTTCGCCCTGCGAGCCCACGAGGCTGAACAACTGGCCAGGCAAAACTTCTCGGGTCTCCAGAAGGCCTATGATGAGCTTGAGCTAGCGAAGCAGGTGGCGGGCGCAGCACATGCGAAGGGGCAGGCCCTCCTGGTCCAGAAGCTTCTCGAAGAAGGCACGGGACTTTTCAATGAGGGGGAGCTGTCCGGCCTCCTTTCGCTATCCGAGGCGGTCGATGCCGCGGACGGAGATCCGGGCCTCGAGGCGAAGGCGCTCGAGCTCTGGAATCTCGCACACGCATGGCTCCCGGGGTCGGTGGAAAGCGTGATGGATTTGCCCTATGCCATCGCCATTTCGCCCGACGGTTCATTGGTGGTTTGGTGCGATGCCCGGCAGCTTTGCTTCTATCGGACAGCGGATCGCTCTACGGTCAGCCGTCCGTTGGATCCCGACCTTTCTGAGGTTGTCGAGCAGCCCAATGGGGATCACTTCTGCCTTCTGGGCCTGGCCTTCTCGAGATGCGGTCGACTGCTGGCTCTCCACAACCCGCAATTCGGGGTCGCTCAAGTGTGGGATGTCGGGAGTAGGAGGAATGTCACGGGCCTTCTCCGGCACCCTGGAGATGGTTTCGACGAATCGTTCCGCGACGTCGGCTTGGAGACCGTTTGTTTCAATCCGGATGCCACGAAGCTCGCAACGGTCGCCTCGAACGGGACCGCGTGCCTCTGGGATATCGGGACCGGGACCATGGACCGCCCCGCATGGACATTCAATTTGTCCCCCCGAACCGTCGCCTTCTCGCCGGATGGCCGGCGCCTCGGGGTCGGTCACGCCAAGCGGCGACTGCCGTCCACGGATCCGAATGTGTTCGTCTTTGACCTCGCCAATCCGGAGCGGGCATCTGCGACCCAGGCGACACACATTCGAGCGAACCAGTTTCGGTTCATCGATGAACAGCAGGTCCTGATCCGAGGCACCTCTGCGGTATATCGCTGGGACCTCGGCAGTGGCCAGTGGGAGCCGACGGCAAGCGGTTTCTACGAGGATCTCGATCTCTCTCCGGATCGCTCGCTCTTCGCGGCCGGTTCGAGGGATGGCCGGGCCCGCCTGTTCTCGGCCAGCAGCCTCGAACTGATTTCGCCCCCCTTGGATCATGGTGGGAGCGGCGTCCGCTCTCTGGCCTTTGGAAGGGATGGTTCGACTCTCATTACCGGCGGGCTGGATGGATCCGTCCAAACGTGGAGTTTGGGAGAGTCACCCCGCCGGATCGCGAAGTGGCCACAGCCCGGTAGTGTCGAGGAGGTCGTTGCGAGTAACGCGGCGTTCTACGTTTCAAAGTCGCGGCACCGGGGCGTGATGACCACGGGGAGTGCACTCCTCAGGCGCCTCCCGGTTCCCTTCGAGACGGTGGTTGCGCCGATTCCCGATGGTTGTGACCTGATGGATGTGACTCCAGATGGCAGTCGAGTTCTGCTTCGCTCAGCCGACCGAACGGGTCTCTTGGTGGTCGAGCTTGGAGATCAGGGGGTGCTTGGGACGCCGGTGGGCGTGCTTCCACTTGCTTTGCGGAGCGAGTCCCGACAGATCACAAGCGGGTCGCTTGATGCCCGTGGCGAGCGGTGTGTCTTCGCAATCAAGTCCGCTAGCGCGGATCAGGCAGAGTATTTCCGGTGGGAGATCACCGGGGATGGCCCGGTCATGGCATTCTTCAAGCCCGATGCCGATGCTGCCCCTCGGGTGGGGGGCATTGCTCCCAGGTCGCGGTCGGTGGTCGCGACATTCTCGGCCGACTGGCAGGTGAATCTGGTGGATTTCGAGACTGGCCTCGGGTCGCGGGTAATTCCCATTGATTCCCGGGTGGCCGCGGTTTCGTTTTCAGGCTCTGTGCCCGGTTGCTGGATCGCTTCCCGGCAGGGAACGATCTACCGCTGCGAAGCCGATGGGCACGGGGAGGTGCTTCCGGAGATTCGGAGCGAGGCGTCGATCCTGAGCGCGTC
>Ga0207814_100669_pt1 | contig 15654 bp, 13 predicted proteins | sample TtaePargueraPR_7_FD_187755 | JGI IMG/M metagenome (GOLD analysis project Ga0207814, IMG submission 187755) | Aerobic enrichment media microbial communities from Bioluminiscent Bay, La Parguera, Puerto Rico - Tt and P1 (2) (SPAdes) | ecosystem: Environmental > Aquatic > Marine > Unclassified ... | reverse complement strand
AAGCGGCGCACTGCTTCCAAACGGAATCAGACAAGGAACCCCCTAAAAGACGGATCGGAGTGCGACTGCGCCCGGATAACACCTGCCGGCAGATTGCGGCCCCAAAAAGGCACCGGGCTACACCCCAAAAGAAGGCGGCTAGTATATCGGTTGCTCTGAGGGTTATCCACAAATAGTCCGAAATTGGGGACAACTTTTGCGGGGGAAAGCCCTGTAATATCAAACACTTGTGCAGAAAGTGAACGGGAAGACCCAATGCGGGTCAGAATATTATCCACAACAACCTGTGGATACCTTGGGGTCAACCGGTGCACTTTCACAAATACCCAAGGCAATACAATGGCTTGAAGAAGTGACGCCAAAACCGACCGACCCGGCACCCGCGCTACGCCGACCAGGTCGCTCGTGGCCGGGCAGCTAGCAGCTCACTATCTCCGTCACGAGTCGCGTGAACCCACCCTATAAAAGAAGCAGGCGGCGCTGCGCCGACACCGGCGACACACTCGCCCGGGGAAATACCGAATTTCCGCGGGGAAGTCTCCGATCCCGTTGCTTTGGCTGGCTTCTTTCTATACAATCCGCCGCCTTCGCAGCGCATAGCCCGCTCCGAAGTCTGCCCAGATGGGCAAGCCGCAACGGGCTATTGCCGCAAGCGGTACAGAATCAGGCAAACTCCAGGACATAACTCCCGGACATAACTCCAGGTAGTAACACCATGAAACGTACATTTCAGCCCAGCAACTTGAAGCGCAAGCGCAACCACGGCTTCCGTGCCCGTATGGCCACCAAGAACGGTCGCAAGGTACTGGCTCGTCGTCGCGCCAAAGGCCGCAAGGTTCTGTGCGCCTAAGATTGCCGCTTTGCGAGCAACCTTACACCTGCCACTGAATCATTATGCAGTGCCAACGCAGCGACTTCGCTTTCGCCAAGCCGCTGCGGCTTCTCAATGCGGCGCAGTATCGCGCCGTATTTGATTCTGCGCCGATTCGCGCCGCGCAACCCCAATTCCTGATCCTCGCCCGCCCGAACGAGCTGGACCATCCCAGGCTCGGTCTTGTCATTGCCAAAAAGCACGTCCGCAACGCCGCCGACCGCAATCGCATCAAGCGCATTGCCCGGGAAACCTTTCGCCTGCGACAACACGAACTCTTCCCGCTGGACGCCATCGTGCTGGCGCGGGGGGGCGCAGGAGACCTGGACAACGCCGCGCTGACGAAAATATTCCGCAAGCTGTGGCGCAAGCTGGATCAGCGCGCCCGCAATCCGCAGCCGGACAACCCCGCTACCGGCAAGCCGCGCGGGGCGCACCAGAAAAAGAAAAAAGGCAGCGGCAAGTCCGCCGGGACCAAGCCAGCGAAGACAGGATCCCCGGGGGGACAACCGTGACCTGGCTGGCAATCCGGATGATCCACCTGTACCGGCTGATCGCCAGTCCGTGGGTCGGCAACCAGTGCCGCTTTTACCCCACCTGCTCCCGTTATGCGGAAGACGCATTAAAAACACACGGATTCTGCAAAGGGGGTTATTTAACCCTGCGCCGCCTTATAAAATGCCACCCTTGGCATCCCGGCGGTCTGGATCACGTTCCCCCCGCTCCCGCACAATCGAAAACTCAGGCGGTCGACGAGACTCCGCCACCGCAATAAGGCTATCGACATAATGGATTGGCAACGCTACACGCTGGTCGGCGGCATCGCCGCGGTCCTTCTGGCCCTGGTTTACCAGTGGAACGCATTCAAAGAGGAACACGCCCCGGCCCTCGACCAGAAGACGGTGGTACACCACCAGTCCGCCGAAACCGAGACTCTGCCCAGCAGCCAGACCCAGGCCGGTAATGCAGCACCGGGCGGCAGCAACAGTGGGGACCTCCCGGAAGGTGCCATCCCGGAAGTGGGTGCAACCAGCCAGCCGCAACTTATCAGTGTCAAAACCGATACCCTCAGCCTGCTGATCGACCCCAACGGCGGCGACATCGTCAAGGTCGCGCTGCGCAAGTTCTACGAGAAAATCGACACCCCGGACCGACCGCTGATTCTGCTGAACCAGACCCGCAGCCACACGTACGTGGCCAAGAGCGGGCTGGTCGGCGGCCAGGGCAACTGCTCCGCCGGCCGCCCGGCGTTTTCCAGCGATGCCAGTGAGTACGCGCTGCAGGAGGGAAGCGACACCCTGACCGTCGACCTGAAGCAGTCCCAGAACGGCATCGGCTTCACCAAGCGCTTCACCTTTACCCGCGGCGACTACCTGATCAAGGTTTCCTACCTGGTGGACAACGGGCGCAGCAAGCCGCTGCTGGCCGGCATCTGCGGTGAGATTGTGCGCGACAGCCTGGAGCCACCGGTGGACGTGGGTATCGGTATGGCGCCATTCCTGGGTGCGGCGCTGCACACCAGCGAGGAAAACTACTTCAAGCAGGATTTCGAGGACATCGCCAAGAAACCCACCACCGAGACCATCCAGGGCGGCTGGGTTGCGATGGTGCAGCACTATTTCCTGAGCGCCTGGGTGCCCAATCAGGAAGAACGCAATACCTTTACCCTGCAGCCGATTGGCAACGGCCTCTACAGCATGGGCTTCACCAGTCCGCAATTGCGCATCGAGCCGGGCCAGCAGGGCACGGTGGACGCCTCCTTCTATGCGGGGCCGAAAGACGTTTACAGCCTGGAGAAAATCTCGCCATATCTGGATCTGACCGTGGATTACGGCTGGCTGTGGTGGCTGGCCAAGCCCATGTTCCGGGTGCTCAACTGGATTCACGAGCACATCGTGGACAACTGGGGCTGGTCCATCATCCTGCTGACGGTATTCATCAAGGCGCTGCTGTATCCGCTGTCCGCGGCGGGCCTGAAGTCGATGGCGCGCATGCGCAAGTTTGCGCCTCAGATGAAGAAGCTGCAGGAGCAGTACAAGGACAACCGCCAGAAGCTGGCGGAAGAGACGATGAAGCTGTACCGCCGGGAGAAGATAAATCCGGTGGGTGGGTGTCTGCCCATCCTGCTGCAGATGCCGGTGTTCATCGGGCTCTACTGGATGCTGATGGAGACGGTGGAGCTGCGCCACGCACCGTGGATCGGCTGGATTACCGACCTGTCGGTGAAAGATCCCTACTTCATCCTGCCGGTGATCATGGGTGCCACCATGTGGCTGATGCAGAAATTGCAGCCGCAGCCCACGGATCCGACCCAGGCTAAGATCATGCAGCTGATGCCGGTCATGATGACCTTCTTCTTCCTGTGGTTCCCGGCGGGGCTGGTGCTGTACTGGATTGCCAACAACGTCATTTCCATTGCCCAGACCTGGTTTATCAACAAGCAGGTTGAGGCGGCGAGCAAGTAAGACGCTCTGAACAGGGTTCCGGGCGGCGAAGCACCGGGTGGAATGTTTGGGAACCGCTGTGAATACTTCCCTGTACGCTGCGTCGGCGACGTCCGTGTCGCCGACGCTTCCCAAACATTCCACCCGCCACTTCGCCTTAAGACCAGCCACCAGAGCTTCGAAATTAAAAGGGCCGCAGCAAGCGGCCCTTCCTTTATCTGACTTTTGGATAAACTCAAAGCATGTCCCAGCAAAGCCTCAGTAAAGACACCATCGCCGCTGTAGCCACGCCGCCCGGGCGCGGGGGGATCGGCGTCATCCGCCTGTCCGGGCCAGGAGCGCGGGAGATCGGTGAAACGCTGGCGGGGAAAACCTTCAAGCCGCGGTTCGCGCATTACTGTGATTTCAGCCGCGACGGTCAGTTGCTCGACCAGGGGCTGGCGTTGTTTTTCCCGGGGCCCAACTCGTTTACCGGGGAAGACGTCGTGGAACTGCAGGGTCACGGCGGGCCTGTGATTCTCGATACGCTGATGTCGGCACTGCTGGCAATGGGCGCACGCCAGGCGCGCCCGGGGGAGTTTTCCGAGCGCGCGTTTCTCAACGACAAGCTCGATCTGGCCCAGGCAGAGGCGATTGCGGACCTGATTGACGCGGGAAGTGCCCAGGCCGCACAGAATGCCCTGCGCTCACTGCAGGGCGTTTTTTCCGAAAAAATAGAAGAATTAGCCGCTCAACTGACGCATTTGCGCATCTACGTCGAAGCATCGATTGATTTTCCAGAAGAAGAAATCGATTTTCTTGCCGATGGCAAGGTCGCGGCGGATATCGAGGCACTGCTCGCACAACTGGACCAGGTAGAGGTCGAGGCGCGCCAGGGGACCATCATGCGCGAGGGGATGCAGGTGGCGATCGCGGGTAAACCCAACGCCGGCAAGTCCAGCCTGCTGAACGCTCTGGCGGGAAAAGACACAGCCATCGTCACCGATATCGCCGGCACCACCCGGGACGTGCTGCGGGAACATATTCACATCGACGGCATGCCGCTGCATGTCGCGGACACCGCCGGGCTGCGCGAGTCACCCGACCAGGTGGAGCAGATCGGGATGCAACGGGCCTGGAACGAGATCCGCAGTGCAGACAGGGTGTTGCTGGTGGTGGATGCGGCAGAGCTGCACAGCCTCGATCCGGATCAGGCCTGGCCGGACTTCACCCGCCAGCTGCCGGATCCGGAAAAGCTCACCCTGATCGTGAACAAGATAGACCTGACGGACTACACCGCGGGCCTGCAGGCACACAGTGACGGCGTGCCTATCGTGGCGATCAGCGCCAAGACCGGCGCCGGTATCGAGGATCTGAGGCATCACCTGAAACAGTGCATGGGCTACCAGGCAGGCAGCGAGGGCACCTTCAGCGCCCGGCGTCGCCACCTGGATGCACTCGCGCGGGCGCGGGCATTTATCGTCGAAGGTCAGGCACAGCTGCATGGGAGTGGTGCGGGCGAGTTGCTGGCGGAAGACCTGCGTCAGGCACAGCAGGCGCTGGGGGAAATCACCGGCGCCATGACCGCCGACGAACTGCTGGGGAAAATCTTCGGCAGCTTCTGTATCGGAAAATAGACGCGAAAAGATAGGGGGCGCCGCGGCGCCTCAGGCAAACCTGAGGGTTGCGGTGGTACCCGCCCCCTCCTCGCTGGCCAGGGATACCCGCCAGCCGTACTGCTCACACAACCGCTTCACGATCGCCAACCCCACACCGTAACCGGAACGCGACTGCTCACTACCGCGCACATGGGGTTCATAAATGGTGGCCAGCTTGTCCTCACTGATGCCGCGACCACTGTCGATCACCTGTACCCGGCCGTCCCCGACCCGCACAGCCACCGATCCCGTGTCGGTGTAATTCACCGCATTGCGAATCAGGTTACCCACAAGAATGGCGAGCACGCGCCTGTTCGCGTTCAGCGACAGGCCCTGGCCGCACTCCAGTTCAATGGAGATGCCCTTCTGTGCCGCCAGCTGCGCGATCCCGTCCAGTTCCCGCGCCACTACCTCACGGAGATCGACGACCTCCGTGCGCAGACCTTCATCCTGCTCCCGGGAGAGCACCAGGAAGGCATCAATCAACTCCTGCATATCCTGGCAGGCCCGCTGAATACGATCGACCAGCTTGATGTCTTCGGCTGCCAGCCCCTCCCTGGCCGCGAGCAACTCTGCGGAGATGCCGATCACCGTAATCGGGGTGCGCAACTCGTGGCTGGCATCCCGTGTAAACGAACGCTCCCGGTCGACAAAACGCGCGATACGGCTGCGGTAGTGCTCGATCGCATCCACCAGCATCGCCACCTCGGTATCGAGACTCGGCGGCAGCTTGTCCGCCAGGTCAACCTCGCTCTTCTCCTCGGGTAGTGTTTTCATGATCCGCGCAAGCTCGATGGTCGGGGACACCGCGCGACGCGCACGCAGGTAGCTGAACCACAGCACGAGATACAGCAGCGACAACACGACCGCCAGTGGAACCAGACCGTAGAGCGAGATCAGGCTCTTCACGCCGGAGCGATTGAAAAACAGGAACATGCGCTGGCCGCCGCGGGAACTCACATACAGCGAGTTGAATACATCCGCTTTTACTTCGTGGTAGCCGTCCGCAATGCCCGCCTCCATCTGCCAGGGGAACACGGCGTCGTCCCGGGGAAACAGGTAACCCCGTAGATTCAGAGAATTGGAGAGCTGCACGGCCGGATTGTCGTCCACCAGCTGCCAGTAATGGGCCGTTTCCCGCTCCAGCGCTTCCTGCACCAGTAGCCGCGACAGAAGCCAGTTGGTGAGCAGGATCCCGAGAATCACGGCCGCCCCGATCAGCAGCCCCTGCAGTACAAATGTCCGCAGGATTTTGTCCTGCAGTCGATTATTTCTCATCGGGCACCACCAGCTGGTAGCCACTGCCGGGGTGGTTCAGGATCATATGCCGGGAAAACGGTTTATCGACCTTCTTGCGCAAGTTGTACATGTGGCTGCGCAGGGTGTCGCTGTCGGGCAGGATGTCTCCCCAGACCTTGCGCTCAAGCTCCGCACGGCTCATCACCGCCGGCGAGCTGCGCATCAGCACCTCGAGCAATCTCAGGCCGATCGGGGGTAACCGGATATCCTGCCCCTCGCGCTGCACCTGCAGGGTGCTCTTGTCCAGCACCAGTCCGCCCACTACCAGCTTTTCCCGCGTCAGTTCCGAGCGGTTGCGCCGCAGCTGTGCATTCACCCGCGCCTCCAGCTCGCGGATGGCGAACGGCTTGACCAGGTAATCATCGGCACCGGCATTGAGCCCGGTAATTTTCTCATCGAGAGTGTCGCGGGCGGTCAGCATAATGATCGGTGTATCAAGCCTGGCCTGCTCGCGGATCGCCCGACAAATATCCAGGCCATCGATACCGGGCAGGGAAAGGTCCAGCACAATCAGGTCTGCCGGCCTGGTGGTGGCCAGATGCAGCCCGGTCACACCGTCCGCCGCATAATCCACGACAAAGCCGCGCCCCTCGAAGTAAGACGCAATCATTTCTGCAATATCGCGATGGTCTTCAATGAGCAAAACCGTTCCGTTTTTCTGCATGACCAAAGCCCCCGCAATATTGCCAAAAATAAAAAGCGGGCCCGCCCGGGGCCCGCGTGCATCTCCCGCAAATGCTGCGGAAATCAGTTGGTGAGCACCACCACGCCGAAGTCTGCAACCTCGCCGCCCTGCTCGCTCGGGCCGTACGCCAGTACACTGGCCACTACGCCGCCATCGAGCTGGAAGTTTTCCACATTGATCGCGGCCATGCCACCGGCAACGACCCGAATGTCGTAGGCGCCCGGCGCGACGGTCACATAGTCGGTGATGTCGCCAAACGCGAAGTCGTCCAGCAGCGGTGCGCCGGCGAGGCCGCCCTCGACATCCATCGCCGTAAACTCGCCCGCCGGGGTCACATACACATCCACCGCACCCGCTGCCGGCGCGCCGTGGATTACTTTGACAGACGCCTCGGTCGCCACTGCACGATTGGCATCACCGGTAGCAAGCAGGCCAAACGCGGGGCTGCTCAATACCCGGCCGGCGGCAACCACGGTGTACTCCATGCCGGCTTCCACGGCGAGCTCGTCTGACATAAACACACTGTCGCCGATCATGTCAGTATCCGGGGCAACATCAAACACGTAGCTTGCCGCGGGCACACCGGTATAGGCGCTGTCGCCGGGGAACTGACCCAGGTAGTCGAAGCTCGGGATAAGCTCGACCGGGTCCATGCCCAGGGCCTCACTGGTGGCAAACACCTCCACGGGACCGCCGGCCGCCGCGTTGGCATCCGGCGACAGGTGTACCACCCGCACGCCGGCATTGGTCTCCACGTCGCGCAGCTCTACCGCATCACCGCCCCCGGTCGTCACCAGAAGCTTGACCGGCGATGCCGCCGCCTCGGTGCTATTTTCCGCGGCAATGGCCGTCACTAGCAGCTTCTGACCGGCGAACGCAGTGAGATCTACGGTCCCGGAGTCGTAAACCACATCGTCCTCGACCCCGACACGAATGCGCACCGGCTCTGCAGTGACCGCGCCTGCATCGATGGACTCGCCGAACTCAAAGGCAAACGCCGGCGAAAGGCTGGCAAAATCGTCCTCGGGCGCACTGAGGTAGACATCCACCCGCGGCGCATCCGGAGCCGCATGGGTGACGGTAAGTGCCACCTCGCTGTCCGCCGGCTCAGCGGCAGACTCGTTGACCACCAGGGGCGCGATATCGGCAACCTTGCCCACGGCAATGACGGTCGGGCGGGCGTTTTCTTCGAGGGTGAAGCCCGCCACGTCAATCACTGTGGCATTGCCTCCCGGAATGATCCCCTCGACGGCGATGTCGTAGCTGCCCGCGTCCAGTTCGGCGAAGCCGCTGGTTTCGCCATAATCCAGCCCCTCGATGGCCACGCTGCCGTTGAGCAGCACATTTACCGCGGGTGCATCCGGCGAAGCATGCACGACCTGGATGAAGCCGGTGGCCGGTGGCTCTTCCACAACGGGCTGAAACTCCACTGGATTGTTGTTGCTACTATCCGAGCAACCCGCGATGAAGGCTGCCAGCGGCAGCGCCACCGCCAGCTTCGAAACGATCCCTGAACTTGAGGTTTTCATGAGGCTCTCCTGTTGTGTGAGTGCCACGATAGTGATTTACCCGGCATCAGGAGCGCGTCAAAACGGCGTGAAAATCCTGTGAAGGCTGATTACCGGGGTATCCATCAGTAGTTAACCGGGTATCGATACGATGGCTTGTGAGGCCGAGCGCCCGGCTTGGGGAGCCTCTCTGCCAAACCCTGAAATGCCCAATAACACCCACTCCCCACCCAAACCACAGGAGTTGCTCACAGCCATCCACAAGGTTATCCAGATTGACCCCTTGTTCAGGATCGACACACAGCCATTTATCCCGGAAACCCACAGAGTTACCCACAACGGCGGGCTAAAACGGCGGTTGTGACACGCCGTGTGGACAGAACATGGGGAAAAGGGACGCAAAAGCCGGTACGAAAACGGGGACAAAACCGAAAGTCGGGCAAAAGGGACAAAGTTATCCCGCCTGTCCACAGCGCCCTACCGGGGTTTTACCCCCGCGAAAGCAGGGGTTCAGGGGGTAGTTATCATTGCCATAAACCATTGTTTTTATTAAATTTTTTGTAGATATACATAAAAACGACGGCCCTATATAACAACATTAAACATAAACACATACATACATATAAGAAATGTATAACTTTATTTATGTATAAGAAGACAGGGAGAAATGAATTTTCCAAATGCCGCTTTTTTGCACAGCTCAACCCCCCTATAATGTGCGGCCGAATTTTCCCTGATTACCCTTGTCAGCGGCGAGCTGACAGCAGAGCTGGACCCTATGGACTACCCCACGCAATATGATGTGATCGTGATTGGCGGCGGACACGCTGGCACCGAGGCGTGCCTGGCTGCAGCACGCATGGGGAGTCGCACGCTGCTGTTGACCCACAACATCGAGACCCTGGGCCAGATGTCCTGTAATCCGGCGATCGGCGGCATTGGCAAGAGCCACCTGGTCAAAGAGGTGGATGCGCTGGGCGGTGCCATGGCGACCGCCACCGACCTCGGGGGCATCCAGTTCCGCGTGTTGAACGCGCGCAAGGGCCCGGCGGTGCGCGCTACCCGCGCCCAGGCCGACCGCGCCCTGTACAAGGCGGCCATCCGCCATATCCTCGAGAACCAGCCCAACCTGGATATCTTCCAGCAGGCCGCTGACGACCTGATCGTCGAGAATGACCGTGTCACCGGTGTGGTCACCAACGCCGGACTGCGCTTTCTCGGCAAGACGGTGGTGATCACCGCCGGTACCTTCCTCGGCGGGCGCATCCATATCGGCCTCGACAACCATTCCGGCGGTCGCGCCGGGGATCCGCCCTCCATCGCCCTGGCCGAGCGCCTGCGCGCCCTGCCCTTCCGTGTGGAGCGCCTGAAGACCGGTACCCCGCCGCGTATCGACGCGCGCTCGGTGGACTTCTCCGGGCTTGAGGAGCAGTGGGGCGATGAGCCGCTGCCGGTGATGTCCTACCTGGGCAATCGCGCCCAGCACCCGCGCCAGGTGTGCTGCTGGATCACTCACACCAACGAGACCACCCACGACATCATCCGTGGTGGCCTCGACCGCTCGCCCATGTTCTCCGGTGTCATCGAGGGCATAGGTCCGCGCTACTGCCCGTCCATCGAGGACAAGGTGCACCGCTTTGCGGACAAGAACAGCCACCAGATTTTTATCGAGCCGGAAGGCCTGACCACCAACGAGCTGTACCCCAACGGTATCTCCACCAGCCTGCCGTTCGATGTGCAGATGAACCTGGTGCGCTCGATCAAGGGCTTCGAGAACGCCCACATCACACGGCCGGGCTACGCCATCGAATACGACTTCTTCGATCCGCGGGATCTGTTGCCGTCGCTGGAAACCAAATTTATCGGCGGTCTGTTCTTTGCCGGCCAGATCAACGGCACCACCGGTTACGAGGAAGCGGCGGCCCAGGGATTGCTGGCCGGTGCCAACGCGGCGCTGCAGGCGCAGGACAGAGACGCCTGGTCCCCGCGCCGCGACGAGGCTTACCTCGGCGTGCTGGTGGATGACCTGATCACCAGCGGCACCAAGGAGCCCTACCGAATGTTCACCAGCCGCGCCGAATACCGGCTGCTGCTGCGGGAGGACAATGCGGATCTGCGCCTGACCGAAACCGGCCGCAAACTGGGGCTGGTGGACGACGTGCGCTGGCGGGCCTTCTGCGAGAAGCGCGAGGCCATCGAGCGCGAACAGCAGCGCCTCAGGGAAACCTGGATTCAGCCCGGCACTGACGCGGCAAAAACCGTCGAGCAGAAACTGCCCCAGCCCCTGGCACGCGAATACAGTCTGCAGGACCTGCTGAAGCGTCCCGAACTCGAATACGAAGATGTGGCCGGTCTCAGCGGCGAACCTGTCAGCGACGAATGGGTTGCCGAGCAGGTGGAGATCTCGGCCAAATACGCGGGTTATATCGACCGTCAGCGCGACGAGATCGAGCGCCTGCAGGCCTACGAGGACACCCCGCTGCCGGTGGATTTCGACTATTCCGCCGTATCCGGCCTGTCCAACGAGGTAATCCAGAAGCTGAGCGATGCGCGCCCGGACACCCTGGCCCGCGCCGGCCGGGTGCCCGGCGTTACCCCGGCGGCGGTGTCGCTGCTGTTGATCCAGTTGAAAAAGCGCGGCCTGTTGAGCCGCAAGAAGGCGGTCTGAGTTGATGGAGCAGTACCGCCCCCGCCTGCTGCAGGCGGCCGACCAACTGGGGTTGGCGCTTACTGGTGAACAGCAGGACAAACTGCTGGCGTATCTCGATCTGTTCGCACGCTGGAATGCGGCGTACAACCTGTCCGCGGTGCGCGACCCCGCGGAGATGCTGGAACGCCATATCATCGACAGCCTGAGCGTGGTGAACCTGTGTGGCACCAGTGCTGACGACCAGTCGCCACTCATCGATGTGGGTTCCGGCGGCGGCCTGCCCGGTATTCCCCTGGCGATCATCCACCCGCAGCGCCCGGTCAGCCTGCTGGACAGCAATGGCAAGAAGTCGCGCTTCCAGTTCCAGGTAGCGAGCCAGTTGAAGCTGGCCAACATCAACGTGGTGAACCAGCGGGTCGAGGCCTATCGGCCCGAGAAGCTCTACGCGGGGGTGGTCTCCAGGGCGTTTGCGTCGCTGCAGGACATGGTGCGCGGAAGTGAGCATTTACTCGCTCCGCGAGGCCGGTTTTATGCGATGAAGGGCAAGATTCCGGAAGATGAGTTGAGTGCATTGCCAAAAGGCATTAAGGTCGAACAACTGCACGCCCTGCGAGTACCGGGCTGCGATGCCGAGCGCCATCTGATCGTCCTCACTCGCGAGGTGTGAACCGCAATCCCGCCGGATCTGCCGTCGCGAAAGCACCATCTGGCGCCACCAGAAACCTGAATTGAATTTCGACACCAGTGCACCGGGCCGATGTTCGCGCGTGCACTTTTGCTGCCGCGCCTTCCGGTGAATCCGGCCTAGCGGCGAGCCCGGCCGCACACCGGAAGGTGTGCCTCCGGGAACAACAGGACCAGAACCTTGAGCAAGATTTTTGCGGTAGCCAACCAGAAAGGCGGAGTCGGCAAGACCACCACCTGCGTCAACCTGTCAGCGTCCCTTGTCGCCAACAAGCGGCGGGTGCTGCTGATTGACCTGGATCCCCAGGGCAACGCCACCATGGGCAGCGGCGTCGACAAGAGCGAGCTGCAGCTCTCCAGCTACGATGTACTCGCCAGCCTGCTGCCGCCGCGCAAGGCCATCGTGCCCACGTCCAGTGGCTACGACCTGATGCCGGCGAACATCGACCTGTCCGCAGCGGAGGTCGAGCTGCTGGAAATGGACGGCCGCGAGTCCCGCCTGCGCCTGGCGCTGGAGCAGATTGGCGACGACTACGACTACATCATCATCGACTGCCCGCCGTCCCTGAACATGCTTACGGTCAACGCGCTGTGCGCCGCCGGCGGCGTGCTGATCCCGATGCAGTGCGAGTACTACGCCCTCGAGGGGCTCTCCTCGCTGATCGACACCATCACCCAGGTGCAGCAGGCGGCCAACCCCAACCTGAAGATCGAAGGCATACTGCGCACCATGTACGACCCGCGCAACAGCCTGACCGGGGATGTATCCGAACAGCTGAACGAATATTTTGGCGACCGCCTCTACCGCACCTGTATCCCGCGCAACGTGCGCCTCGCGGAAGCCCCCAGTTTCGGTAAGCCGGCTCTGGAATACGATCGCAGCTCCAAGGGCGCCATTGCCTACCTCGCGCTCGCCGGCGAAATCACCCGCCGCCACGCCGCGGCCAACCAGAACAGCAACACGAACAGTGGATCCCGTCCGGTAGCGGAAGCGGTTTAAGACTGAGGTAGAACACGTATGGCCGCGAAACGCAAAGGCCTGGGCAAGGGGCTCTCCCACCTGATCAGCAACAATGCCAGTGAGGCCATTGCGGTGGCCACTGGCGAGCGCAACGGCGATATCGTCGAGCGCGTCGACGGCGAGCTCAAAGAGCTGCCGATCGAATATCTGCAGCGCGGCCGCTACCAGCCGCGCCGTGACTTCCCGCAGGAATCCCTGCAGGAACTGGCCGACTCCATCCGCGCCCAGGGCATCATGCAGCCGATCGTGGTGCGGCCGATCGGCGAGCGCAAATACGAGATCATTGCCGGTGAGCGTCGCTGGCGCGCCGCGCAGCTGGCGGAGCTGGAAAAAGTCCCCGCGCTGATCCGCGATGTGGCCGACGAAGCCGCCATCGCCATGGCGCTGATCGAGAATATCCAGCGCGAAGACCTGAATCCGGTGGAAGAAGCCATTGCGCTGAAGCGCCTGCAGGATGAGTTCGAGCTTACCCAGCAGCAGGTGGCCGAGGCGGTGGGCAAGTCCCGCACCGCGGTGACCAACCTGCTGCGGCTGTTGAGCCTGACCGATGAAGTGCGCACCTTCCTCGAGCGCGGCGACATCGAAACCGGCCACGCCAAGGCCCTGCTCGGCCTGTCCGGCGACGGCCAGCGGGAGGCCGCACGCCAGGTCGTGGATCGCGGCCTCACCGTGCGCCAGACCGAAGCCCTGGTGCGCAAGATCCAGGAACAGGCGGGCAAGCCCAAGCCCAAGAAAGTGGAGCTGGACCCGAACATTCGCCGCCTGAGCGAGCGACTGGCAGAAAAAATTGGCGTGCCTGTCACGATTGACCACGGTGAAAAGGGGGCCGGCAAGCTGGTGCTCAAATACACCAGCCTCGACGAACTGGACGGGATCCTCGCGCATATGGGGTACAGCGAAGACTGACCCTTGCGTACGCCCACCCCGCGGAAACCGTTACCATTGCAACGTTTCTGTAAAAAATGCGCCAAAACAGTGCGGTGTTTTGGCGCATTTTTACGTTTTGGCTGGCGCCCCAGTCGCCTCGATGTGAGCGCTTACTATCGCGCTATCATGTAGTGAAAGAGCGCGAACACCATACTAACTGACGAGATTTGCCAGTTGAACCGGCAGGCTGGTTCAGACATAATTCGCACGCCCAAAATTTGGGCGGAAAAGAATATTTGGCCGGCCTGTTCCCGCCTATGCGTAATCCCCCGGTAGTACAGATTTCGCTGATCCAGCTGGCAGTGGTTTTGCTCGCTGCGCTGGCGCTCGAATTGACCCTGGGACGGGTGATCGCCTTCTCCGCCCTGCTCGGCGGCGCCCTGTGTGTGCTGCCGAATCTGTATTTTGGCCTGCGCGCCTTTGAGATTTTGGGCCCGAACCGCGGAAAGCTTCGCGGCGCGCGCGCAAGCCAGCGCGCGGTAGGGAGTTTCTACCGCGCCGAAACCGGCAAGTTTGTAATGACCCTGGTGGGGTTTGCCCTGGTGTTCAGCACGGTGAAGAGCCTGAACCCGGCGGCGCTGTTTATCAGCTACGGCTTGTGCGTGATTTTGCAATGGATTCTCGTGGCCCGACTGCATACAACGAAGTAGCAGGGGCCGGGGAGCTTCCGAATGACACTGCGCTGATCGAGTGCGCCGAACATAGACGGCCGCGCAGACGGAAGCTCAAGAAGCAGATTTTTTATCTTAGAACGTGTTGAGGAACTATGGCTGCCGAACAAACCGCGACGGGTTATATCCAGCACCACCTGCAAAATCTTGCATACGGTAAACTTCCTGCGGGCTACACCCGCACAGACGGAACCGTACTCTCCGAATCCACCTGGACCATTGCGCACAGCTCACAGGAAGCCGCTGATATGGGCTTCTGGGCGGTGCACCTGGATACCCTGGGCTGGTCCATCGGACTGGGTCTGCTCTTCTGTTTCCTGTTCGCGCGCGCCGCGAAAAAAGCCACCGCTGGCGTCCCCACTGGCTTTCAGAGCTTTGTGGAAGTGATTGTCGACTTTATCGACAAGACTGTTAAGGACACCTTCCCGCACCGCAACAGCATGGTCGCCCCGATGGCATTGACCATCTTCGTGTGGGTGTTCCTGATGAACCTGATGGACCTGGTGCCGGTGGACTGGTTGCCAATGGCCTATGCGCAGGGTGTCTCCGCGCTGACCGGTGCTGACCCGCATCACATCTACTTCAAGGTGGTTCCCACCACCGACCTGAATGCCACCCTGGGTATGGCCCTGGCGGTATTCGCACTGATGATTTTCTTCAGCGTCAAACAGAAGGGCCTGATGGGCTTCGTCAAAGAGCTGACCCTGCACCCCTTCCACTCCGGCAAGTGGTATATCGATATTTTCCTGATCCCGTTCAACTTCCTGCTGGAAGCGGTTTCCCTGATCGCCAAGCCGGTTTCTCTGGGTCTGCGTCTGTTCGGTAACCTCTACGCCGGTGAAATGATCTTTATCCTGATCGCCATCGTGTTTGGTGTTGGCGTTCTGGGCTTTATCGGCGCCGGTCTGCTGCAGATGGGCTGGGCCATTTTCCACATCCTGGTGATTACCCTGCAGGCGTTCGTGTTCATGGTGCTGACCACCGTGTACATGGCGATGGCACATGACCGGGAAGAAGAACACTCGCACGACCAGTAAGGTCGTGCCCCCTGTTGCCAGGGGGGATGTAAAGGTTTTGTCGGTTTACTGACTTTTTCACTCACTTTCAACTTCAACAACTCTCAACTTACTTTTGGAGAAAACAATGGAAGCATTAGGTCTGGTATACGTAGCTGCTGCACTGCTGATCGGTCTGGGCGCACTGGGTACTGCTATCGGTTTCGGCACCCTGGGTGGCAAACTGCTGGAAGGTTCTGCG
>Ga0207814_100661_pt1 | contig 15935 bp, 16 predicted proteins | sample TtaePargueraPR_7_FD_187755 | JGI IMG/M metagenome (GOLD analysis project Ga0207814, IMG submission 187755) | Aerobic enrichment media microbial communities from Bioluminiscent Bay, La Parguera, Puerto Rico - Tt and P1 (2) (SPAdes) | ecosystem: Environmental > Aquatic > Marine > Unclassified ... | reverse complement strand
CCGGCGGGCGCTGGCCGAGGTCGGCACCCCGGCGGTCCTCAAGACCGCGGCCTTCGGCTACGACGGCAAGGGCCAGCGGAAGCTCGAGGGCGAGGAGGACCCCGAGGAGGTCTGGCGGTCCTTCGGCAGCGACCGCGCGGTCCTCGAGGCCTGGATCCCCTTCGAGCGGGAGATCTCGGTGATGGCGGCGCGCGACGCCAAGGGCCGGGTGGTGACCTACGACCCGGCCGAGAACCGTCACCGGCACCACATCCTCGACGTCTCGATCGTGCCCGCGAGGGTGCCGGACGAGGTGGCGGAGAACGCCCGCAGGATTGCCACCGGCGTGGCCGAGGCGCTCGACTACCGGGGCATCATGGGGGTCGAGTTCTTCCAGCTCGAGGACGGCTCGCTGCTGGTCAACGAGATGGCCCCCCGGCCCCACAACAGTGGCCACCACACGCTCGATGCCTGTGCGACCTCCCAGTTCGAACAACAGGTGCGGGCGGTCTGCGGCCTGCCCCTGGGGTCGACCCGCCTGCTGACCCCGGTGGTCATGCTCAACCTGCTGGGCGACATGTGGCCCGGGGAGACCACGCCTCCGGAATGGGCGCCGCTGTTCGCCGACCGGGAGAGCTTCCTCCACCTCTACGGCAAGCGCCGGGCGATCGGCCGGCGCAAGATGGGCCACGCCAACGTGACCGGGACCGAGGTCGACGACTGCCTCAAGCGCGCCGAGGTCCTGAAGGACGGGTGGCTGCGGAGCGGCGCTCGCTGAGTGCCATGACCCCCGGGCGGGCGACCTCCCGGTCGCTGCGGGAATCGGGGAAGCTGAAAGCCGCCGGGCCCCGAGACGACGCTCCGGTGAGCGTCACTTCATCCATCCGAGGCACCGAGCTGCCGCTCCGATGAGCGGCGCTCCCCTCAGAACGGAATTTCGTCGCCCTCGTCGTCGTAGTCTTCGGCCGGGGCGGCGGAGCCTCCCTGCGGGCCCGGCTGGGACCGCTGCGGCGCGGAACCGCCACCGCCTTCCGGCGAGCGGGAACCGCCGCCTCCCTTGCCATCGGGCAGGAACTGCAGGTTCTCGCCGACGACCTTGAGCTTGCTGCGCTTCTGGCCGCTCTGCTTGTCCTCCCAGGTGTCCAGCTGGAGGCGGCCCTCGACGAACACCGCGCGACCCTTGGCGAGGTACTTCTGGGCGTTCTCGGCGGTGTTGCCCCAAACCGTCACGTCGACGAAGGTCGTCTCGTCCGACCAGTTCCCCTGACCGTCGGAAACGCGGCGGTTGACGGCGATGCCGAGGTCGGCGACCGCGGTGCCCTTCGGCGTGTAGCGCAGCTCGGGATCACGCGTCAGGTTCCCGAGCAGGAGGACTTTGTTCAGGTTGGCCATGACAGGGGTCAGCTTGGAGCCGGTTGCCCGGCAGGGTCAAGAAAAAGTGTTCTTTCGAACAGTTCAGGCCACCCGGTAGTGCTGCAGGTGGACCTTGTCGTTGAGCTTGAGGCGGGTCTGGATCGCGTCGACGGCGCTCGGTTCGGCGGTGAAGCAGTAATTCACGTAGTGACCGCTCTCGAGGTGCTTGGACGGATAGGCGAACTTGCGGCGGCCGATCTGCTGGACTTCCTCGAGCTTGCCACCCTCCTGTTCGATCTCCTTGCCGACGGCCTGGACGAGCTCGTCGACGCTTCCGTCAAGCCCCTTCGTGTTCAGGACGATCAGGCCTTCGTATTTCCGGGTCATGGTCAGTTGGTTCAAGTGCTGGACTGCGTGAATTGTAGCGGGTGGCGGCGGCCTCAAGGCCTTGGGAGAGCGCAAGCTGCACGGCGTCCACCGCGCTTGCAAGCGTGTTTTCGAGCGTCTCCCGCTCGTCCTCCCGGAAGCTTCCGAGCACGTGTCCGGTCATCGCGCCGGGGCGGCTGGCGCCGATGCCGACCTTGAGGCGGGGGAAGCCCTCGCCCCCGAGGTGCTCGATCAGCGACCGGATCCCGTTGTGGCCGCCGGCGCTCCCCTTCTCGCGGAAGCGGAGCCGGCCGAGGGGCAGGGCGGCGTCGTCGTACACCACCAGCAGCCGGGCGGGGTCCCACTTGTGGAAGGCCATGACCTGGCGCACGCAGCGGCCGCTCAGGTTCATGAAGGTCTGCGGCTTCAGCAACAAGGTCCCGTCCGGCAGCTTCGCGAGGTGCCCCTGCCAGCGGGGCTTCGACTCGAAGGGCGCCCCGCCTCCGGCGGCAAGGCGGTCGAGCACCATGAAGCCGACGTTGTGCCGGGTGCCCTCGTACTGGCGCCCCGGGTTTCCGAGGCCGACGACAAGCGGGAACTGGGTCACGGGGGGAAGGTAAAGGACTCCAGAGCCCGGAATCCAGAATCAAGACCCGGCCTCTGGTGTCTGGTGTCTGAAACAAAAAAACCCGGCCTGCCGGGAGCGGCGGGCCGGGTCTTCGGAAAGTGGGGCCTTACTCGGCGGCGGCCGGTTCCGGCTCGGCCTCCTCGGCGGCGGCCGGGGCGGCAGCTTCGGCCTCGTCCTCGAGTCCCTCGCTGACGGCGGCGGCGGTCTTGCCGACGTGGGCGATCACGACCTCGTCGTTGTAGCTCGGGGTCACGCCCTTGGGGAAGCTCACCTCGCCGACGTGGAGCGACTCGCCCTCACCCAGCCCGCTGACGTCGAACTCGAGCAGCTCGGGCAGGTTCGTCGCGGCGCAACGGACGTCGAGGGTGTGGAGCATCTGCTCGAGGATGCCGCCGGCCTTGACCCCGGCGGGGGTGCCGATGAGGTGGACCGGCACCGCGGCGCTGATCTCGGTCTTCTCGCTGACGAAGCGGAAGTCGGCGTGCAGGGCCTCCCCGGTGAGCGGGTCGTGCTGCACCGCCTGCAGGAACGCGAGGTGGGTGCCTTCGCCGGCCACCTCGAGATTGACCAGGAGGTTCTCGGACTCGCTCTCGCCGAGGAGGTCGCGGAACGCGCGGGCGTCGACCTTGAGGTTCTTGTTGTCGTCGTCCTTGCCGTAGATCACGGAGGGGAGCCAGCCTTCGCGGCGCATCTGCTTGAGGAGTCCGGAGCCGGTGCGCGCGCGCAGTTCGGCTTTGAGCGTGTGGGTCGTGGCCATGACGGGGAAAGGTGGGTCGTTGGGCGCCGTTTCCGACGGCGGGGCGCGGGCTATAGCCACGCCGCGGGGGATTGTCAAAATTTTGTTCGCGCCCGGAAACGCCGCCGGCGCCCCGATTTCGGACCGTTCCGACATGGCGGAGCTCTCCCCCGGTCCGCCTTCCCGCTCACAAGCCCGCCCCGGAGCCGACCTGTCGGCTCCGCCGGAACGCCCCGGGCCCTTCCTGCCCCGCCCCGAAAGCGGCGACGCGTCGCCGCACTCCGAGGCGCCTCACCCGACGAGGTCCCGGAAGTAGTCGATGGTCGGCTTGAGGCCCTCCTCCAGCGGCACCTTGGGCTCCCAGCCGAGCTCCTCCCGGGCCAGCGTGATGTCCGGCTGGCGCTGCTGCGGGTCGTCCCCCGGGAGGGGATGGAAGCTGAGCTTGGACTTCCCGCCGACCAGCTCGAGCACCTTCTCCGCCAACTCGAGCATGGTGAACTCGCCGGGGTTGCCGATGTTCACCGGACCGGTCTGGCTCGGGTGGTTCATCAGTCGCACGAAGCCCTCGATGAGGTCGTCGACGTAGCAGAACGAGCGCGTCTGGGTCCCGTCGCCGTAGATCGTGAGGTCCTCGCCCTTCAGCGCCTGGACGATGAAGTTCGAGACCACCCGGCCGTCGTCGGGCAGCATCCGCGGGCCGTAGGTGTTGAAGATCCGGACCACCCGGATGTCGACGCCGTTCTGGCGGTGGTAGTCGAAGAACAGGGTCTCCGCGCAGCGCTTGCCCTCGTCGTAGCAGGCGCGGATCCCGATCGGGTTGACGCTGCCCTTGTAGCTCTCCGGCTGGGGGTGCACCTCGGGGTCGCCGTAGACCTCCGAGGTCGAGGCCTGGAACACGCGGGCCTTCACCCGCTTGGCGAGCCCGAGGCAGTGGATCGCCCCCATCACCGAGGTCTTGGTCGTCTTGATCGGGTTGTACTGGTAGTGCGGGGGCGACGCCGGGCAGGCCAGGTTGTAGATCTGGTCGACCTCGTACTTGAACGGGTCGGTGACGTCGTGCCGGACCAGCTCGAAGTACGGGTTGCCGAGCAGGTGGGCGATGTTGCGCTTCCTCCCGGTGAAGAAGTTGTCGAGGCAGATCAAGTCGTGGCCCTCGTTGAGGAGCCGCTCGCAGAGGTGGGAGCCGAGGAAGCCGGCACCGCCGGTGACAAGGATGCGCATGGGAAGGGAAGGACGATGGAGGGAGGCAGGAAGAACGAGTGCAGCACCGCCGGGCGGCCGCTAGACGTCGAAGAGCGAGGTCACCGACTGGCCGCAGGCGATCCGGCGGATGGCCTCGGCAAGGAGCGGGGCGATGCCGCAGACGTGAACCTTCTCGCCGGAGGCCATCGGCACCGAGTCGGTCGTGATCACCTCCTCGATCATCGAGTCGACGATCCGCTCGCGGCCCATGTCGCCGAGCACGGCGTGGGATACCCCGGCGAAGATCCGCTTGGCCCCGTGCTTGTGGAGGATCTCGGCGGCGGCGCAGAGCGTGCCGGCGGTCTCGGTCATGTCGTCGACCAGCATCACGTCGCGGTCCTTCACCTCGCCGATCACGTTCATCGCCTCGACCCGGGTCGCGCTGACGCGGTGCTTGGCGACGATTGCCAGCTCGGTGCCGAGCGCGTCGGCGTAGGCGCGGGCCAGCTTGCTGCCGCCGACGTCGGGCGAGACGACCGTCAGGCCGGCGGGGTCCTGCACCTTGTCCCGGATGTAGCCGATCAGCGCGGGCTTGGCGTAGAGGTGGTCGACCGGGATGTCGAAGAAGCCCTGGATCTGCGGCGCGTGGAGGTCCATGGTGAGCACCCGGTGGACCCCGGCGGCGGTGAGCAGGTTGGCCACCAGCTTGGCGGTGATCGGCACCCGCGGCTGGTCCTTGCGGTCCTGGCGGGCGTAGCCGAAGAAGGGCATCACGGCGGTGATCCGCTCGGCCGAGGCGCGCCGGGCGGCGTCGACCATGATGAGCAGCTCCATGATGTTGTGGTTGGTCGGCGGGCAGCTCGGCTGGACGATGAAGACGTCGGCCCCGCGGATGTTCTCGTTGATCTTGACGAAGGTCTCGCCGTCGGGGAAGGCGGTGACGTGGACGTCGGCCAGGCGGGTTCCGAGTTCGGTGGCGATGCGCTCGGCAAGGGCGCGATGGGCGGTTCCACTGATGAGTTTCATGAGAACGGGCGCGGCGGGGGGATTGTTGACAGCCGTGCCGGGAACGGCAACCCTGCAGGCCGCTCAACGATGGAAAGCGCGAAATCCAAGGCACCCAGGGGCGGCGTGGCCGCGGCGGTCGGGGCATGGGTCGTCCTCGGCGTGGTGGCCGTGTTCTACTTCTTCGTTCCCGGCTTCGGACCGATGCAGGCCCAGAGCCCGCTGGTCTGGCTGGAATCGGCATGGAACCCGGCGACCGACTTCGAGCACGGCTTCCTGGTGCCGGTGATCATGATCGGCCTCATCGCGTGGCAGTGGAAGGGGCTGCGCCAGGCCGCCGGCCGCGGCGACTGGAAGGGCCTGCCGGTCGCGCTGTTCGGCGCCGCCCTGTTCGTGCTCGCCCACCGGACCGGACAGGCCCGGATCGCGGTCGGGGGGCTGCCGTTCATCCTCTGGGGCTCCGCCCTCTACCTCTGGGGCTGGGGCGTCGCCCGCCTCGCCTTGTTCCCGATCTTCCTGCTGTGGCTCGCGATTCCCCTGCCCCACTTCCAGCAGGCGACCACCCAGTTGCAGATCCTGTCGACCAAGCTGGCGCAGATCGGCTGCGGCCTCTTCGGCGTGGAAACCGTCGTCCAGGGCACCCAGATCGGGCCGCCGGGCGGTGGCTGGGCTCCGCTGGAAATCGACGAGGGCTGCGGGGGCATCCGCTCGCTGATGGCGCTGATCCTCATTTCCTGCGTCTGGGCCTATCTGGCGAAGATGCCGCTGTGGAAGAAGCTGATCCTGTGCCTCTCGGCGGTGCCCCTGGCGATCTTCGGCAACATGATGCGCCTGACCTCGATCTTCGTCCTCTCGGAGTACGTGAACCCCAAGTTCGCCTCCAAGACCTGGCACGACTGGTCCGGCCTGCTGATCTTCTACCCGATCTCCCTGGCGATGCTGCTGCTGCTGCACTCGGTGCTCGAGCGGGGGCTGCCGAAGATGCGTCGCCTCCGGGTCCGCCAGGTCTCCGGCTACAACCCCAAGGCGGAGGGCTCGACATGAGCCGCCCGCTGGTCCTCGCCGCCACCCTCGCGGCCGCGATGTCGGCGATCTTCGTCCTGCCGCAGTTCCGGCAGGTGGAGAGCGCGCTCGACATCGACCTCGGGGGCCTCCCGCCGCTCTCGAAGAAGGTCGTCATCCCGCTGTCGGCGAGCGGCGACGATGCTTACGTGTTCGACCGTGGCCTCGGTCCGTGGCTGCTGATGGAGCGGCCCCCTTCCAAGAAGGAGCTCCAGATCCTGGCCCAGGACACCAAGTTCTCGAACGCGGTCTGCGCCCTGCCCCGGATCGAGCAGCGCTCACCGATCACCGGTGAGACGCGCAGCGACATCGCCGATTTGTCGATCGTCCTCTCCGGCTACGACCTCGCCAACTCGATCCACCGCCCGGAGCGGTGCCTGCCGGCCCAGGGCCACAAGATCCTCCGCAGCGAGGTTTCCGAGCTGGAACTCCGGGACGGGCGGACCATCCCGGTCACCCGGCTGCTCACCCAGCGCAGCATCCCCACGGCGGCCGATGGCAGCACGCCGCCGGTGGTCCTGAACTGCATCGTCTACTACTTCTTCGTGGGCTGCGAGCGCATCACGGCCAGTCACACGAATCGCACGCTGATCGACATCAAGGACCGGGTGCTCCGCGGCGAGGCCCAGCGCTGGGCCTACGTCTCGGGGTTCATCAGCTACGGCGACGACGAGCAGCCCGACTGGTGGGGACCGCTGAACCGCGAGCAGGCGGACAAAAAAATCCGCCAGCTCCTGGCGGAACTGGCGGAAAACAAGATCGATTGGTCGGTGGTCAAGCCGTAGCCGGGCGCCCCGGTCGGCCAGCCGGCTAGCCCGGAAATTTCACGAAACCGAGGTAAAAGGTATCGCGCGGTTATACGAACTCGTTAGGTTGGAGTTGCTTACACCACAACCAACGGTTCAACCGCGCGATGACGGATTGTATTCAGCAAACCTTCGACTTTGCAAGCTGCCGTGGCCGAAAGGTCGAGGCGGATTTCCAAGGCGGGGAGATCAGCAGTGACGGGGGCCTGTTGCTCCTTCGGGAGGTCGACCGGCGCCTTGACCTGATACGCCGGGCGGCGGCGCTCCTGCCCGACTCTCGCCAGCAGGGCAAGGTGGAGCACTCCACCCGGGCGATGCTCGCCCAGCGGGTCTTCGCCCTGGCCCAAGGCTACGAGGATCTCAATGATCACGACACCCTGCGCCACGATCTGCTGCTGCAGACCGCGGCGGGCAAGGCCCGTGCCCTGGCCAGCTCGCCGACGCTCTGCCGCATGGAGAACCGGGCCGACCGGCACGCGGCGATGGCGCTCAACTCGCTGCTCGTGGAGCTCTTCATCGAGTCCCACGACACGCCTCCCGCCGAGGTCGTGCTGGATTTCGATGCCACCGACGACGCTGTCCACGGCCGCCAGGAGGGACGCTTCTTCCACGGATTCTACGACCGCTACTGCTTTCTGCCGCTCTACGTGTTCTGCGGCAGCCAGCCGCTACTCGCCTGGCTTCGCCCTGCCAACACCGACGCCGCCCGCGGGACATGGCTGGCGCTGAGTGTGCTGGTTGAAAAGCTGCGGGCGGCGTGGCCCGGCGTGCGCATCGTGTGGCGGGCCGACTCGGGTTTCTGCCGCTGGCGGATGCTGCGCTGGAGTGAACGCCACGGCGTGGATTACATCGTTGGTTTGGCCCGCAACAAGCGGCTTGCCCAAGCCGCCGGAGAGCTCATCGGCAAGGCGGCCGAAGTCCACGGGCGGACCGGGGAGAAACAGCGACTTTTCGGCTGGATCGACTACGGAGCACGTAGCTGGGAGCGATCGCGGCGGGTCGTCGCCAAGGCCGAGCACTCCGCCAAGGGCAGCAATCCGCGCTACGTGGTCACCACCCTGGAGGGCGACCCTCGGGCGCTCTACGAGCAGGTCTACTGCGCGCGCGGCGACATGGAGAACCGGATCAAGGAACAGCAGCTCGGTCTGTTCGCCGACCGCACCTCCTGCCACGCGTGGTGGCCCAACCAACTGCGGCTGCTGCTCAGCACGCTGGCCTACGTGCTCGTTGACGGGCTGCGGCGCCTCGCGCTGACCGGCACCGACTGGGCACGCAAGCAGGCCACGACCCTGCGGGTGTGCCTGCTGAAGATCGGCGCGGTGGTCACGCGCAACACCCGCCGGGTGCGCGTCCATTTATCCGGAGCCTGGCCGTGGCAGGAAATCTTCGCGTTGGCCCACGCCCGCTTGCGCAGCGGATGACCCCGTGACGGTGCTGTCCCCGGCACCCTAAACAACGGCGGGAGTGCCCAGAGGTGTGTCCGCACGGTCCGAACATCCCCCTTTTTCCACCTCTGCAGGACGATGCCGTCCCGTCAGAACCTCGGGCACCATCCCATCCCATGCCGCGAGCCCCTCGGCTCGCATTCATGAAATATCCGGGCTAGCATGCCCCCTGGTGCCGGCGGGGACTACTCCGCCAGCTCGGCGAACACCATCTGGCCGGCACTCGTCTGGAGCGTGCTGATCACCAGCACGTCGCGACTGTTGCCGATGTGCTCGGCGGCGTGGTTGACCACGATCATCGTCCCGTCGCCGAGGTAGCCCACCGCCTGGTGCTCGTCCTTGCCCGGTCGCACCAGCGCCAGGCGGATCCGTTCCCCGACCACCACCGAGGGCCGCAGCGCGTCGAGCAGTTCGTCGAGGTTGAGCACGTCGACGCCCCGCAGCCGGGCCAGCTTGCTGAGGTTCTCGTCGGCGGTCAGCAAGCGGGCGCCGAGCAGCTGGGCGGTCTGCAGCAGCCGGCCGGCGATGGTCTCGTCCTCCGAGACCCCGCGGGCCTCCTCGACGGAGATCTGCATCTCCTTCGAGTTGCGGAGCTGCTCCAGCAGCTCGAGCGCCCGCTGCGCGCGCTGGCGCTTGGTCTGGGCGGGGGAGTTCGCCTGGACCTCGATCTCGTCGAGCACGAAGCGCGGCACGATCAGTCGCCCGCGGAGGAACCCGGCCCGCACCACCCCCGGAAAGCGGCCGTCCATGATCGCCTCGCCGTCGAGCACCACCGGCTGCCCGCTGCTGCTGTCCTGGCGGAAGCGCACGTAGGGCAGGATGAAGGCGAAGTCGTCGCGGCTGCTGCGCAGCGCCAGCACCGACCCGAGGAAGCCGAAGCTGGCATACAGGGTGGCATTGACCGCCATCGTCAGCGTCAGCGCCACGTCCGGCGACCGGTTGCCACGGTTGACCGCCGCACCGAGCAGGTCGGCCAGCCCGATGCGGGTCAGCAGGAAGGCGCAGAACAGCCCGACAAGCAGCCCGAAGGTCGCGGTCGACAAGCCGCGCAGGGTGAAGCCCTTGATCAGGCTCTCGACCAGGATGAAGAAGGCCGCCACCACCACCCCGCCGAGCAGCCCGGCCCACATCGGGACCTCCCAGGTCTCGCTGCCCCGGGTGCTGAAGGCCAGCGCGCCCCCGGCCGCCTCGCAGATCAGGAGGTAGATGAGCCGGGCGATGTTGACCGAGGTCGGCGCGTTCATGGTTCCTCTAACGAAACTCGCCAGCCGCCCGCCTCCCTGCAAGCAAACACTCGGAGCGCCCGGACCGGCGGATCCAGCGCCTCCCGACCGCTGCCCGCGGAAACATGGGCCCGCGTCGGCCCGTAGCCTGCCCTGATGCGCCTCCCGATCGCCCTCCTGCTGGTCCTGGCCCCGCTCGGTGCCGAGGAAGTGAAGCCTCCCCGCGACGAGTCCTGGAAGCTCGTGTGGTCCGAGGAATTCGAGACCGACGGCCCGCCGGATCCCGCCGTCTGGGACTTCGAGCACGGCTTCCAGCGCAACCGCGAGCTCCAGTGGTACCAGCCGCAGAACGCGCGCTGCAAGGACGGCGTGCTGGTCATCGAGGCCCGTCGCGAGCGGGTCGAGAACCCGCGCCACCGCGAGGGCGCGCGCGACTGGAAGCGCAGCCGCGAGTTCGCCGAGTACACCTCGGCCTCGCTGATCACCAAGCCGTCGCTGGCCTGGAAGTACGGCCGCTTCGAGATCCGCGCCCGCTTTCCCGCGAAGCCCGGGCTGTGGCCCGCGATCTGGACCACCGGCCACGGCCGCTGGCCGGACGGCGGCGAGATCGACATCATGGAGTACTACCGGGGCATGATCCTCGCCAACTTCGTCCACGCCGACGAGCGGGGTCGCGACAAGTGGAACGACTCCAAGCACCCGATGCGGAACTTCGACCCCGCGACCTGGGACGGCGAGTTCCACCTCTGGGTGATGGAGTGGGACGAGGAGAAGATCACGATCCACCTCGACGGCAAGCTGCTCAACACCCACGACGTGACCCGGTCCTTCAACGGCAACGCCCCGGACGTGAACCCCTTCCGCGCCCCCCACCGGCTGCGCCTCAACATGGCGATCGGCAGCAACGGCGGCGACCCCTCGCCGACCGATTTCCCGCAGGCCTACCAGGTCGACTACGTGCGGATCTACCAGAAGCCCTGACGCCCCCGGGGGGAGCTCCTTCACCGCCCCTCCCCCGCCGCCCGGAGCACCATGGAACTTTGTGCACACTGGGGGTGTAATTTTATGCACGTTTTGGCTTGTGGAGGAGCTGAGGCAGGGTTATTGAACTTCCCGATCCCTCGCTTTTCCGTCTCCGGCTCCGGAGCGGAGTGCCGGGACCCCAACCCACATCACCAACCCATGAAACTTCCTCTTCTGGCCGTGGCCGCCACCGGTCTTCTTGCGGCGCCTCTCGGCGCGGCGAACCTGCTCGTCAACGGCGACTTCGAAACCGGCGACCTCGGCGGCTGGACCATCAACAATGGAAGCGTCGCGACGCCGACCGTCGGCGCCCAGTCGGGAGCCAACGCCGCCCTGCTCACGATTCCCGGGGGCGGCGGCGTGCCCGAGATCAACCAGATCTTCCCCGCCAACCCCGGCGACGAGTTCAACCTCTCGGGCTGGCTGCTGACGGAGGCCACGATCCCGGCCGGTCCCAGCTTCGGGCTGTTCAAGATCGTGTTCAAGGACTCGGGCGGAGTGGACCTGCCGCCGGCCTCGGTCAGCAGCGGCCAGTTCGGCCCGCCGGCCAACCCGGGGGCCGAGTCGCTGCCGTTCCTCGACAATGCCAGCGCGGTCGACACCTGGATCTTCAGCGAAACGCAGGCGGTCGCCCCCGCCGGCACCACCCAGGTGCAGTTCCTGGCGCTCAACGTCGACTTCGCCGGCGGCGAGAACCCGATCTTCGTCGACAACGTGTCCGCCGAGCTGGTTCCCGAGCCGGGCGTGGTGCTGCTCGGCAGCTTCGGCCTGCTCGGCCTGCTGGTTCGCCGACGGCGCTGAGGCGCGCCGGACCCGACCCCTACGCCCATGTGGAGCTCACCCCTCCGGCGGTGGCGGCTCGCCCCGGTCCTGGCCGCCTTGTGGGGTGGCCCGTGCGGCGGCCAGACCGCCCCGGACCCCCTGCGGCAGCCTCCCGACGCCCTGCTGGCGGGGATCCAGCGGGCGGTCTGCTACTCCGGCTTCCGCGCCGGACAGCATCCGGACCGGGGAAAGGGGGCGATCAATCCCAGCGACGCGCAAATCCTCGAGGACCTGCGGATCCTCCGCGACGACGCCGGGTTCCGCCTGATCCGGCTCTATGACAGCGGCGAGAACTCGGCGACGGTGCTGCGGCTGATCCGCGAGCACGAACTCGACCTGGTGGTGCTGCTCGGCGCGTGGCTTGATGCCGAGGTCAACAACCCGAACTGTCCCTGGCAGGAAGAACCCTTCGCCGAGGAGAAGCTGGCCGCCAACAGGCGCCGCAACCATGCCGAGTTGCAGCGCCTCGCCAAGCTCGCCGGCGACTACCCGCGAATCGTCGTCGCCGTGGCCGTCGGCAACGAGGCGCTGGTCGACTGGACCGACCACAAGGTCCCGCTCCCGTCCCTCCTGACCTACGTGCGCAGGGCCCGCGAGGAGATCACCCAACCGGTCACCGTGGCCGAGAACCACGACTGGTGGGCCAGACACGGCCGGCCGCTCGCGGACGAGCTCGACTTCGTCTCGGTCCACATCTACCCGGTCTGGGAGGGCCGGCCCGTCGATCAGGCCATCGCCTTCGGCCGGGCCAACCTGGAGGCGGTCCGGCGGACGCTGCCCGGGAGCCGCCTGGTGATCACCGAGGCCGGGTGGCCGACCACCGCCAGCGAGTTCCCGGACCGCGTCGGCGAAGCCGAGCAGGCCCGCTACACCGCCGAACTGCTGGCATGGACCCGCAAGCGGAACCTCACCACCTTCCTCTTCGAGGCCTTCGACGAGGACTGGAAGGGCGACCCCGGAAACCCCGACGGGGCCGAGAAGCACTGGGGACTCTACCATCTCGACCGCAGCCCGAAGCCGGCAGCCCTCCTCCTCCCCAGCCTTCCGGGAACGCAGCACCCGGAGGCTTCCCCTTGAAAGCACTGCAAGAAGCCCCTAGATTGCATCGAATTGCACCTCATCTCCCGTCATGAAACGCCTGCTTCCCACCTTCATCGGATCGCTCCTCGTCGCTGCCTCCCCGGCTTCCGACCAGGCCAAGCCCTGGGACCGGGTGAGTTTCGAGGTCCCCACCGAAGTCGCCCGCGCGGCGGTCACCGCGGAGGGCGGCGAGGCGCTGACCATGCTGACCCTGAAGCTCGGTGACACGACCATGCATGTTCCCGCCGAGGAGCTCGAGGCGATCGCCGAGCCGAAGCTCGAGACCGCGCAGCTGCTCTTCGGCGAGGGCTACTACGGTCCGGTCGAGGAGGGCGAGGAGCCGATCCCGCACTACCTGATCGAGATGGAGTACGGGTCGCCCACCGAGTTCGGCCTCCCCACCACCGTCCGGTTCCTCTTCCACAGCGGCGCCTACCAGGAGCGGATCGTGCTCACGCCGACCTCCCCCAATACCTGGGGCGAGTCGCGCAAGGCCCCCGGCGAGGAGCCGATCGACACCGGAACGATCACCCGCCCGCCCCCGGCGCCCCGCTCCGGCCCGATTCCCGGCGCGGGCGAGCCGGAGGAAGTCCCGCTCGCCCCGGACGAGCCCGAGAACCCCTAGCAGCCTGAAACGGAGGAAATCGCCCGGGAACCGGAGGCCGGTCCGGGCCTGGCAGGCGCCTGAGAGGCGAGCGACGCGGCCCCGGTGGAATCGCGGGCCGCCGGAGCGATCCGGCACGACTGGGGAACCTCCAGTGGCGGCGCCCCCTGAGGCGCCCGCCTCATCCCCGGCAGGCAGGGCACTCCTGCCGCAGGCGCGATGAAGAAAACGGGCCCCTTTCCCGATTCCCACGCCCTCAATCCCTGGATGTAATTTTATGCACTTTGAGCTTTACCGGAAGCGGCTGGAGTGATGACTATGGATCCGCCAAACCACGATCCGATGATGAAACCCAGACAATCCCTCAAGACCCTCTCGCTCTCGACCGCGCTGCTCGGAGTATCGACCGGAGGACCGGCGCTCGGAGCAAATCTCCTCGTCAACGGAGGCTTCGAGTCCGGAACTGGAACCGACGCCGACAGCTGGGAGGAAATCGGCTCGAACCCGCCGAACGCCACGGTGATCCGCAGCACGGCCGACCCGGCGAGCGGGACGGCCCACGCGGCGATGGGCATCGACAACACCTCGACCACCGTCGGGGCGGGGATCTTCGTCCAGCAGGTCACCCCCTTCGGGTCGATCGACCCCACCCTGCCCTACACTCTCACCTTCGACGCCCGCCTGACCTCAACCGACCTGACCGGCATCAACGTCTTCGCCCAGGTCCAGTTCCTCGACCAGGACAACAGCGATGGCGGCGGGGTGAAGGGAGAGGTCCTGCAGTCCTTGGTGGGAACGATCACCGACAGCTACCAGCCCTTCGTCATCAGCGGACTGGTTCCTCTTGCCGGTGCCGACGCCGCACTGGTCCGCTTCCAACTGGCGGCGGGTGCGGTCGACAACATCAACAACAGCTTCTTCGTCGACAACGCGTCGCTCGATGCGGTTCCCGAACCGGGTTCGGCCGCCCTGCTGGCGCTCGGAGTCGGCGGCCTGCTCGCCCGGCGCCGCCGGCAGCACGGCTGACGGCGACCGTCCGGGTTGGTTCCCGACTTGCACCAGGCGGCGACCCGGAAACGGGTCGCCGTTTTTCGTCGCCATACCTCTTCCTGGAACCGACCCATGCCGGGGGAGAGGATCTACGGGGCGGAAACCAAAGACGGCGGCCATCCGAGGACCACCGCCGTCGTGGGGATTTCGGGGGCCTGCCGGGTAGCCCGGTCAGCGCTCCACTTCCTCGGTGAGCAACGAGACCTCGACGCCGCCCGGGGAGGTCGCCGCTGGCGGAGGCGCCAGCGGGAACTCGCTGGAGGCGACCAGGCTGACGTCGTCGATCAAGAATCTCGCCGTCCGCCTCATCGCCCTCGACCGCCCCTGGCGCGGGTGCGTCGCTTCAAGAGCCTCGGATCAGGGAACCAATTCCTCCACATCAAAGAAGGCTCGCGGCCCGGTCGGCTCCTCGCAAACCCAGAGGGTGTTGCCGGTTCCAGGTAGCGGATCTCCGAAGGGAGCCCGATCAGCGAAGTTGGTCGAACGGTAGACCTGGTAGTTCACCCCTATCTCGGAAGGCCAGCTGATCTCGTAGCCGTGCGTCACCGTCGCGGGAATCGTCCCGAGCAGCGTCGACTCGACCCCGAGCAGGGAAACGTCGTCGATCCGCACCGAGCCGGTCTGGTCCGCCACGGCCCCGGTGACGCAGCCGAATTCGATCAGCACCTGGTCGGTTTCGGCCGGGGTCACGAGACCCGGAACATTGACCTGCTGCCAGGTTCCAAGGGTCGTGTTGATCCCGCCGTCCACCTGCGAGATCACCTCTCCCGAGGTCTTGCGCCACTTGACCGAGTAGAAGATGTTGGCGCCAACGTTCTCCTCGACGTTCGCCCAGAACGAGAAGTCCAGAGTTTCACCGGGACCCACGGAACCTGGGCCGAGAATCTGCTGCATGATCGAGGTCGAAGGGGCCGGTGGATCCCCCCCGACCGAAGTCGCGGACATCCGAACATACCAGTCGCCCGACTGGGCTTCCGTCGGCTCGTTGATCTCCTCCGGTGGCTCGACGCCAAGGTAGGCCCAGGACAGGTTGCCGATCTCGAATCCCGGGTCATTCACCAGCTCGGTCGACGTGACCTCATACTCCTGCACCCGGTAAAAGGACCCACCGCTATCACACGTGCTCGGTGTTTCGTCGCCGGGCACCGGCTGACCGATATCCGACCAAACCGCCTCATCCGGAGAGCTCTGGGGCTGATAGAGGTTGGTGGCGCTGGTCGGCGTCCAGCTGACGATGTTCGTCGGGGCAATCGACGCGCGGAAGGGCGGTCGCGGAAGAACGGTGAAGTCGATGTTGTCGAACCCGACCGTCGAACCGGCACCAGAAAGCAGGTTGATCTTGATGTTGTCGGTCGCCGCCGGAAGCTCGATCTCGAAGGTATAGCTGGCCCAGCTGGTTCCATCACCGTCCATCGTCGGGAAGAGGTTCCCCGAGCTGCCGAGGAAGGCGGGGCCCTGCAGGTAATCCACCCGCAGTCCGCCGATTTCCATCCCGGCCAGGATCCGCATGTCGACGGTGAACTCGACGAGGTCGCCGCCAGCGAGACCGATCGCGCTGAGCGCCAGCGGCG
>Ga0207814_100659_pt1 | contig 16014 bp, 9 predicted proteins | sample TtaePargueraPR_7_FD_187755 | JGI IMG/M metagenome (GOLD analysis project Ga0207814, IMG submission 187755) | Aerobic enrichment media microbial communities from Bioluminiscent Bay, La Parguera, Puerto Rico - Tt and P1 (2) (SPAdes) | ecosystem: Environmental > Aquatic > Marine > Unclassified ... | reverse complement strand
GATCGCCATGCCGTCGAGAAGTTTCACCGCGAGCGCCTCGCCGTCCTGGCGCACCGCGCGGAACACCGCACCGCACGGGCCGGAGCCGAGCAACTCGCGCTCGCCAAACTCGTCGAGATGCGGCGATTCCATGCCCGGACTGTAGGCATCCGGACCGTTCCGCCAACCCCTCAGTCTGCCGCCACGGCACGAAAAATCCCTTCCGCCGCCTGAAAACCTAACCGGGACCCCGGCGTATCGCCTCGGAAGCACGCTTTCGCCCCGCCATGAAACCGCACTGCCCCGGCAATCCCCTCGAACGCTATTCCACCCGCCGAGAGTTCCTCTACGTCGGCCTGCTCGGCGGCCTCGGCCTGAGCCTTCCCGGCTTCCTCCAGCAGCGCGCGCAGGGCGCGCAGAAGTTCTACGAGACCAAGGACGGCGTGGCGAAGGGGATCATCCACATCTTCCTCCCCGGAGGGATGTCCCACCAGGAGTCGTTCGACCCGAAACCCTACGCGCCCGCCGAGTACCGCGGGCCCTTCGGCGCCATCGACACCTCGATCCCCGGCGTCCAGTTCGGCGAGAAGCTCCCGCAGCTGGCGAAGATCGCCGACAAGACGACGATCATCCGCTCGATGTCCCACGGCGAGGCGGCCCACGAGCGCGGCACCCACAACATGTTCACCGGCTACCGGCCGTCGCCGGCGCTCGAGTATCCCTCGATCGGCTCGGTCATCTCCCACGAGCTCGGCCCGCGCAACAACCTGCCGCCCTACGTCTGCGTCCCGAACGTGCCGAACGAGTTCGCCAACTCCGGCTACCTGTCCTCCGCCTACGGCCCCTTCGCCCTCGGCTCCGACCCCGCCCGCGGCGACTTCCAGGTGCGCGACCTGAACCTGCCGAAGGGCGTCGACGAGGACCGCTTCGCGCGCCGTCGCTCGCTGCTCGAGACCGTCGACTACCACTTCCGCCACCTCGAGGACTCGGACGCGCTCGACTCGATGGACGCCTTCTACCAGCACGCCTACAAGCTGATCTCCTCGCAGAAGGCGCGCGAGGCCTTCGACCTCAAGGCCGAGCCCGACAAGCTCAAGGACGCCTACGGGCGCACCCAGGCCGGCCAGCGCATGCTGCTGGCGCGTCGACTGATCGAGGGCGGCGTGCGCTTCGTCTCGCTCACCGCCGGCGGCTGGGACCACCACGACAACATCAAGAACGGGATCCAGGGCAACCTGCCCCCGGTCGACCAGGCGATCGCCGCCCTGATCAACGACCTCGACGAGCGCGGCATGCTCGACAGCACCCTGGTGATGGTCACCTCCGAGTTCGGCCGCACGCCGAAGATCAACCCGACCGGCGGCCGCGACCACTGGCCGCGGGTGTTCTCGGTGATGCTCGCGGGCGGCGGAGTGAAGAAGGGCCACGTCCACGGTTCGTCCGATGCCCTTGGCGGCGAGGTCGACACCGACGGCGTGACGGTCTCCGACCTCGCCACCACCATCTACCACCAGATCGGGATCACCGCCGACAAGGAACTGATGGCCCCCGGCAACCGCCCGATCGAGATCGTCGACGGCGGCACGCTGCTCGACTCGATCCTGGCCTGACCGCACCCCGCCGCCTGCCATCATGCTCCGGTCCGCCCTCGCTCTCGCCTCCGGGCTCTGGCTCCTGGCATCGTCCGCCCCCGCCTCGTCGCCCGACCTCCGGCACATCCAGCCGCGCGGCGGCCAGCGGGGCACCGAGCTGACGATCCAGCTCCACGGCGAGCGCCTGCACGACCCCCGGGAACTGCTCTTCCACCAGCCCGGCATCGAGGTCCTCGAACTCCGGGAACACGTCCGCACCGAGACCAAGGACGACAAACCGCGGGAAGTCCGCGACGGCAAGCGGGTTCGGGCGAGGATCCGCATCGCCGACGACGCCCCGCTCGGCGAGCATCCGGTCCGGCTCCGGACCGCCGGCGGCGTGTCCTACCTGCGCACCCTCTGGGTGGGCCAGTTTCCGACGGTCGACGAGAAGGAGCCGAACGACTCCTTCGACGCGCCGCAGGCGATCGGGCTGAACACCACCGTGCAGGGGGTCGCGAAGTCGGAGGACGAGGACTTCTACTCGGTCAAACTCCGGAAGGGCCAGCCGCTCTCGGTGGAGGTCGAGGCGATGCGACTCGGACGCCGCTTCTTCGACGCCTACGTGGCGATCCTCGACCCCGACCGCTTCGAGCTCGCCGCCTGCGACGACGCCGCCCTGCTCTACACCGACGCCTTCGCCTCGGTCGTCGCCCCGGCGGACGGCGAGTACCGCATCGTGGTACGGGAAGCGGCGTACGAGGGCAACGACGCGTCGCAGTACCGGCTCCACGTCGGCAGCTTCCCGCGCCCGGCCGCCGTCTTCCCCCCCGGGGCCCGCCCGGGCCAGACGGCCACCTTCCGCTTCATCGGCGACCCGGCGGGCGAGCTGACCCGCGAGATCACGATCCCCGCCGACGCCTCCGGACGCCACCCGGTCTTCGCGGAGCGCGACGGGCTGCTCTCGCCCTCGCCCAACTGGATCCAGGTCTCCGGGCACGAGTGCGCCGAAGAGACCGAGCCCAACGACGGCTCCAAGGAGGCGAGCCCCGCCCCGACGATCCCCTTCGCCGTCCACGGCGTCCTGTCGAAGAAGAAGGACGTCGACTGGTTCCGCTTCACCGCGAAGAAGGACGAGAACCTCCACATCCGCCTCCGGGGACGCGACCTGCGTTCGCCCGTCGACTCGGTGCTGTTCCTGCGCGACGCCAAGGGCAAGCGCCTCGCCAACAACGACGACCAGGGCATGCCGGACTCGGTGATCCAGTGGAAGTGCCCGGCCGACGGCGAGTACTTCATCAACGTCCGCGACAAGCTGGAGCGCTCCGGCGCCGACTACACCTACCGGCTCGAGGTCGAGCGCCGCGAACCGGCGATCGCCGCGACCCTGCCGGTCGCCGAGCGCAACAACTCCCAGGCACGGAAGATGATCTGCATCCCCCGGGGCGGCCGCTACGCCACCGTGGTCAACGTCGCCCGCAGCAACCTGGGCTGCGACGCGCGCTTCGAGGCGGCCTCGCTGCCCCGGGGCGTGTCGCTGCGGGTGCCGCCGATCCCGCGCTCGACCAGCAGCTTCCCGGTGCTGTTCGAGGCCGCCGCCGATGCCCCGGTCGACGGCGGCTGGCACGCCTTCGCAATCCACTCGGCCGGCGACAACGCGCCACCGGTATCCGGCCCGCTGGTCGAGGAGGTCCACCACATCGAGATCAACAACCAGGGGGCCTATCACTCGACCCGCTCGGAGAAGATCGCGGTGGCGGTGACCGAGCCGGCCCCGTTTTCCCTGGTCGTCGACGCTCCGCCGGCACCGCTGGTGGCCCGGGGCATGCTGCGCCTCGGCGCGCACCTGCAGCGGGCCGAGGGATTCGACGCCCCGGTGACCCTGCGGATGCTGTGGAATCCCCCCGGGATCGGCTCGCCGACCACCGTCCGCATCGACCAAGGCAAGAGCGAGGCTGGCTACGAGATCAACGCCAACCCCGATGCCCCGGTCGCCGAGTGGCAGGTCTGCGTGCTGGCCGAGGCCGACACCCCGGACGGGCCGGTGATCGTCTCCTCGGAGCTCGTCCCGCTCCGCGTCGTCGACCCGTGGGTCAGCGCCTCGATCGACCTCGGTGCCACCGAGCAGGGCCGCAACGTGCCGGTGCTCTGCAAGCTCGAGCAGCATCGCGAGTTCCCGGGCAAGGCCCGTGCCGAGCTCCTCGGCCTCCCCCACGGGGCCACCACCCAGGCGGTCGAGTTCGACAAGGACACCGGGGAGATCACCTTCCCGGTCGAGGTCGCCGCCGATGCCGCCGTCGGCAAGCACAGCGGCCTGTTCCTCCGCATCGAGGTGCCCCACAGCGGCGCCCGCGTGCTCCACCAGACCGGCCACGGCGGCACCCTGCGCATCGACAAGCCCCGGCCGGAGCCCAAGGCCGAGGCAAAGCCGAAGGAAGCGGCGAAGCCGCCACCCGCCAAGCCGGCCGAGAAGCCGCTTTCCCGTCTCGAACAACTCCGCCGGCAGGCGGAGTAGCACTCCGACCGAGTTGAGCATGCGTCCGATTCCCACTCTCCTCCTCACCCTGCTCGGAGCCGGCCACGCCGCCGGCGACGGCTTCACCGCGGCCCGCGCGCTGCTCGAGACCCGCTGCCTCTCCTGCCACCATCCCGCGAAGGACAAGGGCGACCTGCAACTCACCACCCGGACCCGGATGCTCGAGGGTGGCGACTCCGGGCCCGCGATCCGACCCGGAGACGCCGGGGCCTCGCTGCTGGTCGAGCGGGTCTGCCTCGATCCCGACGACGACGAGATCATGCCGCCGAAGGGCGATCCGCTGAGCCGCGCGGAGGTCGGGATCCTGCGCGACTGGATCGAGGCCGGCGCCCCGTGGCCCGAGGGGGTCACGATGTCCCCCCGGCCCAAGACCGCGCTGCCGGAATGGGATGCGGAACCCGACCCGGGGATTGCGTCGATCGAGGCGTTTCCCGCGTCGGTGACCCTCGAGACGGCGGCTGACTTCCACCGGGTGGTGGTCCTCGCCCGCTTCAAGGACGCCGCCACCCATGACATCACCCGGCAGGCACGGCTGAGCCTCGACGACCCTTCGCTCGCCTCGCTCAGCGACACCACGCTGCGCCCGCTCAAGGACGGCACCACCACGCTGCGCATCGAGTACCGGGGGCTGTCGACCGCGGTCCCGGTGACGGTCAGGGATGCCGCGGAGGAGCGCCCGGTCTCCTTCCAGCTCGACGTGATGCCGGTGCTGACCTCCTCGGGCTGCAACACCGGTTCCTGTCACGGCTCGGCGCGCGGCCAGGATGGCTTCCACCTCACGCTCTATGGCTTCGATCCCGCGGGCGACCACTTCCGCCTGACCCGCGAGATGGCCGGCCGGCGGATCAACCACGCCATTCCGGAGGATTCCCTGCTGTTGACCAAGGCCGTGGGCGACGTCCCGCACACCGGCGGCAAGCTCTTCGACAAGGACAGCGCGAACTACCGGACCCTGCTCGAGTGGATCAGGGCGGGCGCACCCTACGATTCGGACGACATCCCCCAGCCCACGGGGATCACCGTCGAGCCGCCTCAGCTCGTCATGAAGGGATCCGGCATCGAGGTCCCGCTGACGGTCCGCGCGACCTACTCCGACGGAACCGACCGCGACGTCACCCCGCTCTCCTCGTTCTCGACCTCCAACGACAACGCCGCCCCGATCGGCGAGTCGACCGGGCTCGCCCGCTCCAAGCACCGCGGCGAGGCCTTCCTGCTGGCGCGCTTCCACACCTTCACCGAGGGCAGCCAGGCGATCGTGATCCCGGACGACCTGCCCTACACCCGGCCCGAGCTGCCGGAGTTCAACTACATCGACCGCCACGTGCACGAGAAGCTCCACAAGCTGCGGGTGGTGCCCTCGGAGGTCTGCGGCGACGAGGTGTTCCTCCGCCGGGTCTACCTCGACGTCATCGGCCGCCTTCCCACCCCCGAGGACCGCGAGCGCTTCCTCGCGAGCAGCGATCCCGACAAGCGCGAGGCGCTGGTCGACGAGCTGATCGGCCGCAAGGAGTTCACCGAGATGTGGGTGATGAAGTGGGCCGAGCTGCTGCAGATCCGCACCTTCAACCAGGGCGGCAACCAGGTCTCCTACAAGGCCGCGCTCGGCTACTACGGGTGGCTGCGCGAGCGGATCGCGGGCGACGTCCCCTTCAACGAGATCGTCCGCGAGCTGCTCGCCTCCGAGGGGGGCACCTTCGACAACCCCGCGACCAACTTCTTCCAGATCGAGCAGGACACCCTGAAGCTCACCGAGAACGTCGCCCAGGTCTTCATGGGCACGCGGATCCAGTGCGCGCAGTGCCACAACCACCCCTTCGACCGCTGGACGATGGACGACTACTACGGCTTCGCCTCGTTCTTCGCGCAGGTGAAGCGCAAGCGGGCCGAGGACCCGCGCGAGCGGGTGATCTTCGACGGCGGCGGCGAGGTCAAGCACCCGGTCACCAACCAGAACGCGAGGCCGCGCTTCCTCGGGACGCCGACGCCCGACGACTTCGGCGGCAAGTCGCGTCGCGAGGCGCTGGCGAACTGGCTCTCCTCCCCCGACAACCCGTGGTTCGCCCGCAACGTCGTCAACATCACCTGGTCGCACTTCTTCGGCGTCGGCATCACCGACCCGGTCGACGACGTCCGCATTTCCAACCCGCCGTCGAACCCGGCGCTCCTCGACGCGCTCGCCGAGCGCTTCGTCGAGTCGGACTACGACATCCGCCGTATCGTGCGCGACATCTGCACCTCGCGCACCTACCAGCTGTCGACCCGCACCAACGAGACCAATGCCACCGACGAGACCAACTTCTCCCACGCGCTGATCCGGCGCCAGCGGGCCGAGGTGCTGCTCGACACCATCTCCCAGGTCACCGGGACGCCCAACAAGTTCAAGGGGCTGCCGCTCGGGGCCCGTGCCGTGCAGATCGCCGACGGCAACATCTCCAACTACTTCCTGACCACCTTCGGCCGCGCCTCGAGGGCGACGGTCTGCTCCTGCGAGGTCAAGATGGAGCCCAACCTCTCGCAGGCCCTCCACCTGCTCAACGGCGACGCGACGCACCACCGCATCCGGCGCAGCAAGGTCATTCCCACGATGCTCGAGAACGAGCTCCCGCCGGCCGAGATCGTCCGCCGCCTCTATCTCCGGACGCTCTGCCGGGAGCCCTCGACCGAGGAGCAGGGACAGCTCGGCAAGGCCCTCGAGGCCGCCGCCGACCCCGGGGAACGGCGGGAGATCCTCGAGGACGTCTTCTGGGCCCTGCTCAACTCCAAAGAGTTCATCTTCAACCACTAAGGCCTGATTCCCCGCTCAAGCCCCGGGCTGCCTTCTAATGAAATTCCAAGAAATTGGTCACTTTAGGGGTGCGAGATGTTCAATATTTCTAAAATTTAGATTGTGACCCTACGCGATCGCGGGTATACCCGCCGGCATGTTCGCGATGTTTTCCCGCCTCCCCTCCCTGAAGTCCCTGGGTGAGCGTTTTCCCACGCGGGAGCGGCTGGGCCGCCCGATCGAGGCGCTCAAGGACCCCTACTCGCTGGTCCTCGGACTGGGTGGGTTCCTGCGCATTGCCTACACCGATGGCGTCAAGGCGCTGGTCGCCGGGCGCTACTCGCCGCGCCAGGCGGCCTACATCATGTGCGCCTCGCTGCCCGCCCTGATGGGCGTCGCGGTGGTCACACTGCCCGCCCTGCTCTTTCCCAGCCCGAGCAACGAGGCCTTCTATCACTTTGCCAACATCCTCAGCCACGACCCGGTCGCTCTGATCCCCACGGTGATCGGCGCGATCAGCACCACCATCGGGCTGAAGCTTCCCCTGGGCTGATTCCTTTTCGCGCGTTGGTGTTTCGACAGACCCGTGCCGGCTCCCGGCACGGGTCTTCGTCGATCGCAAGAAACCGGGGTCGCCGGCGTATCGCTCCCGGATGTTCTCTCCCTCCGTCCGCCACCACCTCCCGGGGATCGCGGGGCTGCTCGTCCTGGGCGCGGCCGCTGCGGACAAGGTGACCTTCGACGACCATGTGCTGCCGATCTTCGAGCAGTCCTGCCTGAACTGCCACAACCCCGACAAGACCAAGGGCGGGCTCGACCTGTCCACCTACACCGCCGCGATGAGGGGCGGGTCGGGCGGCAAGATCGCGGAGCCGGGCGACAGCGGCTCGAAGCTGCTCGCGGTGGTGATGCAGACCAGCGAGCCGAAGATGCCGCCGGAGGGCGACAAGCTTGCGGGCGGCCACATCGACACCCTCCGGGCCTGGATCGAGGGCGGCCTGCTCGAGACCCAGTCGTCGCAGGCCCGCAAGCCGTCGAAACCGAAGTTCGACCTCAGCCTGAAGGCGGATCCTTCCGCCCGCCCCGACGGACCGCCGCCGATGCCCGAGCACCTGCTGCTCGATCCCCCGGTGGTCACGCCGCGGGCGTCGTCGGTGCACGCCGTGGCCTGCTCGCCGTGGGCGCCGCTGCTCGCCGTCACCGGCCAGCGGCAGGTGCTGCTCCACGCCACCGACACGCTCGAGCTCGCCGGCATCCTCCCCTTTCCCGAGGGCGACCCGGTGGCGCTCGCCTTCACCCCGAACGGCCGCTACCTGACGGTCGGCGGCGGGATCCCCGGCAAGTCGGGGACGACCGTCACCTTCGACGTCACCAACGGCGAGCGCGTGCTGACCGCCGGCAAGGCCTTCGACACGGTGCTCGCCTGCGACCTGCGCCCCGGGCTCGACCTGCTCGCCACCGGCTCGCCGTCGCGGCTGGTCAAGCTCTGGCGGACCGGCGACGGGGAACAGGCGGCTTCGATCAAGAAGCACACCGACTGGGTGACCGCGCTCGATTTCTCGCCCGACGGCATTCTCCTCGCCACCGGCGGCCGCGGCGGCGGGGTGTGGGTCTGGGAGGGGGCCAGCGGCAACGAGTTCCACACCCTCCGCGCCCACCAGGCGGGAATCACCGCCACCGCGTTCCGGGGCGACTCCAACGTGCTCGCGACGGCCTCGGAGGACGGGACCGTGCGGTTCTGGGAGATGAACAACGGCCGGGAAATCCGCAAGCTCGACGCCCACCCGGGCGGCGTGCTCGCCTTCGGGTGGGCGCGCGACGGGTCGTTCGCGACGGCCGGACGCGACGGGAAGGTGAAGCTCTGGAAGCCCGACTTCGGGCACCGGCGGGACCTCGGCGGCTTCGACGACCTTCCCACCGCGGTGGCCCTCGATGCCGACGGCAAGCGGGTGTTCGTCGGGACCTACGACGGGCGGGTGGTCGCCCACGAGGTCGAGAGCGGCGCCCGCACCGGGCAGTTCCACGCGAACCCGCCCTCGATCGATTCGCGCCTCGCCACCCTCCGCGAACGGATCCGCACCCACCCGCAGGGCGTGGCCGGCGCCACCGCCACCCGCGATGCCGCCGCGCGCGAGCGGGACCGGGTCCTCGCCGCCATCGCGCAGGCCGAGGCCGCGCTCGACGAGGCCCGCGGAGCCTTTGCCGACGCCGGGCAGCGCCTCAACCAGGCCCGCAGCGAAGCGAAGCGGGCCGCCGACGAAATCGGGCGCACGCGGCAGGAGCGGGACAAGCTCGCCACCGGGGTCGACGCGCAGCGAAAGCCGCTCGAGGAAGCTCGCGCGTGGCGCAGCGAACAGACGGCGCGACTCGACAGCGCGCGCCGCGAAGTCGAGGAGGCGAAGGGACGGCTCGAGGCCGCCGAGAACGGAGCCGACCACCCCGAGCATGCCGCCAGGGTCGCCGCCGCGAGGAAGACCCTCACCACCCGGCAACAGAAGCGGGACGGGATCGCGGACACGCTGCGCCAGACCGGGGAGCGAATCGCCAGCCTCGAGGCCGACATCGAGCAGCGGAACCAGCGACGGGGCGAGCTCGACCGCACCCTCGACGCCCTCGTCGCGACCGAGAAGCTTCGCCCCGAGACCCTCCGCCGGGCGGAGGAGGCCGTGGAGGCCGCCAGGAAGCGGGTCCCCGAGCGCGAACAGCAGCTCGCCGAGCGCCGCAAGGCGCTCCCCGCATCACAGGGCGCCTTGAAGCAGGCGGAGGAGAAACTCAACCAAGTGGTCGCACGACTCGAACGGCTCCGGGCACAACAACGCCACTGGCAGGCGGCGGAACTCAACGCGCGGGCGATCCGCACGGCAAAGGAGGCCGAGGCCGCGGCGAGCGAGGCCGAGGGGCTCGCCTCCGACTTCCATGGCCGACAGGCCGACTTCGAGGCCTGTGCCGAGGCGCTCGACGCCAAGCGGGACGAGCGCCGCGCGGTCGCGAGCTCGATCGACGAGCAGGCCGAACACGCCGAGGAGCTCCGGGCGGTGCTGCGATCCCTCGAGCAGGTCATTGCGGACCGGGCCGAGGAGCTCCAGCGCGCGGAAGCGGCGATTCTCGAGCTCCGGCGAACCCTCGACGAGCGGCTCCCCGAGGCCCATCGGCTCCGCGCCGAGACCCTCCGGCTCGAGGCCGAGTATCGCAGGATGCTCGACCCGTCGCCGTGACGCGTCCGGTTCCTTGACAGCGAGCCGGTCCTCGACACACTTGAGGCCTACGACAGGGGAGCCCACCGACCGCAGGGCCGAGATTTTCCGACGCGCGGAAGAAACCCTCCGAACCTGATGCGGGTCACGCCGCCGTAGGAAGTCGATTCCCCCGTCCTCTCCCTTCCGGCCGCGCTGTTCCGCGCGGCCGTTTTCATTTCCTCCATCTCCCGAATTCCCGAACCGCCCCTGCCTCATGATCTCTCCCGACTCCAAGGAAATCACGCCGGACAACGCCCATCGGCGCAGCGACTACACCGGCAACTTCATCGAAGACATCGACAACAGCGAGGAGATCGCCGCGATCGAGGAGGACCCCACCCGCTTTCCCAACTCCTCGCGGGTCTATGTCAATGGCACGATCCACCCCGAGGTCCGGGTGCCGATGCGGGAGATCCGCCTTTCCGACACCGAGCATCCGAACGGCCGCATCGAGGAGAACCCGCCGCTCCGCGTCTACGACTGCTCCGGGCCCTGGGGCGATCCCTGCTTCGAGGGCGACGTCACCCAGGGCCTGCCCGCCCTGCGTCGCGGGTGGATCCTCGCCCGCGGCGACGTCGGGGAGTATGCCGGTCGCTCGGTGAAGCCCGAGGACAACGGCTACCTCTCCGACTCCCACGCCGAGAAGTACAACGAGACCAAGGCCTCGAAGAACAAGCTCAAGGAGTATCCCGGCCTGAAGCGCAAGCCGCTGCGCGCCTCGGCCGGCCATCCGGTCACACAGCTCTGGTACGCCCGCCAGGGCATTATCACGCCGGAGATGGAGTTCATCGCCCTGCGCGAGAACATGGGACGCGCCGAGGAGTTCCGGACGATCTGCGACCGCTACCCGGACCCGCGGGACCTGCCCGAGGATGCCTCGGAGCGCTTGAAGCAGCTCTGTGCGACGCCCGAGGGCTACGAAATGCCCCGCCCGTCCGAGATCGACCCGCTGCGGCAGGTCTCGCGCAACGTGATGCACCACCAGCACCCGGGCCAGGCCTACGGGGCGATGATTCCCCGGCTCATCACGCCGGAGTTCGTCCGCGACGAGGTCGCCCGCGGCCGCGCGATCATCCCCGCCAACATCAACCACCCGGAGTCCGAGCCGATGATCATCGGCCGCAACTTCCTGGTGAAGATCAACGCGAACATCGGCAACTCGGCGGTCGCCTCGACGATCGACGAGGAGGTCGAGAAGATGCGCTGGGCCACCAAGTGGGGCGCCGACACGGTGATGGACCTCTCGACCGGCAAGAACATCCACGCCACCCGCGAGTGGATCCTGCGCAACTCGCCGGTGCCGATCGGCACGGTGCCGATCTACCAGGCGCTCGAGAAGGTCAACGGCCGGATCGAGGAGCTCAGCTGGGAGCTGTTCCGCGACACGCTCATCGAGCAGGCCGAGCAGGGCGTCGACTACTTCACGATCCATGCCGGGGTGCTCAAGCGCTTCGTCCCCCACACCGCACGGCGGATGACCGGCATCGTCTCGCGCGGCGGCTCGATCATGGCCAAGTGGTGCCTCCACCACGATGCGGAGAACTTCCTCTACACCCACTGGGACGAGATCTGCGACATCTGCGCCGCCTACGATGTCAGCTTCTCGATCGGCGACGGCCTGCGGCCCGGGTCGATCGCCGACGCCAACGACTACGCCCAACTCGCCGAGCTCGAGATCCAGGGCGAGCTCACGCTGCGCGCCTGGGAGAAGGGCTGCCAGGTGATGAACGAGGGCCCCGGCCACGTTCCGCTGCACCTGATCCAGGAGAACATGCAGAAGCAGATCGAGTGGTGCCACGAGGCGCCGTTCTACACCCTCGGTCCGCTGACCACCGACATCGCCCCCGGCTACGACCACATCACCTCGGCGATCGGCGCGGCGAACATCGGCTGGTACGGCTGCGCGATGCTCTGCTACGTCACCCCGAAGGAACACCTCGGGCTGCCCAACCGCGACGACGTGCGCGAGGGGGTGATCGCCTACAAGGTCGCCGCCCATGCCGCCGACTTGGCCAAGGGCCACCCGGCCGCCCAGGAACGCGACAACGCGATCTCCAAGGCGCGCTTCGAGTTCCGCTGGCGGGACCAGTTCGCCCTCGGCCTCGACCCGGCCCGGGCGATCGCCTTCCACGACGAGACCCTGCCGGCCGAGGGCGCCAAGACCGCCCACTTCTGCTCGATGTGCGGTCCGACCTTCTGCTCGATGAAGATCACCGCCGACGTCCGCGAGTATGCCGAGGAGCACGGCTACATCCGTTCCTCCCCCGTGCCCTGATTCTCATCTGAGTGACATCTTTCACTCTTTTGATTGCACGCGAGCCGGGTCCGGGCTAGCTTCGGGGCATGAAATACAGCGATTGTCCGGTGGTGGAGGGGCTGTTGCCGCGCCCGGAGGAGCGGGCTCTGAGGGAGGGCCCGCCCGGTGGCACGCCGCTTGTTACCCGGATCCGTGAAGGGCTTCCGATGTCGGAGTTCCGGGCGCTGCTGGAGCTCCTGCAGGTGCCCGAGGAGGACCTCGGTCGCTTGCTGGGCATCTCCCCCGCCACCCTGAACCGCCGCAAGAAGGTCCGTCACCTCGGCACCCCGGAGAGCGAACGGATCGTGCGCTTCGCCCGGCTGTTCGGGATCGGGATGGAGGTGTTCGGGGACGAGGTCGCCACCCGCGAGTGGCTCAAGTGCCCGAACCCCGGCACCGGCGGGGAGTCGCCCCTGTCCTACGCGGACACCGAATACGGCGCCCGGGAAGTGGAGAACCTGCTCGGCCGCCTCGATCATGGCGTCTTCTGAGCCGGCCGTCCGCGTCTACCGCATCGTCGCGCCCCGCTGGGCCGATTCCGCGTTCTCCGGCGAAGGCGCGCAGAAGTACGGGGGGCGCTGGAATTCGCCCGGTCGCCGGGTGGTGTATCTCGCGGACACGCGGGCGCTGGCCGCCCTCGAGATGCTCGTGCACCTGACCACCCCGTCCAGCCGGGCGAAGCCCTACACGCAGTTCGAGGCGATCCTTCCGGCGGAATGCATCGTCCCTGCGGACGACGACCCCCGGGACCGCCGCGGCTTCGGGGACCGCTGGCTGGCCGAGGGCCGCTCCCTTGCCCTCCGGGTTCCCTCGGTCCTGATCCCGGAGGAGCCCAACTACCTGCTCAATCCGGCCCACCCGGACTTCGACCGCATCCGGATTCGCAAGGAAGGAGGATTCGGCTTCGACCCGCGACTCTGAAAGCGACCCCTCCGGCGGGTGCGAGGCCCATCCCCCATTTATGCCATTCTCAAGACTCGGATCGGTTTGCTATATCGAACCCTGCTCTCCCAACCAAATCCCATCCCGCTCGTGAGCCTCCGTCCCCCTGCCCCAGCCATCGTCCCCGCGGTGTTCCTCACCCTGCTCCCCCTCGTCTCCGCGGCCGCCGGGAAGCGGGCGCCCGTGGTCGCGACCCGCGACCAGCCGGTTGAGGCCGTCAAGCTGGCCGAAGGGCACTGGTTCCTCGATTTCGGCCTGGCCGCCTTTGGCAACGTCGAGTTGCTCGACGACGGGCTTCGGCGGCCCGCCCCGGTCACCGTCCACCTCGGCGAAGCGCTGTCCGCCGAACACCGGATCGACCGCAAGCCGGCGGGCACGGTGCGCTTCCAGTCGCACCCGGTGACCCTGCAGCCGCGGCGTGCCAGCTCACCCGCGCTCGACTGGGCTCCGCCGGGCTGGATGAGGGGCGAGTGGCTCGAGCCCACCCGCGAGATGGGGGAAGTCATGCCGTTCCGCTACGTCGAGATCGAGGGCGCGCCCGAGACCTTCTCGGGGGACGACGTCACCCGCGTGAGCTGGAGCGTGGCCTTCGATCCCGAGGCCTCCTCGTTCGAGTCCTCGAGCCCCGAACTCGACGCCGTGTGGGAGCTCTGCAAGCACAGCGTGAAGGCGACCTCGTTCCTCGGCATCTACGTCGATGGCGACCGGGAGCGACGCCCGTACGAGGCCGACATCCTGATCAACCAGCTCTCGCACTACGCCGTCGACGCCCACTACGAGACCGCCCGGCACAGTCTCGAGCACATCATGGAGTTTCCGACCTGGCCGACCGAGTGGCGCCTCCAGACGCCGATGCTGGCCTGGCACGACTTCCTTTGGTCGGGCGACGACCGATTCATCCGCGCGAACTTCGACCGGCTCAAGAGCCGGGCGATCCTGACCCGCCGGACCGACGACGGCCTGTTCCTCGGCTATCTCGAGGGCGAGCCGAAGGACATCATCGACTGGCCCGCCAACGAACGGGACGGCTATGACATGTCGATGCGGGTGAAGTCGGTGGTCACCGCCTTCCACTACCGCTCCCTGGTCGACCTTGCGAAGATGGCCTCCCACCTCGGCCGACGTGCGGAGGCGGCGCGCCTCGGGGAGATGGCCGCCGCCACCCGCAGCGGCTTCAACGAGCGGCTGTGGAACGAGGAGCGCGGCTGCTACATGGACGGCCTCGACCCGGAGTCCGGGAGGGTGAGCGCTCATGCCTCCGCCCACGCCAACTTCTTCCCGCTCGCCCTGGGACTGGTTCCCGAGGAGCGGGTCGGGCGGGTCGCCGACTTCATCGAGTCGCGCGGCATGGCCTGCTCGGTCTACGGCGCGCAGTTCCTCATCGAGGCGCTCTACGCCGCCGGCCGCGGGGACACCGCGCTCGACCTGATGCGGGCCGACACCCTCCGCTCGTGGCGAAACATGAGCGAGAAGGTCGGCTCGACGATCACCCTCGAGGCCTGGGACCCCTCGCTGAAGCCCAACCTCGACTGGAACCACGCCTGGGGCGCCGCGCCGTCCAACCTCATCACGCGGGGCCTGATGGGCATCGAGCCGCTCCAGCCGGGCTTCAAGCGCTTCCGCATCCGCCCGCAGCCGGGAGCGCTCCGACAGGCGACGCTGAAGTCGCCGACTCCGGCGGGCCCGATTCACCTGCGGATCGAGAGCGCGGGGGAGGCCGGATTCACCGCCAAGGTCAGGGTTCCACGGGGCACCGGCGCCGAGTTCCACGTGCCCGAGGCCGGGCGGCTGCGGCTGTTCGGAACCGACGGCGAGGCGGAGCCCCGGATCCTCCGAGAGGAGCAGGGCGAGCGGGTGATCGGCCTGGCCCCCGGGTCCTGGACCGTCGCCTACGCGCCCCGGGGCTGAGCCCCCGCGCTTGCGCGAGCTCACCCGGGGGGCTGCGGACGCCACGGATTCGCCGGGCTCGGGCATTTCGCGCTAAGCCCCTGCGGCGGGGCGGACGTATAACTCCCCGATGACACCCATGCGAACGCTTGCCGCCGCCCTCGCCCTGAGCGCGTCCCTGTCGGCCCGGCCGACCGTCGAGACCGGACGCACCGACGCGGGCTTCGTTTTTGAGAAGATCCCCTCGCCCGCCCTCGACGACGCGGCGGCCGCAGCGGAGATTGCGATTCTCGACGGTCGCCGCGACCGGAATGGCGCCGACACCGGCGTGCTGAGCGATGGCAAGCTGCCCTCCAACGCCGACCAACCGGCCGCCAACTTCTTCTTCGCCGCCGCCAGCGAGGGCGGCCGACTCCGCATCGACCTCGGCAAGGCCATCGAGGTCGCATCCGTCTGCAGCTATTCCTGGCACCGCACGGTCCGGGGCCCCCAGGTCTACTCGCTCTACGCCTCCGACGGCGGCGGCGACGGATTCGTCGCCGAACCCAGGCAGGGATCCGACTTGGCGAAGTCCGGCTGGACCCTGGTCGGCAAGGTCGACACGCGGCGGCTGCGCGGCGGGCCCGGCGGCCAGCACGGGGTGTGGTTCCATGATCCCGACGAAAAGAGCATCGGCCGCTACCGCTACCTGCTCTTCGACGTCGCGCCTTCCGACGACCGCGACGTCAACGGCCAGACCTTCTTCTCGGAGATCGACGTGGTGGAAGCCGGCAAGCCCGCGCCGAAGCGCCTCGAGCCGCCCA
>Ga0207814_100655_pt1 | contig 16060 bp, 12 predicted proteins | sample TtaePargueraPR_7_FD_187755 | JGI IMG/M metagenome (GOLD analysis project Ga0207814, IMG submission 187755) | Aerobic enrichment media microbial communities from Bioluminiscent Bay, La Parguera, Puerto Rico - Tt and P1 (2) (SPAdes) | ecosystem: Environmental > Aquatic > Marine > Unclassified ... | reverse complement strand
GGTCGCCGAGAACTGACCCTTGGTCAGGCCGTACACGCCGTTGTTCTCGACGATGTAGACCATCTTGACGCCACGCCGGAGGCAATGGGCGAACTGGCCGAGGCCGATCGAGGCGGAATCGCCGTCTCCGGAGACGCCGAGATAGATCAGGTCGCGGTTGGCAAGGCTGGCGCCGGTCGCCACCGACGGCATGCGGCCATGCACGCTGTTGAAGCCGTGGCTCTGGCCGAGAAAGTAGGTCGGCGTCTTCGACGAGCAGCCGATGCCCGACATCTTGGCGACCTTGTGCGGCGGCAGGTCGAGCTCGAAACAGGCCTCGATGATGGAAGCCGAGATCGAGTCGTGGCCGCAACCCGCGCACAGCGTTGAGACAAGGCCTTCATAATCGCGCCGCGTCAGGCCCAGCTCGTTTTTCTTCAGGCCGGGATGGCGGACATTGGGTTTTTTCATATAGGTCATGGTCGTACCCTGTTCACTGTCCTACATCGCCTGCGCGGACAACTGCATCGCCGAAGCGACCGCCTTGTCCTTCTCGATCATGGCCTGGATTTGCCCTCTTACCCACTCGGGTGTGATCGGCATGCCGTCGTAATTGAGAACCGGGATCAGCTTCTCGCCGGGAATACCGGCCTCCGCCATCAGCAGGGTGCGCATCTGCGCATCGCGGTTCTGCTCGACGACGAAAATGCGGTCGTGGTTGGCGGCAAACTTCGCCACCTCCTTGCCGAACGGGAAAGCCCGCAGCCGGCACGTGTTCAGCTTGTAGCCTTCCTTGGCCAGCAAATCGCAAGCCTCGCGCACGGCGGGCTCGGTCGAACCGAAATTGATGATGCCGAGGCGGCCGTTGCGCGCGTTGCCGCGAATGACTGCCTTGGGCACCATGTTGGCGGCGGTTGCAAATTTCCGCGTCAGCCGGTCCATGTTTTCCGCGTTGACGACGCCATCTTCCGTGTATGTGGCAAAGGCGTCGTGGGACGACCCGCGCGTGAAGAAGGCGCCCTTGGTCGGATGCGTGCCGGGCAGCGTGCGCCACGGGATCGCATCACCGTCGATATCCCAGTAGCGTCCGAACCGCTCAGCTTTATCGAGCATCTCGGCCGTCATCACCTTGCCGCGGTCGAACTTTTTCTTGTCGTCCCATTCGAAAGGCTCGGTCACCCATTCGTTCATGCCGATATCGAGATCGCTCATGACGATCACGGGCGTCTGCAACCGTTCCGCCAGGTCGAAGGCTTCCACGGTCAGGTCGAAACAGTCTTTCGGATCGGCCGGGAACAGGAGCACGTTCTTGGTATCGCCGTGGGATGCATAGGCACACGCCAGCACGTCCGACTGCTGCGTGCGCGTCGGCATGCCGGTCGACGGCCCGCCGCGCTGGATATCGAACAGCACCAACGGCACTTCGCTAAAATAGGCCAGCCCCAGGAATTCCGACATGAGGGAAATGCCCGGCCCCGACGTCGAGGTGAAGGCGCGCGCGCCATTCCACCCGGCGCCGATGACCATGCCGATAGCCGCCAGTTCGTCCTCGGCCTGGACAATGGCCACATTCTTGCTGCCGTCCTCGTTCACGCGGAACTTGCGGGCGTATTTCTCGAATCCCTCGGCGAGCGAGGTCGAGGGCGTGATGGGATACCATGCGCACACGGTCGCCCCGGCATAAACGCAGGCAAGCCCCGCGGCATCGTTGCCGGTGACCATGATACGGTCGGCGCTGCCCTTGCCCTTCTTGACCCGCACCTGGAGCGGGCAATCGAAATGGCGCATGGCGTAGTCGCGGCCCATCTCCAGCGCCTGGATGTTGGGCTCGACAAGTCGCGCGCGCCCGCCGAAACGGTCGTTGACCGCCTCCTTGACCACCTTGAAATCGATGTCGAGCAGCGCCGTCAGCGCACCGACATAAACCACGTTCTTGAACAGTTGCCGGTCGCGCGCCGAGACATAGGCATCGGCGCACATGCGCGCGATCGGCATGCCCAGAACACTGATGTCGTCGCGCGGGAAGGTGCGAGGCAGGCTGGAATCGTAGATCAGCGTGCCACCCGGTACGATCTCGGCGATGTCCTGCGCATAGGTTTGCGGGTTCATCGCCACCATGACATCGACGCCGTCGCGGCGCGCCGTGCGCCCGGCCTGCGTCACGCGCACCTCGTACCATGTTGGCAGGCCCTGGATGTTGGACGGGAAGATGTTCTTCGGCACTACGCCGAGACCCATGCGGAACAGCGACTTGGCGAACAGCAGGTTGGCGCTGGCCGACCCGGACCCGTTCACGTTGGCGAACTTGACGACGAAATCGTTGACGCGGCTCATTTGATATACGCCATGCAATTGGGTTGACCGGCCGGGTTGGCCTGCCGCTCGACATAGGTGAATTGCTGCATGTCCCAAGCGCCGGTCGGACAGCGTTCCGCGCACAGCCCGCAATGCACGCACACGTCCTCGTCCTTCGCCATGATGCGTCCGGTCTTCAGTTCGTCCGAGATATAGAGATCCTGTGAGCGGTTTACAGCCGGCACGCGCAGGCGTTCACGCAAATCTGATTCTTCCCCGTTGTCCGTGAAGTTGATGCAGTCGACCGGGCAGATGTCCACGCAGGCATCACACTCGATACAAAGGTCGCGCGTGAACACGGTCTGCACGTCGCAATTCAGGCAGCGTTCGGCCTCGAGGAAGGCAAGCTCGTCGTCGAACCCGAGCTCAACCTCCATCTTGAGGTCCTTGAGGGAGAACTTCTGGTCGGCGTGGGGCACCGCGAAACGCTGGTCGTCGGAGTAGTAGTTGTCGTAGGACCATTCGTGGATGCCCATCTTGGTGCTGGCAAGGTTGGTGCCGGGCGCCGGACGCTCGTTGGTCAGGTTCTTGCCGTTGCAGTAGAGGTCGATGGATATGGCCGCCTGGTGTCCATGGGCCACCGCCCAGATGATGTTTTCCGGCCCCCACGCTGCGTCGCCGCCGAAAAAGACGCCCTTGCGCGACGACATCATGGTTGTCTTGTCGACGACCGGCATATCCCATTCGCCGAATTCTATGCCGATATCGCGCTCGATCCAGGGGAAGGCATTGTCCTGGCCAATGGCCATCAGGACGTCGTCGCATTCGAAAACGACTTCCTCGCCGGTGGGCACCAGCTTGCGCCGGCCGTCATCCGAGTATTCCGCCTCGACGAGGGCGAACTTGACGCCCTTCAGCTTGCCGTTTTCTGTAATGAATTCCTTGGGTTGATGGTTATCGAAAATCGGGATGCCCTCGCGCTCGGCATCCTCGATCTCCCAGTCCGAGGCTTTCATGTCGGCGCGGGGGCTGCGCACGGTCACGCGCACGTCCTTGCCGCCGAGCCTGAGCGCCGTGCGGCAGCAATCCATCGCCGTGTTGCCGCCGCCGATAACCACGACGCGCCTGCCGATTTTGGAGATATGCTCGAAGGCGACCGAGGTCAGCCAGTCGATGCCGATATGGATGTTGGCGGACGCCTCCTCGCGGCCCGGGATGTTCAGATCCTTGCCGCGCGGCGCACCGGTGCCGACGAACACGGCATCGAAGCCGTCGTCGATCACGGATTTGAGGCTCGTCACTTCCTCGCCGAAGCGTTTTTCAACGCCCATGTCGAGGATCGTGTCCACCTCGCCGTCGAGAACGGGTTCGGGCAAGCGGAAAGACGGGATGTTGGTGCGCATCAGCCCGCCGCCCCGCGGGTCCTTCTCGATGAGCGTGCAGGCATAGCCCAGGGGCATCAGGTCGCGGGCAACGGTCAGTGACGCCGGCCCCGCGCCGAGCAGCGCGATGCGCTTGCCGTTCTTCTTTTTCGGTATGGCGGGAAGCCTGTCGGAGATGTCGCCGCGATAGTCCGCCGCAACGCGCTTCAACCGGCAGATAGCGACCGGCTTTTCCTCGATGCGTCCGCGCCGGCACGCCGGTTCGCACGGCCGGTCGCAGGTCCGCCCGAGGATGCCCGGAAACACGTTCGATTCCCAGTTCAGCATGTAGGCGTCGGTATACCGCTTCTGGGCGATCAGGCGGATGTATTCGGGTACCGGCGTATGGGCCGGACACGCCCACTGGCAGTCCACGACCTTGTGGAAATAGTTCGGGTCGGTGATGTCTGTCGCGCGCATCCCGCGCGCCCTGACAGCGACATCGCTCGAGCTCATAAGCCCACAACCTCTGGCACACCGCCCTGCCGCGGCAGCCGATCCGGACGGGTCGGAACCTGGTACGCAAGCCCCGGAAGCCGCCCTGCACTCCCTTTCACGGGCGAATATACGAATCCGCCCGCCTCCGGAGGGTATGGGAACAGAGGCGCATCGCGGAAGCAAGTCACAAATGACAAAATGATGAATACCAATTCGTCTAAGCGCGTTGGAACATCATGCCTGTTTGCGGGACGTTCAAGCATTCCAATTCTCCGCTTCCCAGCATATATGAGCAGGAGTTGACGGGAGGTATATGGCTTCCACTCCGAAGAGAAAGCGCGCGGCGTCGCCGAACGTCATGTTCGCGGTGAACGGTCTCACCAAGATCTATCACACCGGCGAGGTTGAAATTCGCGCGCTCTCCGACGTCGCAATCAAGCTCTACGAAGGCGAGTTGGCGGTCTTGCTCGGGCCATCGGGCAGCGGCAAGTCCACGCTGCTGAATATCCTCGGCGGTCTCGATACCGCGACCAGCGGCCACGTCTTTTTTCGCGACCGTGAAATCACGACCTACTCCGACAGCCAGCTGACGCGGTACCGGCGCGACTATGTCGGCTTCGTCTTCCAGTTCTACAACCTGATCCCGTCGCTGAGCGCGCGGGAGAATGTCGCGCTGGTCACCGAAATCTCGAAGGATCCCATGCGGCCTGAAGAAGCGCTGGCGCTGGTCGGGCTGGACCACAGGCTGGATCACTTCCCCGCACAGCTCTCCGGCGGCGAGCAGCAGCGCGTCGCGATTGCCCGCGCCATCGCCAAGCGGCCCGAGGTCCTGCTGTGCGACGAGCCGACCGGCGCGCTCGATTCAAAGACCGGCATTCGCGTGCTCGAGGCCCTCACCTCCGTCAACGAGGAACTTGGCACGGCCACCGCGGTCATCACCCATAATGCCGCCATCAAGGACATTGCCCACCGCGTTTTCTACTTCGGCGACGGCAGGGTCACGCGCACGGAAACGAACGCGAAGCGCGTCACCCCGGACAAGGTAACGTGGTGATGCGCCCATGAGCCCTCTCGACAAGAAGCTGATCCGCGACATGAAGCGCCTGTGGGCGCAGGCGGTCGCCATTGCCCTCGTCATGGCGGCCGGCGTGGCGACGCTCATTCTCGGTCTCGGCGCCTACCGCTCGCTGGATGAAACGCGCTCGGCCTACTACGAGCGATACCGCTTCGCCGATATCTTCGCGACCGTGAAGCGCGCGCCCGACCCGCTTGAACGGCGCATTGCCCAAATTCCCGGCGTGGCCACCGTGCAGACCCGCATCGTCGAGGGAGCCCTGCTCGATATCGAGGGCATGAGCATCCCGGCCAGCGGAATGGCCATGTCGGTTCCCGACCATGGCGAGACGAAACTCAACCGCCGTTACCTGCGCATGGGGCGCGTGCCGTCGCCCGGTAGCACACGCGAAGTGATGGTCAACGAGGCCTTCGCGAATGCCCACGGTTTCACCCTCGGCTCGCGCTTCAAGGCGACGCTGAACGGCGTCAAGCGCGAGCTGACGATTGTCGGCATCGCCCTGTCCCCGGAGTTCATTTACGCCGTGGGCGCAGGCGACCTGATACCCGATCCCCGCCGGTTCGGCGTGCTGTGGATGTCGGAAAAGACGCTTGAAGCGATCTCCGACCTGGACGGTGCGTTCAACTCGGTAACGCTGAAACTTCTCCGCGACGCCTCGCAGCCCGAGGTCATCGAGCGCCTCGACAAGCTGCTCGCACCATATGGCGGCACCGGCGCTATCGCGCGCAAGGACCAGCAGAGCCATGCCTTCCTCGATGCGGAACTGACCGGGCTGGCCGCCATGGGACGGGTGATCCCGCCCATTTTCCTGCTGGTGTCCGCATTCCTCATAAACATGACCCTGTCGCGCCTGATCGCGCTGGAGCGCGAACAGATCGGGTTGTTGAAAGCACTCGGCTACGGCCGCGCCACTATCGCCTTGCACTATGTGAAGCTGGTGCTCATGATCGCCGCTATCGGCATCGCCATCGGCTCCCTGGCCGGCACCCTGCTCGGACAGGGCATGACCCGGCTGTACGGCGATTTCTTCCATTTTCCGTTTCTCATTTTCCGCCGCAGCTTCGACCTCTACGTCATCGCCACGGCGGTTTCGGCCGTGTCGTCCGTCGCCGGCGCGGGCCATGCCGTCTACAAGGCCCTGCAGCTTGCGCCGGCGGTCGCCATGTCTCCGGCCACGCCGACGCGCTATACCAGTCTCGGCATCGACTGGATCGCCCGGCTGAAACTCTGGTCGCACCTGACCATGATGGCGCTGAGGCATATCCTGCGATGGCCGGTCAGGTCTGCGTTGACCGTCCTCGGGATCGCGCTTTCGGGTTCCGTGCTGGTGGTCGCCTTTTTCATGATGGATTCGGTGGAATTCATGATCGACACGGTTTACTTCCGCGCCGACCGTCAGGATGCAACGCTCTCCTTCAACGACGAAAGAGAGGCGAGCGCCCTGCAGGCCGTGAAACAGCTGCCCGGCGTCATGGCGGCGGAGCCGTTCCGGACGGTTTCGGTACGACTGCGCAAGGGACACCTCAGCCGCAAGCTGGCCATCACCGGGAAACCCTCCAATACCAACCTCAGCCGTGTGCTCGATCTCGAGCTCGAACCCGTACTGCTGCCCGGGACAGGCATCGTGCTCGGCAAGAGGACGGCAGATCTGATCGGCGCCAACGCCGGCGATATCATCAACGTGGAAGTTCTGGACGACCGACGCGGCACCTACCCCGTGGCCGTAACGCAGGTCATACAAACCTATCTCGGCCTTGGCGCCTACATGGAGATCGGGGCGCTGAACCGCATGCTGAAGGAAGGGCCTGTTATCAGCGGCGCCCACATTTCATACGACAGCGCGCAACAGGATGCCCTTTATACCGCGGTCAAACGGACCCCGGTGGTCTCAGGCATTGCCATCCAGTCCGCGACGCTGACGAAGTTCCGTGAAACGATAGCGCAGAACATCACCATCATGACCACGGTCTATATCTGCCTGAGCCTGATCATCGCCTTCGGAGTCGTGTATAACGCGGCGCGAATACAGCTCTCCGAACGCCAGCGTGAATTCGCGAGCCTGCGCGTGCTCGGCTTCACCCGCGCGGAGGTCTCACAGGTCCTGTTGAGCGAACTCGGAACGCTTGTCGCGGTGGCCATACCGCTGGGATGTATCATCGGCTATGGCTTCGCCTGGGCCGTGATCGAGGGCTTCGACAACGATCTTTACCGCATGCCGTTCGTGGTGAATTCGGATACCTATGCCATTGCCAGCCTCGTCGTGCTGGCATCGGCCGCCGCGTCCGCGCTTATCGTGCGCCGGCGCATCGATTCCCTGGACATGATCGAGGCACTCAAGACACGGGAGTAGGCCCTTGCCGGCAAAATGGATCAAACGTATCGCGCTGGGAACGATTGCCGCCCTTGCGGCCGCCACGTTCTTGTATGCGCTCATGCCAGACCCGATCCTGGTCGATACGACTGTCATCGAAAAGCAGCCGCTCAAGGTGACCGTCGACGAGGAAGGCGAGACCCGCATCCGCGAAATCTACGTCGTCTCCGCGCCCATAGGCGGAAAGGTGCTGCGCTCGCCGCTCGACGTTGGTGACGACGTGGTCAAGGATAAGACCCTCGCCGCGGTGATTCAGCCTGAAGCGCCATCCTTTCTCGATTATCGAAGGCGGCGTGAGCTAGAAGCCGCCGTCTCGGCGGCCGAGGCATCCATAATCTTCACCGAATCCCAGATACGCCGCGCAACCTCGGAACTCGAATTCGCCCGCAATGAGCTCGAACGAACCCGCTCTCTCGCATCGCGCGGCACTGTCTCCCAGCGTTCACTCGAGCAGGCGAAGATGGAGGTTGACGTTCGCGAGGCCGCCCTTTCGCAGGCAAAGGCCAACTTGGAATTGCGCAAGCGCGAACTTGAAAGCGCCAAGGCGCGGCTGATTGGGCCTGACCAGGCCGACGACCCGGACGGTGGCAGGGTCGAAGTAATGGCGCCAGAAAGCGGTCGCGTTCTCAAGATTCACAAGGAGAGCGAACAGGTCGTGCAGTCGGGAGAGCCCCTGGTGGAGATAGGCAACCCTCACGAGATCGAGATCGTCGTTGACCTCCTTTCGACCGACGCCGTCAAGGTAAAACCGGGCGCCGAGGCCCTGGTTGAGGACTGGGGCGGTGAGGGCATTCTCAAGGCCAAGGTCCGCCGCGTTGATCCGGCCGGCTTCACCAAGGTCTCCGCCCTCGGCATCGAGGAGCAGCGGGTCAACACCATCCTCGACATTACCGACCCGCCGGAGAAGTGGGAGGACCTAGGCCACGATTTCCGCGTGTTCGTGCGCATCACGGTGTGGCAGTCCGACAGCACATTGACGGTTCCGCTCAGCGCAATGTTCCGCCGCAATAACCAGTGGGCAGTTTTCAGGCTGGAGGATGGCGCGGCGAAGCTGACGCCGCTCGAGATCGGCCGTCTCGGCGCCGAGCGGGCGCAGGTTCTCGAAGGGCTTTCTCCTGGCGACCGGGTGCTACTGCATCCCAGCGACCGCGTGCTCGATGGCGCCGCCATCAGGGAACGGAACGAAACGGACCGCTGAGACCCGACGCCGCGCCCGTAACCGCCACGAAAGTCGCAAAAAAGTGAGCCGTCCGGATGCGAATTGAGTTCGCAATTCTCATCGCACGCCCCCGGACCACATCCAGATATCCGGCATGCTTCCCGGTGGGGAGATTTGGTTTCATTATAATCTCTTTATAAGAATTTAATTCTAATAACCTCGCTTGAAATTCCATATCAAGAAAAAATATTCTCCTCACAGATGTTCACAGAGGCTGTTCGGCAGCCGCGGCCTGACAGGGTCGCGCGATACACGGATTTCATACCCATGGCTAAAAAAACGAAAGGCCCGCAGGTTCTGACGGGCAACCTCCTGGGCGACGGCATGGTCGTTTTCCTCGGACCCGACGGTTCGTGGCGCAATGACATCGACACCGCGCAGATAGCCCGCTCGCAAGAAGACGCCGCCACGCTGGAAACAGAGGGCGCCGATGCGGTGCGGGCAAGCCTCCTCGTCGACCCCTATCTTGTCGAGGTCGAGGAAACGGAAAACGGCCTTGTCCCCGTGGAGTTCCGCGAGCGCCGGCGCATCTCCGGCCCGAGCGTCAACCTTGAGTTCAACTCGCGGGCCAACGGCCAGCCGGCATTCGCCGCTTAGGGGATTCCCGCACATGTATCGTTACGACGAATTCGATGCCACGTTCGTGCGCGAGCGTGTGAAACAGTTCCGCGACCAGGTCGAGCGCCGCGTGAAGGGCGAACTGACGGAAGAGCAGTTCCGGCCCCTGCGGCTGATGAACGGCCTCTATCTCCAGCTTCATGCCTACATGCTGCGGGTCGCGGTTCCATACGGCACACTCAATTCGCGCCAGATGAACCAGCTGGCCATGATCGCGGACAAGTATGACCGCGGCTACGGTCATTTCACCACGCGCCAGAACATCCAGTACAACTGGCCGCGTCTGCCCGATGTGCCGGACATCCTGAGCGATCTAGCCGTCGTCGAGATGCACGCCATCCAGACCAGCGGCAACTGCATCCGCAACGTGACCGCCGACCAGTGGGCCGGCGTCGCGGCGGATGAAATAGAGGATCCCAGACCCTATGCGGAACTGATGCGGCAATGGTCCAGCCTGCATCCGGAATTCTCGTTCCTGCCGCGCAAGTTCAAGATCGCCGTGACGGGAGCCACCGCCGACCGCGCGGCCATCGCCTACCACGACATCGGCCTGCGACTGAAACGCAACGCGCAGGGAGAGATCGGCTTCGAGGTGCTGGTCGGAGGCGGCATGGGCCGCACGCCCATGCTCGCCGCCAGGGTACGCGACTGGCTGCCGAAGAACGAACTGCTGGCCTACCTGGAAGCGATCATGCGCGTCTACAACCTGCATGGCCGCCGCGACAACAAGTACAAGGCGCGCATCAAGATTCTCGTCCACGAGCTTGGCGCGGAAGAGTTCACCCGGCAGGTCGAGGACGAGTATGCCCGCATCGACGCACCGCAGGTGCTTCCTCCCGAGCAGGAATTCGCCCGTATTGCCGCCTACTTCGCACCGCCCGCCTATGACGACATGCCCGACGAGGACGCGGATTTCAAACAGGCCTTAGCGGACAACAGGGAATTCTCGCACTGGGTGGAGCGCAGCCTGGCCACGCACAGGCAGCCGGGCTACGCCATCGTGAATATTTCGCTCAAGCCCATCGGCGGCGTACCGGGTGACGCCTCGTCCGCCCAGATGCGCGCGGTAGCCGAACTGGCCAGAACCTATTCCCACGACGAGATTCGCGTGACGCATGAGCAGAACCTCGTGCTGCCGAACGTGCGCAAGCACGATGTGTTCGCCGTCTGGCAGGCGCTCAAGGAGCATAAGCTGGCCGACTCCAATCTCGGCCTCGTCACGGATATCATCTCCTGCCCGGGTCTCGACTATTGCGCGCTGGCGACGGCCCGCTCGATCCCGATTGCGCAGGACATCTCGAAGCGTCTCGGCGACATGAAGCGCCAGCGCGAGATCGGCGACCTGAAGATCAAGATTTCCGGCTGCATCAACGCTTGCGGCCATCACCATGCCGGCCATATCGGCATTCTCGGTCTCGAGAAGCGGGGCGAGGAATACTACCAGATCACGCTCGGCGGCAGCGGCGACGAAAACGCTTCCGTCGGCGAGATTATCGGCCCCGGTTTCTCCAGCGAAACCGTGACCGACGCCGTCGAGGCCATCGTCGACACCTATGTCGCGCAGCGCCAAGGAGACGAGACCTTCCTCTCCTTTTACCGCCGCGTCGGCGCCGAACCCTTCAAGGAGGCCGTCTATGCCACTCATTAGGGACGGACAGATCATCGAGGATACATGGACGCTCGTCGACGATGTCGAGCCGCTTCCCGCAAGCGGAGATATCATCGTGTCGCTCGACAGGTTTCTAAACGAAGGCCCTGTCCTGCTCGCGCGCGAAGGACGCCTCGGGCTCGTCGTCGATAACGCGATTGACCCGGACGACATCCGGGAATTCCTCCAGCACGTTGACCTGATCGCGCTGGAGTTCCCGGCCTTTACCGACGGACGCGCCTATTCGCAGGCTCACCAGCTTCGCACCCACCTCGGCTTCAAGGGCGAATTGCGCGCAACCGGCGCCGTGCTCGCCGACCAGGCGGCGTTCCTGACCCGCGTCGGGTTCGATACGTTCCACACCGAAAGCAACCAGCCCATGGACGTCTGGAAAAGCGCGGCCGGCTCCATGTCCGTCGCCTACCAGCGCGGCTACGGCGGACCGCAGGCGACGCGCCGGATCTGAATTCCACCCCAAGGACAAAACGAATGACCTATGCCGTTACGGATGCCTGCATCCGGTGCAAATACACTGACTGCGTCGAAGTCTGCCCCGTCGATTGCTTCTACGAGGGCGAGAACATGCTCGTGATCCAGCCGGACGAATGCATCGACTGCGGGGTCTGCGAGCCCGAATGCCCGGAAGGCGCGATCATCCCCGATACGGAAGCCGGCGCGGAAAAATGGGTTGCATTGAACCAGAAATATTCCGACATCTGGCCCAACATCACCGAGCGCAAGGATCCGCCCGCCGACGCCGGCGAATGGTCGGGCAAGCCGAACAAGCTCGATTATATCTCGCCCGCCCCCGCTTCCGCTTGAGGGCCCGCGGCCCGAAGGTGTAAAGGTCACCGTCATGAGCGATACAGTCCTGGACAACGAGGCGCCCGGCGCGGCGCAGACCCGCCCGCTCGTGGTGCGCTTTGCAGGCGACTCCGGCGACGGCATCCAGCTCGCGGGAGCCGAGTTCGCGAAGTCGACCGCCGAGGCCCGCACGGACTTCATGACCTTTCCGGACTACCCTGCGGAAATCCGCGCGCCGCAGGGCACGCTGTTCGGCGTTTCCGCCTACCAGATCCAGTTCGGCGCGAACGAAGTGCTCACCCCCGGCGATGACGCCGACGTGCTGGTCGCGTTCAACCCGGCCGCCCTCAAGACCAACCTCCAGCATCTTCGCAACGGCGGCGTTCTCGTCGTCGATGAATCCAACTTCGATGCCCGCGGCCTGAAAAAGGCGAAAATCGACGGCAACCCGCTCGAGGATGGCTCACTCGACGCCTACCAGGTGGTGAGCGTCGACGTGGTCAAACGCACCCTGGAAGCGCTGGACCATCTCGAGCTTGGCCGCAAGCAGGCGACGCGCGCGAAGAACTTCTGGGTCCTCGGCCTCGTCTACTGGATGTTCGGCCGTCCGTTGGACTCGACCATCGACTGGCTGAACGCGAAGTTCAAAAAGGCGCCGGAAGTCGCTAAAGCCAATATCACCGCAGTCAAGGCCGGGCATGCCTACGGTGAGACCATCGAGCTTGCCGCCGCGCCGGAATTCCGGAAACCCCGCACCGCCGAACATCACAAGGCGAAGTCGCGCATCATATCGGGCACGCAGGCCATGGCATACGGGCTGGCGGCCATCGCGGCGCTCGGCGAGCGTGACGTCGTCTTCTGCTCTTACCCCATCACCCCGGCCTCGGTACTGCTACACGTCCTCGCGCGCTTCGAGGGTGGCATTCGCACCTTCCAGGCCGAAGACGAGATCGCGGCGGTATCGGCCGCGCTCGGCGCTTCCTACGCGGGTTCGCTCGGCGTCACCGCCAGTTCCGGCCCCGGCCTGTCCCTGAAGACGGAGGCCATAGGCCTTGGCGTCTCGGCCGAACTGCCGCTTATCGTCATCGACGTTCAGCGCGCCGGACCCTCGACGGGGATGCCCACCAAGCCCGAGCAGACCGACCTGACCATGGCCATTCACGGCCGCCACGGCGAAGCGCCGGTGCCCGTCTTCGCGCCGGCCACGCCGGACGAATGCTTTTGGGTGATTCTGGATGCCGCCCGCGCGGCAATCGAGACCATGAGCCCGGTTATCGTGCTGTCGGACGCCTATCTCGCAAACGCGGCCTCCGACTGGGATATACCCGACATCGACGCGATTCCAGATCTGGACTGGCCGCAATACGAGGCGGACGGCACCGGGTTCGAGCCCTTCCGGCGTGACGGCAAAACGCTCGCAAGGCCATGGGTCGCCCCCGGCACGCCGGGTCTCGCGCACCGCATCGGCGGGCTGGAGAAGTCGGACGGTGCGGGACACATCTCCTACGACCCGGCCAATCACGGCGAAATGACCCGGCTGCGCGCCGAGAAGATCGCGCGCCTCGCAGAGCGTCGCCCGGGGGTGCAGCTGGAAGACGGACCCGAGGATGCCGACCTTCTGGTGGTTGGCTGGGGCTCGACCTACGGCGCCATCGCGCAGGCCGTGAAGGATATGAATGCCGAAGGCGCGCGAATTGCCCATGTCCACCTGCGCCAGCTCAACCCTCTGCCACGCGTGCTCGGGGATTTACTGGATCGCTTCCCGCAAATCGTGACGGCTGAAATGAATACCGGCCAGTTGAGCACGATCCTGCGCAGCGAATTCCTGAAAGACATCGCGTGCATTTCCAACGTGAGCGGCCAGCCCTTCCATGTGTCGAGGCTCAGGGAAGAATTCAAGGCGCGACTGGAGGCGAAGGCAAAATGAACGAGATGCCGGTCAAGGCCACCCAGGCGCTCACCGCCAACGACTACGCCTCCGACCAGGAAGTGCGCTGGTGCCCGGGCTGTGGTGACTACGCCATCCTGAAGGCGGTGAAGTCCGTTCTGGCAGACATCGGCCGCTCGCCCGACGATGTCGTTTTCGTAGCCGGCATCGGCTGCGCGGCCCGTTTCCCCTACTACCTCTCCACCTACGGTTTTCACACCATCCATGGCCGCGCGGCCGCCGTGGCGACCGGCGTGAAGCTTGCCAACCCGGACCTCGATGTCTGGGTGGTCGGCGGAGACGGCGACTTTCTCTCCATCGGCGGCAACCACACCCTGCACGCGCTCAGACGCAACGTGGATGTGAACCTGCTGCTGTTCAACAACGCCATTTACGGGCTGACCAAGGGACAGTATTCGCCCACGTCGCCGGTGGGCACGCGCTCGCCCTCGACGCCGGGTGGATCAGTGGAAGCCCCGGTCAACGCGGTCAGGTTCGCATTGGGCGCCGGCGCGAAGTTCGTCGCCCGCGCCGCCGATACCCTTCAGACGCACCTGCCGGAAGTGCTGAAACGCGCGCACGCCAACAGAGGCGCATCCTTCGTGGAGATCCTGCAGAACTGCATCGTCTACAACGACGGCGCGTTTGGTCTCATCAACGACCGCTCCGAATCCCAGAACGCGACCGTGCGGCTGGAACACGGCAAGCCCATGATTTACGGCAAGGAGCAGGATCGCGCGCTGGTGTTCAACGACGGGACCGGCGCTTTCGAGAAAGCCATGCTTGCCGACCTGCCGGGCAAGGACGCCATCGCCGTGCACGACGAGACGAACCTCGTCCGCGCACAAGCTCTGGCCCAGCTCGACCAGCCGGAGTTCCCCGTGCCCCTGGGCGTCATTTACGCCGAAGCGGCGCCAGAGTTCGTCGCATCGCGCGGCATCTCGGGAACCAAGGGCGATTGGAATCGCGCCGCGCTGAAAGCTTTACTCAATCCCTGAGCATACCGTTCCCCCGTTTGACCGGGATCAACACCGCTTGTCCGGGAAGCCTATAGCCTCCACATGTTAAAGAGGCGCCACATACAGGCGCCGGAGGAGAGGCCTTTAAATGAAAGCTGTCAGAACATGCATTCTCGTGGCAGACGGCACCCATGCCCGCGTCTTTCTCAATGAAGGTCCGAACAAGGGAATAGAGGAACTGCACGAGTATGCCGAGGACAAGGCGTTGCGGCAAAGCGGCGAGATCGCCACTGACGAACCGGGACGCACCTTCGACAGTGGCGGCGAAGGGCGTCATGCAATGGAACCGCCGACCGATCCCAAGCGCCACGAAAAGCAGGAGTTTCACCGCGAACTGGCCGGGCGCATAGAGGCGGACATGAAGAAGAACAGGTTCGACCGGCTCGTGCTCGTGGCACCCCCGCGCACCTTGGGTAACTTGCGTGAACAATTCGCCCGGGCCGATGCGGTGAAGATCCACGCCGAAATAAACAAGGACCTGATCAAGGTAGGCCACGACGAACTGGCAAAACATCTTGGCGAGGTAATCGCCTTGTAGCCGGCACCTGGCTAGAGTTCGACCACCAGCCCGTCCTGGGCGCATTCCTCTTCGACCCTGTCCAGATTCGCGAGCATTTCCGGTCCCATGTGGGTCAGGATCATCCGCTTCGCGGTGATCTCGGCGCGATGCTCGATGAGGTCGGGATAGTTCATGTGGAATGGTACGCGCTTCTCGAGGAAGTAGCACTCGGTGATGAACAGGTCGGCGTCTCGGGCGACCTCCGGGATATGCTCTGTCCACGACGTGTCGCCGCTATAGGCAATTACCTTGCCTCCGGCTTCAACACGCATCGATGTCGGGTTGGTCGCCTCGGTATGGACCGCCGGCCATGTCGTGACCGTCAGTCCGCGCACGCCATGCGGCCTGCCCGTCTCCATCTCGATAATCTCGACATCGAACTTTGGCGTCATGGCCTCGGAGCCCGGAAACAGGGCTTCCTGCACTTTCGGGAGATGCGCCTTGGTGCCGCGCGGACCGGCAACGGTCAACTGCGTCTGCCGCTTGGCACCCAGCATGCCATCGAGCATCAGAGAAGAAACCCCAGCGCAATGGTCGCCATGCAGGTGCGTCAGCAGGATCGCATCCAGCCTGTTGTGGTGAAAGTCTATTGTATTCAAGGCATTGAGGCTGGTCGCCCCGAAGTCTATGGCGAAACATAAATCCGGAGTTTCGACCACGAAACAGGTGTTGAACCGACCGCCCGAC
>Ga0207814_100653_pt1 | contig 16104 bp, 8 predicted proteins | sample TtaePargueraPR_7_FD_187755 | JGI IMG/M metagenome (GOLD analysis project Ga0207814, IMG submission 187755) | Aerobic enrichment media microbial communities from Bioluminiscent Bay, La Parguera, Puerto Rico - Tt and P1 (2) (SPAdes) | ecosystem: Environmental > Aquatic > Marine > Unclassified ... | reverse complement strand
GCGCGCTTGCGGAAGGCCTCGCGCTCGGCCAGCACCGTGTTGCCCTCGGTGAGGACCGAAACGTAGTTGTTGTAGGCGCGGCGGTAGGCGAGCTGGGCGGCGTCGAACTCCGGCACGGTTGCGGTGACCTGCTCGTACGCGCCCTCCAGTTCCTGGACCTTGCTCCGAAGCTCAACTTCCTTTTCCAAGGCGCTCGTCTCCATGGCGAGGTCGAACTCCGCCACCATGATGCCCACGTCCTTGATTGTGTTCGCCGTGTCGATGACGTCCTTGGCGGTAGTGATCCCGAGCTTGGCCGCGATCTTGCCCGCCAGCGCCGCGGCGCGGCCGGCGAAGGAGACGTCGTTGGAGAGTCCCGTGACCGTCGGCAGCGCCTCCTTCGTCGCCTCGGCGACGTCCTCGGCACTGTCCCTCCGCTCTTCGAGTTTCTCAACCAGCAACTCGCCGGCAAGAATCGCCTTCTCGGCGGCCAGCTTGCCGCGCTCGAACGTGCGGTTCTTCGAGCTGAGGGTGGTCGCAACCAGGCGGTCCTCCCGCATCCCCTCCAGCGCACCCCGGAAGCTCGCGGTGGCGGCATCGAGCGAGTCGGCGCTGCGGAACAGGCGCTCCTCGGCATCCGCCAGCGCCTCGAGCGCCACCTGGATGCGGCCCGTCCGGCTCCGGCGACCGCGCAGGGTGTTGTCGGCAATCAGGTACGGCCCGTCGTGGAGGCTCCCCGAGTAGACGACGAACTCGACCAGGCCGGCGCCCTCCGGCGAGAAGGTGCCGACCGACTCGAGGTGCGCGATCAGCGCGTCGTAGCCATCCACCTCGTCGTCGAACTCCCCGATGGCGTCGAGGTAGGCGCTGCTCCGCACCGGCAGGCGGAACTCCCGTCCGCGGTCCTCCTCGGAAATCCCGAACAAGGCCGAGCGGTCGTAGACGAAGGGCCGGTCGATGATCATGAACCCGAGCAGGTCGGGCCCGTCGTATCCCTGCGGGTAGAACTTCCCGGGTCCCAGGTCGCCCGCGTAGGGGCGGCCGAAGATCTCCTCGAGGCGCAGCCGGAACGCCCGCTCCTGCTCGCTGACGGTGAAGGTGGTGTCGTCGGCCTGGTTCTCGAGGTTGCGAAGCAGGGCGTTGGTCTGCTTGGTGCGCTCGAAGGCCGTGCTGACGTTCTGCAGCGCCACCTTGGCCCGTCCGAGCACCTGGTCGAAGTGGGTCTCGTTGGCCTCGTCGAGGAGGCCGGGGGAAATGTCGAACAGCACGCTGTCCTCGCCGAGGCCGAGGGCGTTGACCTTGGCGTTCGCCTCGTCGAGGGACTGCTGGATCTCGTCGCCGATCCCCGCCAGTTCGTCGAGTTCGGGCACGGTCGTTCGATCGACGCGCTGGATTCCCTCGAGCGACGAGGCGTCCTCGGGCAGCAGCGCGTTGGCGGTGACCCAGTGGAGGTAGTTGCCCTGGCCGGCGCGCGAGGCCCACTCGTCGAGCCCCCAGTCGCGGACCGTCGGCCGCCCCTCCTGGTCGGCGGTGTTCGGGTTCTCGCGGCCGTCGCGGAACCCCTCCCAGCCCGGCTCCGCGGCCTGGTCGAGCCGCCGCCGCTCGAGGTCGATGATGAAGGCCGCCGTCCGGCCCAGCGCCTCTCCCGCCGAGGCGAACTTCCGCTCGTCGAGGTAGTCGACCGAGACCGGGCTGCCGAGGATGTTCACCGCCTCGATGCGCGGCGTCCAGGTGAACTCGGGATCGGCCAGCAGGCGGTAGTAGTTCTTGATCGCCGTCAGGTAGTGGCCCCACGCGTCGCCGTGCCCCTGGGGGAACAGCCGGCGGGCGTCGGCCGCGTCGATCTTCCCGTCCGCCGCGGCGTCGCCGGCCTTCTCCTTGATGTTGTAGTTCAGCGCGTAGATCGCCTCGCCGGCGTCGATCCCGCGGGTGAAGTTCCAGAAGAAGCGGTTGTAGACGGGCGGCACCCGGGCCCCCGGCGCGAGGAAGTCGTCGCGCCCGCGGAGCAGCACGAGCTGCTCCTCGAGCAGGTCCGGCACCTGGCCCTCGAAGGCGAAGCGGGCCGTGGCGGTGGCGAGGACGGTCTCGCCGAGCCCGCTTGAAAGGCCCTGCTCGGCGAGCAGGCGGCTGGGGTCGTTGTCGATCGCGATCAGCGGATTGCTGGCGTCGGCGAAGGCCTCGTTGCCGAGCGCGACGTAGAGGTCGTTGAGGTACCCGGAGACCAGCAGCAGCGCGTCGTTGGCGGGCCCGTAGTCCTTGGCCGGGGTGCCGTCGATGCTGAGGGCGATCCCGCGGTTGAGCACCGTCTCGTAGATCTCGATCAACCCGGCGTCGGCCACCGCGTCGAGGTTGAGCGGGATGTCCCCCTCCCACCGCGGGCCGGCCTGGGTGAGCAGGCTGGTGTCGGTGTCGACCGCATTCTCGAAGAAGTCCTGCAGCCGCTGGTTGAACGGGTTGATGCCGGCCAGCACCCGCTTGATCCATCCCTCGACCAGTGCCGGTTCCGTCCACTCCGACCATTCGCCGACCCGCGGATGGGCGGGATCGGTCGGGCGGTAGCGCAGGACGGTGTAGTTGTCGGTCAGGGTGAGCAGGGGGTCGAAGCCCGCCCCGCCGAACAGGTTGACGGTCTTGCCGGCCTCGACGGAACCGAGGGGCAGCCAGCCGGTGACGTCGTCGCCGACCGGCTTGGCGGGCGGCAGCCCGTTGTCGGGCGGCTGGTAGCGCCACTCGAACTCGAAGTCCTGGGGCGCGGCGGCGAAGTCGCCGTCATAGACGATCGACACGCTCTCGACGAGCGGGTTGGCGGCGACCACCGGAAACACCCGCCCCTGGTTGAGCTCGACGCCGACCCGGATGATCCCCATCGACACCGGCTCGCCCGCCTCGACGTGGTTGCCCTCGCCGTTGTTGAAGATGAGGCTGACATAGCCGCTTCCCGGACCGTTGGCGGAGAGCGCCAGCGAGTCCGGGGGCACCTCCTCGCTGAAGACCTCGGGGACTTCGGTGACGGCATAGCGGCGCCGGTCCTCCGGCGCCGGGCTCGGGATGTAGGTCCCGGGCACCTCCGGGTTCTCGGCCTGGCGGACGAGCTCGACCGCCAGGCTGCGCACCGCGGCTTCCCAGCGGGCCTTCACCGGCGCGGAATCGGCCTCGGCCAGCCCGATCAGCAGCTCGAGGTCGGTGGTCGGCCGCCCTTCCGAGGCGGTATTGAGCAACAGGTATCCGAAGTCGGTCGCCTCCCCCTGGAAGACCAGCGCGCCCTTCTCCCCCTCGAGCGGGTCGAAGAAGAACCGCTCGACGAGGTGGGACGGCAGGTTCTGGAAATAGACCCTTCCCTGGCTCATCGAGGTGGCGATCGACGGCGGCAACTCGTCGAGCTCGGACGGGTCGCGACCGAGGAAGAACTTCTTGGCGACCGTCGGGTCGAACAGCGTCACCGAGCGCAGGCGGTCGTCGAAGTCCGCCAGGTCCGACTGCTGGTAGACGATGCCGACGCTCTTCTGGCCGCGGACGGCCGGCAGGCCGAAGGCCGGGTCGGTCAGCGTCTGGGTGAAGAACAACTCCGGCACCTCCGTCGGCCAGGCCGGGAGGTACTCGACCCGCTGGGGCGCGTAGTCGGGGAAGTTCTCCGGAGTGACCAGTCGCCCGCCGAGGAAGCCGCCGGATCCGTCCGGCTGGCGGAGGTACGGCTGAAGCGACCCGACCACCGGCGTGATGTCGGTCAGCGCCGTGCCGGTCCAGTCCGGGATGTCGAAGCCGGCGAGCGTGTTGTAGAAGTAGGCGAGCGCGATGCGCGGGCGCTCCGCCGCGGGAAGGGCCGTGAAGGCCGCCGGGTCATGCGGTCCGCGGTAGGCCCAGCGCGCTCCCTTGCGATCCTCGAAGGAGAACGAGGCCGCATGGATGTAGGCATCGCGCGCGTCCTCCGACGGGAAGGGGTTGGCGGCCCCCTCGATCCACTCGAAATCCGCGTTGAAGAGGCTGCCCAGCCCCTTGTCCGCCAGCGTGACCCCGTCGGGCAGGCTCGGCGCATCGATCCATTCCGCGCGCGTCACCTCCTTGCTCGCGAAAGCCCCGGGGTCGTCGAACGGGTCGCTCCCCGGAAAATCGACCCCGGGAACCCTTCCCTTCGGCATCAGGTCGAGCGGACTCGGCGGGGTGATGACGGTGCCGGCGGTCGCCGCGTAGCGGAAACGGAGGCTGCCGCTCTCGCGCACCACCGGGAAGGCACGTCCCTGCGGACGGCCGCCCGCGTCAGGGTACTCGATGATCACGCAGGGCGCCGACGACCGGACCACGCCGCTTCCATCCACCGCCGCAAGGTCGTCGCGGAGGGCGTAGACGGTCCCGCCGAGGATCTGGGCGTGCTCCTCGTTCGGGTTGTAGCCGTGGAGCGCAGCGTCGGGCTGCCGATAGATCACGGCACCCTGCTCCTCGACCGGAAAGCCGGGGCTGCCAAGGGGGACGCCACGATTCGAGGCCAGCACGACCTCGCGCCCGCCCTCCGGCCACTGCAGCCGGTAGCGGGCGAAGTACGACGGAAGATACGCCGGCGCGAAGTCGTCGCCGGTCCCTGCGGGGGGCGTGAGACGCTCGAACCACCACACCGCCAGCTCGTCGTTGGGCCGGCCGTCCTTGGTCGCCGTGGCATTGACCGGAATGACCGCTCCCGCCTCCGCCTCCTCGACCCCGAACTCGAAGGGATCGATGTAGGCGGACACGCTGTACGCATCGCCGCCGCTCGGGTCGATGTAGGCGGCCACCGAGTCGGCGCCCGGCGGCGGCTCGAGTCGCCGGCCGACGACCGCGGTGAGCGGGTTGGCGGTCGCCTCGGGATCGACGAGGAAGCGATAGTCGCCGTAGCGGGGATCGCTCGCCAGCAGGGTGTCGAGCACGGACTCGACCCGCAGGTACCAGAACGAGTCCCCGGCCCGCAGCACCAGCAGGCTGCGGTTGGTCGGGTCCGAGGCGTCGAGCGCGACGGTGAAGTTGAGGTCGAGGTCGATCGCGGCCTGTTCCTCGCTGCGGTCGTCCTGGAACAGGAGCTCGAAGAAATTGTCCCCGAGCAGCGCCGGGGTGGCCGGCGCCTGGCTGCCGTCGGTGGGCCGCACGTAGAGTTCGTAGTCGTCGAGCGACTTCGGCCAGCGCACCGAATAGGTGTTGAGGAACTGGGGCCACTCGATGCCGGCCGCGCCGGCCTCGTTCCAGTAGACCTGGATGTCGGAGTTCCCGAAGGTCTCGGCGACCGCGAAGTAGGCGGTCTGGCCGTCGACCATCTGCACCTGGGTGAAACTCTGCTCGAGGTCCTGGGTGTTGATGACCAGGTTCGGGATGAAGCGCGCGAGGTTGCGCCCGACGACCCCCGGGTCCGGGCCCGGGACGACCTCGCCGTCGGCGTCGACCCGGTAGGCGGGCCTCGCCGCATCGGCCGGCGACAGCGGGTAGAGGCGTTCGCCGATCGGCAGGGCGACCTGAACCGGCGAGACCTGGCGGACGACGTCGACGATCTCGAAGCCGATGTGCCGGCGGATGTCGACCTCGTCCTCGACCCTCAGGACCTCGCCGAGAAGCTCGATCAGGACCCGGCCCTCCAGGTTGTAGGCCTTGATGCTGTCCTGGGTGGTGTCGAGCCACAGCGTGTTGCGCGGAATCGACGCCGGGTTGCCGACGAAGTTCGTCGGGACGAAACGATCGTCCTGGTTCTCGTCGACCACCACCAGCTCGGGAAAGCCGGAGTGATAGCCGAAGCGGATCTCGCTCACCTCCCCGCCCGGCACCGAGACCACCGGCCCGTCGAAGCCGACCTCGGTCCAGAACATCTTCCGGGTCGGCAGCTGGGTGCCCGACGAGACCGTGATGTCCCGTCGTTCGACGCCGTAGATCGGCTGGTTGGAGCCGGCCTCGGTGGCGATCGGGTCGGTGGTCCGCCAGAACACCGCCAGCCCTCCGCCGCGGACGGCGAAGGTGTGACCCTGGCGCCGCTCGGAGCCCGCCGCCGGCACCTCGCCGGGCGCGGCGGTCCGGGGGTCGAAGACCTCCTCGAAGTCCCCGGCGTCGCGGGCGAAGTAGTCGACGTGGGGACTCCACAGGAAGTCCTCGCTCACGTCGGTCGCCGGATCCAGCGTGGCGGTGCCCTCGATCGCACCCAGCTCGTCGAAGACCGCGTAGAGGAACGCGGGCTCGTCCGCGCGCACCGGCTCCCTCCGCAGCAGGACCTCGCGATCCTGCTGGTCGGTGAACCGGCGGGTCGGCTGGGCGATCACGTCGCCGACGAAGAAGTCGGTCACCCCGCCGGAGAACGCCGAACCGATCACGACCCGGGTCATCAGGACGCCGCGATTCGCCGTCTTCGGAATCTCGGGCACCTCGTCGATCGCCGTGAAGGGCAGCGTCGACCCGGCACTCGCCGGCGGGCGGGCGATGCCGCCGCCCGGGATCGCCGATGACTGGAACTGGCCGTTGGTGCTGATGCCGAATCCTGAGGCCTCGTCGTACTTCGGCCCCAGCGGGTTGGTCGGGGAGACGCTGAGGTTCTGGGCGTCGGCCGTGGCCGCGCCGAGGGCCAGGCCGAGGGCCAGCGCAAGCCGCAGACACCGACGCTGCCGGGGCACGGCGGCGGGACCGGGGGCTGCTCGGGTTGGGAAGCGGTGCATGATTCCCTCGCGGCTAGCGTCCGGTGCGGATGATGAAGTTGACCGAGGCGTTCTCCGGCCGCGTCTCGGCGTCCCCGCCGAGCATCGTGTGGTTGTGCGCCCCGCCGGAGACGGCGACGGTGCCGCCGGGGGAGTTGAAGAGTGCGCCGGTCGCCACCGTGTTGGGCCCCAGATTGTTGTAGGGAACGAGGCCGGGGATGAAGGGAACCCTCACCGGAAACGAGTGACTGTGGGTGCCCTCGTTCGGCTTGATCCGGAAGGCGTCGGAGGGCATCGCCGTGGCGCCGGCCTGGACGGTCCCGACGGTGTCGCCGCTATCCGCGCCCGGGTTCATCGCCAACCGGCCGTTTCGATTCTCGTCGCGACCGGAGCCGCCGTCGTCGCCCCGCAGGAAGCGCCCCCGGTAGTCCGGCAGGTTGAAGGTCAGCCCCGAGGTCGCGCCGTGGGTCGTCCCGATCACCGCAAACAGCTCCGGCCACTCCGCCCGGGAGAGCTCCGCCCCGTCGCAGAACAGGTAGCCGGCCGGCACCGCGTTCGACGGGCCGGCGAAGGCGTGCACCGTGCCGGCGGGCACCAGCGCGTTGGCGACCTGGGCGACCAGGTCCTCGAGTGCGACCGAGCCATCGGCGATCTCCTCGCTGGCCACCGCGCCGGCGGCGAGCTGGGCCGCGGTGATGCTGTTGTCGGCGGCGATCTTGCTGGCCGGAAGGACCGGGATCGAGAGCTGGGGATCGAGCCGGTCCTGCAGGACGAAGCCGGTCGGGCCGACCACCTCGAAGCCGCCGACCGTGCCGGCGTCCGCCGCATGGGCGGCGCGGAAGGCGAAGGGCGCGGTGGTCAGCGCCTGCCGCGGCGTGAGCGGGTTCTCGTCGAGGGCGACCTCGATGTAGAACTCCGTCTCGACCGCCTCGGTGAAGACCTGGCGCAGCGCGGCGGCTCCGGAGAGCGGCCCACCGGGGATCGCCACGCCGTTTCCGAGGATCACGCTGAAGTTTCCCTGGAACACGGTCGCCGTCTGGGCCTCGCCCCACACCGGCACGCCTCCGGCCCCCTGGGTGAAGATCCGGAACTCGAGGCTTCGGTTCTCCGGCGCAGCCGCGGCCAGCGGGGCTCCGGCGTCGTCGGTCAGGTAACCCTGGTAGTTCATCGCCTCCGGAACCGCCGCGGAGGAGAGCGACAGCGCCAGGCAGGCGGCGAGCACGGAAAAGACGCGGTGGTGGGGTCGGGGTCGTGTCATGGCTGGCGGGGGTGCGGGCAATGGAGGGCGGCGATCAGGGGCCAAGCAGGGTGTCGATGTCACTGACTTTGCGGAGGGCGAAGCGACCGCGGGTGAGAAGGGCGTCCTTGTGGGTACCGGTGATGGTTTCCCGATAGCTCCCGGTGAGCAGCTCGGAGCCCCAGCCGAGGGGTGCCCCGTCCGGGGCCGCCGCGTCGACGCCGAGGGTGATGCGGCGGGTGATCTCGAAGGACTCCGTCCCGGTGGCGAGACGGTTCCGGAACCGCGGGTCGAGGTTGTCGTGGTCCGGATGGTAGTTGTGCTTGAAAGGATTGGTCGGTTCGTCCGGCCCGGTGGTGAGCACCAGCGGCCCGAGCACCGACCCCGGGGCGAGGCCGGTGCCGGCGTCGAGCGCGACGTCGAGCGGAAGGTGGGCGACCGAGAGCCGCCGCGCGGTGTCCAGGGCGGAGGCATCGAGCAGCGACTCGTCGGTCGCCAGGATCGTCTCGCCCGACGCGGCGCTCGTGCCCATGAAGACCTCGGACAGGAAGGTCACCGCCCCGCCGGAGCCGACGTGAAGCAGCAGCCGCAGGGTGTAGCTGCCGGAGGTGCCGGGAAGCTCGGCGTCGGCCTCGTCCGACCGGCGGTCCTCCCGGATCGCCGGCAGGCCGCTCTCCGGGTCGAAGATCGTGTTGCCCTCGGTGTCCCGCTGGTAGCTGACGAGCTGGCTGCCGACCTGGTCGATCACCGCCTCGCCGATCCACAGGCCCGCCGGCGAGGTGCGGGTCGCGGAGACCGGCAGGTAGGCCAGCTGGCCCGGTGCGCTGACCTTGAGCAGCGAGGCCCGCTCGGCTCCCGCCGCCCCGCCGAGCGCCGGGCGGTCGACGAACAACGAGACCGCCTCGGTTTCGCCCGCCGGCACCGTGATGGTGGTGGGCCCGACGAGCGGGACCGACACGAAGGCCTGGGTTCCGGCATCGAACACCCGCCGCCGGAGAGGCACGGGAGAACCGACCTGGACGCCGCTGCCGGGATCGACCGGCGACTCCGAATTCTCGGGGGCCAGGGTGACGACCACCGGATCCGGGGACTCGTTGGTGAGCATCACCCGCGAGATTCCGGAGCGCACGCCGAAGTCGAGGCCGTCGCCGCCGAAGCCGATCGCGACCCGGACCGGCGCCTGGTAGCGGGAGAATGCGGCGGTGTCGATCCAGTAGGCCTTGCCGCGGGTCACCGGTGCCCGGGCGACGTTCGGGACCTGCCGCGGGTTGGTCCCCTCGACGAGCGGGCCGCCGCGGTACTCCAGCACCGCGGTCGTCGGGTTGAAAAGACCCGTGCCCGCGAAGAACCCGCCGAACTCGGGCGGAGCGGCCGGGTCGGTGGGAAAACCCAGGAGGTTGAGGCCGCTGGTCTGCCAGCGTAGCCTCGGCGCCACCGCCCGGCCCTTGATCGCGAGCGTCCGGTCGGGCGCCCCGTCACGCAGCCGGACCAGGTAGGCGTAGTTGGCGCGGAAACGCTGGAAGGTGGCGTTGGCGACGTCGGCGCGCTCCCACTTGGCCCATTCGTCGACGTTGAGCGCCACCGCCTCGTCGTCACTGAGCAGTCCCTGGCCCAGCGCCGCCGGTTGCCAGCGCCACACCTCGACCACGTCGGTCTCGCTGGCCAGCACCTCGGACAGCGTCGACTCCGAGGCGTCGACGAACAGGTAGAAGGCGTTCCATCCCGCCTTGAGCGGGAAGCGCTCCGTTCGCCAGCCGCCGAGGGCGACCCCGGTCGACAGCGCGCCGAGGAAAAGGAGGAGGACGGATCGAATCATGGCGGATGGGCGGGCTACTTGACGACGACCCGGTAGGTGGCGGTGCCTCCCGGCTCCGCGGGGATTTCAAGCTGCTCGAGGCCGTCCTCCTCCGCGACCCAGGTGTCGAAGCCCTCGCTGCGGTCGCCCGCGAAGAACACCTGCCGCCGCTTCCACTCGGTGAGGTTGGTCGACGACTCGATCCGGTAGGCGCGCTCGCCGACCTGGGACAGTTCCAGACGGACCCAGCCGTCGTCGCCGACGCTCGCGACCGTGAGCTGGACCCTGTCCCCCTTGAGGAAGGCGAAGGTCCCGGCGACGAACTCGAAGTAGTCGCTGCTGCCGTCCCCGTCCGCGTCGCCTCCACCGAAATAGCCGAGCCCGAACCGGGGATCGTCCGCGGCGATGCCCGCGAGCTCGAGTTGCCACCGCTCCCACTCGTCGGGGATCAGGTCGCCGTCGGTGTCCTCGCCGATGGTGAGGTCGACGTCGATGCGGGCCCCCGCCTCGATGCGGGCCTCGGCGACGACCGCGACCTGGGCCACCGGAAAGAGCGTCCCGCCGATCTCGACCAGCAGGCTGATCGGCATGTCCTCGGTCCCGACGTCCGGCCGGTAGGGCACGGGGTCGTCGCCCCCGTCGACCGGCACCGCGACAGTGAAGTTCCGGCCCGGGTCGGCGGAGGTCCGGACGAGGCCGACGCCCACCGTCTTGCCGCCCGACCGCACCAGGATTCGGGCGTTGGCGTCGTTTCCCAGCGGCCAGCCATAGGCATCCCTCACGATCCCGGTGACGGTGTACGGGGGAGCAGGGGGCAGCGCCCAGGCACCGCAGGAAGACCCGCCGAGCAGCAGCAGTGAGAGGATTCCGGGGCGGGGCATCGGGGGGAAGCGGGTGGGGTTGTTCAACTTCTCAGTCCACTCCCCGGTCCGAGCCGGCCAGATGCCCGTTTCGGCGGGCGTGGATCGTCCCGCGAGATCGGGACATCCGGAGCGACCGCCCACAACCGGCACTCCGTTGCATGGACTACCGGAAGACGCATTCTGCAATCTCATCGCACCCGGCAGAAAGCGTCAATTCATTTCGAGAACCTGCGCGCTGCCCCGAACCGAAGTGCCCGGCGGAAGTCGTCGGCGCGCGGGACGGACGCACCTGGTCGAGCCCGGCATGCGCCCCCGCCAGAATCCGCGCATTCTAGGGTAGGGCACGCGCAGCGGAGCCCTCCCGGTGGCGGCATAGTCCGCGCAGAATCCGGACCGTACCCATGCCCGCCAGCACCCTCACCGAATTTCACCACTGGCTCCTCGCCGAGGAGACCGTCGGGGCCCCCTTTCTCATCCTTCGCGTCGGAGAAGAGGGCCCGATCCATCTCGCCGGGGCCGTCGCCCGCCACCTCAACGAGTTCGACGAGGAATCGGGCGGCAACTGGATCGCCCTGTCCCAGGAAGTCGTGCTCGCGATCGCCGCGGACCCTGCCCAGCGCCGGCTCCTCGGGCTCGACGAGCCCCCCTCCGGCCAGCCGCCCACCAGTCCCTCCGGGATCCGCAAGGTCCTCGCCGCACTGGCCCGACGCGGCCACATCGTCTTCGACCACCCGATCGCGCTCGAGGTCGTCGACGACGAGAGCGCCGCCTTCCTCGCCGCGGTCGGCATGCCCGAGCAGGGCCTCCACCCGTTCCACCTCGTGGTCAACCCGGAGCGCTTCCACAGCCGCTGCATCGCGCCGCTGATCGCCGACAGCTTCCTCGAGTGGATCGCCAGCAACAGCACGCCGCGCGCCGCCTGAGAGAATCCGCGCACCCTCGCGCAATCGGCGCGGCGACAGCGCCCCGCCCGCCCCCTTCCATCCCGCGACCCATGAACGTCATCGCCCTCACCGTCCTCGTGAGCATCTGCCTCGCCGGGATCTTCATCGTCTGCTTCCTCGGCGAGCTGCGGCAGTCCCGCCGCTCGTCGCCCGAGCGCGACTCGCTGCTGCCCCTCGACGACGACACCCCTCGCTGAACCCGCTCCCCATGAGTACCCACACCGCCACCATCACCTACGACGACAAGACCGTCCGGCAGTTCATGATCTTCTCCATCATCTGGGGACTGGTCGGAATGCTCGTCGGCGTCCTCGCCGCCACCCAGCTCTCCTGGTGGCAAATGAACGGCAAGTTCCTCGAGGCCATCAGCTTCGGCCTGTTCAAGGGTGACGGCCTCCAGTACATCACCTTCGGGCGGCTGCGACCGCTCCACACCAACGCGGTGATCTTCGCCTTCGTCGGCAACATGATGTTCGCCGGCATCTACTACTCGACCCAGCGGCTGTGCAAGTGCCGGACCGCCTCCGACCTGCTGTCGAAGATCCACATGTGGGGCTGGCAGCTGATCATCCTGTCGGCCGCCATCACCCTGCCCGCCGGGCTCAGCCGGAGCAAGGAGTACGCCGAGCTGATCTGGCCGATCAACATCGCCGTCGCGCTGATCTGGGTGGTGTTCGCAGTCAACTTCTTCTGGACCCTGGCCAAGCGCAACGAGCCCAGCCTCTACGTGGCGCTGTGGTTCTACATCGCGACGATCGTCACCGTGGCGATGCTCTACATCGTCAACCACCTGTCGCTGCCGACCTCGCTGACCCACTCCTACCCGATCTTCGGCGGCCTCCAGGACGCGCTGGTCCAGTGGTGGTACGGCCACAACGCCGTGGCCTTCTTCCTCACCACCCCGATCCTGGGGATCATGTACTACTTCCTGCCCAAGGCCGCCAACCGGCCGGTCTACAGCTACCGGCTGTCGATCGTCCACTTCTGGTCGCTGGTCTTCATCTACATCTGGGCGGGGCCCCACCACCTGCTCAACACCTCGCTGCCGCGCTGGCTGCAGATGCTCGGCATGCTGTTCTCGCTGATGCTGTGGGCGCCGTCCTGGGGCGGCATGCTCAACGGCCTGCTCACGCTGCGCGGCGCCTGGGCCAAGCTGCGCACCGACCCGGTGATCAAGTTCTTCGCCGCCGGCGTCACCTTCTACGGCATGGCGACCTTCGAGGGACCGCTGCTCTCGATCCGCGCCGTCAACCAGCTCTCGCACTACACCGACTGGACCATCGGCCACGTCCACTCCGGGGCCCTCGGCTGGAACGGCTTCATGGCCGCCGGCATGTTCTACTGGCTGGCCCCGCGGCTGTGGAGGACCAAGCTGTGGTCGACCTCGCTGGCCAACATGCACTTCTGGATCGGGCTGGTCGGCATCCTCCTCTACGTGGCGGCGATGTGGACCGCCGGGGTGATGCAGGGCCTGATGCTCGGCGAGGTCTCCGAGGACGGCACCACGCTGAAGTACGAGTTCGTCGAGACGCTGAAGGCGATCCAGCCGGAGTACATCCTCCGCTCGTTCGGCGGCCTGCTGTTCCTGGTCGGCTTCGTGCTCTGCGGCATCAACATCTGGAAGACCGCCCGCTCCGGCCAGCCGCACGAGGACACCGTCGAGGTGACCGTCCCCGAGAAGGCCGCCAAGGGCGGCATGGGCCTGCGCGAGACCCTGGTCAACGACCCGGTCGCCTACGCCCTGCTCGGCATCGTGTTCCTCTGCTTCTGGTTCTTCCTGCCGCCCCACGGCGACAAGGTCGCGCTGGTGCTGACGATCCTGCTCACCGTCAAGGGCGTCCACGCCTTCCGCCGCTCGGCGGTGAAGTGGAACGACTGGCACGAGCGCCTGCTGCACAACTACCTGCCCTTCACGCTGCTGGTGTTCATCGCCGTCGCGATCGGCGGCGCGGTCCAGATCATTCCCTCGCTGATCGTCAACCGCGACAAGAACGTCGAGGGCCGCCTGCAGGAACTCTACACCCCGCTCGAGCTCGCCGGCCGCGACCTCTACGTCAGCGAGGGCTGCTACAACTGCCACTCGCAGATGATCCGCACGCTGATGCCCGACGTCCTGCGCTATGCCCGGGCCGGCGTGGCCGACGACTTCTCGCACCTCGGCGAGTCGATCTACGACCACCCGTTCCAGTGGGGCTCCAAGCGCACCGGGCCGGACCTCGCGCGGGAGGGCGGCGACCTCATCCAGGGCGCCAAGTACGCCCGCAGCGGCCGTCGCGACAACCTCTGGCACTACAACCACTTCCTCAACCCGCGCCAGACCTCGGAGGGTTCGAACATGCCGGCCTACCCGTGGCTGTTCGACCAGGAGACCGACTTCCGGGCGCTGCCCAACAAGATCGCGGTCCAGCGCCGGATCGGCGTGCCGTTCCCGGCGATGAACCAGCACGAGATCCTCGACCAGGCCCGCTTCCACGCGCTCGAGATCGCCCGGAACCTGGTCGATGCCCGGGTCATCTACCCGACCGAGCACCAGCTCGGGATCGACCGCGAGGCGCTGGCGGCGGAAGGCAAGTCCGACGCCGAGATCAGCGAGATGGCGGCCGCCAGGCGCCACGAGTTCCTCGGCGTGGACCCCGCGAAGCTGCGCGAGCAGGGCAAGTCCGACGCGGAGGTCGACGAGGCCCTGGCCACCGCCACGGCCCAGCACCTGGCCGACCGCCAGGTCATCGCCCTGATCGCCTACATGCAGAAGCTCGGAACCTACCGCGAGGTCGAGAAGGACGGCCCGCGCGAGCCGATGCCGCTCGATCCCGACTCCTACCGCAAGGTCTCCGGCGGCTCCGCCGACGGCAGCACCGCCGCCTCCGTCCACGCCCACTAAGCCACCCCGCCGACATGTTCAAACGCATCATCCACGAGGACTGGACCCAGATCGTCCCGATGATCGCCTTCGGGGTCCTGTTCACGGTCTTCGTCGTCGTCACGATCCGCGCGCTGAGGCTCAAGCCCGACGAGCGCAAGCGCCTCGCCACCCTGCCCCTTGAAGACATCGAACGCTGAACCCTCCATGAACGACGATTCCACCGACACCGAGGTCAAGCGCGGCGACTTCGCCCGCGCCAAGGGTGAGGTCATCCTGCGCGAGCACGAGTACGACGGCATCCAGGAGTTCGACCAGAAGCTCCCGAACTGGTGGCTCTTCACCTTCTACTTCGCGATCGTTTGGTTCGTGGCCTACTGGGTGCTCTACTACCACACCGGCACCTACCAGACCGACCAGCAGAAGATCGTCTCCCGCTTCGAGGCGATCCAGGAGAAGAAGGACGCCGCCCTCGCCGAGACGCTGTCGAGCCTCTCCGACCGGGTGCTGATCGAAGAATGGGCAAGCGACCCGGCGATCGTCGCCAACGGGGAGGCGACCTACGCGATGGTCTGCGTCGCCTGCCACGGCGCCGAGCTCGACGCGAAGATCGGCGGCGTTCCGCTTCCCGGGCGGCCGCTGGACGACGGCGAGTGGCACTACGGCAAGGCGCCGATGGCGATCTTCAAGATGATCAACGACGGCACCCCGGCGGGCGCGGCCGGCTACAACGGCGTGCCGATGGTGGCCAAGGGCGGCGGCAACCTCAGCTCGAAGCAGGTCGCCGAACTCACCGCCTTCCTGATCTCCAGGAACCCGTCCGATTTCGAGGGCGCCCAGTTCGACGAAACCGGGGCGCTGGTCGAACCCTGAGCGGCACCCGCCCGCGGGCCGCTCACCCGAATCCCGAGACCGCCGGAGGCTCCCTCCGGCGGTTTTCCTTTGGCCCCGATCCCAACCGTCCCGGAAGATCAAGAATCTTCATTCCGCACGGCCGCGGGGCAAGCCGGCGGGACCCGCGGAGTCCCCGTCAGCCGGCCGGGCTTGGTTGACAGATCCACGGAGCCGAACCGGTAATCGGGTCACCAAGATCATCCATTCATGAGATTCCTGCTGCCTGCGGCCATCGCCGCCCTCTGCCTGCCTCCCTGCACCGGCGCCACCGCGCCCGCGAACGGCGAGCGGATCGTGCTCCTGGGCAACGGCCTGGGCGAGCGCCTCCTCGACCACCCCTGGTTCGAGACCGAGCTCCAGCTGCGCTATCCCGGACACCGCCTGGTGGTGCGGAACCTGTGCCGTCCGGGCGACACGCCGGGCTTCCGCCCGCATCCCTCGCGCAAGTCGCAGTGGGCCTTCCCGGGGGCCGAGAAGTTCCACCCCCAGCACCGGGTCCACCAGGGCAACGGCCACCACCCCGCTCCCGACCAGTGGCTCGCCACGGTCAGGGCCGACACGATCCTCGCCTTCTTCGGCTACAACGAGTCCTTCGACGGCCCGGCCGGACTCGAGAACTTCAGGGGCGAGCTCGACGGCTTCGTCACCCACACCCTGGCCCAGTCGTACAACGGCGAGTCGCCGCCCCGGCTGATCCTGGTCTCGCCGATCGCCTACGAGGACCTCTCGGCCACCCGCGACCTGCCCGACGGCCGCGCCGAGAACGAGAACCTCGCCCTTTACAGCGGCGTGATGAAGGAAGTGGCCGAGGCCAGGGGGCTCGAGTTCGTCAACCTCTTCGACGCCACCCGGCGGCTCTACGCCAGCGGCGGGCCGGGCTTCACCCGCAACGGCTTCCTG
>Ga0207814_100652_pt1 | contig 16119 bp, 15 predicted proteins | sample TtaePargueraPR_7_FD_187755 | JGI IMG/M metagenome (GOLD analysis project Ga0207814, IMG submission 187755) | Aerobic enrichment media microbial communities from Bioluminiscent Bay, La Parguera, Puerto Rico - Tt and P1 (2) (SPAdes) | ecosystem: Environmental > Aquatic > Marine > Unclassified ... | reverse complement strand
CACAAAATCTGCAGCAGACGCGCGCACCAGCGGGCCGAGGGTAGTCGCCGGATCATTGGAAGGAGCGAGCTTGTACTGGCGAATCAGCGCCGCCGCACCGGCGACAAATTCGTCGAACCTGGACTCGTGCACATACACCCGTTCGATCCCGCAACAGGACTGGCCGGAATTGAAAAAGGCACCGTCGACGATGGACGCTACCGCGTGATCGAGATCCGCATCCGCACGCACATAGGCCGGGTCTTTGCCGCCGAGTTCCAGCCCCAGGGAGAGAAAACGTCCCGCCGCGGCCGCCTCCATCGCAGCGCCGCCGGCAACCGAGCCCGTAAATGCCAGGTGCTGCACCTCGCTGTTAATAACCAGCTGCTCCGCGTCCCGGTGCGCAAGATGCAAATACTGGAACACGCCCTCCGGCAAGCCCGCATCGGTAAATGCCTCCACCATGCGCTCGGCACACAGCGGTGTCTGCGCGGAGTGTTTCAGCAACACACTGTTGCCCGCCAGCAACGCCGGTACCACCGCATTTACCGCGGTGAGGTAGGGATAATTCCAGGGAGCGATAACCAGCACCACCCCCAGCGGGGCCCGGCGGATAAAGCGGGCAAAGCCGGGCTTGTCCGGCAGGCGGATATCTGCCAGTGCCGATTCTGCAATCTCCGCCATCCCCAGGGCGCGCTCGGCAAACCCGTCCACCTCGCCGCCGGCAAAAGCAATGGGCCTGCCCATCTGCCAGCAGATTTCCTCCGCCAGTTGCGGCTTTTTGCGGCCCAGAATTTCCACCGCACCGCGCACCAGCGCCACCTTTTCCGCGAGCGGTACCCGCGCCCAGCTCAACTGCGCGCGCTGCGCCCTGCCGAGCGCATTCTGGATTTCATATTCGGAGGCGAGTCCGCGCTCCACATACACCGAATTATCAATGGGGGAAATGCACTGCAGTTTTTCCATGATGCCCTGCACGGTCTCCGCTCTAAATAATTTCGAAATAGCGCTGCAGTTCCCAGTCGCTGATATGCCGACGGAATTCCCGCTCCTCCCATTCGCGGCTGGCGGCGTAGTGCTCGACGAAGGCATCGCCGAACAGGTCGCGGGCCGCGCGGGAATTCTTCAGGCGCTGCGCCGCGTCCCACAGGGTGCGCGGCAACGCCAGCTCCGGCGGGTGTTCTGCGGCATAGGCATTGCCATCCACCGGCGCCCCGGGCTGCCACTGGTTCTCGATGCCATACAATCCCGACCCCAGCGCCACAGCGAGCGCGAGGTAGGGATTGGCATCCGCGGCGCCGAGGCGGTATTCCTGGCGCTGGGACTTGTCGCTGCCGGGGATCACCCGCAGTGCCGCGGTGCGGTTTTCCACTCCCCAGGTGGCATCGGTGGGTGCCCAGAAACCGGGGATCAACCGCCGGTAACTGTTCACCGTAGGTGCCATCATGCTGAGCATCTCCGGCATCAACCGCTGCTGCCCGGCGAGAAACTGGCGTTGGGTCTGGCTCATCGAGTGGGGTTCGCCATCGGCAAAGAACGCCGAGTGTTTGCCGTCCCGGTGCCGCAGGGACAGATGAATATGGCCGCTCTGCCCCGGATAGTCGTTGGACCACTTGGCCATAAAGGTCGCCATCAGCCCGCGCCGCTGGACCAGTACCTTGATAAAGGTCTTGAACAGCGCCGCCTTGTCCGCCGCCGCCTCCGCGTTGTCCACGGTGATCGCCGCCTCCAGCACACCGGGACCGGTTTCCGTATGCAGGCCCTCGATGGGGAAATCCATTTTCTGTGCCAACTCGAGAATCTCGTGGTAGAGATCCGCGTGCACCGAGTTGCGGATCATCGAGTAGCCGAACCAGCCCGGGGTAAAAGGCTTCAGGTCCCGATAGCCTTTTTGCCGCGCACTGTCCGGCGTCTCGTCGAACAGAAAGAACTCGTATTCCAACGCTGCAAAGGGCGCGAAGCCGGCGCGCTCACAGCGCTCGATCACCCGCCGCAGCACCGCACGGGGGCACACCGCCTCCGCCGCCTCGGCAAATTCCGCCAGGAACAGCAACATACCATCCTCAAACGGCACCTCGCGACAGGTGTGCGGCAGGATCCGCACCGGCGCATCCGGATAGCCCGTATGCCAGCCGGTATAACGGGCGTTGTCGTAGAGCTGGTCCTGCACATCCCACCCCAGCACCACGTCACAAAAGGCAAAGCCGTGATCCAGGGCGGAAAAGAACTTCTCGCGGCTCATATACTTGCCGCGCATCACGCCATCGTTGTCAAACAGCCCCACCTTCACATGACTGAGCCCACGGGCGTCGACAATGCGCTTCGCATCCTCCACCGTCCTCACCTGCCGTGCACTCGGCGGCTGGGCCGGGGTTGTGCCTGTTGCAGTATTTGAAAGAGGGGGTGCCGAGGACGGCAGCTCGGTGGATTCGTCCATGCCTGGGTTCCTTTATTCTGCGGTCCGGTCGCCTGAAACCCCACAGGCTATGTTGGGACCATTCCGTGTAACTGAGCATAGTCAATCTGGAGAACGCCGTTATTTGGTCGCAAAAAGTTCGACTGGTAATTAAGAGCAAAACCTTTTCGCGAAGGTGTCGATACCGGGTGGAATCTTGTGAGACCTTCACCGCCATGGATGGCGGTGCAGAGCCCCCAGGGATGGGTTTACGGCGTGTCTCACAAGATTCCACCCGGTAGCGACACCGCCACGATCCTTCGTATCAAAGCGCCCCTGCTCACAAAACAACCAAACTCGCCGCTATGTTAGTGCTCGCTCAGGGTATATAATTCGCGCTCCAAAATTTTGATCACAGAGTAATCAGGACCAGCAATGAGCTTCGAAAAGGTTTCTGCAGGTAAAGACCTGCCCAACGATATCAACGTAATCATCGAGATCCCGGCCAATCACGATCCGATCAAATACGAAGTCGACAAGGACGCAGACGCGGTATTCGTAGACCGTTTCGTAGCCACCCCGATGTTCTACCCGGCCAACTACGGCTACGTACCCCACACCCTGTCCGAAGACGGCGACCCCCTGGACGTACTGGTTGTAGCGCCCTACCCGGTAATGGTTGGCTCCGTCATCCGCTCCCGCGTGATCGGCGTACTGAACATGACCGACGAATCCGGTGTAGACGCCAAACTGCTGGCAGTACCGCACACCAAGCTGACCAAACTGTACGACCATGTCAACGAAATCGGCGACCTGCCGGAGCTGCTGATCAAGCAGATCGAACACTACTTCGAAAACTACAAAGCCCTGGAAGCGGGCAAGTGGGTGAAAGTGGACGGCTGGGCCGACGCCGAAGCCGCCCGCAAAGAAGTCATGGCTTCCCGCGAGCGTTACCTGAAAGAAGAAGGCTGATCCCCCCGACAGGGCGATCTCCCGACCTTTCCGAAGCCGGCCCTGTGCCGGCTTTTTTGTGCCCGGTAACAGCCCCTCGCCCGCTAGCAACCTTTCCAGCTGGGCGATCGCAGGTCAGGCGGTTATAGTCCGGGCTCGGACACAACAAGGTTGGGAAAATGGCAAATACCGTAACCGGACCCGACGGCAAGCCCCGCTGTGGCTGGTGCGCCGCGGCACCGGAATTCTTCGACTATCACGACCGGGAATGGGGATTCCCTGTCGATGACGACCGGCGCCTGTTTGAAAAGCTGTGCCTGGAGAGTTTCCAGTCGGGCCTGAGCTGGCGCACCATCCTCGCCAAGCGGGAAAACTTCCGCAAAGCCTTCAACAATTTTGACTTCAACAAGGTCGCGCGCTTTACCGAACAGGACGTACAACGCCTGCTCGGCGACGAGGGCATCGTTCGCCATCGCGGGAAAATCGAAGCGGTGATCAACAATGCGCAGCGCGCGAAAGAGCTGATACAAGCGGAGGGGTCCATCGCCGCCTACGTCTGGCGCTTTGAACCGGACCCCGCAGAGCAGGGGGCGCCCCAGAGTGCATCCACATCTGAAGTGTCCAGCGCGTTGTCCAAAGACCTGAAAAAGCGCGGCTGGAAATTCGTCGGCCCGACCACGGTGTATGCGTTCATGCAGGCCATGGGACTGATCAACGACCACCTGGAAGACTGCAAGTCGCGGCGCGAAGTGGAAAGCGCGCGCAAGGCATTCAGACGCCCCACCTGACCGGAGTCGGTTGTGCGCCCGGGGATCGCAGTTCTCAGTCGGGTATTTTGAAGGTGGCGGCGGTGGATTGCAGGTTCCAGTCGGGCACCGTTACCGGCGCGGGAGCAGTCTCCCGGCGCTCGCCGTCCTCCACCAGATTGCCTTCCGCGGGCTTCAGGCTGAGATGGCCGACCGCCACCTGTACCGGCTCCACCTTCGCCTTCTCGTGCTCCTTCAGCAGATCCCCTTCCATCGGCGCAAGGCTCAGTGACGAATTACTCGCCGCGGCGGGTGCCGCCGGCGCGGGAGACGTTGCCGATACAGCCGGCTCCGACCTGGGTGCAGGGGTCGGCTGCTCCGGCTGATTGTCACCTTCAGCGCGCACCACTGACTGCGCCCCCAGCTTGCTCAGGGTCGCCTGCAGCTGCCCCGCCTGAGCCTGGGTAAGTCCTTTTTTCAGGGCCAGTGGGCGGCCGCTGAAGAGTTTCTCTACGGTCTCGGGGCCGGCCTTGAACAGGCGGGCGAAATTCGCCTTGACGTCGGCAACCGTGTAGCCGGGCTGCAGGTCACCGCGGAAAATTACGCTGTATGTGGCTTCGGGCATGTCGATACCTCGATGGGTTGGCCGCTGTTTCCGGCTCGTTATTGTCTGGTTGTTGGCGCCATTCAAGCGGATTCAGTCACCGGAATCCAGTGTCTGGTCCATGGTATAGGCAGGTGCCGCGGCGGATTCACTGCCAACGGTGCGGGCTGGAACCCCGGCCACGGTGGCGTGTGCGGCAACGTCCCGCAGCACCAGGCTGCCCGCCGCCACCTTCACACCCTCGCCAATCCTGACCGGCCCCAGAATCTTGGCGCCGGCACCAATCATGACACCGCGGCCGATCTTGGGGTGGCGGTCGCCACCGCCACTGCCACTGCCGCCGAGGGTCACCGAGTGCAGCATGGAAACGTCGTCCTCGATCACACAGGTCTCCCCCACCACCAGGCCGGTGGCGTGGTCGATCATGATGCCGCTGCCGAATTGCGCGGCGGGGTGGATATCCACCGCGAACTGTTCCGATACCCGGCTCTGGAAATACAGTGCCAGGGTATGGCGCCCTTTCAGCCAAAGCCAGTGCGCGATACGGTGGGACTGCAGGGCGTGGAAGCCCTTGAAATACAGGAACGGGGTTATGTACTGGTCACAGGCGGGATCGCGGTCAAACCAGGCGCAGATATCCGCCTGCATGGCACGGGAAATACTCGCGTCGTCCTCCATGGCCTCGGCGATGACTTCCTGCAGCGCCGTGGCCGTCAGTGCCGTGTGGTCGAGCACCGAGGCGAGCTGGTAGGCCAGCGCGCGATCGATGCTTTTGTGCCGCAGCACGGTATTGTGGAAATAACTGGCGAGCACCGGCTCCCCCGCCGCGGCGACACTCGCCTCGGCGCGCATGCAGGACCAGATGTTGCGTTCTTTCAGTTCACTGACGTTGATGGTAGTGCTTCCCTGTTGGCGGCTGTCGGTATCCGCTGGAGCAAATCCGCTTCGGATGTTACAGCCGCTGAATATTCTTCGGGTAGGCGTCTTCGGGTACGGCGACAAACCGCCGGTAGATGGCATCGATATTGCCGCACACCGTATCCGCCAGGGCCAGGTCACTCGCCCGCTGGCAGGCCTGCAACTGTGCCCGCAGGGAATCCGGCGTCAGCAGCTGCTGAAACTCCCAGGCCCGCGGTGCGTAGCTCAGGTGCCAGCGCTCCGGCGCCACGCCGCCGCGATCCTCCGCGTAGGGGCGAAACAGTCCGTAACTGTTGCCACTGGCAATGCGCTCGTCCAGCCAGCAGTGGAAGGCGCCGAAAACGCCGTTGTCTGCCACCTCTTCCGGGGTGAGCTGCACCCGGTAATCTTCCGGCACCGCCGCCGCGTCGATCACGTCGAAATCGGTCCCCCAGTGGTGGCGGGAACCGCCGGGCAGCGCAGACCAGCGCAATATAGCGAATACCGTTTCCTCTGGCGATAACTGCGCCACGTCGAGGGGCTCGCCGGCACTGTCGAGTACTGGCCGCTCGCCGCAGGCCTTGCGGTTCCAGATGGCCCGCTGGCGCTCGAAATCCCGGAACCCGGACACTACTTTCGGGTCGAATCCTGCACCCCGCGCATCCCGGCGCAGCTGGTCGAATGCGGTCAGTGCCTCCGGGTGCAACAACTGCCCGGATACCGGTTCCAGAATCACATGGGCGTCACTCAGCCCGAACAGCATATTCTGGATCAGCGGGTGAATCATCGCGGGCGCCTCTCTGGTTCCCTGTGACCGTGGACATACTGACGCAGCAAATTAACCCGGCTTTGCGGCGACATGCGCGAAGTACACGCCGGTCCGCGTCGCGACCACAGTCCAAATAGTCAAAATCGGCAAAGACCACAAAAGCCGACTAGGCTATTGCAGCAGATGTGACAATTTAGCATTTCAGTGGCCACAGAAAAATGTGCACTTTCGCTTTTTTTCTGCGGCAGTCAGTGCGGTTTGGCGCTGTGGAATTTTATGCTATTTTGCACGACTGTTTCGCTCTACCAGGAACGGCGGGGTGAACAGACCGCGCACAAGTCGGTACGATTGCATCAGAGCAAGACGCGGACCGGTGTACCACTTGAGACCACGAAATCGTTCAGGGAATGAATGCCATGCACCCGAGTCAGTCAGAGTTACTGCAACTGAAAAATCTGGGGCTCGCCTCCGTCAATATTCTCCATTCCATTGGTATCCGCACACTGGATGATCTGCGCCGGGTGGGCCCGGTGGAAGCCTTCATCAATATACGCGGCCGCGGCATCAACGCTTCCAGAGTCATGCTGTACGCGCTGCAGGGTGCGCTGCTCGATGTGCACTGGAACGACCTCGATCCCGTCCTCAAGGCCAACCTGGTCGACGAAGCGGAGCGCCAGCTGGCCCGCAAAGACAGCGCTTGAAATTTCGCCAAAACCTCTCTGCTTCACGCCCGCCGCTTTCCGCAACCGGCGGGTCAAAATTCCCTTCCACAATACGCTTGCAAAGCGCTGTGAGCGACCCTATTTAGTCTGGACTGTATAACTACCTTCAGGAGAAGGCTGATGTTGCGTATTGGGCTGTTTTTGCTGACCAACCTGGCTGTGATGTTGCTGGTCGGCGTTATCTTCAACCTGTTCGGCATCCAGGGCATTCTCGACGCCAACGGTGTCAACCTGAACCTGCCCGGGCTACTGACCTTCTGTGCGGTCTTCGGTATCGGTGGCGCACTGATCTCGCTGCTGATGTCCAAGACCATCGCGCGCATGAGCACCCGCACCCAGGTCATCGAGCAGCCCCAGACCGCGGACGAGCGTTGGCTGGTGGAAACCGTGCGCGAGCTGTCGCAGAAAGCGGGCATCGGCATGCCGGACGTGGGTATCTTCCCCATGCCCCAGGCCAACGCCTTCGCCACCGGCTGGAATCGCAACAGCGCGCTGGTGGCGGTGAGCGCGGGCCTGCTGGAACGCTTTAACCGGGACGAGGCGCGGGCGGTCATCGGCCACGAGATCGGCCACGTCGCCAACGGCGACATGATCACCCTGGCGCTGATTCAGGGGGTGGTGAACACCTTCGTGATGTTCTTTGCGCGCCTTGTCGGCTTCTTCGTCGACCGGGTACTGCTGCGCAATGAACAGGGGCTGGGCATCGGTTACTACGTCACCTCGATCATCATGGATATGGTGTTCGGCGTGATCGCGATGATGATCGTGGCCTGGTTCAGCCGCCGCCGCGAATACCGCGCGGATGCCGCCGGCGCCCATCTCGCCAGCCGCGAGAGCATGATTGCGGCACTCGCACGCATCAAATCGGAGTCCGAAGCCGGGCGCGAGCAGCCACTGCCATCCAACATGAAAGCCTTTGGCATCTATGGCAACAGCATGGCGGCGCTGATGGCGAGCCACCCGCCCCTTGAGGATCGCATTCTGGCGCTGCAGAATTCCATGCACTGACCAATTCCGAACCCGGATTGCCCGGTTACCCCGGGCAATCCAAACCGTCAACCACTCAAAAACCATGTTAAGTCAGAAGAACCTCCACAGAGTTTTTTCCAACGCCACCCGTACGACCGCATTGCTGTCACTGCTTACCGCACTGCTGCTTCCCCTGCAGGCCCTGGCCCAGCCCATTTTCGCTACCGACGACGAAACCAACACCATGCAGGTGTTCAATTTCGCCAGCCCGTCGGTGGTGTATGTGACCAATGAAACCGTGGTGCGCGATCGCTGGACCCTGCGCCTGCACACCGTGCCCAAGGGCGCCGGCAGCGGTTTTATCTGGGACGACCAGGGGCACGTGGTCACCAACTTCCACGTCATCGACGGTGCGCGCACCGTCACCATCACCCTGCAGGACCGCAGTGAATGGCCGGCGGAACTGGTGGGCACCGCACCGGAAAAGGATCTCGCGGTATTGAAAATCCACGCGCCCAGGGAACTGCTGAAACCGCTGGCGCCGGGGCGCTCTGCGGATCTCGCGGTGGGCCGCAAGGTGCTCGCCATCGGCAACCCGTTCGGCCTCGACACCACTCTCACCACCGGCGTGGTGAGCGCGCTCGGGCGCGAGATTGATGCCGCCAACAATCGCACCATCCGCAACGTGATCCAGACCGATGCCGCCATCAACCCCGGCAACTCCGGTGGCCCGTTGCTGGATTCCAGCGGCCGCCTGATCGGCGTCAATACGGCGATTTACAGCCCCAGCGGCGCCAGTGTCGGCATCGGCTTCGCGATTCCGGTGGACACGGTGAAGAAGATCGTGCCGGAGCTGATTGCCCACGGGCGACTGGTGCGGCCGATTCTCGGCATCGAATCGGCGCCGGACCAGTGGGCCAACCGCTACGATTTCGAAGGGGTTGCCATCCTCCGCACCGCGCCGGACCTGCCCGCAGCGCGGGCGGGACTGCGCGGGGTCTACCGCGCGCAAAATGGCGGCTGGCAGCTGGGGGACGTGATCATCGGCATCGACCGCCAGCCGATCCGGAACTACGACGACCTGATGAATGCGCTGGAAAATCACCGCCCCGGCGACCGCGTGCAGGTGAACTACCTGCGCGACGGCGAGCAACTGGAAACCCAGCTGATCCTGGCGGCACCCTGATTCCAGTAAGTGCATTCGGGTGCTGGTTTTTCACAAGCGAGGTTTTCGCTACACTGCCCCGCCAGAATGAATCGGCTGCCGGACGTACACCATGCAAAAACACTTTCTCTGCCGCTACGAAGACCTTGCCGAGGGCGACTCCCGGGGTTTCTCCCTCGGTGACAACAGCGCCGGCATGGACAATGTATTCGCGGTGAAAAAAGACGGCGAGGTGTTCGCCTACAAGAATGTCTGCCCCCATCGCGGCATCAATCTGGAGTGGCAGCCGAACCAGTTCCTGGATTCAGAAAAAGCACTGATCCAGTGCGCCTCCCACGGCGCGCTGTTTGAAATACAGACCGGCGAATGCATCGCCGGCCCCTGCGCCGGCGATGCTCTGACGCCGGTACCGGTGGAGTACGCACAGGACGGGCTCTACGTTATTCTCGCCGACTGAGTAGCGCTGGCGGACGGACAACCGTCAGCCGATAAACGGCACGGGTTCTGACAAGCGGATTTCACTGGCACTCAATTCCGCGCGGTAAGCCACCACCTCCACTCCCGCAGCCACCGCCTGTTCCAGCGCTGCGGCATACGCCGGATCGATCTCGTTCGCCGCCTCCACGGTGGCAATCTGCGAGTGCTGCACACAGTAAAGAAGTACCGCGCGTACACCGGCCTCCGCCAGCTTCTGCAGTTCCCGCAGGTGTTTGGCACCCCGCGCGCTCACCGCGTCGGGAAACAGGCCGCGCTCGCCTTCCGCGAGGGTGACGTTTTTCACCTCCACATAACAATCCCCCGGCTCACCGCTCAACAGGAAATCGATACGGCTGTTTTCCTCGCCGTACTTCACCTCCCGGCGCAGCGATTCGTAGCCCTGCAGCTCCCGCACCACACCGGAAACAATCGCCTCTTCCACCAGCGCATTGGCACGCCCGGTATTCACCCCGGCCAGCGCCCCCTCCGGGGTCGTGGTGATCTCCAGGGTGTGGCGGTATTTACGTTTTGGATTGCCGGAATCCGAAAACCAGCAGGGGGTCTCCTCCGCCCAGCAGTTTTTCATGGACCCGGTGTTCGGGCAGTGAATGGTTATAATTTCACCATCCTCAAGAGCAATATCCGCAAGAAAACGCTTGTAGCGACGCAAAAGTAAACCGCGCGCCAAAGGAGGAACAAACTTCACGACAAACCCTAAGCCTTGACAGTTATGACAGGTTAAAAACAACAAAACTGATGAACAATTGAGCGCCAGATTACACCATCCGGGTCTCGATTTGCGGAAGGATTGTTCCCTTCGCGTCGGGGCGACAACATTTTGTGGCGCGCAGGTAAGAGATTTGATAGTTTCCTCGCTTTCCAATTGCCGGGCACCGGCACTGGAAGGAGTACAGCCTGCGGTCGCTTAGGCTTTGTGCAGCCTGCTAGGCTTGATTTTGGTTGTAGTGCCCTTATTAACAGGGGCCCGTATTACGAGAGAGGCAATGACTATGCCCAATACTGCTGCGAAATCCGAAACTCTGCACGGCTTCGAGCCCTATCAGGAACAGAAGGGCGAGGAGTACATGAATGAGAAGCAGCAGGAGCATTTCCGCAAGCTGCTGCTGGCCTGGAAGGCCGAATTGATGGCAGAGGTGGATCGCACCGTAACCCACATGAAGGACGAGGCAGCCAACTTCCCTGATCCGGCCGACCGCGCCAGCCAGGAAGAAGAGTTCAGCCTGGAACTGCGCACCCGCGACCGGGAACGGAAGCTGATCAAAAAGATTGATGCCACAATCGAACTGATTGACCAGGACGATTACGGCTTCTGCGAAGCCTGTGGCGTCGAAATCGGCATCCGCCGCCTGGAAGCCCGTCCTACCGCAACCCTGTGCGTGGACTGCAAGACCCTGGCGGAAATCAAGGAAAAGCAGATCTCCGGGTAAAGTCGCGCGCATGGCGAGCATTGCTCGCTGCACGACTTTACGCCCGGCCAAGGATGGCCGGGCCGGGCTAGGCTCCAGGGACGACTGCTTGTGACAACCCTATCGCGCGCAGCTTGATTGGCGTTTTTTTTAAACGCTCCCCAGATCTCACGCTACCAGCCCGTAAACACCTTGCTCCAATCTCCCTTGATCAACGCCCCCAGCTATATCGGGCGCTTCGCCCCCTCCCCCACAGGTCCACTGCATTTCGGCTCCCTGGTCTGTGCCGTCGGCAGCTACCTCGATGCCGTTGCCCACGGCGGCCACTGGCTGGTGCGCATGGAAGACCTGGATCCGCCGCGGGAAATGCCCGGCGCCGCTGAACGCATCCTGCACGCCCTCGACACCCACGGCCTGCACAGCCACACCCCGGTAGCCTGGCAAAGCCGGCGCCAGCAACTCTACGCCGATGCCCTGGACCAGCTTGCCGAGGCAGACCTCATCTACCCCTGCCAGTGTACCCGCGACCAGATCCGCAAAGCCGGCGGCCACCGCCGCAGCGATTGCCAACAGAACACCGAAGGCAACAGCGCACTGCGCTTTTGTTGCGAGGGCGCAATCGAATCCTTCGAGGATATCTGGCAGGGCAGCCAGCGCCAGGACATTCGCGAAGATCCCATCCTCAAACGCCGCGACGGCCTGTTCGCCTACCAATTGGCCGTAGTGGTGGACGATATCGCCCAAGGTGTAACCCACGTGGTGCGCGGTGCGGACCTGCTGGACTGCACCGGCGTGCAGATGCAGCTGTTCCGCGCACTGGGCGCCACACCCCCACAATTCGGCCACCTGCCACTGGTGATGAACGAGGGCGGCCAGAAGCTCAGCAAACAAAATCACGCCACACCGCTGGACGACCAGCACCCGTCGGAAAACCTGGTACAGGCCCTGGGCTTTCTCGGTTTCCACTGCCCGCAATCCCTGCACACCGAATCCCCACACGGGATCCTGTCGTGGGCCAGCGCCCGCTGGCAGCGGCACCAGGTAGACCTGCGCAACCGTTTGCTGTCCAAGTGATTCAATCAATGGCGGGCTCCCCGCGAAGGTGCTGATGCCGGGTACTCCCTTGTGAGACCTTCACTGCCATGGATGGCGGTGCAGAGCCCCCAGGGATGGGTACACGGCGTGTCTCACAAGGGAGTACCCGGTAGCAGCACCGCCACCGCACTCGCTGGAAAAGTATTCTCGCCGCACCAGCAATTGATCTAAAACCCGCCCGCCATTACCATTTTCCGCCATTCATTTTTTCCGATTCACTCCTGCCACAGGACTGCCCTACAGGACCCTATGAGCAACCGCACCCTGTTAATCCTGCTGGCACTGGTGGGCTACGTCTTCAGCCCCACCGTGTTCACCTGGATGATCAACCCCACCGGCGCCTGGTACCGGCCCTTCATCCTGTGGTTTGTCCTCATCCTGCTGGCCATTTTCATCCAGACGAGGCGCAAGCCAGATGACCTTTGAGATCGTCAACATTGCGCTGATCGGCGTCGTCTACATCGCCGCTCTGTTTTTCGTCGCCTTCGCCACCTCCAAAGGCTGGATGTCCAGCAACTGGGTGCGCCACCCCTTCTTCTACGTACTGTCACTGGGCGTCTCCCTCAGCGCCTGGACCTACTACGGCATCATCGACCTCGCCTGGCAACACGGCTACGGCGTACTCGCCTACTACCTCGGCACCGGCGCCATGTTCCTGTTCGCCCCCGTGGCCCTCGAACCCCTCGCCCGTCTGGCGCAGCGCTACCAGCTCACCTCCCCCGCAGACCTGCTGGTGTTCCGCTACCACAGCCGTGAGGCCGGCACCCTCGCCACCCTGTTTATGCTGCTGGGCCTGCTGCCGCTGATCGCCCTGCAGATCCAGGCCGTGGCGGAAACCCTGGCACTGCTGTCGCGGGACAATGTCGCCGCGCTGGCGTTGCCGGATACCGGCGTCACCAGCAAAGACCTGATCGCATTTTTCTACTGCGTACTGCTGGCCCTGTTCACCAGCACCTACGGCGCCTCACGCAAACGTCGCGCAGGTCTTGCCAGCGCCATGGCGCTGGAGTCCATGGTCAAACTGGTGGCACTGCTGGCAGTGGGCCTCTACGCCGTATTCGGCGTCTTCGGCGGGCTGGGCGGCCTGGACGACTGGCTGGCGCAAAACGGCGATATGCAACAACTGCTGTATTCCCCCATCAAACAGGGCTCCTCCCATACCCTGCTGATGGTTTTCATCGCCACCGCCGTGGCCATGCCGCATATCTTTTACCTGAGTATTGCCGAGCGCCCGGCCGCCCAGACCCTGCGTATCGCCAGCTGGGGCTTCCCGCTATTTCTGCTGCTGATGGCCCTGCCGATCTTCCCGATCATGTGGGCAGGCTTCGCCCTCGATGTGGCGGAACCGGTGCAGTACTTCACCCTCGCGGTACCCCGCGCCAGCGGCTCCGCCCTGCTGACCATTTTTGCCTTTGTCGGCGGTCTGTCGGCGGCCACCGGCGCCCTGATCATGATTACCCTGGCACTGTCCACCATGGTGATGAACCACTGGCTGCTGCCCGGCACCCGCTGGCAGTCGGACGACAACATGTACCGGCAACTGCTGTGGCTGCGCCGCGCGCTGGTGGCGGCCCTGTTCCTCGCCGGTTTCGCGTTTTACCTGCTGCTGAACAATCGCCTGTCACTGTCCGACCTGGCGATCATCGCGTTTATCGCGTCCCTGCAGTTCCTGCCCGGCATATTCGCCGTGATTCACTGGCCCCAGGGCAACCGCCGCGGATTTATCGCCGGCCTGCTCGCCGGCATGCTGGTGTGGGCCGCAGGCCTGCTGGTACCCGCGGTGGTGGGCAACAGCGGGTTTGGCATTCCCGGGACCGACCTGCAGATACCGCTGGGGATGGAGATCTGGCCCCAGATCACTACCCTGTCCCTGTCGGTAAACGCCCTGCTGTTTATCCTGCTGTCGATATTTACCCGGACCTCCAGCCTCGAGCGCTACGCCGCGGACCTGTGCAATGACGACTCCATCAGCCAGGCTCTGCGCCTGGAGCTGGATGTGCAATCTGCCGGCGAATTCCGCCTGCGCCTGTCCGAGAGCCTGGGCGCCGCTACCGCCAGCCAGGAAGTGAGCCGCGCCCTGCGCCAGCTGAACCTGCAGGAAGATGAGCGCCGCCCCTACGCCCTGCGCCAGCTGCGCGATCGCCTGGAGGCCAACCTTTCGGGGCTGCTGGGACGGGTACTGGCGGGCCAGATCCTCGACCGCCACCTGCCCTTTGTCACCAGTGACCAGCCGGCGAACAAGGACATCAACCTGATCGAAACCCGCCTCAGCCGCTACAAGAACCAGCTCACCGGACTCGCCGCGGAACTGAACAACCTGCGCCTGTATCACCGCCAGATGCTGGAAGAGTTGCCGATGGCGGCCTGCTCCCTGGGGCGCGACGGGGAAATCCTGCTGTGGAACTACGCCATGGCGGATCTTTCCGGTGTCAGCGCCAGCGAGGTGATCGGCTCCAAGCTCGACTACCTGCCGGCCCCCTGGTGTGATCTTCTCGCGGAGTTTGTCCTGTCTGAAGACGGCAGCCGCTTCAAGCAACAGGTGGAAATCAGCGGCAACAGCCACTGGCTCAACCTGCACAAGACCCGCCTGAAACAGGGCCGCAGCAGCAAGTCGAAAGACGGCGCCAGGGACAGCCGCGGCGATGGCCAGATGCTGCTGGTGGAAGACATTACCGAGACCCAGGTACTGGAACAGGAACTGATGCACAGTGAGCGGCTGGCGTCCGTTGGCCGCCTCGCCGCCGGCGTCGCCCACGAGGTAGGCAACCCGGTAACCGGCATCGCCTGTCTGGCGCAGAACCTGCAATTCGAATCCGACAACCCGGAAGTACTGGAAACCGCGGAACAGATCCTGAGCCAGACCGAGCGCATCAGCCGGATTGTGCACTCGCTGGTGAGCTTTTCTCACAGCGGCAACCAGCAGGAGAGTATCAAGGCGCCGGTCGACCTCAATGCCTGTGTCGAGGAGGCGGTGCAGCTGCTGTCGCTGCAGCGGGACAAGACCCAGGTCACCTTCGAAAACCGGGTGCCCAGGGATCTGGTGGCTCTCGGCGACAACCAGCGCCTGATCCAGGTGTTCATCAACCTGTTGAGCAACGCCCGCGACGCGAGCCCGGATGGCGGCAATATTGAAATTGACGGCTACCTGCGGGCCGGCCTCGCCTGCGTATCGGTGACCGATAACGGCCCGGGCATCTCCGCCGCCCATCGCGAGCGGATTCTGGAGCCATTTTTTACCACCAAGGAACCGGGAGAAGGCACCGGCCTCGGCCTCGCCATGGTATACAGCATCGTCGAGGAACACGGTGGACAACTGGAACTGATCAGTCCGGCCCACCCGGAAACCGGCCGCGGCGCGCGCTTTATCGTGCAGTTACCGCTGGTGAAATAGGTGTCTCTAATAGTACAAAAATGACTCTTTTGTTACTCACAGACATCAAAATTTGTATGTTTTTCGAACAAAACTCTCGTTTTGGGTTGCAACGAAACGCTCCACAGGTAAAACTGTGCTCCCACTGAACATTTTGTAACCAGGCGTAACACATGAGCCACATCCTGATCGTAGAAGATGAAGCCATTATCCGCACCGCCCTGCGCAAGCTGCTGGAGCGGCACCGTTACAAAGTCAGTGAAGCCGGCTCCGTGCGCGAAGCCACCACCAAGTACCGCATTACCGACGTCGACCTGATCATCTCCGACCTGCGCCTCCCCGGCGCCCCGGGCACCGACCTGCTGAAGCTGGCAGGCGACGTACCGGTACTGATCATGACCAGTTATGCCAGCCTGCGCTCGGCGGTGGACTCCATGCGCATGGGCGCCGCCGACTACATCGCCAAGCCCTTTGACCACGACGAGATGCTGGCCACGGTGCGCCGGGTCATCGGCAAGGCCGAACAGAGCCGCGCCGCCAGCCCCGCTGCCGC
>Ga0207814_100651_pt1 | contig 16140 bp, 11 predicted proteins | sample TtaePargueraPR_7_FD_187755 | JGI IMG/M metagenome (GOLD analysis project Ga0207814, IMG submission 187755) | Aerobic enrichment media microbial communities from Bioluminiscent Bay, La Parguera, Puerto Rico - Tt and P1 (2) (SPAdes) | ecosystem: Environmental > Aquatic > Marine > Unclassified ... | reverse complement strand
CAGATAGGTATCGGTAACCGGCGTGTCGCCATAGCCCGACAGCGAGATCGTGTAGGTCTGCCCGGCCACCAGATTGACCGCGATCCAGTCGCTGTCGCCCGACGTCTCCAGATCGCCGACATAGCTGCCCCCGACCGAAACCGTCGCATCCGTCCCCCCCGTCGCAAGAACGTCCGCGAAGCTGGTATCGGTCTGTTCGAGCGTCGTCGACTGATCGCCGAAAACGCAATCAGCAGAGTAAGTCTTAAGGGAAGCGCAAGCTTCGCACATTTCGTAGCCCCACGTTTGTGCCGGAGGTGCCTGGTTCTGAATCGGTCCTTATACAGATCGGCCTGGAACAAACGATTAAATCGATATGTCGACTTGTTTCTTTCCTTGATTCCAAATCTTCACGTTTCCGGTTCCGTATGATCAACGCGATAACCGCCTGATGGTATCGGCGAACATGCCGACAGTCGCCGGGTTCAGTTCCGAGTCCATGACGTCGATATGGAGGTCATCGAAACGCTTTTCGCGCTGGCCGTTCCACTCGGCCGCAGTGCCAAAGGAGTAGGTGAACGCGATTTCGCGTTCCGAGGGAAAAGCGATTTCGACGACATGAAGCTTCTGGGGCTGATCCGCGGATTGCGGCGAACTCAGCATGGCTTTCATTTCCGCAGCAGATACTTCCCTGGCGTTTGCGGCTTCGGCGGCGGCCTCGCACAAATGATCGGCAAGTCCGGCCGCAGCGGAGCCACCGTCTTTTCCCACCCGACAGACGATAGTGTCCAATGAAGCTCCCTCGCATGCTATGGGCAGCAGCAAGCTGCAGATCACTAGGCTAAATCTTGCAATAGATCTCATGATTACTCAATATCCAGCTTACCTTTCAAAAAGCTTTCGGCGGCATCGTCGAATTGGATCTGCCGAACGGGGATCCGAGGGTGGGCGACCGGAAACGCCGTCTCATAACACGACCGCACGAATGCGAACTCACCGGATCGCGGGTGTCGACGCTTTTCCATTCGTAAATCCGCGCGGTCTGCCGGCCAGCTATCATGCGAACAGCTCCGGAGAAGGTCAGTTGGCGTGGTTTCAAATTGCACCGGAAAAGTTGAACGACCGTAGCTGTGAAGCTAAATGCCGTCGAAGCATGGCGAATGCGAGCGCATGGTCCCTGGGGATAGCTCCCTTTGGAAGAAAAGCGACATAACCGGCATGTGTGTGGTCAAGAAGCGGGCTTGATCAATCTCTCCGGTTTGGCTAGCACAGCCGGACGTTGGGGCGTAGCCAAGCGGTAAGGCAGCGGTTTTTGGTACCGCCATGCGCTGGTTCGAATCCAGCCGCCCCAGCCAGATGTCATTTGATACTAAGCGGCCGAAATTCACGACTCCATCGGGGTTACTGGTCATTTTTTGCAACGACCCAGCGAATAACTCAAATTGAGGGGGATTGAATGGCCCGGCTCTATGATAGCCGAAAGCGGATACTCGTAACCGGTGGGGCGGGGTTCCTTGGATCCCATCTGGTCGACCGGTTGATCGGGCAGGGGCATGACGTGCTTTGTGTCGATAACCTTTTTACCGGGTCGAGACGCAATATCGAGCACCTCATGGGCAATCCTCGCTTTGAGTTCATGCGCCATGACGTCACTTTTCCGCTCTATGTGGAAGTCGACGAGATCTACAATCTCGCCTGTCCGGCCTCGCCGGTCCACTACCAGCACGATCCGGTTCAGACGACCAAGACGTCCGTGCATGGCGCCATCAACATGCTCGGCTTAGCGAAACGTCTTCGCTGCAAGGCTTTCCAGGCGTCTACCAGCGAGGTCTACGGTGATCCGTCGGTCCATCCCCAGCAGGAGGCCTACTGGGGCAACGTGAATCCGATCGGTCCACGCTCCTGCTATGACGAAGGCAAACGCTGTGCGGAGACCCTGTTTTTCGATTACCATCGGCAGCACGGACTGGAGATCAAGGTCGCCCGTATTTTCAACACCTATGGACCGCGCATGCATCCTGCCGACGGTCGAGTGGTTTCGAATTTCGTACTGCAGGCTCTGAGAGACGATCCGATAACGATATTTGGCGACGGCTCCCAGACGCGGTCGTTCTGTTATGTGGACGACATGGTGGAAGGGTTCCTGCGGTTCATGGATACCGGCCCCGAAGTGACTGGCCCGCTCAACATCGGCAATCCGGGTGAATTCACCATTCGGCAACTGGCCGAAATGGTTGTCGAGATGACCGGCTCGAAATCGGAGATCGCCTATTTCGACCTTCCCCGGGACGATCCCAGGCAGCGCCAGCCCGATATCACGCTTGCCGGTGAATTGCTGGACTGGGAGCCGCATGTGGAACTTGCCGAAGGGCTTGAGAAAACGATCGCGTATTTTCGCGCCCTGTTGCCGGAATTGAAGTCGGCAGGTTGATGAATTGCCGGAAGTTTCAACGGTATTGCCACGTTCAAGCGTTTAATCCCGAACACGGTTGCCGAAGAACTGGCGGCTGATCGGTCGCTTGAATGCAATCGACCCCCGAGGGTTACATCTCGGGATGCGTTATTTAGCAATTGCGCCAATTGGCCGGGACGCTAGACCGACAATCCTGACCCCGATCTGAAGGGGTATCATGGACCGGAAGCAAGAGGCCACGCCTGGCCGCCTGGCCAAGGTTCGACGACAGTATATCTCTGCAGTTGGAGAAGCCTGTGTTCGCCGGCGGGATGGAGCGCATCTATCACTTCCATTTGAGAAAATGCGGCGGCACGACACTCAATGCGTGGCTTGACTGGCATGTCGCAGATGATCGAATCTGGCAGGAACCGAGCTCAGGTGATCTTTGGTGGCTCGGCTCGGATGTAAATGCCGAACAGATAAAAGAACTATGTGAATGGCCGTCGAGAATAGCGGATGAAACCGCGTTCTTCACGTCCGCGGTTATCCATTCACATATTCCGATGGCGGAGTTCGCGCCTCCGGAAACATATAAGTTCACCGTACTTCGTAATCCGGTCGACCGGCTGCTTTCTCAGGTGGCGGATTGGCGCCGTGAAGCGCGTTCCGGTGTGAAGCACAATGCGCCGGAATTAATACTTGAAGCAATTTCGGATTCAGTTCGGATCGAATTGAAGGATTACCTGCTCAAATATTCGAAACAATTGCCGATCCTTTTCGACAATCATCAAACTCGCATGCTCGCAATTGCATTCGGTTCCACCGAGACCAAAAACCGGCAGATGGATTTTACGTTTAAGCGTGCGCTTGCTGCCGTGAACAACGGGTTTGAATTCGTCGGCATCACCGAAAGGATGGGCGATACGGTAAATTTCCTCAGCTCCGCGCTCGGCCTGGCCCCGGACGCTTCTTTGGGCGGAAAAAGAAATGTTACAAATCGCGCCAGTGTAACGGAATTTGAAATAGCCGGTGCCAAGGATATTATCGCGGATCTAACTCACTATGACAGCTTGCTTTATGCTGATGCTTTGGATCTTTTCGAGCAGCGAGTGAAAGAATCCGCAAATTACGAGGTTTCGCAGTTCGAAAAACGGCATGCGGCCACGGCAGTCAAACGCCAGACGCCCCAATCACGTGACCGATCCGTCTTCATCTCTTCTCATGATCCGATAGTTGGCGCGGGATTTTTCGGACGCGATAGAACCACGACCGGTGAGGCATGCTTGTCGACGGGGCCGACCAACTGCAGCGTTTTGTATATGCAATGTCCCCAAGACAAGCTGATCAACGTTGAGCTCTGGATAAGAGCTTATGCGGTTGACGGACAGAGAGCGCAATTGCGCTTCGAGATCGATGACCAGCCGGTGTCTCACCAGTTCGTTTCCACTCCGCATAGTTGCGAAAAAATCAGCATTGGCCCGATTCTGACAGCCAGATCCTTTGTGAAATTGACCATTCTTTTCGTCGCACCCGCGGCGCCTCGGCAGTCGGAGAAGAGGACTGGAGTCCGCGGGCGGATGTTACGGGCACTGGGAATTCGGCGGACAAATCGCCGGGAAAAGAAAGTCGTTGGCGGTGGGGCGGACGCCATGGCGATCGACGGTTATGGCTGGTCGATATCAGATCAGACGCGGCAACCCTGAGGAGAGGCGTCAACGATGCGCATTCTGACGATCTCCAGCGCCGGCGAGCAGTGTGGCATAGCAACCTATAACGAGGCACTGGTTCAGGGCTTCCGAACTCTGGGATCCGACGTCGAAAATTTTCGTTTGTTTACCGCCTCCGGAGACATGACGCCCCAGTCCCGGTTGCTGAATCATTTCGACTCCCTGGTGCCGGATATCAAGTCGTTTGACGGGGTCGTGATTCAACACGAGTACGGCCTCTTCGGAGGGTGTTATTCGGTGGGATTTGCGCAGAAGGTTTTTCACCGGCTTTTGAAAATCATCGAAAAATCCGGTCGGCCGGCGGCGATTATTTTCCACACGGATCCCGTGATATCGTCACGCTTTTTGTCGAGTAAGCGCATCTATTGGGAGCGAATACGGAAGATCATCAACCGGAACTCAAACATGGCCGTGTATGTCCACGGGCCGGAGGCCTATGGCCGTTACCGTGGTGCCGGGATCGATCAGAAATCTCTTCGAGACATAATTCATCCTTTTCCGGCGGTCCGTCAGCACGAGAAACGCCCGAAAGACGATGATGTAATTCTCACGATATTTGGATTTGTGGCGCGCTACAAAGGCCATCGCGAGGCTTTGGAAGCGCTCAAATTATTGCCCGAGCGCTTCAAATTGATCGTCGCGGGCGGAAGGCATCCGGGACTGACCGCTGAAGACTCGACCTATGAAGAAATCGTCGCCGCGCAGGACGGGGAGCTGAAAGGCCGGTTGGAGGTAACAGGCTGGCTGGATGACGAACAGGTGCAGGACGTGATGGCCCGATCCGATATCGTCCTGGCGCCCTATCACGAGAACGGGCCGTCCGGATCCGGGGCGATCACATGGGCAATGTGCAATGCACGCCCTGTGGTCGCGAGCGATACGCGCACCTTTCGCTATATTCAGGAGAAAGCCGGGAGCTTTCTTGTGGTCCCGCCCGAAGATTCCGCCGCATTGGCGGACGCAATCTTGAAACTGGAGTCTGATCCCGACCTCGCAAAGCAATTGTCGGCCAATGCGGCCGATTTCGCCGGAAAACACGGCTGGGACGCCATGGCGCAGGAAATTGCCGGGAATTTTGCCCGCCAGGCGCGGAGCGGCAGCTAGCTTTCACCGGGTCAAAGACCGGCAGAAGCATGCGCGATCACTTCGGCGCCGCACCTTCGAACCGAATAATCCCTATCAGATTTTGTGTGTCGACGGGTTTTGGGGCGTCTGGTAGAACTAATTCAATAAGGGGGAGGCGTTCGGTCTCGATCGATGTATTTCAGCTCTTTGCATACGCGAATTCAGGTTCTGATCGACAGGCTCTCTCGACGTAAGAAACAGTTTTTGCTCATCATTTTCGATATCGCTGTCCTGTGGATAGCGGCTTACTCTGCTTTTGTATTGCGCCTTGGTTTTCAGATCGGTTTGAATTCGGCGCAGTTGGCGATGATATTGTTCGCGCCAGTGGTCACGGTTCCGATATTCGTCCAGTCCGGGCTGTATCGGATGGTCTTGCGGTATCTTCCGGAGAGGGCCTTTCTGACCATATTCCGGGCTGTCACCATCTCAGCCCTGGTCTGGACCGCGCTTGCATTCTTCTCGGGCAGTTATGGCGGAGCAGGCGTTCCCCGCACTGTGCCCTTCATTTTCGGCTTCCTGGCGCTTTTCGGGATAGGCCTGAGCCGCTTCGCGGTGAAGTGGCTTCTGTCGAAACCCGGGGCGTCGTCCGGACGTCGGCGGACACTGATATATGGCGCAGGCCGGAGCGGAAGTGCGCTGTCCACCGCGATGCGGGACGCAGGCGCGGCGAACATTCTCGGGTTTGTCGATGACGATCCCAAACTGCATTCGAGAGACGTGAACGGCATTCGCGTCCACGACGCGCGCAACTTGAAATCCCTGGTCGAAAATCTGGGCATCGAGGAAATCATCCTGAGTGTTCCGTCTGCGACCACGGACGAGAAGCTGAGGATCGGCGCATCGCTGGCGAAATTGCCGGTCTCGGTGCGCATACTTCCTGCCGCATCCGGGCTGACAACAGGGCGGTTCGATGTCCAGATGTTGGAGAAACTGGATATCGCGCAGCTGATCGGCCGTTCCGCGGTACCGCCCCAAAGCGAACTGATCGAAAAAATGGTGCGGGGAAGGAGAATCCTGATCACTGGCGCCGGGGGGTCGATCGGATCGCACCTCGCCAGCCTGGTCGATACCTACGCGCCAGCCGAACTGTATCTGCTGGATAACAACGAGTTTGCGCTCTACAGCGTGTGGCGTTCGCTTCACAATGCGCGCCAGTTCTATCCGGCCCATTTCGTTCTCGGTTCGGTGACGGAGCGTGCGTTTCTCGCCCGCCTTTTTGCGAAGCATGAAATCGACGTCGTCTTTCATGCCGCCGCCTTCAAGCATGTCGACATGGTGGAGCAGAACACCGCCGAGGCGATCCGAAACAATACGCTGGGTACGCGAAACGCGATCGAGGCGGCCTACAAGAGCGGCACGAAGACCTTCGTCCTCATCTCCACGGACAAGGCCGTAAACCCGTCCTCGGTCATGGGCGCGACGAAACGGCTTTGTGAGCTCACATTGCGATCGTTCGCCGGCTTGGCGGAACGGAAACGCACGGGCCAGAAGTTCCTGACGGTGCGGTTCGGGAACGTGATCGGTTCGAGCGGATCGGTGGTTCCGCTGTTCCGCGAACAGATAGCGCGCGGCGGTCCGGTCACCGTGACCCACAAGGAGGTGACCCGCTATTTCATGGCCGCCTCCGAAGCGGTGGAGTTGATCATCCAGTCTGCCGCCCTGTCGGAAGGTGGCGAGACGTTCGTTTTGGATATGGGAGAGCCGGTTTCAATATACCGGCTGGCGCGGGAGATGGTCGAACTTGCCGGTCTCTCGGTCCGGGACGACGAAAATCCCGACGGCGACATTGCGATCGAGTTTTCAGGGCTGCGTCCGGGCGAAAAGCTGCATGAGCAGCTCTGGTACGACACGAATGCGACGCGGCAGACCTCGCATCCGAAAATCATGATGGTGCGGGGCCAGACCGATGCCCATCAATGGGTCGAGGAGGCGCTGATTAAGCTTGAAGCGGCGCTTGAGGAATTGGACGAAGGCGCATTGCGCGATCTGCTGTTCGACATGATCGCAAGACTGAACGAACAGCGCCCCGAAGGACATATCGTCGCGTTGCCGCTGGCGAAGGGGCAAATCGCCAACTAAGCTTTCGTCAATGCGCTGCCAGGGAACGCAAAGCCGGCTTTGCATTATCCGCGGCTTGAACCTTTCCGACTGTCCCGACTACAGGATCGCTGCCGGTTACGATTGGCGTCCGCGAACCTGTATCTGTCTCGATCGAAATCCCTCAATCGCCGCGGCCAACCGAATATCCCGCGACGGAGGCCGGCCGGATGTCGCGGGCCTTCAGGCCGTCATCGAAAACGTCCATGCTCTCGAATAGTCGCGAATAGAGTTTGTCATTGAGAACAAGGCTGTCGTGCGATCCGGACTCGAGAATGCGGCCCTTGTCGATGACATAAATCCGGTCTGCCGACATGATCGTGGAAAGGCGATGTGCGATCACAAGTGTCGTGCGCCCGCGCATCAGCCTGCGAATTGCGTCCCGGATGATCGCTTCCGACTCGCTGTCCAGAGCGGAAGTGGCTTCGTCGAGCAGTAATATCGGGGCGGCTTTCAGGATTGCCCGTGCGATTGCGATGCGCTGTCGTTGGCCTCCCGACAGCATCCTGCCGTTTTCGCCGACCACTGTCTGGAAGCCGTCCGGCAGGGCTTCGATGAAATCTGTCGCATTGGCCGCCGATGCTGCAGAACGGATCTCGGCTTCGGTCGCATCGGCGCGCCCGCAAGCGATGTTGTCATAAATGCTTCCGGCAAACAGGAACGCATCCTGGCTGACATATGAAATGTTTTTCCGGACACTCTCCACGGTCAGATCCTGAATATCGTTCCCGTCGATGCTGATCGAACCGGAGCCGAGTGTGTAGAAGCGCTGGAGCAGGTTGATGATCGTCGTCTTGCCTGCACCGGAGGGGCCCACGATGGCGATGACTTCGCCAGGCCGGGCCTTGAGGGACACGCCGCGAAGCACATCATGTCCGGCACGGTATCCAAAGGTGACATTGTCCAGTGAGACGTCTCCCTTCGCGTGCCAAAGCGTTTTCGTGCCTCTCGATCCGACGTCTCCGAGCGGCCAGTCCAGTAGCTCATAAAGCGGGCGAAGCCGGTTCAGGTTTCGCTGCAATTCGACACTCAGTCTTGCCAGACGGCGGGCCGGCTCATAGGCAAGCAGAAATGCTGCCAGGAAGGCCATGAATTCCCCGGCCGTCTTGCCAGCCGTCGTGATCTGCCAGCCGGCATAGACGACGAGTATGCCGAGCACGATTCCACCGAGCGATTCCATTAGCGGGCTGGTGCTGGCCCGTGCCACGCTGATCGCATTGGCGCGTTTTTCCGCCTTCAAGGCCGCCTTGCGAACGCGATCGCGTGTCGAGGCCTCGAGCGAATAGGCTTTGATGATGTGAATACCCTGAACGGTTTCCTGCATGCTGGCGAGGACGGAGGCGAAATGACCGAACTCGGCAGTGTCATGTGCCTTGACCTTGTGCACGACGCGGGTAACGAAAATCAGCGCGATCGGCGTCATCGCGATCGCAACGATGGTGAGCACAGGATCCTGGATGAACATCACAACGAAAAGCGCGAGAAGGGTCAGAAGATCTCGGCCGAGGCGGGTGGAGATCAGTTCTGTCGTTTCGCGCGCTGCCGCTGCGCCTCGCGAAACCCGCGTGATGAAGTTGCTCGAATGCTCACCTGTGAAAGCGCCGAGCGGCAGCGCGGCGAGCTGCTTGATCGACCTGATGTAGAACCCGGTCTGCACCGCATTGCCGATGCGGTCGAGAGCTATGTTTTGTCCGAAACCGGCAAATCCTTTGATGACGTAGATAGCCGCGATCGAGAATCCGAGTATCCCGATCCTGCCGATATCCTTGCCGGCCAGCACATCGTTGACGACGTGGCGGAGAATCCACGCGCTTGCGGCCGTCGCAAGTGCAAGCACAATCATGCAGAGAACGGCGAACGCCAGAGTACGCTGATGAGACTTGACCACCGATTCGGAAAAAAGGCGGCGCGCCAATGCGAACGTAGTGTCCGACGATTTTCCTTGTCTGGGAGAGTCTATATCCACCGTCTCCGTCCTATAGAATTCGAGGATGGACGAATCGATTCTGGAAATCTACCGGAAACAAGACGCCAAGAACAAAAGAGTTCCGGACATGATCGAAAAGGCATTTACACGCGAGCGCCTTTTGATTGTCAGCTATCGCTGATTTGTTGTTCGGGGGCATGGTGCCCGGCCGTTTTATTGAAAGCCGATATCGGAAATTGAACCGTACACAAAAGGCCATATGAGCAAAAATCTTGAATAGAAATGCCGAATTTTCTCCCACTGAGCCGCGCAAGCCAACGGTCCTGCTGGACTCGCTTGCAAGGATCAAAGGGCTGAAACCCCTCGATCGCAATACGCTAGTTTTCATATTTGCAGTTCTGGCCACGGCGCCGACGCTCGGTAGCCGGACACTAACGGCGGGATTGGCCGTCGCATTTGGATGGGCACTTCTGGCTTTCTGCTTCAGGCGCTTTGCTTTGCAGTTGGACCGAGCGAGCGTGTTGGCTGCGGGCGCAGCGGGCTTCTATGCGCTGGTCAAGGTCGTTTTCACCCTTGCGCATTCCGGCGGGGCCGGCACCCATGCACTGTACGGGTTTATTTTGTTTCTGGCGCCGGTTTTCCTGATTTCGTTCCTGCGCCGAATGAATATCGCCTTGATACTGAATATCATGATCTGCGGGTGCGGTTTTTCCGCGCTGCTGGCATCTCCGATTGCGGCCTATCAGACATTCTGGGTTGGGGTGCGGGCGGAAGGAGGTAGCGGAAATCCCGGCATTTTCGCGGTGCTGACATTGGTGCTGGGCTCGATCGGAGCGATCAATGTACTTGCGACCGGCCGCATCCGGTTCTGGCTTGGCTGTTTTTCATGGTTGGCGATGGTTTTCTGTGTCGTGTCGTCAGGCATGAGGGGGATCTGGATCGCAATTCCGGTTGTTACCGCGATTCTTCTCTGGACCGGCGCACAGCGCGTTTCGCGGGCTTCGATGCGCCGGATCATCATCGCGGCAATCGCATCCCTGGTAATCGGGGCAGGGCTGGCGGGGAGCATGTTCCTGGAACGCTCGGAACAGCTTGCCGATGACATTGCGCTGATTGCGGAGAACGGCGACTACGATTCATCCACGGGACGGCGGCTTCTCATGTACAAGGCGGCCGCTCAGGCCCTCATGGAGGCCCCGTGGGCGGGATACGGAATCCATGAACGCATGAATGCCGTAAAAGCACATGTTCCGGCCGAATGGCGCGATATCGTCATATACACGCACCCGCATAACGGGTTTCTGGCCGCGCTTCTGGATGCCGGAATCGCCGGACTTGTCGCGGTGCTGTTCCTGTTGGCGGCTCCGCTCCTGATCGCGGCCGGGGCCGAGCGCGATGAGACATGGCGAACAAGGATGGCCGTGGCGTCCATCCTGACCGTCGGCTATGTGGCGAGCGGCATGACGAACATTCTCTTCGAACATGACCTCATGGACAGCGCATTCATCGTTCTATTGGTCCTGATCGCCTCTTCCGTGCCGACCGGTCGTGTCCGAAAGGGGTGAAGGCAAGGGTTCGGGGCAAAGCCCGGCGATTGCGACACGCAGTCGGTCGTGAAATGCATTCCTGTTGTCCAGGAAGGACTGCCGCGCCTGCCGCCCTATTTCCTCGAGTTTGTCCGGACTGGCAGCGAGCAGTGACTGGATCGTGGCCTCCAGCGAGGACGGAGCGACGAAGTAGTTTGTTCCCAGGTGCCGCTCCTCGCACCTGGTCGTTTCCACCACGACGCCGTTACTGGAATCGATGAATTCGTTCATCGGCGGAGCGTCGGTCGTGATCACCACCGCGCCGCAGCCCAGCGCTTCGTGGATATAATGCCCCCATCCTTCCGATCTCGAAGGACACAGATGAATGCCGCAGCTGTTCATCAGGGCATGCAGCTGACTTTCGGACAGGAAGCCCGGCGCGACGTCCACATTTTCCGGCAGGGATTTTTCCAGGTTGGCCTGTTTCTGGACGAGCATGAGTTCCGGCCATTCCGGATGCTTGCGCCAAATGGCGAGGATGTCTTCGGTACCTTTCAGTGTGCTGCCGCCGGCCACGTGAAGGAACTTCTTCCAGTCCTTCTTGATCGTCGGATCCTGCAGGTCTTTCGATTCAAATCTCACATGCTCCGTATTGCATCCCAGTGAGGCAAATATCTCGCGCGCATGCACCGTCTTTGTCAGTACAAGGTCGATATTCTTGAGGCGCCCGATATGGCGTTTCGGAAACCGTTCCTGGTTGGGAATAAGGATATCGGCGCCACCGGCGTCGAGCCAGGCCGGATAGACCCTTTCGAGGTGGAATATGAAATCGTGTTTCCGCCTGCGGAAAAACCGGTCGGACCAGGGCCGGTCTCCCGGTTGCACGATGGTCGCCGAGATACCGAGCCCTTCAAGCGCCTGCGCCAATATCTTCGCGTCGATCGTCAGGCCATATCCGTTGTTCTTGGATATGATGACAGCGACTGGAGAATTGCGCGACGAACCCATACCGGCCTTTTTGTGCGGATGCGGCCCGCATTGCTAGCACCAGAGCCGTTTATGCCAAGGGGTGTCGCCGTTCAATATGAAGATACCGCCCGCGCTCGAGCCGCATGCGGCACAACGCCGGGAATTTCGGGAATCGAAATACCCCTGGATACACTTTCTTACGAAAAGACGATCCCTCGCGACACGAGTTGCCGGACGATTTCATCCGCCGCCGCTTCCGGGCTGACCTCCGTGGTCACGATGTGGATCTCGGCATTTTCCGGCGCCTCGTAAGGGGAGTCGATGCCGGTGAAATTCTTGATCTGTCCGGCGCGCGCTTTCTTGTAGAGACCTTTGCGGTCCCGCGCTTCAGCGACCTCGAGCGGCGTGTCGACGAATACCTCGATGAACTCGCCTTCACCGACAAGATCCCGAGCAAGCCGGCGTTCGGCGCGGAAGGGCGAGATGAAGGAGACGAGCGTAATCAGTCCCGCATCGGTCATCAGCTTGCTCACCTCTGCGACACGGCGGATATTCTCGACACGGTCGGCATCGGTGAACCCGAGATCCTTGTTCAGGCCGTGTCGCACATTGTCGCCGTCGAGCAGCATCGTATGCGCGTTCATGGCAATCAGCTTCCGGTCGACAATATTGGCGATCGTCGACTTGCCCGAGCCGGAAAGCCCGGTGAACCAGAGCACGGCCGGCTTCTGGCCCTTGATCGAAGCACGGGTCGACCGCTCCACGTCTAGCGCCTGCCAATGCACGTTTGACGACCGGCGCAGCGCGAAGTGGATCATCCCCATCCCGACCGTGCTGTTGGTCATCTTGTCGATCAGGATGAAACTGCCGGTCTCGCGATTGTCCGGGTAGGGGTCGAACGGAATCGAACGATCCAGCGAAATGTTGCAGACGCCGACCTCGTTGAGCGCGAGCTCGTGGGCAGCTTCGTGCGACAGGGTGTTGACGTCGATACGGTATTTCGGACGCGTGATCGTCGCATTCACTGTCGAGGTGCCGTTTTTCAGCAGATAGGGGCGGCCCGGATACATCGGCTCGTCGGCCATCCAGAGGATGGTCGTCTCGAACTGGTTGGCGACCTCGGACGGATCGCCGGCGGCGCAGATCATGTCGCCGCGCGAGATGTCGATCTCGTCGTTCAGGGTCAGCGTGACCGACTGGCCGGCCACGGCCTCGTCCAGATCGCCGTCCATGGTGACGATGCGCGCGACCGTGCTTTCCTTCGCGGAGGGCAGCACCTTGATCAGGTCGCCGGGCTTGACGGCGCCCGACGAGATGAAGCCGGAAAATCCGCGGAAATCGAGGTTCGGCCGGTTCACCCACTGGACGGGCATCCGGAACGCCTTGGTTTGCGCCGCGTCGCGCACGCCGACCGTTTCGAGATGCTCGAGCAGAACGGGACCGTTGTACCAATCCATCGCCTTGGAGCGCTCGACGATGTTGTCGCCTTCCAGCGCCGACATCGGGATAGCGGTGATGTGCTCGATGCCGCCAAGTTCCTTCGCAAAGGCGCGGTAGGCGATTTCGATGTCCGAGAATACCTGCTGCGAATAGCCGACCAGATCCATCTTGTTGACGGCGAGGACGACGTTCTCGATCCCGAGGCGCGACACGATGAAGGAGTGACGACGGGTTTGCGTCAGGATGCCCTTGCGGGCGTCGATCAGGATGATGGCGAGTTCGGCCGTCGAGGCGCCGGTCGCCATGTTGCGCGTGTACTGCTCGTGGCCGGGTGTGTCGGCGACGATGAACTTGCGCTTTTCCGTCGAGAAGAAGCGATAGGCGACATCGATCGTGATGCCCTGTTCGCGTTCCGAGGCCAGCCCGTCGACCAGCAGGGCGAAGTCGAGTTTGTCTCCCTGCGTACCCATCTTCTTCGAATCGGCTTCGAGCGCCGACAGCTGGTCCTCGAAGATCAGCTTGGATTCGAAGAGAAGCCGCCCGATCAGGGTTGATTTGCCGTCGTCGACGCTGCCGCAGGTGATGAAGCGCAGAAGCGATTTCTCTTCCTGCGCCTTGAGATAGCCGTCGATATCGGAAGCGATGAGATCGGATTTGTGTGCCATCAGAAATAGCCCTCCTGCTTCTTCTTCTCCATCGATGCGGACTGGTCGTGATCGATCACGCGGCCCTGGCGCTCGGAGGTCGTGGTCAGAAGCATTTCCTGGATGATTTCGGTCAGCGTTGCGGCCTCGCTCTCGATGCCGCCGGTCAGCGGATAGCACCCCAGCGTCCGGAAGCGCACCATCCGCTCCTCAGGCACTTCGCCGGGGTTGAGCGGCATGCGCTCGTCATCGACCATGATCAGCGTGCCGTCGCGTTCGACGACAGGCCGTTTCGCCGCGAAATAGAGCGGCACGATGTTGATCTTCTCGAGATGGATGTACTGCCAGATATCCAGTTCGGTCCAGTTCGAGAGCGGAAAGACGCGGATCGATTCACCCTTCGCCTTGCGCGTATTGAAGATGCGCCAGAGTTCGGGGCGCTGGTTCTTCGGGTCCCAGCGGTGATCGGCTGTGCGAAACGAAAAGACGCGCTCCTTGGCGCGCGATTTCTCCTCGTCGCGGCGCGCGCCGCCGAATGCGACGTCGAACTTGTACTTGTCGAGCGCCTGTTTCAGCGACTGGGTTTTCATGATGTCGGTGTGAAGCGCCGATCCGTGGCTGAACGGGCCGACGCCCTGGCGCACGCCGTCCTCGTTGATGTGCACGATTAAGTCGAGGCCGTATTTCTCCGCCACCCTGTCGCGGAAGGCGATCATCTCCCGGAACTTCCATGTCGTGTCGACATGCATGAGCGGGAAGGGCGGTTTGGACGGATAGAAGGCCTTTAGCGCCAGATGCAGCATCACGGCCGAATCTTTGCCGACCGAATAAAGCATGACCGGATTGTCGGCCTCGGCCGCCACCTCACGCATGATGTGGATGCTCTCGGCTTCGAGGCGCTGAAGGTGGGTGAGCGTTTGCATGCGGGGATGGCTCCGAAAAATCGCCTGCCGGTGGATCACCCGCGAGACAGGCTCAGACGGCCTCCAGCGTCGGCGGGATCGAGTAGTGAGCTGTCGGCGATGCGGCGATGAAATAAGGGTTCCTGAACTGAGGTTTGCCGTAGCTAAGCGGCGAACCATCGCATGTCAAAACCTGTCCGCCGGCTGCCAGGAGAACCGCGTGCCCGGCCGCGGTATCCCATTCCATCGTCGGTCCGAAACGCGGATAAATGTCCGCTTCGCCCGCGGCAACAAGACAAAATTTCAGTGAGGAACCGGCATTCACGCAATCGGAAATTTTATTTTGCGAAATGAAGTCTTCGGTTTCCTTCGTCAGGTGCGACCGGCTTGCGACGGCCGTCATGTCCTCGCCGCAACCGCGCACCGCGATTTTCCGCGAGTGTCCGGCGGAATCGATCTCGCGAGCGCCCGACGAGACATCACCGACGAACAGGCGCCCGATCGCGGGCGCATAAACGATGCCTGCTACCGGGACGCCGTCTTCGACAAGGGCGATGTTGATCGTGAACTCGCCGGTCTTCTTGATGAATTCCTTGGTCCCGTCAATCGGATCGACCAGGAAGAACTTGCCCTGCCGCGGCATCACGCCCTGCGTTGCCGAGCGCTCCTCGGTGACAACGGGAATGTCCGGATAGTGATCGCGGAGCGCGGGAAACAGCAAGTCGTCCACGGCGAGATCCGCCTCGGTGACCGGGCTGTTGTCCTGTTTGATCGCGACGTCATGTTCGCGCGCATAAATCGCCATCGCGATTTCGCCGGCCTTCAGCGTAACCTCGATCAAATCGTCGATATCGAAGTGCCCCACGGTCAATCCCGCCCTCTATCCGCTTGCCCTGATGCTCAAAACGTCGGGAGCGGACTACATAGGTGCCCTGTTGATGTCCACCTTTGTTCGGATTTGCCTTGGAACTCCGAACACGTTACCCCGTTTTCATCAATGCGATGCTGCATCGCGAAAACCTATTATAGCAGTGTTTGAAACCAAGGAGTTTGTGCCCTGATGGTTAAGCCCGTACGCAAAGCCGTTGTCCCGGTAGCCGGTCTCGGAACACGATTTCTACCCGCGACCAAGGCCACGCCGAAGGAAATGCTGACAGTCGTCGACCGCCCGGTCGTCCAGTATTGCGTTGACGAGGCTTTCGAGGCGGGGATCGAACACGTTATCTTTGTGACCGGCAGGGGCAAGGGCCTGATCGAGGATCATTTCGATTATCAATACGAACTCGATTCCACTTTGCGCTCGCGTGGCAAGGAGGCCGCTGCCGACAAGCTCGATGCCGAGACGCCGGGTGCGGGGCAGGTCAGTTTCACGCGCCAGCAGAAGCCGCTCGGTCTCGGCCACGCCGTCT
>Ga0207814_100645_pt1 | contig 16297 bp, 25 predicted proteins | sample TtaePargueraPR_7_FD_187755 | JGI IMG/M metagenome (GOLD analysis project Ga0207814, IMG submission 187755) | Aerobic enrichment media microbial communities from Bioluminiscent Bay, La Parguera, Puerto Rico - Tt and P1 (2) (SPAdes) | ecosystem: Environmental > Aquatic > Marine > Unclassified ... | reverse complement strand
GTGTCCCGATCGTTCCCGAGGCCGGGACCATCTTTTGCCTGTCGAGCGGAATGATGACCGAGAACACCGTGTCGAACGGCTTCGCGCGGGCCGGATTCCTCGAGAATCCGAAGAACTCGCTGCTGTTCGTGGGTTATGCGGACCCGGACTCGCCCGCGGGGAAGATCCGGGCGGCCGCCCCCGGCGACAAGGTGCTGCTGGACGCAGCCCAGCCGGGCGTCCCGTTCCGGGCGGAGATGGACGTCTTCGACTTCTCCGGCCACGCCACCCGCGACGACCTCCTGGACTACATTCTCAAGGTGAAGCCGCGGCGGGCCTTGCTGGTGCACGGGGACCCTGCCGCGAGCCGATGGTTCGCCGATCAGCTGGCGAGCCGGCTGCCGGACACCGAGGCCATCATTCCCGAGCCGGGCCGGGACTACCGTCTCGGCTGAGGCCGGGGGCGGGCCCGCCGTGGTCCGGAACCGGCCCGGTTCGAGGCGCCCTTCCGTCGGGCGATGGCCCGCCCCGGTGGCTTCGCCGGAGATTCCTCCGGGCCCTGCCGTGCGGAGACGGACGCGAGCCGCGAATCTTCCCGTAAAATCAGGGATTCCGGACCGTGAAAAATTTCCGAAATAGGGCTTGTCAGGTTTGGATCGGTCAGTAGATTCGCCGCCCCCACATCGCGGCCTGCCGTTGCCCAGCAAGGCGGGCCGCCACGGACATTCTCAATAACTATCGGGTGCAGCACCGGAAAAATGGCTCCTGCGAGGGATTCTCGCCGGTCCTCGGTGCACCCCAAAAGCAACCACCGAAACCCCGCAGGAAAATATGCCGACCATCAACCAGCTTGTCCGGAAGGGACGTCACGTGCCGGTCGAGAAATCGAAGTCGCCGGCGATGGCGAACTGCCCGCAGCGTCGCGGCGTTTGCCTCCAGGTCATGACCCGCACGCCGAAGAAGCCGAACTCGGCTCTCCGGAAGGTCGCCAAGGTCCGCCTGACCAACGGCTACGAAGTGATCGCCTACATCGGCGGCGAGGGCCACAACCTGCAGGAGCACTCGATCGTGCTCGTCCGCGGCGGTCGTGTGAAGGACCTTCCCGGTGTCCGCTACCACATCGTTCGTGGAGCGCTCGACACGCTCGGCGTCGACAAGCGCCGCCAGGGCCGCTCGAAGTACGGCGCCAAGCGTCCCAAGGAAGACAAGAAGTGATTTCCTGAAGCAACCCGGACCTCTCCAAGATCATGTCCCGCCGCAAGCGCACATTCAAGAAGCCCGATCGTCGCGACTCCCGCTACGACAGCCCCCTCGTCGGCCACCTCATCTGCAAGGTGATGAAGGACGGCAAGCGCTCGCTCGCCGAGCGCATCGTCTACGCCGCGATCGACCGCGCCAACGAGGGCGTCGACACCGTCGACCCGCTCGAGATCGTGACCCGTGCCATCGAGAACGCCAAGCCGCGCGTCGAGGTCAAGAGCCGCCGGGTCGGTGGCGCCACCTACCAGGTGCCGCTCGAGGTCGCCCCGGAGCGCTCCGAGTCGCTCGCCCTCCGCTGGATCGTCGGCTACGCCCGCGCCCGCAAGGGAACCCCGATGCACGTCGCCCTCTCCAACGAGATCAAGGACGCCGCCAACAACCAGGGCAGCTCGGTCCGCAAGCGCGACGACGTGCACAAGATGGCCCAGGCCAACCGCGCCTTCGCCCACTTCCGCTGGTAATCCCTCCGACCGCGCTCTCCGCCCGACTCCGATGACCGCCGCCGTCAATAGCCCTGATCGACCGTTTCCGCTTGAGCGGACGCGGAACATCGGCATTGCGGCGCACATCGACGCCGGCAAGACCACGCTCACCGAGCGCATCCTCTTCTACACGGGGATGATCCACAAGATCGGCGAGGTGCACGACGGTGCCGCCACGACCGACTGGATGGAGCAGGAGCGCGAGCGCGGCATCACCATCACCTCGGCCGCCGTCACCACCGAATGGTGGCAGCGCCGCGAGGAGGAGGTCTACAAGGCCTTCGAGGAGGAGAAGTTCCGGATCAACATCATCGACACCCCCGGCCACGTCGACTTCACCGCCGAGGTCGAGCGCTCGCTGCGGGTGCTCGACGGCGCGATCGTCGTGTTCTGCGGCGTCGCCGGGGTCCAGCCCCAGACCGAGACCGTCTGGCGGCAGGCCTCGAAGTACAAGGTCCCGCGCATCGTGTTCGTCAACAAGATGGACCGCGTCGGCGCCAACTTCGAGAACGTCGTCGAGGAGGTCCGGGACAAGCTGGGCGCGACGGTCGTCCGCATCCTCGTCCCGATCGGCGCCGAGGACGGGCTGCGCGGACAGATCGACGTCATCAACCAGAAGGCGATCCTCTATGTCGACGACGCCACCTTCGGCTCGACCTACGAGGTGAAGGAACTCGAGGGCGACCTCAAGGCGACCGCGGAACTGGCCTACTCGGAGCTCGTCGAGACCGTCGCCGGGCTCGACGACGACCTGGCGGAGAAGTTCCTGATGGAGGAGCCGATCAGCCGCGAGGACGTCAAACAGGCGCTCCGTCGGACGGTGATCGGCAACAAGATCGTCCCGATCGCGGGCGGCTCCGCGTTCAAGAACAAGGGCGTCCAGTACCTGCTCGACGCGGTCCTCGACTACCTTCCGAGTCCGCTGGACATTCCCGCCGCCGTCGGCATGGACCCCGACGACCACGAGCAGACGATCGAGGTCGCCACCAGCGACAACGACAAGTTCTGCTCGCTCGCCTTCAAGCTCTGGGCCGACAAGTTCGTCGGCAAACTGGTCTTCTTCCGCGTCTACTCGGGGATCGTCCGCAAGGGCGACACCGTGTTCAACCCGCGCACCCGCAGGAGCGAGCGGGTCGGACGCCTGATCCGCATCCAGTCCGACCAGCACACCGACATCGAGGCCTGCTACGCGGGTGACATCGCGGCCATGGTCGGGATCAAGAACGTCCAGACCGGCGACACCCTGGCGGCCGCCGGCTACGACGTGGTACTCGAGCCGCCGACCTTCCCCGAGCCGGTCATCTCGATGGCCGTCGAGCCGAAGACCAAGGTTGACCAGGAGAAGCTCGCCAACGCGCTGGTCCGGCTTTCCGAGGAGGACCCGACCTTCACCGTGAAGACCGACGAGGAGACCGGGCAGACCATCATTTCCGGGATGGGCGAGCTCCACCTCGAGATCATCGTCGACCGCCTGCGCCGCGAATTCAAGGTCGAGGCCAACACCGGCGCCCCGCAGATCGCCTACCGCGAGACGATCACCGGCGCCGCCAACGGCGAGGGCAAGCTCGTCAAGCAGAGCGGCGGCCGCGGCCAGTACGGCCACGTGCGGCTGCACATGAGCCCCAACGAGAAGGGCAAGGGCCTGAGCATCGAGAACAAGATCGTCGGCGGCGAGATCCCCAAGGACTACCACAACGCCGTCTTCAAGGGCATCGAGCAGGCGATGACCACCGGCATCGTCGCCGGTTACCCGGTGGTCGACGTCCACGTCGAGGTCCTCGGCGGTTCGTTCCACGAGGTCGACTCGAACGAGAACGCCTTCACGATGGCCGCCATCTTCGCGATGCGCGACGGCTTCAAGAAGGCCAAGCCGATCCTTCTCGAGCCGATCATGGGCGTCGAGGTTTCGACCCCGGACGACTACCAGGGCGACGTGATGGGGGACCTCAGCCGCCGTCGCGGGCAGATCGGCCAGATGGAGTCGAAGGGCAACCTCGCCGTGATCCACGCCAACGTCCCGCTGAAGGAGATGTTCGGCTACTCGACCGCCGTCCGCACCCTTTCCTCCGGCCGCGCCTCCTACTCGATGACCCCCTCGCATTTCGAGCAGGTGCCGCCGAACATCGTCGAAGAAATCGTCAACGAACGCTGAACCAAGCCTCTCAACCGTCAACCTTCCGCCGCTATGGAAAATCAGAAAATCCGCATCCGTCTCCGCGCCTTCGATCATCGCGCGATCGACCGTTCGGCCCAGGAGATCGTCGAGACCGCCAAGCGCACCGGCGCCAAGGTGGCCGGACCGATTCCGCTTCCGACCCGCATCGAGAAGTTCAGCGTCAACCGCTCGGTGCACGTGAACAAGAAGTCGGCGGAGCAGTTCGAGATCCGCACCCACAAGCGGGTCCTCGACATCGTCGACCCGACCGCCCGCACGGTGGACGAGCTGAAGAAGCTCAACCTGCCCGCAGGCGTCGACATCGCCATCCGCATCTGAGCCGGGATCCCCGATCTCCCAATCCACTAATTTCCAATCTCCATTCCAGCCATGTCACTAGGACTTCTCGGCAAGAAACTCGGCATGACCCGTCTGTTCGACGAGGAAAGCCAGTCCATGATCCCGGTCACCGTCATCGAAGTCGGTGGCAACACCTTCCTCCAGGCCAAGACCACTGAGAGCGACGGCTACGACGCCGTGCAGGTGGGCTACGACGAGCAGAAGGAGTTCCGCGTCGCCAAGCCGGCCCTCGGTCACTTCAAGAAGCACGGCTCGGCGCCGAAGCGCCTGGTCAGGGAGTTCCGGCTCGAGGAGGGCCAGGAGGTGCCCGAGGGACACCCGGGCGCGGAGCTGTTCAGCGCCGGCCAGTGGGTCGACGTCATCGGCACCAGCAAGGGCAAGGGCTTCCAGGGCGCGGTCAAGCGTCACGGCTTCGGCGGCCTCAAGCAGACCCACGGCTCGATGATGCACCGCCGGACCGGCGCCATCGCCGCCGGTTCGACCCCCGGCCGGGTGTGGAAGAACCAGAAGATGCCCGGTCACATGGGCAACGTCCGCCGCACCGTCCAGAACCTCAAGGTGGTCGCCGTGCGCCCCGAGGACAACGTGATCCTGATCTCCGGGGCCGTGCCCGGCCACAAGGGGGCCTACGTCACCGTCCGCCCCGCCAAGAAGAAGCCGGCGAGCGCCTGAGCCGCCGGTCCTTGAATCCCGAAACCACTTCCGACCATGCCCGCGAAAGTTTTCACCGCTGACGACGCCCAGGCCGCCAACATCGTCCTCGCCGAGGACGGCAAGGGGTCCCAGGCCGTGCACGACCTGGTCACCGCCTACCGCGCCAACCGCCGGACCGGATCCGCCAACACCAAGACCCGTGGCGAGGTCCGCGGCAACAACAAGAAGATCTACCGCCAGAAGGGAACCGGCAACGCCCGCCACGGCGACAAGCGCGCCCCGATCTTCGTCGGCGGCGGCACCGTGTTCGGTCCCCGCCCGCGCGACTACTCGAAGAAGGTGCCGAAGAACGTCCGTCGCCTGGCCCTGCGCCGCGCGCTGGCCGACATCGTCGCCCAGGGCAGCCTGAAGGTGCTTCCCTCGTTCTCGGTCGCCGACGGCAAGACCAAGTCCTTCGTCGCCGCGGTCGCCGCCGACGCCGAGCCGAAGAAGGTGCTGATCGTCGCCAAGGGCTTCGACGAGACCACCTACCTCGCCGCCCGCAACGTGAAGTGGGCCGAACTCCGCACCGCCGACAGCGTCAACGTCGAGGAACTGCTCCACGCCGACACCGTGCTGCTGGTCGAGGACGCCCTCGAGACCCTCGCCGCCCGCACCGCCTGAACCCCTTTCCGAAGCCACGCGCCATGAAAGACATCTACCAAATCATCCGAAAGATCCGCGTCTCGGAAAAGGCGACCATGCTCAACGAGCTCAACAACGAGGTCGTGCTCGAGGTGCACCCGCGCGCCAACAAGCTTGAGATCAAGCAGGCCGTCGAGCAGTTGCTCGGCAAGAAGGTCGCCGCCGTCCGCACCCTCAACCAGGCCGGCAAGCCGAAGCGCCGCCGTCGCGCCGATTCCGGCCGCACCCCGAACTGGAAGAAGGCCATCGTCCGTCTCAAGGAGGGCGAGGTCCTCGATCTCGTCTAAAACCGCTTTCACCGGCTTCATCGCCCAACACCGAAACGAGCCATGTCTCTGAAGGAGTTCAAACCCCACACCCCGCCGCAGCGCTACAAGGTGCTCCCCGCGTTCGAGGAGATCACCAAGAAGACGCCCGAGAAGTCCCTTCTCCGCCCGCTCAAGAAGAGCGGCGGCCGCAACAACACGGGACGGATCACCACCCGCCACATCGGCGGCGGTCACAAGCGCCACTACCGGCTGGTCGACTTCAAGCGCCGCAAGCACGACGTGCCGGCGAAGGTGCTCGGCATCGAGTACGATCCGAACCGCACCTGCCGCATCGCCCTCATCCAGTACGAGGACGGCCAGAAGAACTACATCCTGGCGCCCGCCGGGCTGCAGGTCGGAGCGTCCGTGGTGGCCGGCGAGAACGCCGCGCCGAAGCCGGGCAACGCGATGCCGCTGCGCAACGTGCCCCTCGGCACCGCGATCCACAACATCGAGCTGATCCCGGGCAATGGCGGCAAGGTCGCCCGCGCCGCCGGCCAGCAGGCGATCCTCTCCAACCGGGAAGGGGAATGGGCGCTGGTCAAGATGCCCTCGGGCGAGATCCGCCGCTTCAACGCCAACTGCTTCTGCACCATCGGCCAGGTCGGCAACCGCGACCACATGAACGAGGTCTCCGGCAAGGCCGGCCGCACCCGCTGGCAGGGCACCCGCCCGACCGTCCGCGGCATGTGCATGAACCCCGTCGACCACCCGAACGGTGGTGGCGAGGGCAAGTCGAAGTCCGGTGGCGGCCGCCAGCACCTGCTCAGCCCCTGGGGCCACGCGAAGGGCGAGAAGACCCGCAAGCCGAAGAAGCCGACCAGCACCTTCATCGTCGAGCGCCGCAAGAACAAGAAGCGCTGAGACCAACCCTGACATTCAAGAACCATGCCCCGTTCCCTGAAAAAAGGTCCCTTCGTCGACCAGAAGCTCCTGGCCAAGATCGACAAGGCGGTCGAGACGAACGACAAGAAGCCGATCAAGACCTGGAGCCGCAAGTCGATGATCACCCCCGACTTCGTCGGCCTGAACTTCTCGGTGCACAACGGCAAGACCTTCGTCCCGGTCTACGTGACCGAGAACATGGTCGGCCACAAGCTCGGTGAATTCGCGCCGACCCGCATCTTCCGCCAGCACGGCGGCATCGGTAAGAAGTAATCCCGCCGTCCCCGCTCCGCCATGCGCCTCCGCTCCGCCAACCGCGCCTTCCTCGTCACCGCCCTCGGGCTGGTGGCCGGCGTGCTGGCGTGCCCGGCGCAGTCGGAGCGGGCCGCGCTCGAGCGCCGGGTCGCCGACCTGCAGATCCGCGTGCGCGCCCTCGAGCAGGGGATCGCCGAGGCGAACCGGGCCGAGAAGGAGGCCGCCGAGCAGCTCGCGCGGGTGCGCCGGCGGCTCGAGGCCCTCGGCACCGACCTTCTCGACGGGGGCGAGGAGCGCCACGTCGAGGCGATCGCCGACCTGCAGGTGCTCAACGAGCGCTTCGACCGGGTCGCCGACACCGCCTCCCGATTCGTCGCGTCGGTCGCCGAATACCTCCGCCAGGCGGTGGCCGCCGACCCCGATGCGAGATTGCGTGTCGAAACTGCCATGCGAGAGCTTGACGAAGCGCTCGGCCTGCGGCAGAAGCGCGCCCCTTCCGACCGCAGCTCCGGATCCGCCAGCCGCGGTTCGGTCCTGAGCCTCGACCGGGAAAGCGGCCTGCTGGTCCTCAACATCGGGGAGAAGCAGGGCGTCCGGATCGGAACCACCTACCGCCTCGTCCGGGGCAACCAACCCTATGGCACCGCGATCATCGCCGACGTCCGGCGACCGATCTGCGGGGCCTTCGTCGAGTCGCTCGAGCCCGGACAGGGCCCGGTGCGGGTCGGCGACACCGCCATTCTCGAAACCGAATAACGCGTCACAACGACCGCCCCAACTCTCACCTGACCACACCGATGGAAGTCAAGAGCACCACCAAGTTTGTCCGCCTCTCGCCGAAGAAGGCCCGGGACGTGGCCCGCGAGATCCAGGGTCTCCCGGTTTCGGCCGCGCTCGACATCCTGACCTTCACCCCGAAGAAGGCCGCGTTCCACCTCAACAAGACCCTCAAGACGGCGATCGCCGACGCCGAGAACAACTTCTCGCTGGCGGCCGACGACATGATCGTCAAGGAGGCCGTGGTCAATGCGGGGCCGACCTTCAAGCGCTTCAAGCCCCGCGCCCGCGGATCCGCCGGCGCGATCATCAAGCGCACCAGCCACATTTCCATCACGCTCGCCGAGGCCCCGGAGGAGGAAGCCAGGCAGAAGCGCGTGCACGTCTCCCGGAAGGCCGAAGCCTGATCCCAATCACGAACCGAATTTCATCATGGGCCAGAAAGTCAACCCCATCGGATTCCGCCTCGCCGTCAACAAGGACTGGCGCTCGAAATGGTATGCCTCCGGCAAGGACTACGCCGAGAAGCTCCACGAGGACCTCCGCATCCGCAAGTACCTCCGCGACCGCCTCCAGTTCGCCGCCCTCTCGAAGGTCGTGATCGAGCGGGCGTGGGCCAGCGTCCGCGTGACCCTCCACACCTCCCGCCCGGGCCTGATCATCGGCCGCAAGGGTTCCGAGATCGAGCGCATGACCAAGGACCTGTCCAAGGTCTGCAAGGACTCCCAGGTCAAGATCGACATCGTCGAGATCCGCAAGCCGGAGCTCGACGCCCAGCTCGTCGCCGAGCAGGTCGCCGTCCAGCTCGAGCGCCGGATCTCGTTCCGCCGCGCCATGAAGCGCGCGGTGCAGACCGCGATGGACTTCGGTGCCGAGGGCATCCGCCTGCGCGTGGCCGGCCGGCTCGGCGGCGCCGACATCGCCCGTGACCAGGTCTACCGCGAGGGCAAGGTGCCGCTGCAGACGCTGCGCGTGCCGCTCGACTACGGCTTCGCCGAGGCCCGCACCGTCTACGGCGTGATCGGCGTGAAGTGCTGGATCAACAAGAAGGACGAGGTCGCCAACGGCCCCGGAGGCGGTCGCGACCGCGACAGCCGCCCGCCCCGCCGTCCCCGCAACAATCCCAACCAGCCCCGCCAGCCGCAGCAGGCCTGAGCCGGAGGCGCCCGATTTCGAAACCCCGAACTTTCCAAGGAGGAGTAAGCCATGCCCCTGATGCCCAAACGCACGAAGTTCCGCAAGTCGCACCGCGGCAGCCGCGCCGGCAACGCGCAGCGTGGAACCACGGTCGCCTTCGGTGACTTCGGACTGCAGTCGCTCGGACGCGGCTGGATGTCCAACCGCCAGATCGAGGCCTGCCGTATCGCCATCAACCGCTACCTCAAGCGTAAGGGGAAGGTCTGGATCCGGATCTTCCCGCACAAGTCGATCACCGCGCGCCCGCCGGAAACCCGGATGGGTAAGGGCAAGGGCGCGGTCGACGCCTGGGTCGCCGTGGTGCGCCCCGGCAACATGCTCTTCGAGGTCGCCGGCGTGCCGGAATCGCAGGCCCGCGAGGCCATGCGCCTGGCCTCCTACAAGCTCGGCATCCCGACCCGTTTCGTCGTCCGCAACCCGCACTCCTGAGGCACCAACCGACATCACCATGGCCAAGACCAAGGACATCAAGGAGCTCACCCAGAAGGAGCTCGTCGCCAAGCTCCGGGACCTCAAGGAGGAGGCCTTCAACCTCCGCCTCCAGCAGGCCACCGGCCAGCTCGAGAACACCGACCGCATCCGCATCGTGCGCCGCGACACCGCGCGCGTGATGACCTTCCTCAACCAACGCCGCCAGCAGGCCTGAGCCCGCACAGCCCCATCACTCCATGAGCGAGACCCAGCAGGATTCCCGGCCCCACCTTCGCAAGACCCGCGTCGGCGTGGTGGTGTCGAACAAGATGAACAAGACGCTCGTCGTCGAACACGTGGCGCGCGTGCCGCACCCGCAGTTCAAGAAGATCGTCAAGCGTTCCAAGAAGTACTACGTCCACGACGAGAAGGGCGAGGCCCAGATCGGTGACAAGGTCCGCATCGCCGAGACCAAGCCGATGTCCAAGCTGAAGCGCTGGACGCTGCAGGAGGTCCTCAGCCACTAAGAAAAAGCTGAAATGCTGAGATCCTGAAACGCTGACATCCCGTTTCCGGCCCCACCACTTCACCTTCAGCATTTCAGGTCTTCAGTTTTTCAGCATTTACCACGCTCCGCCATGATCCAGATGGAATCCCTCGTCCAGGTCGCCGACAACACCGGCGCCCGTTCCGCCAAGATGATCGGTGTCCTCGGCACCCGCTCGCGCACCGCGCGGGTCGGCGACATCATCACCGCGCACATCCGCGACTCGATCCCGACCGCCTCGGTCAAGAAGGGAAGCGTGGTCAAGGCGGTGGTGGTCCGCACCGCCGCCCCGATCCGCCGCAGCGACGGTTCGGTGCTGCGTTTCGACGGCAACGCGATCGTCGTCATCGACAAGGACAACAACCCCCGCGGCACCCGCATCTTCGGGCCCGTGGCCCGCGAGCTGCGCGAGAAGCAGTTCATGAAGATCGTGTCGCTCGCTCCCGAGGTGCTCTGACCGGCACCGACAACCCCAGGCAATCCGATTCCATGAAGACTCACGTGAAGAAGGGCGACGAGGTCGAAGTCGTCGCCGGCAACCACAAGGGCAAGCGCGGCACCGTGCTGGTCGTCAATTCGGCCAAGCAGCAGGTGATCGTCGAGGGCGCCCGCAAGATCAAGAAGGCCGTGCGCCGCTCCGAGCAGCACCCGGAAGGGGGCATCATCGAGCAGGACGGCCCGATCCATATTTCCAATGTGAAGAAACTGGGCTGAGTCCGCGAGGACGCCGCCCGCGCTTAAGCGCGAAACCGAAGCGCTGACCCGCTGAAACCAATGAGCACACCCATCCTGCTGAAACACTACAAGGAGAAGGTGGTGCCGGCTCTGACCAAGACGCTCGGCTACACCAATCCCCACCAGGTCCCCCGACTCGAGAAGATCGTGGTGACCTCCTGCATGGGCAAGGCCCCCGACCGCAAGGTCGCGGTGGACGATGCCGTCGCCGAGATCGGCAAGATCACCGGCCAGAAGCCCTCGATCACCCACGCCAAGAAGAGCGTGGCGAACTTCAAGCTGCGTGCCGGGGAGCCCCTGGGCGCCCGCGTCACCCTGCGTGGCGAGCGCATGTGGGACTTCCTGTTCCGCTTCATCAACGTCACCGCGCCGAACATCCGCGACTTCCGCGGGATCAGCCCGAAGGGCTTCGACGGGTGCGGCAACTACGCCGTCGGGTTCTCCGACCAGTCGATCTTCCCGGAGATCGAGCTGGACCAGATCAAGCGCCAGATCGGCTTCGACCTGATCTTCGTGACCACCGCGAAGAACGACGAGGAGGGCCGCGGGCTCCTGGCGGAGCTGGGCATGCCCTTCCGCGACCTGAAGAAGGCCGACGAAACCACCGAGGGCGCGGCCGCCTGAGCCCCGCGAAACGACAACCGGAACACTCACCATGGCCGTTCTCACCGATCCCATCTCCGACTTCCTGACGCGCTTCAAGAACTGCTGCCGCGCCGGAAACGAGGAATTCACCGCACCCTTCTCCCGCATCAAGGCGGACATCGCCAAGATTCTCCAGGAGGAGGGCTACATCTGGAGCTACGAGGTCGTCACGACCGAGAAGCACCCCGAAATCAAGGTCAAGGCCCGCTACGTCGACGGCCGTCCCGTGCTGACCGATCTCAAGCGGATCTCCAAGCCGGGCCGCCGCGTCTATGCCGGCGCCGATGACATCCCGCGCGTTCTCAACGGACTCGGCATCGCCGTCGTCTCGACCTCCAAGGGCGTGATGACCGGTGCCACCGCCAAGCGCTCCCGCCTCGGTGGCGAGGTGCTGGCCCACGTCTGGTAATCCCCAACCCGAGAAAGGAACACCACACCATGTCACGAGTTGGAGTCAAACCGATCGCCCTTCCGGACAAGGTCAAGCTCAGCGTGAGCGGCGGCCAGGTCCAGGTGGAAGGCCCGAAGGGCAAGCTCGAGTTCTCGCTGCCCAAGGGCATCGACGTCGCCGAGGAGGACGGCCAGGTCGTCGTCTCGCGCGCCAGCGAGCTGCGCCAGCACCGCGCCCTGCACGGCACCGTCCGCAGCCTCGTCAGCAACATGATCACCGGCGTCTCCGAGGGCTTCGTCAAGGAGCTCGAGATCCAGGGCGTCGGCATGCGCGCGGCGGTCAAGGGCAAGGACCTCGACCTGTCACTCGGCAAGTCCCACCCGATCCTGCACCCGATCCCGGCCGACCTGAGCGTCAGCGTCGCCGAGAACACCAAGATCAAGGTCGAGGGCATCGACAAGCAGAAGGTCGGGCAGTTCGCCGCCGAGGTGCGCGGCTACTACCCGCCGGAGCCCTACAAGGGCAAGGGCGTGCGCTACGCCGGTGAGCGCGTCCGCCGCAAGGAAGGCAAGAGCGTCGGCAAGTAACCCGCAACCATCCCAGCAACATGAGCCATCTCAACCGCAAGGAAGTGCGCCGCCGGATCCACAAGCGGATCCGCCGCAAGGTCGCGGGAACCGCCGAACGTCCCCGCCTCGCCGTGCACTACTCGAACCAGCACATCTACGCCCAGGTCATCGACGACGCGGCGGGCCGCACGCTCGCCTCGGCCTCGACCCTCGACAAGACGGTCGAAAAGCCGGGATCGAACGTTGCCTGCGCGGCGACGGTCGGTCAGCTTCTCGCCGAGCGGGCCAAGGCGGCGAACGTCAGTGCCGTGGTCTTCGACCGTGGCGGCCATCTCTACCACGGCAAGATCAAGGCCCTTGCCGAGGCCGTCCGCGAAGCCGGCCTGAAGTTCTGAACCCTCGCGCCAACGAATCCATGGTGACTAGCAACGAAACACCTCCCGCCTCCCAGTCCCGTCCGCCGCGCGATCACCGCGGCCGCGGCCCGCGTCGCGACGACCGGTCCGCCGCCGAGTCCGACGGCCCCGAGCTGACTGAGAAGGTCGTCTTCATCAACCGCTGTGCCAAGGTGGTGAAGGGCGGCCGTCGCTTCAGCTTCTCGGCCCTGGTGGTCGTGGGCGACCGCGAGAGCCACAAGGTCGGCCTCGGCTTCGGCAAGGCCAACGAAGTGGCCGACGCGATCGGCAAGGCGAGCGAGTCGGGCCGCAAGGTCCTGACCACGATGAACATCGTCGACGGGACCATCCCGCACGAGATCTACGCCGAGTTCGGCGGTGGCAAGGTGCTGCTGAAGCCCGCCTCCCCCGGTACCGGCATCATCGCCGGCGGCGGCGTCCGCGCCGTCTGCGAGGCGGTCGGCATCCGTGACGTGCTGGCCAAGTCGCTCGGCTCCGCCAACCACGCCAACGTGGTCAAGGCGACGCTCAAGGCGCTTTCCCAGCTCCGCACCCGCGACCAGGTCCTCTCGGCCCGCGGCAAGGCCAAGAAGGAGTCGATCTGAGGAGGGTCGAACATCCAACGTCCAGCGTTGAACATCGAACTATGAAACTTCACACACTCAAGCCGAACAAGGGCGCGAAGCACCGGGTCAAGCGGCTCGGCTGCGGCGAGAGCTCCGGCCACGGCAAGACCTGCTGCAAGGGCCACAAGGGCCAGAAGGCCCGTTCCGGCGGCTCGGTTCGCCCGGGCTTCGAGGGCGGCCAGATGCCGCTGCACCGGCGCCTGCCCAAGAAGGGCTTCAACAACGCCAACTTCAAGACGAAGGTGGAGGTGGTGAACCTGGCGCAGCTCGAGAAGTCCTTCGAGGACGGGGCCACCGTCAACGAGGAGACCCTTCGCGAGAAGGGGCTGGTCAACCGGAGCTGCGACCTCGTCAAGGTCCTCGGCCAGGGCGAGATCAGCAAGAAGCTCACGGTGTCGGTCGATGCCCTGAGCGCCACCGCCCGCGAGAAGATCGAGAAGGCGGGCGGCACGGTCGAGGCTCCTGCGGCCTGAATGCACCCGATGGCATAAATATCCCGAATCGTTGAGGAAGCGCTTGCCCGCTTCCTCAACGCGTTTACAAGAGCGCCCGTTTTTCCGAACGACCCATGATTTCCGCTTTCGCGAACACCTGGAAGGTTCCCGAGCTCCGCGACCGCATCCTGTTCACTCTGGCGATGATCGTCATCGTGCGCCTCGGGGTGCACGTGACCCTTCCCGGGGTGGATGCGACGGTGATCAAGGAGTGGCTGGAGTATGCCAAGGACAACCAGAGCGCCGACAAGGCCGGGGGCCTGCAGGCGATCCTCGGCATCTTCTCGGGGGGCGCGCTCCAGCAGGCCGGGGTCTTCGCCCTGGGCATCATGCCCTACATTTCGGCGTCGATCATGGTGCAGCTGATGACGGCCGTGGTGCCCAAGCTCGCCCGGTTGGCGCGCGAGGACGGCGGTCGCCAGAAGATCACCCAGTACACCCGCTACCTGACGATCGTCATCGCGCTGGTGCAGGGCTTCTTCGTGACCCAGTCGCTGATCAACCCCGAGAACATCCCCTACATGGACGGGATCGGGCGGGTGATGGCCGAGCACGGGCCGCTGGTGCCCAACCCGTCGGTCCTGTGGCAGGCCCTCACGGTGCTGACGATCGTGTCGGCGACCCTGCTGCTGATGTGGATCGGCGACCAGATGACCGAGCGTGGCATCGGCAACGGCACCTCGATCATCATCACGGTGAACATCATCTCGGCGCTGCCGGGCTCGTTGTTCCAGACCTGGGAGTACTTCGTGGGCGATCCGAACGCCGGCAAGTTCCGGGTGATCATGCTGGTGGTCATGATCGCGATGCTGCTGCTGGTGATCGCGGGGACCATCGCCATCACCCAGGCCCAGCGCCGGATCGCGATCCAGTACGCCAAGCGGGTGGTCGGCCGGAAGCAGTTCGGCGGGCAGACGCAGTACCTGCCGCTGAAGGTCAACTACGCGGGGGTGATGCCGATCATCTTCGCCACCGCGGTGCTTTCGCTGCCGACCATCATCCTCAACCAGATCTTCCCCGACAAGCGCTGGTCCCAGTCGCTCATGGACGCGCTGGCGACCGGTGGCTGGTACTACGGGGTCGGCGGGGTGATGATCTTCTTCTTCTCCTACTTCTGGGTGGCGACGATGTTCCAGCCCTCGCAGATCTCGGAGGACCTGAAGCGCAACGGCGGCTACATCCCGGGCGTGCGGCCGGGCAAGCCGACGGCGGATTTCCTCGACTTCACGATGACCCGCCTGACCTTCGCCGGCGCGATCTTCCTGACCCTGATCTTCGTGCTGCCGGTGGCGGTGGGCAAGATCGTCGGTCTGCCCCCGCAGTCGATGGTGCTGCAGTTCTTCGGCGGCACCAGCCTGCTGATCCTCGTCGGCGTGATCCTGGACGTGATGCGCCAGGTCGAGACGCACCTGCTGCAGCGCCACTACGACGGGTTCCTGCGCAAGGGCAAGCTGAAGGGGCGCTACGACCGGCTCGCCCAGACCGGCTCGGCGGCCTCGAACACCGCGCTCGTCTACCTGTGGGCCTTCATCGGCCTGCTGGTGGTGATCGGTGCCGTGGCCTGGATCGCCAAGTGATCGTCCGATGTCGCTGCGCCTGATCCTGCTCGGACCCCCGGCCTCCGGCAAGGGGACGCAGGGTCGGCGCCTGGCGGAGGACCTGGGGCTCGACTACCTGAGCACCGGGGCGCTGCTGCGCGAGGCGATGGAGGAGGGATCGGCGGCCGGCGAGGAGGCCCGGCCTTACCTGGAACGCGGGGATTACGTTCCCGACGCGCTGATGCAGCCGCTGGTCGAGCGCTGGCTCGGCGAGCGGCAGGGAGGGTGGATCCTGGACGGCTACCCGAGGACGCTGGCGCAGGACGACGCGTTGCGGGCATGGCTGAGGGGGCAGGGCGGGCGGCTCGACGGCGTGATCGAGCTGCAGGTGCCGAAGCAGGAGCTGGTGCGCCGGATCGAGCGCCGGGTCGAGTGCCCGGAGTGCCGGTGGTCCGGGCAGCGGGGCGAACTCAACGGTGCGGGCCGCTGTCCCGAGTGCGGCGGGCTGGCCGGCCCGAGGGCCGACGACACGCTCGACAACTTCCTCTCCCGCCACGAGCAGTTCGTGCGGCACACGATGCCGATCATCGAGCGCTACGCCGCGGATGACCGCCTGTTCTCCTGCGATGCCACCGCCCCCGTCGACGCGGTGGCCGAGCGGCTCCTCGCGATCTCGGAACGTCTCAAGCGCCATGGCCAAGCGGCATAAGATCCGGATCAAGGGCCCCCGGGAGATCGAGCGCATGCGCGTCGCCGGTGCGGCGGCGAGCTCGATCCTCCGCCAGGTGGCGGCCGCGGTGCAGCCCGGGATGAGCACCCGCGAGCTGGACGAGCTGGCCGGCGAGCTGATCCGCGAGAACGGCTGCAAGAGTGCCTTCCTCGGCTATCGGGGCTTCCCCGGGCAGACCTGCCTCTCGGTCAACGAGGAGGTCGTCCACGGCATCGGCGGG
>Ga0207814_100643_pt1 | contig 16326 bp, 14 predicted proteins | sample TtaePargueraPR_7_FD_187755 | JGI IMG/M metagenome (GOLD analysis project Ga0207814, IMG submission 187755) | Aerobic enrichment media microbial communities from Bioluminiscent Bay, La Parguera, Puerto Rico - Tt and P1 (2) (SPAdes) | ecosystem: Environmental > Aquatic > Marine > Unclassified ... | reverse complement strand
GGCCCCCTCGCCGCGCAGTCCAGCGCGCGGTCCACATCGCCGTTGTTCAGCGGCAAAGCCCGTTCGAACCACGACAGCTGCTCCCCATCCAGGGCCACGGCCAGCCTCCGCGCCTGGCGAAATGGCAGGCCCGTCTCGATCAGCGTGGCGATACGCGCGCGCCGTACCGAATCCAGTGGAACCGGGACCAGAGCCATCAGAATCGCGATCAACAGCGCTAGTAGCGCAGCACTCCCCAGCAGCGGGAGCCAGTTGCTCTGGCAGTCAAGGGAAAACGCACTGAAACGCGGTTCGCTGCCGATCTGCCAGCGCACCTGAATGATTCCCGCTTGCCGCGCAGGGATCGGCGGCGCATCGACCAGCTGCCTTACCCCTACAGAGCAGCTGCGCACCAGGGGCAGCACACCATTGGCCGGTAGCGCGGCCAGATCCCGCTCCAGGCGTCCGGCCACCCAGTGCGCCAGCTGGTCACCAGACAGCCTCGCCTGCAATGCCAGTGCGAGTTTGTCCGGGAGTACCCGGTTCAACTGCTGGGAGAGGTCGCGCGCCAGAGTGCGCTCGGCCTGCCAGGCAATCAGCGCGCTGAAGCCCGCGCTGAGCAATACCCAGACAAGCCCCCAGACCCATGGCTTCGATGACGCGGGGGAGGAACTACCGGGCACAGTGCGCGCCCTCCGCAAACACGTGCTGACTGCGCAGGTAGGTATCGGCAAATCCGTCAAAGACTTCGGCCAGCGCGCAGTCCATCTCCCGGATGCGCCGCTTGCGCACAAACAGCGTTGCGGCGTTGACGTCCGCGGAGATCAGGGTACGCGACAGCGGTAGGTCCAGATCCCTCTCCACATAATCGCCACCGCTGACCAGGTCCAGTTCGTCGCGGGCGAAGGCGCGATAGAGACTCGCGGCGTCGTCGTAATAAATAAGGTTCTGCGTGCGAAAGTCGATACCCGCTTCTTTGAGCGAGGCGAGGGGCAACAGGTAGAGGGTGTGGCTGAGCTTGTCGTTCAGCAGGCCGATGCGTTTGCCGCGGAAATACTCGGCGGACACCTGTGGCGGCGCACCGCGACTGAACCAGTAGACCCGGTAGTGATCGTAATGCAGCAGGGGCTCGTAGTAGTCGCCGTACTCGGGCACCAGCCCGGCCATGGTGTGGTCGCGACTCCAGATCAGGTCGTAGGTTTCGCCGAGGATGTCTTCCGCACCCAGCTGCCCCCGCGGTCGCCAGGAAGCCTCAACCGCCCGATAGTGGGTGCGGACTGCCGGTGATGCACAGAGGTGGTCGGCAATGTCCCGGGCGCCAGCGGCCGACACCAGCAACAGGCGGAATAGCGGCGCCTCACGGTGTTCCGAGCCAGTGTGGCAGCGGTAGAGATGGTAGTCCGCCAGAACCGGCACTTCGGTGCGCTGGGCAGATATCCACAGGCACAGCGACACTCCGGTGGCCACAAGCAGCACCATGGCCATGCAGTAGGTTTTGTTGCCGGAAAGGATCAGCGGAATCATCGGTATCGGTCGTGAAGAGTGTCGGTGCATCACCGGCATCCTATGTATTTTTTGTGACAAACCGATGACTCGGGCGGCGCAGGCGCCCTGCCCGAGCGATCGCCAGGCCCGGAAATCCCCCTGTTTCGTGACCATGGGTCCGGGGTCGGCTGCCCAGTGTGCGGCAAGCCCGTGTTCCGCCGGAAAGATTGGCATAGGAACCGGGCCGGCCCCGCCCTACTATTTGTCGGCAAGACTCAGCAAAAAACAGAGGTACACGGCCATGTCAAAAGCCTGGGTTCTGGTAGCAAACCATACTCACGCCCGCGTATTTGAAGCAAAAAACCGTGCGGGTACGCTCAACGAAATAGAATCCCTTGTTTATCCGGAAGGCCGCATGAAGGGGCAGGAACTGCTCAGCGATGCCCCCGGGCGCTCCTTCGACAGCCACGGCCAGGGCCGCCACGCGATGGCGGAGCCCACCAGCCTGCGCAAACAGGGGGCCCAGAAATTCGCCCGTGACATCGCACACGCACTGGAGAAGGGCCGCCAGGAAGGTCGTTTCGATCGCCTGTATATTGTCGCGGAACCCTCCATGGCCGGCAGCCTGCGCATGTCCATGAGTTCCCCCTGCCTCGCCGCCATCGCCGGCGAATCGCGCAAAAACCTCACCACCTGCGACAGCGAACAGATCCGCGCACAACTTCCCATGTGGCTCTGAAGCCTTCACACGCGGATCACCAAACCGTTGCCCTCATTGCCGCCACCTTTGTGGCGGCAATTGATTTGTCGCCGGCAGCCTGACACCATTCAGCACTCCACCGGGCGCATTGCCCGGCCTGACCCCGATAACCCAAGCCTGAACATCAAGGAAGCGGGAATGCTGAGACTGTTCCAGATCCAACGCGGCAAGATCAAAGAGACCTACGCGGGCAGCGACTACCAGACCCAACCCCTGTCAGACGCCGCCTGGATCGACCTGCAGGATCCGGAAGAAAACGAACGCGACCTGCTGGAACAGCTGCTGCGCACCGAGCTGCCGGAGTCCGAGGATGTGGAGGAGCTGGAATCCTCCGCCCGCTACTTCGTCGACGCCGCGGGCATCCACGTGCACTCCCTCTACCTGACCCAGAGTGAAGGCCGCCACGACACCTCCACCGCCGCCTTCATCCTGCAGCCCCAGCGCCTGATTACCGTGCGCGAGAGCGAACTGGCCGACTTCCGCCTGCTGCGCATGCGCGCCCGCCGCAACCAGGTGGAAGCCCACAATGCCCAGGAGCTACTGATACTGTTGTTTGAACAGAAAGTGGAAAACCTCGCCGACGCCCTGGAAGACAACTACCTGACCCTGGGCGAAGTCAGCCACCTGGTACTGGAAGACGAAGAGGCAGACCTGGAAGAGGCCATCGACCACCTCGCCAAGCTCGAGGACTCCAACGGTAAAATCCGCCTGTGCCTGATGGACACCCAGCGCTCTATCGCCTTCCTCCAGCGCCATTTGAAAGACGACCCGGAACTGCGCGAGAGCTGCTGGGGTATCCTGCGCGACATCGATACCCTGATGTCCCACACCACCTTCCTGTTCGAGAAGATCAACTTCCTGATGGACTCCACCCAGGGCTTTATCAGCATCGAGCAGAACAAGATCATCAAGATCTTCTCCATCGCCGCGGTGGTCTTCCTCCCCCCCACTATGGTCGCCAGTATCTACGGCATGAACTTTGACCATATGCCGGAGCTGAAGTGGCTGCTGGGCTACCCCTGGGCGCTGCTGTTAATGCTGCTGGCGGGAATGGCACCTTATCTGTACTTCAAGAAGAAAGGGTGGCTTTAGGACCCTCAAGACTATGATGCGAAGGCGGTGATACCGGGCAGGCCCCTGCAAGACCTTCACCGCCATGGATGGCGGTGCAGAGCCCCCATGGATGGGTTCACGGCGTGTCTTGCAGGGGCCTGCCCGGTAGCGCCGCCGCCACCAGTCTTTCCGCCCCCTTTGCACCCACCAAAATCACCGCCAACTGCTAACCTTTAAGGGTTGAAAAAATCTTCAGGGAAGCGGACCAATAATGGCGACGGCGAGCGGTAAACGGGCGGACAAATCCACGGGCAAGCCTTTTCATATGCGGCGCTGGCTCAGCGTGCAGCAGGCCGTCGACCACCTGAGCGCCCTGTCTGAAGACCCGCTCACCAGCGACGATCTCGCGCGCCTCGCGGAAGACCACACCCTCGACCTCTACTGGTACCGCCCCGGCCAGCAGCTGGCGTACATCGACCGCCCCGGCAACCCCAAAACCGAGCTGACCGAGCCACTGCGCCTGTGCCCGGAACACAGCAGCGATTGGCGCGCCATCGTCGGCATCCTGCGCCAGCGCCCCGCCCTGCCGGCGGAGGAAAACGACACACCGACATTGAAGGACGACAAAGGCAATCGCCTGCAGATCAGCTTCGACTTCAGCCGCCGCCCCGAGCCGTTCAGCGGTCGCTGGTACCCCAACTATGCGGAACTGGTGGTAAAGCGCCAGGATCTGGACCGCCTGGAAAACCAGCTGTTCACCACGGACGAAGACTCCGCACTGGAACCCGACGTGCTGCTGGATGTGATCTGGCAGCTGGAGCAGCTGGCCATGGAAAACGGCCGTGACGACAGCGGCTCGCCCCACGACCTGGAGTGGCTCACCCACCAGTTGTGCGACCGCACCAAGCTGGATCCCAACCTGCTCGGCAAGGTCCTGAATGCGGCCGAACGCCAGCACGCCACGCAACACTGAAGGCCCTCCAGCGGGCGCCTCTCGCCGGTCCGATAAGCTTTGCTCGCAACCCCCGCGTTTCTGCCTCAGCCCCTATATAAATACCTTCCATAAACGCCCTCAATCGCCCGCAATAGCAAGCCGCTATTGGACCCTGTGCGATTTTTTCGAAAAATAGCTTCAGCTTTTTGCGCTATTCCCGCGCCACAGAATTTTTATAATGCCCCCACGTTCAATTTACGGATGGAATCGGTCGTGCAGACCCGCAACAGCAACACCCATTACGGCTGGGTAGCCGTACTCTTCCACTGGCTGATGGCCCCCGCGATCATCGGCATGTTCGCCCTCGGCTGGTGGATGGTGGGGCTCGGCTACTACGACCCCTGGTACCGCCAGGGTCCGGATATCCACAAGTCCGTGGGTATTCTCTTGCTGATACTGCTGGTTGCCCGCCTGGTGTGGCGCTGGGTCAATATCGAGCCATCCCCCGAGCCCGCGCCGCGCTGGCAGCAACGCGCCGCCGGCGCCGCGCACTGGCTGATCTACGCCCTGTTGCTGGCGATTTTCGTCTCGGGCTATCTGATCAGCACCGCCGACGGCCGCGCCATCGAGGTGTTCAACTGGTTCAGCGTACCGGCGACGCTGCAGGGACTGGAGAATCAGGAAGACATTGCCGGGATTATCCACGAGTGGCTGGCGTGGACCCTGATGGGACTGGTGCTGGTACATGGCCTTGCGGCGTTCAAGCACCACTTCGTCAATAAAGACAACACCCTGCGAAAAATGCTGGGGATGAATGCAAGAAAAGGGCAGTAAAACACAACCCTTACCGAACACGCTCATTTACACACGATCAATCCACAACAGGAAAACTCGCATGAAAAAACTCGCATCACTGCTGTTTGCCGCACTGGTTGCCAGCTCCATCGGCGCTACCGCCCAGGCGGCCAACTATCAGTTCGACACCAAAGGCGCCCACGCGTTTGTCCAGTTCCGCATCAAGCACCTGGGCTACAGCTGGCTGTATGGCCGCTTCGACAAGTTCGACGGCAGCTTTGTGTACGACGAAGCCAAGCCGGAAGCCTCTTCCGTGCAGGTGACCGTGGACACCACCAGCCTGAACAGCAACCACGCGGAGCGCGACAAGCACCTGCGCGGTGAAGACTTCCTGAACGTGGCCAAGTACCCCACCGCCATCTTCAAGAGCACCAGCTTTACCCCCAATGGTGATGGCAAGGCCGTGCTGAAAGGCGACCTGACCCTGCACGGCGTGACCAAGCCGATCACCATCGATGTGGAAGAAATTGGCGGTGGCAAGGATCCCTGGGGCGGCTACCGTCAGGGCTTCACCGGCAAAACCGAATTCAAACTGAAAGACTTCGGCATCGACTACGACCTGGGCCCGGCTTCCCAGGTTGTGGAAATGATTCTGGACGTGGAAGGTATCCGCCAGTAATCGTTTGATTTCCGTCTCACAGGATGGACGAAAAACCCGGCCTCAGTGCCGGGTTTTTCGTTTTCAGGCATTCACCGCCCGCCCAGCAGGCTCTCGGGCAAAGAAGTGACCAAGGGCGTAAACCACAAGCCCCATCAGAATCCCTGGCATGCCTTCATAAATATGCGCATGCCAGCCCAGCCAGCGCCAGATCAGTGCCGTCGCCAGCCCCAGAACACTCATGACAATCGCCAGCTTCTGCGAAGGCTTGCCGCCAGCGGCGAGTACCATCAGCAGCGGCGCGAAGGCGGAAGCCAGGGCGGACCAGCTCATCACCACCAGGCTGAATACACTCTGCTTGTTCACCAGTGCCCAGACCACAGCCGCCGTGGTAATACCCAGGGTAGCGACTTTCAGCAGGCGGGTGTTTTCCGTGCGCTGGGGCAGGATGTCGTGGGTCAGCGCCGCAGAGCAGCTCAATACCAGGGAATCCGCCGTGGACATGGTCGCGGCGAAAATACCCGCGAGAATCAACCCGACAAACACCGGAGAGAGCAGCTCCATCGCCATCATCGGCAGCGCCAGTTCCGCATCGAAGCTACCCGGATCACTCAGCAGGATGCGCGACAACATGCCGACGGCAGTCGCCATAAAGTAGAAAATGGTGAACCACAGGTAGTACCAGCAGCGCGCCTGTACCATGCGCCCGGCGTCGTCCAATGCCATAAAGCGCACCATCACATGGGGCTGGCCGACCACGGAAATACCGGCAAACAGCCAGCTCAGGGCAAACAAGACGCCGCCGGCAATACCCGGCAATAAAAGATCCTGTGGATACCAGTTGAGGAAGCCTTCCACCTGCCCCATCTGTTGCCAGGCAGCGCCGAGGCCACCGACGGACTGGGTCGCCACATACAGCAGCAGGCCCATGGCCACCACCATCACCATCGACTGCGCGGCATCGGTCCAGATGGACGCGCGAATACCACCCGCCAGGCAGTAAGCGGCGACGATCACACCGCCAATGACCGCGCCGCTCCAGATCGGTAGGTCCAGCACCACATACAGCGCCTTGCTGCCCGCCACCAGCTGCGCACTGGCGTAGGCGAGGAGAAACAGCAGGGAGAGGATACCGGCGAGCTTCTGCCAGGTGCCGAAGCGCGTGTTCTGCCAGCAAGCCAGCACCCCGGCGTAACTGGATTCGCCGCTGCGCTTGGCCGCCTCGCGCAGGTTCTTGTGCATCCACAGCGATCCGAGGAAATCCCCCAGAATCCACCCCAGCATCAGCCAGATGGAGGCGAGACCGGTGGCATAGGTGTAGCCGATCACGCCGATAAACATGTAGCCGCTGTTATTGGTGGCGACCGCAGACAGCCCCACCAGCATCGGCGACACGTCCTGGCTAGCCAGATAGTAGTCTTTCTTGGTGCCGCGACTTTTGCGGTAGGAACTGATCCCTACCGCGGCGAAGAGTGACAGGAAAAACAAAAAACTGATCAGCACGTCCATTCCCCCAAAACAGTTTCAATCAATTATTCGAGTTATACAGCGGTCTTTTTGTCGTATGCAGGGATGCGACCGTGCACCCCGGGACTAACTCTTGTCGGACTCCTCGCTGTGATGATCGGGCTGGATGCCCATCAACGACGCGAATTCCTCCGATTCATACAGTCCGTTGAAGGCGGCATCTTCCAGCGCCTCATCGCGATAGGCCGGTGAGATATCCAGTGCCTTGCGCAGGTAGTTGATGGACTCCTCCCACTGCTCCAGATAAGCGTAGGCACAGGCCAGCTGGTAATAGGCGTTGCCGTTCTCGCTGTCGATCTGCAACGCCTGCAGGCACAGGTTGATGGCCCACTGGGGTTCATCCAGTTCCAGTACCGCATCGGCCTTGTAGGTGAGCGCCTCACCGTCGTCCTTGCGCAGGTTCAGGATCTGGTCGTAGACCGCAATCTTGCCCGTCGGAGTCTGTTCACGCCCGGCACGCAGCCACAGGGAGTGGACTTCCTGGGTCAGTTCGATCTCGTCCCGGTTGTGCTCGATGTGCTGGGTCTTTTCGGAAAGCTGCTCCTCGATACTGCGCAAGCGTTCCTCGTACTGCTCCACCAGGCTGGAAATTTCCTGGTTGGCGAGGGTATGCACCTTTTCCTTCACATCGCGGATCGAGGTCCAGCCCATGATCACCAGCAGGGAACTGAAACCGGCGATGAGATAGAAGAAATAGGTGATGGTATCGGTGGCGTAGGTAATGGCCTTGTCGGCGGCGCTCAGCTGGCGGTCGACAATATTTTCGGTGAGGGAGACTTTCTGCGCGGCCATGTCTACCCGCAGCTGCTTCAGTTCGTCGAGCACGTAGCGCTCGATAAACGGCGAGTACAGCGGCTTGTCGATCTCGTCGACGGCCTCCGCGGCGCGTTCCAGCTCTTCGAGTTTTTTCTGGTTGGCCGCCTTTTCTTCAGCGGTCACCACCGGCGGCTCCGCGGGCTCGGAATCCTGCGCCAGGGCGGAATCAACGAAGGGGAAAAATGTGCAGGTCACAACGAACACTGCCGCCAGCAAAGCTGGCGGCAGTCGGTGCATCAGTGCCGGGATCAGGCAGCGCATATGGCATCGCCGTGTTCGTGCACTTCAACCAGTGCGGCGTGCAGGCTCTTGACCGCACTTTCGTAATCGCTTTCGTCAATCACGAACTGCATGTCGACCTGGCGCATGGACTGGTGTACCGCGAGGATACTGATACCCGAGTTGGCCAGTGCACCCACCGCGCGGGAGAGCATGCCGGATATCTTCATGTCGCTGCCAATGGCGGAAACCACCGCCACCTTGCGCACCTGAATATCGCAGTCCGGGAAGATTTCACCGATCGCCTTCTTGATCCGCTTGACGGTTTTCAGGTTGTTACCCAGGTAATGGGTAATGGTATTGGCGTTGGTATCCTTGGTCACCACGCTGCCCTTAAAGCGCGCGATGATCTCGTTGATCGCCCGGTCGTAACTGGTCATGCCGCCCATCATATCCTGATCGAAACATTCAACAGCATAGATGTTTTTACGCCCCGCGATGATTTCCACCTGCGGTGTGTCGCTTACATAGTCGCCAGTGACCAGCGTACCGCGGTGCTCGGGCTCAAAGGTGTTCATCACCCGCAGCGGAATTTCCTGCTGGCGCAGGCCCTTGGCGGCGCGGGGGTGGATAGCTTCCATACCCAGGTTGGCCAGCTGGTCCGCCACGTCGTAGTTGGTGCGGCCGATGGGCACTGCCTGCTCTTCCCCCACAAGGCGCGGGTCGGCACTGCTCAGGTGGTACTCCTTGTGAATAATGGCTTCGCTGGCACCGGTTTTTACCGCGATGCGACTGAAGGTCATTTCACTGTAACCGCGCGCGAAGGTCTTCATCAGGCCGTCGGCAGTATGGGCGTAACCGGTGGCGATGGGCAGTTCATTGGCGAAATCCACATCGGCAAAGGCACGGTCGATACGCTCATCCAGGGTCATGTGTTCGCCGTCGCGCCAACCGGTGAGGTCGATAAAGCGCGCATTAATGCCTTCCTGTTTGAGCAGCTGCACGGTGTTCCAGGCACTGTGGGCTTCGCCCAGGCTTGCGAGCATTTCGCTGACCACATCGAGATGCCCTTCCAGGGCAAAGTGACCGTGCTGGCACACACGCTCCAGGTCGGCGAGGCAGTTGGCGGCATCATCGAGGCGCTCGCCGATAAAGCCATTGGCTTTTGCCAGGGTCACGTCATCGTCAAACAGGGTCGCGTTGATTTCTTCCATGCGCGCGCGCAGGCCGGCTACCGCATCGGACCACTCGCGCTCGTCGTCGGCGCCGGCAAACAGGGCGAAGACGCCCGGGCGGCCGGATTTTTTATGTTCCAGCAGCATGTCGGTAATGCCACCGTAGGCAGACACCACGAAAACACGCTGGTACAACCCTTCCGTTTTCGCCTTGCCGTTTTTCAGAATGATGTTGTCTCGTACTGCACGGTAGTCGCTCATGGACGTACCGCCAATTTTTTCAACCGTATGTGCTTTCATGGGATCCTTTCGTTTACCGATTTCAGTAGGTTCGGGTGGAGCACCAAAATATTTGCGGGTGGTGCCCCAGAACTCCGCTGCTATATTGTTCACAACCGGCTTATTTTTCGTCCTTTACCTCTTCCGCTTCCAGCTCGTAGGCGCCTTCCGCGTTGTGCACTTCTTTACCGTGCAGAGGGGGGTTGAATACACAGGCCATTTTCATTTCAGACTTGGCCTTCAGTACGTGCTTGTCGTGCTTGTCCAGAATGTAGATGGTGCCCGGAGTGATCTCGTGTACCACGCCGTCTTCTTCCGCCATCACGGAACCTTCACCAGAGATGCAGTACACAGATTCCAGATGGTTCTGGTAGTGCAGGTGCAGGTCGGCACCTTCGTAGATGGTGGTGATATGGAAGGAAAAGCCCATGTTGTCGTTCTTCAGCAGCAGGCGGGTGCTCTCCCAGCCCTCGGAAACGATACGACGGTTTGTTTTTTCGGCTTCTTGCAGTTTTCTTACAATCATTACTTGCTCGTGCTAATTCGGTCTTCAATTCAGATATTCATCAGATTTTGAAGGCGCGGCCCGAGAGGGCCGCCCATTCACTCGACAACTGGCGATCAGGCCGCACCGGCGAGGGTGCTGTCCTGCTGCTCGGAGTCGTCGGCAAAGAAGTCGTGCTCTTCCGGCACATCTTCGCCCTTCAGTACCTTGGCCACGGCCGCTTCGACAATGTCCAGCGCCTTGGTCAGGTTCTCGTCGCTGATGGTCAGCGGGCACAGGGTCTTCACCACGTGATCGTCGGCACCACTGGTCTCGATCACCAGGCCATTGCGGAAGGCTTCGGTGGTGATCTTGTCGGCCAGCTCGCCGCTCACGCAGTTCAGACCGCGGAACATGCCGCGACCGCGGGTGGTCATGTTGCCATCGCCGTACTTGTCGACGATTTTTTGCAGACGCTGTTCGATGTAGTCGCCCTTGCGCTGCACTTCCTTGGCGAACTTGTCGTCGCTCCAGTAGTGATCGATGGCCGCCTTGGCGGTGACGAAGGCGAGGTTGTTGCCACGGAAAGTACCGTTGTGCTCACCCGGCTTCCACTGGTCCAGCTCCGGCTTCATCAGCACGACCGCGAACGGCAGGCCGTAGCCACTCAGGGACTTGGACAGGGTGACGATGTCCGGATCGATACCCGCTTCCTCAAAGCTGAAGTAGCTGCCGGTACGACCACAGCCGGCCTGGATGTCGTCGACAATCAGCAGTACATCGTGCTTCTTGCACACGTCCTGCAGGTTGCGCAGCCACTCGATGCTGGCCGCATTGATACCGCCCTCGCCCTGTACGGTTTCGACCAGTACCGCGGCCGGATGGTCGACACCACTGGAGGAATCAGACAGCACCTTGTCCAGGTACTGAGTCGTATCCATTTCGTCGCCCAGGTAACCGTCGTACGGCATGCGCGCAACACCGCTCATGCTTACACCGGAGGCGCCGCGGTGGTGGGAGTTACCGGTCGCGGACAGCGCGCCCAGGCTGCAGCCGTGGAAACCGTTGGTGAAAGAGATCACGTTCTCGCGACCTTTGTATTTGCGCGCGATCTTCAGCGCCGCCTCTACCGCGTTGGTGCCGGTGGGGCCGGTGAACTGCATGACGTAGGTCATGTCGCGCGGCTTCAGGATGTTCTCGTAGAAAGATTCCAGGAACTCGCGCTTGGCCTTGGTGTGCAGGTCCAGGCCGTGGGTAATGCCGTCCTGCTGGATGTACTCCAGCAGCGCTTCCTTGAAGATCGGGTTGTTGTGGCCGTAGTTCAGGGTGCCCGCACCGGCCAGGAAGTCCAGGTACTGGTTGCCTTCCTCGTCGTACAGGTACTCGCCCTGTGCCTTGTTGAAAACCCGCGGGAACGCGCGGGCATAGCTCATTACTTCAGATTCGATTTCGTCAAACACTTTCATAGTGACAACCCTTTTTGAGTCGTTGGTTTAAATGGTTAAAACGGAAAACTAAATTCAGCCTGTAGAGTGGTGTTCCCACTCAGCCGGCAACACTCGCAGACGCCTGCAGCGCGGCAACCTCAAACGGCCCGATGCGCAGCAGCATTTCGCTGTCGTGCTGGCCCTTGAAGTGGCGCTCGCGGTCAAACATCACCGACTCCGCCAGTCCGGCATCGAGCTTGCGCGCGAGGCTGCGGAACAGCGCCCAGGAGGCGTCGTTGTCCGGCGTGATGGTGGTTTCGAGATGGCTTACCTGGCTGCAGGCGGGGCGGGCGAGGATCTCGCGCAGCATGCGACCAGCCAGTCCCATTCCGCGACCGTTTTCGGCCACCGCTACCTGCCAGATAAACAGAGTCTCGGGGCGATCGGGAATGATGTAACCGGAGATGAAGCCCACCAGCTCGCCATTGAGCTCCGCCGCCACACTGGTGGCAGAGAAGTGGCTGGCCTGCAGCAGGTTGCAATAGAGGGAGTTGGTATCCAGGGGCGGGCAGTTCCCGATCAGCTGGTGCACCTCGGCACCGTCTTCACTGACCGGGCGGCGCAGCAGGACCTGGGCACCCTTGTCACCGGCAGGGCCGGACTTGGGAGCTTCCGCTTGCTGCGCCAGCTTTACCTTGTCGTCAATCGAGTCGTCTTCTTTCAATTCGCTTGTCGCGCTCAAACCAGTACCTTTCGATTCATTCTTTAGTCATCAAATTGTTAGAGCAATATCAAACTTTTGTAAATCTTCCGTAACAAAAACGGAACCCTGTGATATGCACGAGATTCCGTTTGAAATTTGACCTTTTCCGCAAAAAGTTATTTACTGCTCTAAATATTTAAATCCATAGTACTCTAAAGATTATCGAGGACGCAAGGCCAAGCCTCATGCAATTTGATCAGAACGCAAGCAATTACGGCGCCAACGAAGAGCCCCAAGATGGCCCGGAACCCGCGCCGTTACGGGGCGCACGCACCATCGACGGGCGCCGCACTCCACACCGGGAAGCCCGCAAAAAGGTGGCACCAGAGACCACCTCAAAACCGACTGATAGTTCAAAAAATGGTCCAGGGGCGGCGCACCCGGACTCAGGAATTGACAAAAACGGTGCAGGACCGAAAATCGGCCGCGGGCAAATAAGCCGCCGTGAACTCGAGAGTCTCCTGCTGATGGACAAGATTGAAGAAGTATTGATTACCCTGCGCCGCCTGATCCGCGCCACGGACCTGCACTCCAAGCAGCTGGTAAAGACTGCCGGGCTCACCGCGCCCCAGCTTTTGCTGCTACAGGCAATCCGCGAACAGGGCCAGGTCACCATCGGCGCACTGGCCAAGGAGATCAGCCTCAGTCAGGCCACGGTCACCACCATCCTGGATCGCCTGGAAAAGCGCGGCCTGGTGTATCGCGAGCGCTCGCTGGAAGACAAACGCAAGGTGCACGCCTATCTCACCGACAAGGGGGCGGACATCATCCGCGATGCCCCCACCCCGCTGCAGGAACACTTCGTCAAACAGTTCCGTGACCTGCGCGAGTGGGAACAATCCATGATCATTTCCGCCCTGCAGCGGGTGGCACTGATGATGGATGCCGAACATATCGACGCCTCCCCGGTGCTCGATGTGGGTGACCTCGACCGCAAAGACAGCCGCAACATTCCGGCCCACGACGACAGAAAAGATCCGGAAGGCCACAGCGATTACTGAAAACCCACCCCGGCACCACACCAGCACCACGGCGCAACCCAAATCCGTTGATTGAGGCGACAGCGCAAGGTTTGCTCTGTTTGCAAACAATTCGCATCCGGTCATTGCATTCAGCCCGCAGTCCGGTATAAATGGGGCAACAACACTAAAGTGGACGCTCGCCCGTTGGGTTAGCGGCCACTGACTCAAGACAGTGGCGAAAAGCTCTGCTGCGGCACACAGAATGAGAAGTGGATCACGTCAGCCAGTCCGGCGCATGGTGTACCACTCCCGGCCGCAACTGCGCCCCGGCGAAAAGAATCGGTCGAGCTGCACGTCCCTCTGACTATGGATGGGGCGATCGGCATATCCGCCGCGCACACGGCTGTGCGCGGCGAGAACCACTCCGGCCGCCCTGTTTTGATTATTTCTGCATGCCAGCCCAAGTTGGGCGCCGCCAGCAACCGCACCAACAAGAAGGTCCGGCGGCAGGATGCAGCTTTATTGGGGATAGGGATTATTCATGGCCAGCTTGCAACACCCGGATCGGGATCAACCCGTCTACCTGATGGCACACCACACCATCGGCCGCCGCCAGGGCGTTGCGGACACCCGCATCACGCTGCCGGAAATTTCCGGCATTCACGCCGCCATTCAATGGACCGGCAGCCACTGGATCATTCGCGACCTGAGCCGCAACGGCACCTGGGTCAATGGCCAGCAGCTGATTCCGGCAAAAAACCAGCAGCTCCACATCGGCGACAAACTCTCCTTCGGCCGCGCCAACAACCCGGTGTGGAAGGTCGAAAACCTCGACGCGCCGGAAAACCTGCTGATCGACATCCATACCGGTGAAAGCCAGGTGCTCGAGTCCTACCACCTGCTGCCGGACGAGCACGACCCCATCGCCAGCCTGCACTTCAACCCCGTCAACGGGGTGTGGATTTACGAACTGCTGGAGAGCCCCGAACACTGCGAGAGCGCCAAGGTCGTCAACCACGGCAGCCGCATTGACTGCGCCCACAACAGTTGGGAGCTGTTCCTCGCCGCCAGCCAGAGCACCACCACCGAGCTTTCCTTCAATAACCTGTGCGTGTCCGACTTCCGCCTGCGTTTTACCGTCAGTCACCACGAAGAACACATTCAGCTGCAGCTGGCCAAGGACGACATGCGGCTCGATCTGGCGGCGCGCACCCACAATTACCTGCTGCTGTATCTGGCGCGCGCGCGCATCCGCGACATCCAGCGCAAGGTGGACGCCCCCGATCAGGGCTGGGTCGCCATCGACCTCGCCACCCGCGAGCTGGGCATTACCGTCAACCACCTGAATACGCAGATTTTCCGCGCGCGCAAACAGATCGCCGACAGTCTGCCGGATGCCATCGACACCTCGCGGCTGGTCGAGCGCCGGGCCTACGAAATGCGCCTGGGCGGCTACATGCTGGACATCTTCAAGGGCTCACAGAAAGAAGAGCTGGAGGCCACCACCGGCGAACTGGCATTAAAGCCTGAGCCGGCCTGAAGCCCGCGCCGCAGCAGCACACAACAGTAAACGGCGAACACACATTCGCACGGAATCCGCGATGTAACACAGCGCCCGCAAACCGCGGGTCCCAAAATCCACGGACGGCGGTTTACCCGTAGATTTATTACCGCAGTCAATACCATGCAATCAGAGCAGCTACCTTTTTACATCGGCCGCTATCACGCCACCGCCAGACTCGGTTCCGGCGGTATGGGCGTGGTATATCTGGCGACCGACGAGCGCCTGAACCGCAAGGTGGCAATCAAAAAACTGCTGCGCAATCCCAACAGCAGCAACGCCGGCGAGCGCATTCGCCGCGAGGCCCTGCTGCTCGCGCAGCTCAACCACAGCAATATCGTGCAGCTCTACGATGTGGTGGAGGACGCAAGCGGTATCGCGCTGGTGATGGAATACGTGGACGGCAGCAGCCTCGACCGCTGGCAGCGCGAGCGCACCCCCGACCTGCCGCAAAAGCTGCAACTGATCAAGCAGATCTGCGCCGGCCTGTCCCGCGCCCACGGTGCCGGCATCATTCACCGCGACCTGAAGGCAGAAAATATCCTGGTGGACAGCGACGGCACCATCAAGATTACCGACTTCGGTATCGCCAAAAACTGGCAGGAAGACAGCGGCCTCACCCGCGAACAGCATGTGGCCGGCAGCTGGGGCGCCATGTCGCCGGAACAGGCCCAGGGCAAACCGCTGGATAACCGCAGCGACCTGTTCGCCCTCGGTGTGGTCGCCTACCGCCTGCTGTGCGGGCAGAACCCGTTCGGGGACAACAACAGCCCCTACGTGATTGTCGATCGCATCGTCAAAAGTCCACACCCGCCGGCGTCCAGACTGGCCCCGGAACTCCCCCACGGGGTGTGCGAGCTGCTGGATCAGCTACTGGCGAAACAGCCCGAGCAGCGCCCGCTGAATGCCGCCGAAGTGGCCGCGGAGCTGGAATCCCTGCTTCAGCAGATTCGCGGCAGCGGCACCAGCTTTACCCGCACCCACAGCGTCACCGCCACAGTGACGTCGGAAAGCTACTTCCACCGGCCCCACAAACCGCGCCGCAACTTTGCCCGCGTATTCAAAATAACCGCAGGCGCCCTCGGCGCCTGCACTGCCGGTATCGCGGTGGTCCTCGGTATTTCCCTGTATTCGCCGCCGGCAGAATCCCAGAAAGGCCGCTATATCGCGGTGCTGGAACCCGAGGTGCGCGGAGAGGAAAGCCTTTCCCACAACCAGCGCCTGCTGATCGGCAATGTGCAGAGCGCGCTCAAGCAGGGGCTGTCTGACCGCGCCGGACTGCACCTGATTTCCTACTCCGAATCCCGCAAGCTCAGCGGCCAGCCGCTCGCCAACCAGGCGAACTCCCTCAACGCGGACCTGCTGCTGATCCCGGATGTGGACTGCCAGGGTCGCAGTTGCGAACTGTCACTGGAGCTGCTGGACAGCGATACCCTCGCGGTGATCGGC